>Ga0075365_10000666_pt1 | contig 13739 bp, 11 predicted proteins | sample EndMetdeltDD1765_FD_71387 | JGI IMG/M metagenome (GOLD analysis project Ga0075365, IMG submission 71387) | Populus endosphere microbial communities from Tennessee, USA - Endosphere MetaG P. deltoides DD176-5 | ecosystem: Host-associated > Plants > Roots > Endosphere | place: USA: Tennessee... | reverse complement strand
CAGCGGATCTGGCTGAAGCTCGCTACGCCGTGATCTGGCGGCCGGACCCGACATTGTTCGAGCGCGCGCCGAAGCTGGAAGTGCTGTTTTCGGGTGGCGCCGGCGTCGATTATATCCTTGCCATGCCGAGCCTGCCGGATATCCCGATCGTGCGCTTCGTCGATGAAAGCCTGACGACCCGCATGAGCGAGTGGACAATGCTGCAGACACTCAGCCATTTGCGCCAGGTACCGGCCTATTCGAGGCAGCAGCGCGACCGCATCTGGAAGGAACTCTCCCAGCCGGAAGCGAAAGATCTGACCGTCGGGGTCATGGGCCTCGGCGTGCTCGGCCTGGATACGGTGGCGAAGCTCAAGGTGATGGGTTTCAACGTCGTCGGCTGGTCGCGCAGTCGCAAGGTGATCGATGGCGTCGAGACTTTTGACGCATCGCAGCTCGATGCGTTCCTTGCCAGGACCGACATCCTGATCGGCCTGCTGCCGCTGACGCCGGATACGCGCGGCATATTTGACGCCGCGCTGTTCTCCAAGCTTCGTCAGGGTGGGGCGCTCGGCAGGCCGGTCTTCATCAATGCCGGCCGCGGCGGCAGCCAGGTCGAGGCCGATCTGATCGCCGCGCTGGAAAAAGGCGTGTTGGGTGGGGCTTCGCTCGACGTGTTCGAGAAGGAGCCGCTGCCGGAGACAAGCCCGCTCTGGCAGATGGATAACGTCATTATCACCCCGCATGCCGCCTCGGCCTCGGACGTCCGGGCGCTATTTCGCAATTCGGAAGTCCAGATGAATGCCTATGAGGCTGGCGAAACGCTGAAGCACGTCGTGGACCGCAAGACGGGCTACTGATCGGCCCGAACGGGCAGGGCGGGCGGAACCTTCGCCCATTGGTTTTGTTTCTTGTTTATGAGCCGGATAACCGGCCCCTGAACAAGGAGCGAAATCAATGAATACCCGTTTCGATCCCAAGGACGCCGCGGCCCGTCATCCAAACCCGATCGGTTCGCCCCCCGTCGTGGAAACAGCAACTGAAGCCCGTCAGGGCAACAGAGGCAGGCCGGTATTGACCGTGCTCGTCTGTGGCCTCGTGCTTGCCATGCTCGCCTGGGGCGCTGCCGAATGGTGGGGCGCCTCGACCGCACCGCCGGCCGAACAGACCGCAACGCCGCCGGCGGGCAGCACGACCCCGGGTGGGTCTGCACCAGCCGCGCCGACCAATGACCCGGTCGTGCCGCAGCAGCCGACGACCAACGCAAAGCCTTCCGGCAACCCCTAAAGCCTCTCGCAATCTGGCCGCGATGGAATGCGGCCAAATTGCGTTCTGGACTTCCGCCTGATTTTTTTCGATAAGACTGGCCGGAGGTTGCGTAAATTGCCTCCGGACGTTTCTCAGTCGGCGGAAGGCCGGTTCCGAACGGGGCCGCGGCAAGGGCAGGCATGACGAAGACCGATATTGCGACCAGGGTTTATAACCACACCTGGAAGCTGGATCCGATTATCCGCAGCCTCATCGATACGGATTTCTACAAGCTTCTGATGCTCCAGATGATCTGGAAGCTTTATCCCGAGGTGAACGCCAACTTCTCGCTGATCAATCGCACGACGAAGGTCAGACTCGCCGATGAGATCGACGAGGGCGAGCTGCGCGAACAGCTCGATCATGCCCGCACCGTTGGCCTTTCGAAGAAAGAAATGATCTGGCTGACGGGTAACACGTTCTATGGCCGCAAGCAGATCTTCGAGCCGGAGTTCCTGAACTGGCTCTCCACCTACAAGCTGCCGGAATACGAACTTTCCAAGCACAACGGCCAGTATGAGCTGACTTTCCACGGAAAGTGGGTGGATACGACGATGTGGGAAATTCCCGCACTCGCCATCATCAACGAATTGCGCTCGCGTTCCGCCATGCGCTCGCTCGGCTTCTTCACGCTTGATGTGCTTTATGCCCGTGCCAAGGCCAAGATGTGGGAAAAGGTCGAACGGCTGCGCACGCTGCCGGGTCTTCGGATTTCCGATTTCGGCACCCGCCGTCGCCACTCCTTCCTCTGGCAGCGCTGGTGCGTTGAAGCCTTGAAGGAAGGCATTGGTCCGGCCTTTACCGGCACCAGCAACGTTTTGCTCGCCATGGATTCCGATCTGGAAGCCGTCGGCACCAACGCCCACGAACTGCCGATGGTCGCCGCAGCCCTGGCCAATACAGACGAGCAACTGCGCGCCGCGCCTTATCAGGTTCTGAAGGACTGGAATCGGCTTTATGGCGGAAACCTGCTGATCGTGCTGCCGGATGCGTTCGGCACCGCGGCCTTCCTGCGCGACGCGCCGGACTGGGTGGCCGACTGGACCGGTTTCCGCCCTGACAGCGCCCCGCCGATCGAAGGCGGCGAGAAGATCATCAACTGGTGGCAGAAGATGGGTCGCGACCCGAAGAGCAAGCTCCTGATCTTCTCCGACGGACTGGATGTCGAGGCGATCATCGACACCTATAAGCATTTCGAAGGTCGTGTGCGTATGAGCTTCGGCTGGGGCACCAATCTCACCAATGATTTTGCCGGCTGCGCGCCGCTTGAGATTGCAGGCCTGATGCCGATCTCGATCGTTTGCAAGGTTAGTGAAGCCAATGGCCGCCCGGCGGTCAAACTCTCCGATAATCCGCAAAAGGCGACCGGCGAGCCTGCCGAGGTCGAGCGTTACCTACGGTTCTTCGGCCAGGAGGACCGCGTCGATCAGGCGGTGGTGGTCTGAACAAAAAAGACCCCGCTGGAAGGAGGCGGGGCCTTTTCGAGGATCGATGATCCCGGTTACTCAATGACCTGCACGACGGTGTGGGTCTGCGGATCGACGATGACGCGCTGATTGTTCACCACCGTATAAGCATAGCGCGGATTGCTCGGCACCGGCGTCACGACGACACCCTGCGGAACTGCCTTGCCGACTACGATCGGCTGTTCGACAGTCACGGCGGTGGTCGGAGCGGGCTGGTCCTGCACATAGGTGACGACTTCGCGCGGCGGCGGATCGATCGCCGTACCGGCAACCGCACCGACGACACCGCCCACTGCGGCACCGACAGGACCGCCGACGATCGCGCCGGTCACGGCGCCGCCGGCGGCACCATTGACGGTGCTCTGCTGCGCCATGGCCTGGCCGGCAAAGGAAGCTGCGAGAATGGCGCAGGAAGCGAGAATGATCTTTTTCATGGGTCTTCTCCGTTGTTTTGAACTTCCGGCCAGATAACTTTTCAAACGCAGGGAGAGTTCCTGTTTCGTAGTCACGTTCCGTAAGCCTATGAAACGTTGGGAGAGGCCATTGCCTCTACAAGATTGTGCCGTGTGCGGTCGCCGTCGGCACTAACGCTCCATTCATTCTGTTTCGCGACGACAGCCGCGCAGGCCCCTGGTTTAAGGGATTCTTGGCAAAGCGAGCGCAGGCTTGCCCCAACAAAAAGCCGATAACAGGGCGGCAAAAAGGGGTGGCATGTGAAGGCGACCGAACGCAATATCAATACCCGGCACGGACGTATCCGCGTCAGCGATACCGAGGGCTCCGGCCTGCCGCTGCTTCTCCTGCACGGCTCCTCCTCCTCCCGGAAAGTTTTCGAACGCCAGTGCCGGCCGCGGCTTCTGGAAAAGACCCGTATCCTCGCGCTGGACCTGCCGGGACACGGCGAGTCCGACGATGCGCATGATCCGGAGGTCGCTTATACCCTTCCAGGTCTTGCCGACACGATCGAAGAAGTGCTCGAAAAGATCGGCATCGGAAGCCTTGCGGTATTCGGCTGGTCGCTTGGGGGCAATGTCGCGATCGAAATGCTTGCCCGCGCTAGCTTTGTCGAAGGCCTGCTGATCGCCGGCACGCCGCCGGTCGCGCCCGGCCTCATCGGCCTGCTGCGCGGGTTTCACGCTTCTTTCGACCTGATGCTGGCCTCCAAGCCGCAATGGTCGGAGCGCGATATCGAACGCTTCGAAATCAATTGTTTCGGCCATAGTGCCACGCCGGATATCCGCAATGCCCTCGCCAGGGCCGACGGCCAGTTCCGCTCGATCTTCTCTCATAGCCTCATGCGGGGTGACGGCTACAACCAGCGCTGGGCGGTGCTCGACGCCGATGTGCCGGTCTTCATCGTTCATGGTGCCGAAGATCCGTTCATCCGTCACAACTATCTCGCCGGCTTCGAAAACCTTGCGCACCAACGACCGGTCGTGCAGATCGAAGGTGCAGGACATGCGGCGTTTCGCGAGAAGCCGGAGCCGTTCAACGCGGTTCTCGAACAGTTCGTCGATACTGTTCTGGATAACCGACGGAAGCTCTCGCCTCGCGCGGCCTCTTTCGCCTGAGTTGCACCAAAAAAACGCCGGCGGGCGATCCTCGCACTTGCCAAGTGCCGATCTGAATCTATTTGCCTCCTGAAGCACGGGAGGAATCCAATTTGGAATATCGTTTCCTGATCGTCGAAGACAGTCTTCTGGTGGCCATGGACATCGAGGAGGCGGTTCATCGCAGCGGCCATGAAGTGGTGGGCATCGCTCCCGACATGACGGTTGCGCTGAACTATACGCGCGAGACGGATATCGCTTTCGTTGACGTTCGGCTCGCGGACGGCGAAACCGGACCGGAAATTGCCAAGGCGCTTGCCGAATACGGCATCGTGGTGATCATGATCACCGGCAATCCCGGCCTTGTGGCAACTGGCGTGTCCGGCGTTGTCGGCGTCATGGCCAAGCCGCTGACGGATCAGGCATCAATGGATCTTATCCAGTTCGCTGTCGATCGTAAGAACGGCCGCACCGGTACGCCACCGGCGAGATTGCGGCTCTTTCACTGAAATTATGCTCGCCGCTTCTCGGAAAACGCTGTCCAACCGACAGATGACACGTTAAGGCCATCCGCACCGGCGGATGACGCCGGCAACGACGGCGGATTGGCAGATGCGGTATTTCATCAGCGGCACGGCAGGTTTCATCGGCTTCCATCTGGCGCGGCGCCTCCTGGAAAACGGCCATGAGGTGATGGGCTTCGATGGCATGACGCCCTATTACAGCCTTCGCCTAAAAGAAGCGCGCAATGCGGGGCTCGCCCAGTTTCCATCCTTCAAGCCGGTCATCGGCATGCTGGAAGACAAGGCGCTGCTGGAGACATCCGTCACCGAATTCAAGCCGGACGTGATGATCCATCTCGCCGCCCAGGCCGGTGTGCGCTACAGCTTGGAAAACCCCAAAGCTTATCTCGATTCCAATCTCGTCGGCTCCTGGAACGTGCTGGAGACCGCCCGTGCCCATGGCGTCGGCCACCTGATGCTGGCGTCCACCTCTTCGGTCTATGGCGCGAACCCGCAAGTGCCGTTCCGCGAGATCGACAAGACCGACGAGCCGATGACCTTTTATGCGGCGACCAAGAAGAGCATGGAACTGATGGCGCATTCCTATGCGCATCTTTACAAGCTGCCGGTCACCGCCTTTCGCTTCTTCACCGTCTATGGTCCGTGGGGCCGGCCGGACATGGCGCTCTTCAAGTTCGTCAAGGCAATGATCGAGGACCAGGAAATCGAGATTTACGGCGAAGGCAAGATGAGCCGTGACTTCACCTATATCGATGATCTGGTGGATTCGATCGTCGATCTGTCTGCGATATTCCCGAGCGAAGACAACCGCGTGCCGGATATCGACACGCTTTCCGCGCAGGGCCCGTTCCGGGTCGTCAACATTGGCGGTGGCCAGCCGGCGGGACTGATGAATTTCGTCGAAACGATCGAGCGCATCATGGGCAAGCCCGCCAAGCGCAAGATGCTGCCGATGCAGAAGGGCGACGTGCCGCGCACCTTTGCCAGCCCTGATCTGCTTGTCGCACTTACCGGCCGCAAGCCGGAGACGGGGCTGGACGAGGGCGTCAAGGCCTTTGTTCAATGGTATCTCGACCACCGGCACGAAATCGACTGATCCCGTGCCGATAGCCTTCGTCGTGCTTAGCCGCGGCCGAACTCGTCGACGATGCGGATGATGTCGTCTTCGCCGAGATAGGAGCCGGTCTGTACTTCGATCATTTCCAGCATGATCTTGCCGGGATTGGCGAGGCGGTGCACCTCGCCCTGCGGAATATAGACGGACTCGTTTTCGCGGACGACCTTCGTCACCTCGCCGATTGTCACTTCCGCCGTGCCCTTGACACAAATCCAGTGTTCCGAACGGTGGTGATGCTTCTGCAGCGAAAGCTTCTTGCCCGGCGTCACGAACAGACGCTTCACCTGGAAGCGGTCGCCATTGAGGACCGATGTGTACCCGCCCCAGGGGCGGTAGGATGTCGGGTGGGTTTCTGTGAGGCCTGCAGTCGCCTTGGCGGCGGCGAGATGCTTGACTAGCTTGCCGACGTCCTGGCTGTCCTCCAGGCGGCCGACATAGACTGCGTCTTCGCTGGCGATGACGGCGACACCATCCAGCCCCTGCACGGCCAAATGGCTGGTGCGCGACATGACGAGCGAATTCTTCGTGTTGATCAGCGTTGCCTTGCCGGTCGCGACGTTGCCTTCCTCGTCGCGGGTGCCAAGCTTCCACACCGCATCCCAGCTTCCGAGATCCGACCAGGTAAAAGACGAGGGAACGACCGCCGCGTTGGCGGTCTTTTCCATGATCGCGTAGTCTACCGAGATATCCGGGCTGGCACCGAAGGCTTCGGCGTCGAGGCGGGTGAAATCGAGATCGCTCGATGCTTTCGACAGTGCAGCGCGGGCAGCTTTTTCCACTTCGGGCGCATAGGTGCTCATCTCCTCGAGCACTTGCGAGGCGCGAAACAGGAAAGTCCCGGAATTCCAGGCAAATCCACCTGCCGCAAGCATCTTTTCTGCTTCCGGTAGAGCCGGCTTTTCAACGAAACGCTTGACGGCATGGGCGCCGGACGCAAGCTTCTCGCCGATCTCGATGTAGCCGTAGCCGGTGGCCGGCTCGGTTGGAGTAATCCCGAAAGTCACGAGCTTGCCGGATAGTGCCGTTTTTTTCGCCGTGCGGACCGTATCGAAATATGTAGCATCGGCAACGATATCGTGGTCGGAGGCGAGCACGTGGAGAAGAGCGTCGTCGCCGAACCGCTGAGCGACGAAAGCTGCTGCGGCAGCAACGGCCGGCGCGGTATTGCGAGCGATCGGCTCCAGCAGAATACCGGAAAGCTTGATGCCGAGCTCGCGGGCCTGTTCGGCGACGAGGAACCGGAAGTCCTCGTTGGTGATAACGATCGGGGCCTCGTACAGTGCGGCGTCATCGACACGCTTAAGCGTCGACTGAAAAAGCGTTTGCTCGCCGACGAACTGAATGAACTGCTTTGGTGCGCTGGAGCGGGAAAGCGGCCACAGGCGCGTTCCCTTGCCACCTGCCATGATGACGGGGATGATCTTGCTTGTCATTCGAATAAGGTCTCCGGTTCGTTCTTTTGGCATGGCTCAACGAGCTTGCGCAGCCCATGCGCGGACCAGCCCGAGGCCTTCGCCCAGCAGCGCCTTGGCTTCGTCCTCGTTGCTGGCTTCGACATAGCAGCGCATTTCAGGGGCGTTTCCGGACGGACGAAAATGCACGATGCGTCCGTCTGCCAGCGTCACCCGCAGGCCGTCTATGTCGCTTTTGTCGGCAATCTGGCCGATCGGGGCGAGAAAGGCCGCGAGATTGTCTTGGGAAGAGCGCAGATGCGCCATCAGCGCAGCACTCGTTTCTACAGGGAAATGCTCGAGCCTGTCGGCGGCGGCGAATGGCAGGCCGAAAGCGGCAGCGATCAGCGACAGCGGTTTCTTCTGTTCCGCGGAAAGCGAAAGCACCGCCAGCATGGGAAGGAAGCTGTCGCGGGTCGGAAGCGGATCAAGCAGGCCGCCATTGATCCCGAATGCGGACCCCGTCAGCAATCCTCCATTCGCTTCGAAACCCATGACACCGGCCTTGCCGGAGCGCAGTGCGTCATCCATTGCGGCGATCACGAAGGGCGAGCCGACCTTGGTGCGGCTCACCTCGAAACTGCCTGCAGCTTCTATGCCCGAATTGGATGTGACCGGCGTCACCACGACAGCGGCCTTCAGGAAGCGGGCGGCAATCAGACCCAGGAGATCGCCACGCAGCGGTTCGCCCGTTTCGTCCGCAACGAGCGGCCGGTCGCCGTCGCCGTCAGCGGAAACAATGGCATCCAGCGAATGCTCTTTCGCCCAGCCTTTCAGAAGGTCGATCGTCTCGGCCGAAACCGCTTCGGTATCGACGGGAATGAAATGGGAGGAGCGGCCGAGCGCCACGGCTTCAGCGCCATAGTGCTCCAGAATCTGGACAGCCAGATCGCGGGCGACGGTTGAGTGCTGATAGACGCCTACTCGAAGCCCTGCCAAGGCACCGGCCGGCAGGAGGTGCGCATTACGTTCGAGGAAAAGAGCGGCAGCTTCAGCCGATCGGTCCGGTGCCGTATCAGGCGTGAAATCGATATCGCCCTTGCCCAGTTCTGCGGCGATCGCGGTGATACCCGCCTCGTCCTGCTTGTCGATTTCACCGTCAGGGCGGTAGAACTTGATGCCGTTGCGGTCGTCCGGAATATGCGAACCGGTGATCATCAGCGCCGGCGCCTTCAATTTCAGGCCATAGAGCGCCAAAGCTGGCGTCGGTATCGCGCCGCAATCGATGGGCTCCAAACCGGATCGCTTCAGCGCGCCGATGCAGGTCGCTGCAATGTCAGGGCTCGAAGAGCGGAAATCGCGCCCCACGAGCACCGTTCCGCCATGTTGAACAGCGCCAACTTCGATCAAATGCTGCGCAAAGGCTTGCGTATAAAGTGCGGATACACGTCCCTGGAGGTCGGTTACTAGTCCCCGAAGCCCGCTTGTTCCGAATTTCATGGTGCACCTGCGAAGAAGTTCATGCCGAAACCGTCCTACTGTATTTGCGGCAAAGATAAAGCCGAAATCGGCGACACCGTTAATTCGACCGTTTTGCTGTGCCGGGTAAAGCACAATGCCCGGAAATCTCACAGCTTTTCGGATATCGACGGCTCAAAATCCTCATTCTCGCCGATGAGCGGCGAGCGGAAAACCGCCTTGCCCTTGGTGCGTGCCGAAGATTAAATCTGTACACATGCCTCTTGGCCTCTATATCGCAAGCCTGAAGCTTTTATGTCGAGCAGGTTCAACGGCGCTGCATTTCTGCCAATGAGGCTTGATGGGAGAGACGGAATGCTGAAGACGATCGCCTTTGTTGCCCCGCTCGGCTGCGTTGCCGCGCTCATGCTGTTTGGCGAACGTATCGAAGACGGGGTGTGCCCGGGAAATCTCGCTTATCTCAAATCCGAGGAACTGCTGGAGCAGCGTCCGGGTGTCATCGACGTTTCGCGACAGGACTTCCGCTGGGTTGGTGACTGCCGGTTCGCCATGACTGGCTATGTCGATATCGACAAGGGCAGTGGCGTGGACAGGGCAGATTTTGAAGTGGTCGTCGCACTCGATCCGCAGACAAGTCAGTGGCGGCAGGTGAGCTTGACCGTGGACCGTTAAGCCTCCGGACCGAAGCTTGTAAGCCGGCGACGGGGCATGCTCGGCGCTGCAGTAAGCCAAAATCGGGCATGTCTTGGAGAGATAGGGCTTCGCAAAGGACACAGAGATCGAATTATTCCTCAAAGTGTTTATGGAAAGATCGTGACCATATAGCGAAGATGATTTGAACCTGTTGAGGTATGGCGAAGCATCTTTTTAGAATTGATATAAAGAGAAAGCGGCGATCAGTAATCGGCATGTTGATCATTGCTGAGAAAAAATTCTAAAGCCGGAAGAAGATCGCACAGGAGAAGGCGTGGCTGCCCGGTTTGACTGTGATGACCGGAATCGTACCCGTTCTGATTTTTGCGTTGCTCAAAGACATTGACCTCATTGGTCGCCGCTCATATTGTGCAAACCATCCCAAGAGAAATGGCTCTTTTCGAAAGGCTCAGTTGTGAAAAATCAAAACACTGTCAACGTTTTCATAGGCTACGATTCGAAGGAAGTGGCGGCATACCATGTGCTGGCGCAAAGCTTGATCAAGCATTCAAGCTTGCCTCTCGCGATCACTCCGATTGCCCTTGATAACGTTTCGAGCATTTTCACTCGGGAACGTAACAGCCTTCAATCCACCGAATTTTCGTTTAGCCGTTTTCTGGCCCCCTATCTTTCAAACTATGAAGGGTGGTCGATGTTCATGGATTGCGACATGATCGCTCGGCGCGATATCGCGGAACTGTGGGCGTTGAGAGACGACCAATATTCGGTCATGGTGTGCAAGCACGACTATCAGCCGAAAGAGGATGTAAAGTTCCTCGGCCAGGTCCAGACCAAGTATGAAAAGAAAAACTGGTCCAGTGTAATGCTCTTCAACAACGAGCGTTGCACTACACTGACGCCTGAATATGTTTCTACCCGCAGCGGTCTGGAACTGCATCAATTCAAGTGGCTGGAAAGCGACGATCTTATTGGTGGCTTGCCGTTGAAGTGGAACCATCTCGTCGGCGTGTACGACTATGATCCCGATGCAGCGATCGTTCACTACACGGAAGGTGGTCCTTATTTCAAGGATTACGCAGATTGCGACTACTCCGATGAGTGGAATGCGCTGCTAACCGAGACCACTTATGTGGCTCAGAAGTGAGTATAATAGTCTCGCTTAAGGGGCTTCTGTTGCGTTATTCGACAACGCCGCCCCTTACACATACCGTCGTGACCACTTTTCACAAAAAGGGTTACGACGTGTATGGTCGGCGGTGTATCGAGTCTTTCCTGAAATACTGGCCGAGCGATGTTTCCCTGCTGGTATATGCGGAAGGCGTCGATGTGGACATTCGTGATCCGCGCCTGACCGTTATAAATCAAACTGAAAGTGTGCCGCGGCTCCATAAGTTTCGTGAGCTTTATGGAGATAATCCGTATGCTAACGGAGCCGATCCAAAGGGAAGCGGTGAAACGAATAACTTTCGATGGGATGCCATCAGGTTCGCGAACAAAGTTTTCGCGGTTACCGAAGCAATCGAGCGTGTGAAAGGTGTATCCGATCAGCTTATCTGGCTGGATGCCGATACGGTAACTCACACGCAGTTTCCCAAAAAGATCATCGACAATCTGGCTCCCAGAGGAAATCAGCTTGCGGCTTATCTGAACCGCAAAAGTTATCCTGAGTGCGGATGGGTTGGATATAACCTACGCCATCCCGCAATAGATAAATTTGCGGCGGAATTCGAGGATATATACCTATCTGGCCGCTTTTTGGAGATGAAGGAGAGCCACGATAGCTTTGTTTTTTGGCAAATCGTCAAGGAGATGGAGCGAAATAGAGAGGCAAGCTTTAAGTATTTGGGATCAAGCATGGCATCCGGGCACATTTTTATTAACAGTGTGCTTGGGGGGTATTTGGACCACCTTAAGGGCGACAGAAAGGTGGATGGCAAAAGTCGAGCAAGCGATCTTTACACCAAGCGGAAAGAATCTTGGTGGCGGTAATTGGCGAACTGTCTGGGATACTACGGTTGGCGTTTGCCCACGTCAAAGTTTCGCTCGCGGGTTGCGCACCGGTCTTATCATTCAATAGGTAGATCGGGATGCCTTGATGTGTCATGGCGATGCATCAGCTCAATTACGGCGTCGGCTTAATACGGAACCTCCATTCCCATGAAAATTTTAAAGTTGAGCAAAGAGCGAAACGACTGGCATTTCTGGCAAATTCTGGTGGTGTGCTCCGGTTCCGAATTCCAGCGGTCTGGTGAAGCGCTGATCCAGTCGATTGAGATAAACTCGCCGGATACGCGCGTGATCGTGCTGATTACAAACGCGGATGCCGAGGCGAGGCGCAGCCTGTCGAGGCTTGGTCATTCTTTGTTGAGTGTCGCGCTCTACGAGGCCCAGATCGACGACAATGTGCCGGCGCGCGACGTTGATCGATACCGTCATGTGGAAACGATTCTCGAGATGACAAAATTGCCTTCACTTCTGTTGAAGGTTGATTCTCTTGTCCGAAAAGATCTTTCTCTTTTGCCGGCAGAACTGCAGAAATGTGATTGTGCAGTTCTATTAAAACTTGAAACAGAGAATATTGCAGAACGGGTAGGCATCGGTTCGCTGTGGTTGTCTTCAAGCCATGCTGCTTACAGCTTCCTGAAGGAAGTTACAGGATATCTTGATAGCCTAGATTCAAGTTCTGTAATTGAGCGCGATAAATGTGAAGCTATTTATGCTGCCTTAGTTCGGTGCAAGGACTTTTTGCGCGTTGCTCAGTTGCCGGAAAAATATTGTGACACTAAAGACGGCGTGAATTCCTACATTATATCGGATATTGCTTTCCGTGACTTGGGAAGTGGCATCAATCAGGAAATTGAGGCACTTCGTCTTCGATTCGAAGCGCCGGTTACGCATATCGTATTGTACCCGAAGCAAGACCTCGGAACGAAAGCTAGTCTCAAGAACAACCAGTTTAAGATGCGCGTTGCGCGTCTATCCCGAAAAGGCCGCATTTATTGGCGGTTCATGAGCCGGCTGTTGGCAGAGCTGGCTTGGCAGAAAGGGCACAACGCCCGCATTGTCGCCTTACCTCAATGGGAAATTACTGAAAGAGAGCTCGAAAACTATAATAATGCGGACGTGATTTACCTGCCTCATCTAATGAGGAAGCAGATAGATCATCCTAAAGCGCGTTATTATATGCAGGAGTTGCTGCCCAGCCTTTTCACGGTTGATACGAATGGGTGGGGGGCTGCCTCCGATGCCTACGATAATAACGCATTCAACAACCACATGGTTGATGACCGGCTTGCCAGTTTTGTAGCGGACGTAAAAACATCACGCACGACAAAAGCTCCGCAGAATAACCTTGCCAATGGCGCCTTGCCGGAATTCGACGTTCTGGTTCCGCTGCAAGTTCCTGGCGATGATGCCTTGATCTATCACGCGGATATCACTCTGCCTGAATTTGTCAAAACGTTGGTGGATTTCGCCAATCGATCAAAGGTAAAAGTGCTTTTCCGAAAGCACCCCTATGACGAAACCGGCTTTTATGAAGGCATGAGAGAGAAGTTTTCCTCTCCTTATGCGATATTTGATAGTCGAGGTCATATTCATGACGTCCTGGAAGCTGCATCGGCTGTTGCGGTAATCAACAGTGGTGTAGGTTTTGAAGCGATGATCTATGGTAAGCCGCTTTTGTCCTTCGGACGAGCGGTTTACGATTTGGCGGTCGCCAAGGTAGACGCTCATAATATCGATGAAATGTTTGCCTCTCTTATGCAGGAAGACGCTGCCGCGCGCGAAGAAAGGTACCGAAAGTTCATATCCTGGTATGTCTTCGCGGTTGGTATGAAGGTCAATGAACCGACTTTGAACGTCGGAGACAATCGTGTTGGCAACGTAGCTTTCGGAGCCAATCCAATATTTGCCAGCTTGCTTTGCGATGAAGAAGCAATGGCGCGTGGCGCCAAGCTGGTTAAAATCCCTGCAAAACAAAACTGGCTTCGTCTTCGTGCCAATATATCGCATGTTTTAAGGCGATGGGATCGAACAATAAAGCGCAATTGGCACCGCTTTCGGAAATCCAACACCAATGGCGTGAACGCGAAGCTGAAGTCTTTTCTTTTGAAGGATCTCGACCACAGCATCTTCGATGGCAAGAGCGTCGCACTTGTCGGCAATGCATCATCTCTTTTGCGCACCAATTTCGGTTCGCGAATTGACGGACACGATATCGTAATCCGAATGAATCTTGGTTATCCGCTGACCGTCAAGTCGGGTACCGC
>Ga0075365_10000665_pt1 | contig 13755 bp, 13 predicted proteins | sample EndMetdeltDD1765_FD_71387 | JGI IMG/M metagenome (GOLD analysis project Ga0075365, IMG submission 71387) | Populus endosphere microbial communities from Tennessee, USA - Endosphere MetaG P. deltoides DD176-5 | ecosystem: Host-associated > Plants > Roots > Endosphere | place: USA: Tennessee... | reverse complement strand
CGAGGGCCGGCCCTCGTGGTGACCGACACCATCTTCTCGATGGACGGCGACGCCGCGCCCGTCGACGCGCTGGCGGCGGCCTGTGCCGAGCACGACGCCCTGCTCGTCCTCGACGAGGCCCACGCCGTCCTGGGTCCCGACCCCATCCTCGAAGGCGTCGACGCCCTCCGGGTGGGAACGCTCTCGAAGACGCTCGGATCGCTCGGTGGCTTCGTCGCCACGTCGAACCCCTTCGCCGAGCTGCTCGTCAACCGGGCCCGCTCGTACATCTTCACGACGGCATCACCACCTGCGGTGGCGGCGGCGGCAGGAGCCGCGCTGCGCGTCCTGCAGTCGCCGGAGGGCCATGCCCTCCGGCGACGCCTGCGGCACACCATCGACCGCCTGCGTCCGGGGCACCCATCGCCGATCGTGCCCATCGTCCTGGGCGACGAACGGGTCGCCCTCGCCGCGGCCGGCGCCCTGCTCGAGCGAGGCCTGCTGGTCCCCGCCATCCGGCCGCCGACCGTTGCCCCTGGAACGTGCCGGCTCCGGGTGGCGCTGTCGGCGGCACACACGCCGGAACAGGTCGATGCGCTCCTTGCGGGACTCGACGAGTGCGTCCCGGGGTGGCGTGGCTGACCGCCCCCGCCGGCTCGTCGTCGTGACCGGCACCGGGACCGAGGTGGGCAAGACCTGGGTCGCCGCCTCGCTCGCCCGGCGCCATGCCCCCGACGTCGCCGTGCGCAAGCCGGTGCAGTCGTTCGACGCAGTGCCCACCGATGCCGACCTGCTCGCCCAGGCATCGGGCGAAGCCCCGGCAGACGTGTGCCCACCGCACCGCAGCTACGAGGTCGCCCTGGCCCCGTTCATGGCGGCGGCACACCTCGGGCGCCCCGGCTTCACGCTCGACGACCTGCTCGCCGAGCTCTCCTGGCCCGACGTCGGGGTCGGGATCGTCGAGGCGGCCGGTGGTGTTCGGTCCCCCATGACCAGCGAGGGCGCCGACGCGGTCGACCTCTGCGACCGCCTCCGACCCGATGCCGTGGTCCTCGTCGCCGGCGCCGGTCTCGGCACGCTGAACGCGGTGCGCCTCTGCGTCGATGCGCTCCGACACCACCCGGTGACGGTCCTGCTGAACCGCTTCGACCCCGACGACGCCGTGCACCGGGCCAATCTCGGCTGGCTCGCCACCAACCTCGGGGTGCCGGTCGTGACCGACGTCGAGCAGCTGCTCGTCTGACCCACCGACGCCACGGTTCCCGGCGGTACGGTGGACGCATGGGGCTGTTCAAGGAGAGCGTCCGGCGGGATGTCGCGGAGGAGCGCCTGCACCGCAAGCAGCGTCTCGCCGCCGCGTTCCGCCTGTTCGGTCGGTTCGGGTACGACGAGGGGGCGGCCGGTCACATCACCGCCCGCGATCCTGAGCGGCTCGACCACTTCTGGGTGAACCCGTTCGGCAAGCACTTCCGCCAGGTGCGTGTCTCCGACCTGCTCCTGGTCGACCGCAACGGCGAGGTCGTCGAGGGTGACGCCCCGGTGAACCGGGCGGCCTTCGCCATCCACTCCCAGGTCCACGAGGCCCGACCCGACGTCGTGGCGGCCGCGCACTCGCACTCGATGCACGGCAAAGCGTGGTCGACGCTCGGACGGCACCTCGACCCGCTCACCCAGGACGCGTGCGCCTTCTACGAGGACCACGGCCTCTTCGACGACTACACGGGCGTCGTCCTCGATCTCGGGGAGGGCCGGCGGATCGCCGACGCCCTGGCCGACACCAAGGCCGTCATCCTGCGCAACCACGGCCTGCTCACCGTCGGGACCTCGGTCGGAGCCGCCGCGTACTGGTTCATCGCCATGGAGCGGTCCTGCCAGGCCCAACTGCTCGCGGAGGCCGCCGGCACACCCATACCGGTCGCTCCCGAGGACGCCAAGGTGACTCACGACCAGATCGGCTCCGAGGGGGCCGGTTCCTTCCAGTTCGAGGTGCTCTACAACCTGGTGGTCGCCGAGGAGCCCGACCTCCTCGACTGAGTGCGGGTACCCTCGGCGGCGTTGACAACCGAACGCCGCTGACCTCGGGCGGGAGAGTCCTCGGCTGGTGACCCTGTCACCGCCCCGGGGCGCCGAAGGAGCAAGTCTCCCCACCAACCTCTCAGGCCCACGTACCGCCGAGCGAGGCAACTCTGGAGAGCAGGTCGGGTCCGTCCCGGCCTCACCCACGGTGCAAGCCGCCCCCGGGCGGTGAAACTCTCAGGTCCAAGACAGAGGGGGAGGCCGACCACCCGAGGAGCCTCCATGTCCTTCGCCGACCGCCACATCGGTCCCACTGCCGCCGAGCAGGCGCGCATGCTCGACGCGCTCGGGCGGCCGTCGCTCGACGCCCTCGTCGATGCCGTGGTGCCCGCAGGGATCCGCGAGCACGCGTCGCTCGACCTTCCGGCAGCCGCGTCGGAGGCAGAGGTGCTCGCCGAGCTGGCCACCATCGCCGGTCGCAACCGCGTGCGGACGTCGATGATCGGCCTCGGCTACAGCGACACGATCACGCCGCCGGTGATCACGCGCAACGTGCTCGAGAACCCCTCGTGGTACACGGCGTACACCCCGTATCAGCCCGAGATCTCCCAGGGCCGGCTCGAGGCGCTCCTCAACTTCCAGACGATGGTGCAGGACCTGACCGGGCTCCCGATCTCCAACGCGTCGCTCCTCGACGAGGCAACCGCGGCGGCCGAGGCGGTCGCGCTCCTCCGTCGGGTCGGGCCGGAGGGCGTGGTCGTCGTCGACGCCGACTGCCTGCCCCAGACGATCGCCATCGTGCGGGCCCGGGTCGAGGCCACGGGTGGCATGGTCGTGCTCGCCGACCTCGACGAGCCCCTTCCCGAGCTCCCCATCGCCGGCGTGCTCGTGCAGTACCCGGGGGCGAGCGGCCGGGTGCGCGACCTCTCCCCCGTGGTCGACGCCGCCCATGCGGTCGGCGCAGGCGTGGCCGTCGCGGCCGACATCCTGTCGATGGCACTGCTGGTGCCACCCGGTGAGGTGGGTGCCGACGTCGTGGTCGGCAGCACGCAGCGCTTCGGTGTGCCGATGGGCTTCGGTGGACCTCACGCCGGCTACATGGCCGTGCGCGACGGCCTCCAGCGCGACCTCCCCGGCCGTCTCGTCGGCGTGTCGGTCGACGCCGACGGCGCGCCGGCCCTCCGGCTCGCGCTGCAGACGCGAGAGCAGCACATCCGGCGCGACCGGGCCACCTCCAACATCTGCACCGCCCAGGTGCTGCTGGCCGTGATGGCGTCGATGTACGCGGTGTACCACGGGCCCGATGGCATCCGATCGATCGCACGGCGGGTCCACCAGTCGGCCACCCGCCTCGCAACCGCCCTGCACGAGACGGGCGTCGACGTGGTGCACGACCAGTTCTTCGACACGGTGCTCGCCCGTGTGCCCGGGCGCGCCGCTGCGATCGTCGATCGGGCCCACGGGCACGACATCGACCTCCGCCTCGTCGACGGTGACCACGTCGCCATCGCGTGCGACGAGTGCACGACCGACGACCACCTGGCCGCCGTTCTGCATGCGTTCGGCGCCGAGCTCGGTGCGTCGGAGGTCGATTCGGCGCTGCCCGACTCCCTGGTTCGCACCTCGCCCTTCCTGACCCATCCCGTCTTCGACCGCTACCGCTCCGAGACGGCGATGCTCCGGTACCTCAAGCGTCTCGCCGATCGTGACTACGCCCTCGACCGGGGCATGATCCCGCTCGGCTCCTGCACGATGAAGCTCAACGCCACCACCGAGATGGAGCCGGTGACGTGGCCGGCGTTCGGCCGCATCCACCCGTTTGCCCCGGCCGAGGACACGGCCGGGTACGGGCTGCTCATCGACCAACTCGAGGGCTGGCTCGCCGAGATCACGGGGTACGACCGCGTGTCGGTCCAGCCCAACGCCGGCTCCCAGGGCGAGTTCGCCGGGCTCCTCGCCATCCGGGGGTGGCACCGGGCCAACGGCGACGGCGACCGCGACATCTGCCTCATCCCGACATCGGCGCACGGCACGAACCCGGCGAGCGCGGCGATGAGCGGCATGCGGGTCGTCGCGGTGGCGTGCGACGACGCGGGCAACGTCGACCTCGGCGACCTCCGCGCCAAGGTGGCCGAGCACCGCGACCGGCTCGCCGCCCTGATGGTGACCTACCCGAGCACCCACGGCGTGTTCGAGGAGTCGATCGGCGAGATGTGTGACGTGGTCCACGACGGCGGCGGCCAGGTGTACCTCGACGGGGCCAACCTCAACGCCCTCGTCGGCCTGGCCCGTCCCGGTCGCTTCGGCGCCGATGTGTCGCACCTCAACCTCCACAAGACGTTCTGCATCCCCCACGGCGGGGGCGGCCCGGGCGTCGGGCCGGTCGCCGTGCGAGCCCACTTGGCGCCCTACCTGCCGAACCACCCGCTCCGGCCCGATGCCGGCCCGGACTCCGGGCAGCCGATCTCGGGGGCACCGTGGGGGTCGGCCAGCATCCTGCCGATCTCGTGGGCCTACATCCGCTTGATGGGCGGCGACGGACTCCGCCGCGCGACCGAGGTGGCGATCCTGTCGGCCAACTACGTGGCCCGGCGGCTGGAGGGTCACTACCCCGTGCTCTACACCGGGCGCGACGGGCTCGTCGCCCACGAGTGCATCATCGACCTGCGTCCGATCACCAAGGAGACGGGGATCACCGTCGACGACGTGGCCAAGCGGCTCATGGACTACGGGTTCCACGCCCCGACCATGAGCTTCCCGGTCGCGGGCACCCTCATGATCGAGCCCACGGAGTCCGAGTCGCTCGAGGAGCTCGACCGCTTCGTCGACGCGCTCCTCGCCATCCGGTCCGAGATCGCGCGGGTGGCGGCCGGCGAATGGTCCGTCGACGACAGCCCGCTGCGCCACGCCCCCCACACCGCCGCCTGTCTGGTCGGCGAATGGGACCACGCCTACTCACGCGAGGAGGCCGTCTATCCCCTGGCGTCGCTGCGGGCCGACAAGTACTGGCCGCCCGTCCGGCGCGTCGATGGCGCGTTCGGCGACCGGAACCTGGTGTGCAGCTGTCCGCCGGTGGAGGCCTACGCCTGACCCCTTCCGATTCTGGTCACGCTGAGCCCGTCGATGACGGGCTCAGCGTGACCAGAACGGAGGCTTGACGACGATCCCCGGCGTCAGCGTGCCGCGCTGGTCGATCTCGACGCGGGCGCCGGGCTCGACGTCGGGAGGCAGGAAGGCGAGGGCGATCCCCTGCTCGAGCATCGGGGAGAAGTTGCCGCTGGTGACGGTGCCGGCCGGCGTGCCGTCGATCAGGACGGGTTGACCCTCACGCGGTGGGCGACGGCCCTCGACCTCGATGCCGCGCAGACGCCGAGCCACCCCGTGGGTCCGTTCGGCGTCGAGGGCGTGGCGGCCCCGGAAGTCGCCCTTGTCCCATCCGACGACCCAGCCGAGGCCCGCCTGCAGCGGCGTGATGCCCGGCCCGAGCTCGTGTCCGTGCAGCGGGAGGCCCGCCTCGAGGCGCAACGTGTCGCGCGCCCCGAGCCCCGCCGGCGTCACTCCCGCGGAGAGGACGGCGTTCCAGACCGCGACCGCATCCGCGACCGGGACCGCGAGCTCGACGCCGTCCTCACCCGTGTAGCCGGTGCCGGCGACGACACACTCGTAGCCCAGGACGTCGACGACGGCGACGTCGAAGCGCCCGACCTCGGCCGCGACCGGGGCGACGGTGCTCAGGCGCTCCCGGGCGTCGGGACCCTGGACGGCGAGGACGGCCCGCTCCCCCGTCACGTCGGTGCCCCCGATGGCGTCGAGCACCCGGGAGGTGTTCGACGCGTTCGGCATCACGTCGAACCGCTCCGAGGAGACCCACCACACGATGATGTCGTCGAGCACGGAACCGTCGTGCTCGTCGAGCAGGTGCGTGTACTGGGCGCGCCCCGGTCGGATCTTCCCGAGGTCGTTGGTGAGCATCGCCTGCAGGCGGTCGTAGGCATGCGACCCGGTCACCCGCACGGTCCCGAGGTGGCTCACGTCGAAGACGGCGGCCCCCGTCCGGCAGGCCCGGTGCTCGGCCAGCGTCCCGGTCGGGTACTGCAGCGGCATGTCCCAGCCGCCGAAGGGCACGAGCTTGGCCCCGAGGGCACGGTGGATGGCGTCGAGCGGCGAGGTCAGCACGATCGCCGGAGCGTACCCATCCGTTCTCGGTGCACCGGTGCTCCCGAGCGGCGCGTGGGTGCACCGAGTTCGGAGATCGTCGGCGTCAGGCGCCTACGCGGCCAGCATCGGGCCGAAGCGGGCCACGAGTGCCTCGTAGTGGCGGCGGTAGAGGACCACGACGTTGACGCCGTAGACCGCACGCGTCTCGCGGGCCTTGGCGTTCTTCTTGGTCACGAGCGACTGGCGCAGCGTGGTGATCTCGACGTAGACGTCGTGCTCGGGCAGGTAGAAGTCGGGCGTGAAGGCCCGGGTGGGGCGGCCCTCGTCATCCCACGCCAGCTCGAACGTTCGGGGCTCGTACTCCCAGGCAACGCCCCACCGGTCGAACAGCTCGGCCAGGTGGAGCTCGGCTTCGTGGGCGAAGCGGACGTCAGTTCGCGAGGGACACGGATGAGCCACCGGCGCCAGTGTCGCCCGTGGGCGGGCGCAACTCGCGGATGGCGTCGTTCACCTGCTCCTCCACCCCGGCGAGGGCCACCACGCTGAACACGGTCTGGCCGTTCCGGAGGATGTCGACCAGCTCGTCGCCGTTGCGGGCCAGGATCGAGCCGCTGCCGTTGAACACGAGGTTGGCGCTCGAGAGGTCCTCGCCGAGGTTCTCGCGCAGGTACTCGATGGCGGTCCGTGCCTGCTTGAGCGAGACCCCGGCGTCGAGGAGGCTCTTGATGACCTTCAGGTCGACGAGGTCTCGGTACGAGTACCGCCGCTGCGACCCGCTGCCCTGGGCGTCGGCCAGGCTCGGCCGGATCAGGTCGGTACGGGCCCAGTAGTCGAGCTGCCGGTAGGTGATGCCCACGATGGAGCACACCTGTGGTCCTCGATAGCCCTCGTTGCCCGGCTGACCGGCCATCTGCGGTACCTCACACGCTCGTAACTACGGCCATGTGATGCTAGGAGTGCCCGCGCGCGCCGTCAACGGTCGATGTGGCGACGCTGCTCAGCTGGCGAAGTCGTCGGGGTTCACCTGGTCGATGAACTCCCGGAACTGGTCGACGATCTCCTCTTCGGGCTCGTCGTCCTCGGACTCCTCGGCAGCCGGCATCGCGGCTTCGGCGAGCACCTCGTCGGAGGCGAAGATCGGCGCGTCGACCCGCACGGCGAGGGCCACGGCGTCGGACGGCCGGCTCGACACCCGGATCGTGCGCCCGTCGGCCTTCAGCTCGAGCTCGGCGAAGAAGGTGGCCTCGTGCAGCTCGGTGACGAGCACCCGCACGACCTCGACCTCGAGTGCGCCGAGGACGTCGCGGAGCAGGTCGTGGGTCATCGGACGGGGCGTGGCGATGCCCTCGAGGGCGAGAGCGATGGCTCGCGCCTCCTCGGGCCCGATGTAGATCGGCAGCACCCGGCGCTCCCCCGTCTGCTCCCGCAGCAGGACCACCGGGGCGTTGGCGGGCAGCTCGACCCGAACCCCGAGGAGCTCCATCTCGACCACGCTCCGACCCTACCCCCGCCCGTTTCGGATCGGGCGCGGTCAGGCGTCGGTGTAGTCGCGAAGCGAGGCCCGGACGAAGGCGGCCCGCATCGACTCGCCGAGCTTGGTGAGCTCCTCGAGCGTGGTGACGGCCTGGTGGCGGGCGGCGGGGTTCCGCTGCTTCATGAAGGGTGCGATGACCTGCTCGTAGAAGGTCGCCTCCCGCTCGGCCGCGGTCTTGTACATCCGCAGGTGGCGGGCTTCGACACCGTGCCGGGCGAAGTGGGCGGCGAGCGAGGCGATCACGAGCGCCTCCTCGTCGTAGTACACGTGCCCGGCGACCGTCCGCCCCTTGAGGAGGCCGTAGCGCTCGAGCTCCTGGATGCCGGTGACCGGCAGGCCCGACGAGGTCGCGAGCTCGCCGATCGTCAACGAGACCGAGGAGAGCCCGGCCACGAGGGCGCCCGTGTTGGTGCCCGGGCGCGGCGGGAGCGGGTCCTGCTCGACCCGGGGCCGGGCAGGCTCGGCGCGCGCCTCCGCGGCCGGCGTCGCCGCCGCCCCGTCGGTGGGGGCGGCCTGCGGCGGCGAGACCTCGTCCCTGGGGAGGCCGGCGAGCTTGTCCTTGATGACCTTCAGGGGCAGGAAGTGGTCGCGCTGCTGCTCGAGGATCCACCGCAGCCGGGCCACATCGGTCTCGTAGAACTTCCGGTAGCCCGAGGGCGTCCGCTCGGGGTCGATGAGCCCCTGGCTCTCGAGGAAGCGGATCTTCGAGATGGTGACGTCGGGGAACTCGTCCTTGAGCAGGTCGAGCACCTCGCCGATCGAGAGGAAGGCGTGGTCGGTCATCCCGCTGCTCATGCGCTCCCGCCCGCCAGGTACACGAGCTTGAAGCGCCCGATCTGGAGCTCGTCGCCGTTCTCGAGCTGCTGTTCGGCGTCGATGCGCTCGCGGTTGACGTACGTGCCGTTGAGGGAGCCGACGTCGCGCACGGCGAACCCGCCCTCCTGCCGGACGATCTCGACGTGGCGGCGGCTGACCGTCACGTCGTCGAGGAAGATGTCGCTCTCGGGGTGCCGGCCGGCCGAGGTGCAGTCGCTGTCGAGGACGAACCTCGATCCGGCGCCCGGCCCCCGCTTGACCAGGAGCAGACCGCCGCCGGGCGGTACGTCGTCGAGCGCGAGGCTGACCTCCTCGGTGGCGTCGCCGACCTCGGTGGGCTCGAGGGTGACGGTGCGGTCGTCGGCCCGGCCCCCGAGCGCGGCCCCGCACGACGAGCAGAAGTTCGCGTTCTGCGGGTTGCGGTGCCCGCACCGGTTGCAGAACACGTCGGCCACGGTGGTCCTAGCCCTCGGTGAGGGCGCGGTAGGCGGCGGCGTCGAGCAGGTCGTCGAGCTCGCCTGCGTCGGAGACCGAGAGCACGCAGATCCAGCCGTCGCCGTACGGGTCGTCGTTCAGGCGCTCGGGTGCGTCGGCGAGCTCGCTGTTGGCCTCGGCCACCTCCCCGGTGACCGGGGCGTAGATGTCGGACACCGACTTGGTCGATTCGACCTCGCTGAAGGTGGCGCCGGCCGAGACCTGCTGGCCGAGGGCGGGCACCTGCACGTAGACGACATCGCCCAAGGCGTCCTGGGCGTAGTCGGTGATGCCGATGCGGACGCGGTCACCCTCGATCCGCACCCACTCGTGGTCCTTCGTGTACCGCAGGTCTTCGGGCACGTTCACGCCGGCGACGATAGCCCGACCCTCGATCTGAGGTGGAGGGTCGGGCAGATCGCCGGGTGGTCAGCGCATGCCGTCCTCGGTTGCGGTCACCTTGAAGGAGGCGTCGAACTTCAGCGTGACCCGGCTGCCGTCGGCCTTGGTCACGTGCGCCTCGTACTTCGCGCCCTCGGCGTCGGTCTCGACCCGCTCGACCGTGGCGCCGGGAAGCGCCTCGAGGGCGGCCGCCTTCACCTTCGCCGCCTCGTCGCCGGTGAGGAGGGTCTCGGTCACCCCGTTGGCCGAGTGGCCGCCCTTCGAGGGGTCGACGTCGGGTCGGGTGGCATCGGTGCTGTCGGCGGCGGGCGCGGCGGTCGTCGACGTCGTGGTGTCGGCTGCGGTCGCGGTTCCGTTGAGGAAGGCGGCGCCGACGACGCCACCTCCCGCGGTCGACGCGAGGACGGCGCCGGCGAGCAGGGCCTTGCGGAGGGGGTTCATTGCGAGCTCCTTGGGATCAGGAAGTGGGATGTCCGCTCTGGACACTGCCCACCCTGACGTCGCCCCCTGAGAGGACCCTGGGGGGCCGCTCCGAAGGGGCGGAGACTTCGACTGACCCTCGCGTCAGCGGAGGAGGCGGCGGATCCGTCCGACGTAGTCCTGCGCCCGGCGCCGGGCATCGCCGTCGCTGGCCCCCTCGGCCCAGACGTGGCAGACGGGGTCCTCGGGATCGGGCAGGACCAGGGCCCACCCGTCGTCGTAGTGGACCTTGACCCCGTCGAGCAGCTCGAGCTCGCCGTCGGCTCCCTCGACCAGGTTCCGCATCACGATGCCCTTGTGCTCCGCCGGCGTCGTCACCGACTCCTCGACGACGTGTGTGCGAGGCAGCTCGCCGATCAGCTTCGACAGCTTCGTGCCGGTGCGGGCGAGCAGCTCGAGGGCGGTGCTGAACGCACCCATGGCGTCGAAGGCAGGAAGGAACCGGGGGAAGATGAAGCCGCCGTCGAGGCTCGCGGCGAGGACGACACCGGGCTCGGTTGCCGACGCCATGAGCGCGGAGGTCGAGAGCTTGGTCGGCAGCACCGTGAGCCCGAACTGCTCGGCAAGGGCCTGCACCTGCGACGGCGCCGAGATCGGCACGGCGATCCGGCTCCCCGGCTCGGCGGTCTGGCCCAGGAGACTCACGAAGCAGAGGAGGGCCTCGGTGTCGGTGAGGACGTGGCCCTCGTCGTCGACGAGCGTGAGGTGCTCGCCATCGGGATCGAGCACGGCGCCGAGGTGCGCGCCCGACGAGCGGACGAGGTTGGCGACGTTCGCGGCATGGGCGCCGACCTCGAAGCGCAGCGCGCCCGGCGTCGACGCGTAGGGGTTCACGCCGAGGACGTCGGCGCCGAGCTTCGAGAGCACGTTGGGCATCACGAACGCACTGCTGCCGTACGCGTAGTCGACGACAACCTTGAAGCCGTGCTCCCGAATGAGCTGGGTGTCGATCACATCGACGATCGCCTGCGTGTAGTACTCGAGCGCACGTGGCGGGTAGCCGATGTCGCCGATGTCGCCGGGGAAGACCCGCCGGAAGTCCTCGCGCGAGAATGTTCGCTCGATCTTGCGGACGGCAGCTTCCGACATGTCGGTGCCCAGCTCGTCGAAGAACCGGATCACGACCGACTGCGGATCGCCCGCGACGAGCCGGATGCTGACCCCACCCTGGGTCCGTTGGGACCGGACGTGGAAGCGGGTGACGGGCACGGGTGCGACCTCGAGGTCGTCGACGTTGATGCCGGCCGCGTTGAGGCCGGCCATCACCGAGCGCTTGAGCATCCGGGCCGACCGGCTCGAATCCCTCGACGTCGTGACCGTGGAGCCCTTCTTGAGGGTCGTGGCGTAGGCCATCGCCACCCGCGTGGCGAGCTCCGGGGTGATGTCGACGTTGGCGAGTCCGGCCACGCCGTCGCGCCCGAACAGGGATCGCGACCCGCGGCTCTCCCAGACCAGGGACTGGTTGACGACGGCGCCGGCCTCGACCGTCTTGAACGGATACACCTTGACGTTGGGTCCGATGTGGGCGTCGGCCCCGACGAAGCACTGGTCGCCGAGGACGGCCCCGTCGTCGGACCGGGCGTTGGGGCGCAGATCGCTCCCCCGGCCCACCACCGAACCCAGTAGCCGGACACCCTGGCCGATGTAGGCACCGTCGAGCACCACCGAGCGCTCGAGCTGGGCGTCGGAGCGGACCATGACGTTGTTGCCGAGCACGCTGTAGGGACCGAGGCGGGCTCCGGCCTCGATCCGGCAGTGGTCGCCCAGGAGCGCCGGACCCTCGACGCGTGCGTCGGGGTCGATCTCGGCGCCCTCGCCGAGCCACACCGATCCCTCGAGGCGGAAGCCGGGCACCTCGACATCGACCCGCCCGTCGAGGATGTCCTTGTGGGCCCCGAGGTAGGCCGACAGCGTGCCGACGTCCTCCCAGTAGCCCTCGCACACCTTGCCGTAGAGCGGGCGCTGCTCCTCGAGGAGCTGGGGGAAGACCTCGCTCGAGAAGTCGACCGGGCGCCCGTCGGGGATGTAGTCGAAGATCTCGGGCTCGAGCACGAAGATCCCGTTGTTCACCGTGTCGGAGAAGACCTGGCCCCAGCCCGGCTTCTCAAGGAAGCGCTCGATCGAGCCGTCCTCACGCGTGATGACGATGCCGAACTCGAGCGGGTTCTCGACCGCCGTGAGTCCGATCGTCGCCATCGCGGCGCGCGCCTCGTGGTAGGCGACGATCTCGGTGAGATCGATGTCGGTGAGCACGTCGCCCGAGATCACGAGGAACCGCTCGTCGAGCTCGTCCATCGCGTTGCGCACGGAGCCGGCCGTGCCGAGCGGGGTCTCCTCCGTGGCGTAGACCATGCGCACGCCGAACTCGGAGCCGTCGCCGAAGTACGAGCGGATGTTGTTGGCCATGAAGGCCACCGTGACCACGATCTCGTCGAAGCCGTGCTTGTGCAGCAGGTTGACGATGTGCTCCATCATCGGCCGGTTGGCCAGGTGCATCATCGGCTTCGGTTGGTTGGAGGTCAGCGGGCGGAGGCGGGTGCCTTCACCCCCAGCCATGATCACCGCCTTCACGACGGCGACGTTACCCGGCCCGCGGCCAAGGCCTGCCGGGCGAGCGGCAGGTACTCGAGCAGCGCCTTGTAGGAGAACAGCAGCGCCGGGACGATCGTGACCCAAGCAGCGATGCGGGCCTCGTCGGCCCAGCCGACGCCCGCGTGGCTCACGAGGAAGAAGGGGTAGGCGACCATCTGCCCGAACGTCCCCGCCTTGCCCGACCACGTCACGTCGATGCGGCGCGCGCCCAGCGCGGCCAGGAGGAGGACGGCGAGGGCGACGGTGATCTCGCGGACGATGGTCAGCACGCCGATGGCGACGGGCACCGAGCCGTCGACGAGGATCGCCACGACCCCCACACCGAGGAGCAACCGGTCGGCGGTCGGATCGAGGACCTTGCCGACCGTCGACACCTGGTTCCAGCGCCGGGCGATGAAACCGTCGACCCAGTCGGTGGCGCCGAGGACGGCGAGGAGCCACGCGGCGGCATGACGGTTGTCGCGCCCGAAGAGCAGCCAGAGGAAGAGCGGCACGCAACAGAGCCGGACGACGCTGATCGCGTTCGGGACGGTGAGGATGCGATCGGGCGGGTCGTCCACGGCCCGGCAGCCTACGGAGCCGGCTCGAGCAGATGGGGACCGTCGTTGCGGACGTTGCTGACGGCATCGACAACGGGGGTCGCCTCGAACAGCTCGGCCGGCGCTGGGACGAGGAGTTGCTGCAGCGCGACGACGTCGTCGTTGGTGGGGTCGAGCCACTCGCGCCACGCCGATGGCGGCAGCATCACGGGCATGCGGTCGTGGATGGGCCGCACCAGTTCGTTGGGCTCAGCCGTGACGATCGCGCAGGAGACGATCCGACCGTCGTCACTCCCCCGCTGCGGCCGCCAGACCGACCACAGACCGGCGAAGGCGAGTGTGTCGCCGTCCTTGCGCCGGAAGTACCACGGCTGCTTCCTCGCACGACCGGCGACCTGCTCCCACTCGTAGAAGCCGTCGGCCGGTACGAGGCAGCGGTACCGCTCGAAGGGTCGGCGGAACGCCGGCTTCTCGAGCAGCGTCTCGGCGCGTGCGTTGATCATGCGCGCACCCCCCGAGGCGTCCCTGGCGAAGAAGGGCACCAGCCCCCAGCGGAAGGACCCGAGCCGCCGCCGACCCGAAGACGCCGACTCGGCGACGGCGTACACCTCGTCGGTGGGTGCGACGTTCCACCGGGGACCGAGGTCCTCGACGACGACCTCGTCGACCTCGAAGTAGACGGCCAGGTCGGCCGGCGCTGGGACGAGGAGTTGCTGCAGCGCGACGACGTCGTCGTTGGTGGGGTCGAGCCACTCGCGCCACGCC
>Ga0075365_10000664_pt1 | contig 13763 bp, 8 predicted proteins | sample EndMetdeltDD1765_FD_71387 | JGI IMG/M metagenome (GOLD analysis project Ga0075365, IMG submission 71387) | Populus endosphere microbial communities from Tennessee, USA - Endosphere MetaG P. deltoides DD176-5 | ecosystem: Host-associated > Plants > Roots > Endosphere | place: USA: Tennessee... | reverse complement strand
GACCCAGCTGATCTTCCCGAGCCAGGTCACCTCGCTGGTGAACACCGAGCACGGCATCATCATGGCCTTCACCTGCTGGTGCGGCGCCGAGCAGACCATGCTCACCGGCCGCGCCGTCGCACAGCCCGTCGCCGCCTGAGTGCACGCGGCGACCTGACGCGCACCGCGTCCCTTCCGGGTCGTGTGCCCGACGCCCCGTACGGCGTCCGGGCGCACGGCCCGTTTTGGTTCAGGCCCGGATCTGCTCCGTATACTTCCGCGGGTTGCCCAGCGGGCAGCGCGCCGCCTTAGCTCAGTCGGTAGAGCGTCTCACTCGTAATGAGAAGGTCGTCGGTTCGATTCCGACAGGCGGCTCCACGGCAGCTGCTGACCTGCGCCTTCGTCAGCCGTCCGACACTCGAACCGGCAACGCGAGCGGCCTCTGGACTCCGGGACGCCTGTCGTGTCCCCACACTCGTGGGTTGGCCGCGCGTCGACCACAGAACTGGCTGGCACAGCAGCTCGCGCTTGGCTCCTGACCGGGCGGCCATGGCTGTCCCCCCGGCCCGTCCGCAATCGACGAGGCTCGTCGTGACCGCCTAGTGGAGCTGCTGCACGAGGTCGTTGGCGAGGGCGCCGATGGCTTGGTCGATCTGCGCTGAATCGACGCTGCTCGCCGTCGGGCGTTGGGTGAAGATGGCGATGGCGTAGGCCTCGCCGTCCCGGTCGGTGACCACGCCGACCTCGTTGCGCACTATGCCCATGAGCCCGCCGCTCTTCGCCGCGACTGCGACATCCGGACCGAAGCCGGAGGCGATTCGGCTGCGTCTGAGCTGTTGGCTCATCAGCCTCCGCAGCTGTGCGCAGACCGCAGGTGGTCCGGCCACATCGGTCCACAGCGCCTGCAGCAGCCGCACCGCTTCCGCAGGCGTCGTGCGAGACCAGCGGTGGGGATCGAGCGCTGCGGAGCTTGCGATACGGCTGCCGACCTCCTCGGCGAGGGGCGGCCCGTCGACAGCCGGGTCGTGACGCACCAGATGGTCGAAGTCAGCGAACCCGGCGTCCACCGCTAGTGCGTCAAGCATCCCCCTCAGGTCGCTGGCCACGTGGGTATCGACCAGTCCGAGACGCTGCGTCGTGGAGTTGATCGTGCCCAGCCCGACCAGGTCGATGAGGGCGTCGGTGGCGACGTTGTCACTGATCGTCAGCATCGGCACCACCAAGTCGCGCACGCTCATCTGAACCGGGTCTCGAAGCAGCGACATGCCCACCGGTCCGGGCGTGCGCGTCGACGTATCCAGTGTCACCCGGGACGAACCGTCGAGCCGACCTTCATGGATCGCGGTGAGGGCGGCCAGCCCGACCTGGATCTTCATCACGGACGCCGGCGTGACGAGGTCGTGCATCGACTCCCCCACCAGGGCACCACCGCGGATGGGCGCTGCGCAGCAGGCGACTCGAACGGCAGGGAGGCGCCACCCGGCTGGTCTCATGACGACATCTTCCTTCGGCGATCGACAGCCGATCGCATTCGTGTTCAGCCCCCAGGCCCGACGGAACCCGGTCCCGCGTGGCCTGCTCCAGGACGGCGGCGGTGAAATCCGGCCGAGGGTTTAGCCGCAGTGCAGATCGGGGAACTGGTCAGGAGGCGGTCTTCTTTGCGTCGGAGGTCCGTCGGCCACATCACCGTCAGGTGTTGCGTGGTGTCTCGGGAGAAGGGTGGCGCCGGTGCCGGTTGGAGTGGCGGGCGGCGTCATCTCGCGCTGCGACGAACTTGCGGCGATCTCAGCGCGGAGCGATGGTCTCCAGCGCTTGGACCTGACGGCCGAGCACGCACGTGCGAATGAGCTCTTCATGGTCTGGGCCCGCAACCAAGGCATGCGTACGTGGGTGGATGTGGCCGGAAATGTCTGCGCCCGTCGCGAGGGCGCCACGCCCGATGCGCCCGCGCTGGTCCTCGGGTCGCACCTTGACACCGTGCCCGACGCGGGGTGGTACGACGGTGCGCTCGGGGTCGTCGTGGCGCTCGCCGCGGCGCAGCGGCTCGCGCGCACTCCGCTGCCGTTCGCCCTGGAGGTCGTGGGTTTCTGGGGCGAAGAGGGTTCCCGCTTCCCCGCGGCGCTGCTCGGGTCCCGGGCGTTCAGCGGCAGCTGGACCGAGGACCTGTGGACCTGTTGCGACTCCGACGGCGTCAACCTGGCAGACGCGTTCCGAGCCTTCGGGCTGGACCCGGAGCAGGTCGGCCGCGCGGCCCGGGCGCCACACGACCTGGTCGGCTACATCGAGGTGCACATCGAGCAAGGCCCCGTTCTCGAGGACGCGGACGCACCCCTGGGTTGGGTGACGAGCATCAGCGGGGCGCGGCGGCTCCGCCTCGAGGTACACGGCGAGGCAGCACACGCCGGGACGACGCCCTACGACAAGCGCCGCGACGCGCTGGTCGGGGCAGCGGAGATCGTTGCGTCGACCGAGCGGATCGCGCGTGCCTCGGCGGGGGTCGCCACCATCGGCCAGCTCGAGGTCGAGCACGGGGCGGTCAACGTCGTTGCAGGGCGCGTCGACCTCACCCTCGACGTGCGGGCCGAGACCGATGCCTACCGTGATGAACTGCTGCAGAAGATCGTGAGGGACGCCCACCGCCTCTGCTCCGCACGCGGGCTGTCGCTGGTGGTGGAGATCACGCACGAGGCGCGCACGGTCGAGTGTGCCCCCGGTCTCGCCGACGCGGTCGCCGACGGCATCCGCGACATCGGCTTCGACCCGCTGCCCTTGTGGAGCCGCGCCGGTCACGATGCGATGGTCCTCGCCGACGTCACGGACGTGGGGATGATGTTCGTCCGGTGTGCCGGTGGGGTCAGTCACCATCCCGACGAGCGCGTGACCCCCGCTGACGCCGAAAGGGCCGTGGACGCCCTGGTCGCAGCCGTGACCCGGTTGGCCGAGCGCTCGCACTCGTCGCAGGGTGACCCGCCAGCACGGACCCGGCGAGATGACGCCCTTACGTCCCGGTGAGGACGCCGGTGCCGGACCGACAGGTCGGAGCAACTACTCGGGAGGCTCTCATGAGCTCGACAATCGCAGCATCGCGACCGGAGACCTCGACGGTGGATCCGGGTCCCCGCCCCCTCGTCACGGCGGTCCTCGAGTACGCCAGGTCCCAGCCCGATCTCGTCGCCGTCCGTGACAGCGATGGCAACCTGACCTACGCCGAGCTCGTCGCTCGAGCCGCGGGGCTCGCCGCGGCGCTGCACGCGGACGCGGCTCCCGACGACGCGCCGGTCGCGGTGTGCGGCGCCCGGGACCGGAACCTCGTCGTCGGTGCTCTGGCCGCCCGGATGGCCGGCCGTCCGTACCTGCTCCTCGACGTCACGCAGCCCCTCGAACGCAGCCGTTTCATCCTCGAGGACTCCGGCGCCCGCGTGACGCTCGCCACCTCCTCCGAGGGAGTGGCGAGGCTAGCGTCGCTCGGCGGCCCGGCCACGGTGCTCGACATCGCCGACGTCCCAGCACTTGAGGGGGATCCTCACACCCAGGTTGTGCCGGGTGAGATCGCCTACCTCTGCTATACGTCTGGGTCGACGGGAAACCCCAAGGGGGCGTGGGTCTCGACCACTGGCATCGACCTCCTCGCCGAGTGGTACGTGCAGACGCACCAGGTCTCCTCGCAGGACCGACTCAGCCAGGTTTCCTCGCCGTCCTTCGATGCTTGGGGGTTGGAGGTCTGGCCGGCTCTGCGGGGAGGCGCCGAGTTGGTCGTGGCCACAGCCGAGACGGTGCGCTCGCCCACCGCCCTCGCAAGGTGGCTGGCCCGCACCGGCATCGACATCTGCTTCCTGGCGACGCCGCTGGCGGTCGAGGTGCTCCAGGAGTGGCCCCGCGAGGAGGAGGCGAGGCTGCGGGCGATGCTCGTGGGCGGCGACCGCCTCGTTGCCCCTCCGGCAGAGGCGCCGCCGTTCCGGCTGTTCAACAACTACGGGCCTACGGAGTGCTCCGTGGTGGCGACGGCTGTCGAGGTCACCGGGTTCGGTGGGGCCGAGAGTCCGCCGATCGGACCGCCCCTCCCCTACGTCGAGGCCGAGGTGCGCCGGCGCGACGGGGGACGGTGCGAGGTCGGCGAAACCGGCGAGCTGTTCCTCGGCGGGCCGGCGCTGAGCCCGGGCTACGTCCACGCCGCCGAGACCGAGGCGGCCTTCGCCCGCGAGCCCAGTCCGGACGGAGGTGAGCGGACGCTCTACCGCACGGGGGACCTCGTGTACGCCGACGGAGCCGGGATCCTGCACTACGTAGGTCGGTCCGACGACCAGGTGAAGATCAACGGGGTCCGGATCGAGCCCGCCGAGGTCGAGTCCGCGCTCACGTCGCACCCGTCCGTCGTGGACGCCGCGGTCGTCGTGCAGGCAACCCCGTCCGGAGACCCGCGGCTGGTGGGCTACGTCGTCGTCGCCGACCCGGCCGCGGTCGAACCGGCCGCCATCCGTGCGACCGCCGCAACCCGGCTGCCGGACGCGATGGTCCCGTCGGTGGTCGTCGTCGACCGCCTCCCTCAGACCGGCAACGGCAAGGTCGACCGTCACGCGCTCCGGATCCTGGACACGCACGCATCTTCTCGACCGGTCCCGAACCGCCGAGCCAATGACGGCATCGCGCTGGTCGTGGAGGAGGCGTGGGTCGAGCTGCTCGGCCTCGACGGCGTCGGTGCCGACGACGACTTCTTCGACCTGGGCGGCGACTCCCTCCGCGCCCTGCGTCTCGTGCGGCGGCTCGACAAGGCCGGAATCCGGATGACGCCCGAGGACCTCTATCGCGCTTCGAGCTTCGGAGCGTTGGTCGAGACGCTGATCGGCTCAGGGCAGGAGGCCCGCAGTGAGGCATGACCACAAAGTGACGATCGTGGAGCTGTCGGTCTACGACAACACCGTCCCCCTGGTCGCCGGTTACCTGCAGGTCTACGCCCAGCAGGATCCGGGGATCGCCGACGCCTTCTCGTTCGACATCCTCTCGACGAGCCTGTCGATCGAGCCAGACGCCCTGCTCGCAGACCTGCTCGCCCGGGACAGCTCGATCTACGCGCTCAGTTGCTACATCTGGAACATGGGCGTGATCAAGAAGGTGATGCGTCCGCTGATGGAGGCTCGACCGGACGCGCTCGTGGTCCTGGGCGGACCGCAGGTGATGAACCACTACGACGAGTACGTCGAGCGGGGTGAGAGCCGCGTGGTGGTGTGCAACGGCGAGGGGGAGCGGACCTTCGCTGAGATCCTGCGCTCCTACCTGCAGGACACCCCGGACTGGTCTCAGGTACCCGGCATCAGCTTCTGGTCCGGGGAGCACGGACGGGTGGACACCGACAGCCCCGAACGGATCGCCGACCTCGACGAGGTGCCCTCCCCCTTCGAAGCGGGGCTGTTCGACGACGGCGAGTACACCTTCACCGTCCTGGAGACGAATCGCGGCTGTCCGTTCAGCTGCGGCTTCTGCTTCTGGGGCGCCGCGACCCAGTCGAAGGTGTACAAGTTCGACGGCGACCGGGTGATGCGAGACATCGAGTGGATCTCCGAGAACGGCGTGGCCAGCGTCTTCATCGCCGACGCCAACTGGGGCCTTTCTCCTCGTGATGTCGACCTGAGCCGGCACCTGGTCGAGATGAAGAAGCAGTACGGCTTCCCGACCTCCCTCGTCCTGGCTGCGGCGAAGAACCGTCCCGAGCGGGTCGCGGAGATCACTGAGATTCTGGTCGGCGGCGGCCTGGTCACGAGCCAACCCATCTCGATGCAGTCGGTCAACAGCTCGACGCTCGAGCTCATCGACCGGTCCAACATCCGCGAGGAGACCTACGTGAACCTCCAGAAGGACCTGCGGGAGAAGGAGATCAGCTCGTTCATCGAGCTGATCTGGCCTCTGCCGGGCGAGACGCTGGAGTCGTTCAAGGAGGGCGTCGCCCGACTCTGCAGGATGGGCGCAGACACCCTGACGGTCTACCCGCAGCTGCTGCTGCACAACACCTCGCTCTACCGCCAGCGCGAGCTGATGGGGATCGAGGTCGTGCGGGCCGAGACACCCGCCGCGGAGGCCGACGTCGTCGTGGCGACCAACTGGGTCACCCGCGAGCAGTGCGACGAGGGGACGTGGTTCTACTACGCCCTGCACAGCCTCCACAACGCGCGCGGGCTCTACCACGTGGCGTCGTACCTCGACCGGCACGGCGTCACCTACGACGAGCTGTTCACCGCGGCCGCGCGGTACATGCGGGGGGCGAGCAATCCCATCTCGGAGTTCTTCGCCCGCTCGGTCGACACCGCCGACAACTACAGCCTCCTGAACGTGGGCAAGGTCGCCCACATGGTGCTGATGGACAACCGCGCGGAGTTCGATCAGCTCCTCGAGGACTTCTGCCGCAGCCAGGCGTGGTGGTCCGACTCGGTCGCGGCACTGCTCGAACTGGACCTGCTCTGCCGGCCCTACATCTATCGGATGGATGTCCAGTCACCTGGGATCGCGCTCTCCCGCGGGAGGATCGACTCCCTCCAGGGCACGACGATCGACGTGACCTTCGACGCGGAGGACACCGCCGGACTCGTCGAGCTCGGCATCCTCACCGAGGACGAAGTCGCCTCGTCCGGCAGTGGGGTCCGGATCAGGATCGAGCACCCGGTGGCCGGGAAGATGCCGTACCCGAAGCGGCAGAGCATCGAGCACAACGCCGCCTACTGCCACGTGATGATCCAACGGCTCCGCTCGTTGTTGCCCCGGGTGACTGTGCGCGGGACGGAGGACGAGGTGTTCGCGCTGGCGGGCAGCCGGGCTCGACCAGGCCACACCTACTGATGCGACGCCGGGTCTTCGACGCCGAGCACGAGGCCTTCCGGGACAGTGTCAGGGCCTTCCTCCGAGCCGAGGTCGAACCGCACCTCGCGCGGTGGGAGAGCGAGGGCCAGGTCGGTCGCGACGTGTTCCAACGGGCCGGCGAGGCAGGGCTGCTGGGGATCTGCATCGACGCCGAGGACGGGGGCGGGGGCAGCACCGACATCCGCTTCGTCCTCGTCCGCGACGAGGAGCTTGCCCGGCTGGGGACGCTCAGCCCGGCTCTCAACCTGCACAGCGAGGTGGTCGCCGGCACCATCGAGCGGCTCGGCACCGTCGAGCAGAGGCGACGCTGGCTTCCGGGCATGTGCGGGGGCACCCTGATCGGCGCCATGGCCATCAGCGAGCCCGGGGCCGGCAGTGACGTCTCCGCGATCGAGACCTGCGCCAGCCCCGTCGGCGACGGCTACGTGCTCCGAGGACAGAAGTCCTACGTGACGCATGCCCTCCTGGCCGACGTCGTCATCGTCCTCGCCCGCCTCGAGGATCCCGTCGGCCGACCTCGTTCCGGGCCACCGAAGGGCATCCTCCTGGTGGTCGACCTGGACGCACCCGGCGTGCAGCTGGGCCGGGCCGAGCGGACGATCGGTGTCCGGTCGCTCGACACCGCCGAGGTGGTCTTCGACGACGTCCACATCGACGCCGACCGCCGCCTCGGCGAGGAGGGGCTGGGTTTCGTCCACCTCGGGCAGACGATGCTCATGGAGCGGTTCTCCATCGCCGTCACGTCCCTGGCGCTGGCCGAACGCCTGCTCGCCGACACCGTCGAGCACTGCCACACCCGGCGCGCCTTCGGCGGTGCGCTCAGCGAGCTGCAGCACGTGCGCTTCTCCCTGGCCGAGATGACCACCGAGCTCCAGGTGGCCCGGGCCTTCACCGACACGTGCATCGACGAGCTGGTCCGTGGCGAGCTGGCTCCCGAGGAGGTCGCGATGGCCAAGTGGTGGAACACCGAGCTCTGCGGTCGGGTCGCCGACCGTTGCCTGCAGCTGCACGGCGGGACCGGCTACTCCGCCGACGGCCTGGTCGGCCGGGCGTACGTCGACTGCCGCGTGGAGCGGATCTACGGCGGGAGCAGTGAGGTGATGAAAGAGATCATCGGCCAGTCGATCTGACCGCCGGTCCGGCCGCCTGTAGACATTCGACCTGAAAGGACAGCGATGCTCCTCGTGGACGCGGCGACGGTCCGCCGGCTGCTCACGCCGCAAGCTGCCGTGGAGGCCGTCGACCTCGCCTTCAGGGCCGCGGCGCAGGGATCCGTCGTCCAGCCCCAGCGGCTGGTGATGGCGCACGGTGACGGCCGTGCCCTCGCCACGATGCCGGCCCTCGTCGAAGGGCTCGGCCTCGGGACCAAGGTCGTCACCATCTCCCCGGACAACCCCCGCCGCGGTGCTCCTGTCCACTCGATCCTCGTGCTCCTGATGGATCTCGAGGACGGCTCGCCGCTCGCCTTGGTGGAGGGATCCCGGATCACCGCCCTGCGCACGGCGGCCGGATCGGCTCTCGCGACGGATGCGCTGGCGCTCCCGGAAGCGAGCACGCTCGCCGTCCTGGGCGCTGGTGTCCAGGCTCGCGCCCACGTCGAGTGCCTGGTGAGGACCCGGCCGATCCGACGGTTGCGCCTGTGGAGCCGCCGGCGCGAGTCGGCCGAGGTCTTCGCGCAGGAGGTCCGGGCGACCACCGACCTCGAGGTCTCTGTCCTGGACGACCCCGACGAGACGGCGGCGCAGGCCGACGTGGTCTGCACGACCACCGCTTCACCGACCCCGGTGCTCGACGTGAGTGGCCTGCGTCCCGGAGCGCACGTCAACGCCGTTGGCGCCTCCTTCGCGTCGCTGTGCGAGCTGACCCCTGCCGCCGTAGCAGCGTGCGCGGTCTACGTGGACTCCGTCGAGGCGGCCCGCGCCGAGGCTGGCGACCTGCTCAACGCGGCCGCGCACGGGTGCTTCGACCTCGCCCACGTGCGCGGCGAGCTGGGCGAGGTGCTGGTCGGGCGTTGCCCGGGGCGCCAGGGGACCGCCGAGATCACCCTGTTCAAGTCCGTCGGGCTGGCCGCGCAGGACGTCGCCGTGGCCTCGCTGGTCGTCGAGGCCGCGCGCGCGGAGGGGCTGGGGCTCGAGGTCTCCGTGGGGGCGCACGCATGAGGCGCCTCACCCGCTCGCTCTACGCCCTCGGATCGTCGCCGGACCCCGAGGTGCCCGTGGTGCTGCAGTGCGGGTTCGCCGGCGGCGGCGTGCACAGCCTGCAGCCGTTCCAGCAGCTCCTTCCCGGGCGCCACCACCTCGCTGTCCACTATCCCGGTCGGGGCGCCCGCAGCGCGGAGCCTTTCGCGGCCAGCGTCCAGGAGATCGCGGAGGAAGCGGCCGGGGCCTTCGTCGAGCTTCTCGGAGGCGGTGCGGTCGCACCGAACCCGCTGCTGCTGGGGCACAGCATGGGGGCCTACGTTGCGCTCGAGCTGGCCTCGCTGCTGGAAGAGCGAGGCATCCAGTGCGGTGCGCTCATCGTCTCCTCCTCCGTGCCGCCCGCGCGTGGAGCAGCGGAGAGCGGGGGGCTCCAGACCCTGGCCGGACATGTCGTGGCCGATCTCGATGACGAGACGCTGACCCAGGTCCTGCTCGCCGAGGGCGGGCTCCCTGCCGACATCCTGGCCGAGCCCGAGCTCCTCGACCTCGTGCTGCCGGTGCTCCGCCACGACTTCGCGCTCGCCTCGGCGTACTCCACGACGGGCGACGCCGCGGTTGTCGGGTGCCCGGTCGCGGCCTTCGCCGGAGCCGATGACCCCAGCGCCACACCCGAAGAGATGGCCGGGTGGCGGAGCAGCACCCGGGCTGGCACTGAGGTTCGGAGCTTCCCTGGCGGGCACTTCTGGTTCCGGAGCTGCCCGCCGGGTGTCGAGCGCACCATCGCCGACGTGCTCTCAAGGACGGCGGGGTGACCAGCGTCCTGCGACCCGCGGCGGACGCGCTGCTCGCCGTGGCCGACGCGTACGGTGACCCATGGGCAGCGTGCCGTGTCCTCGAGGGCTGGGCACCTCCGGTGCACACCTGGACGGCCCGGATGACCGGACCGCACGACCTCCTCCGGCTCGAGGAGTCCCTGCGCGCCGCCGCGGCGGGCCGCCAGGGGCTGTGCGTAGCCTTGGCGCCCGACGAGGCGGATGCCGCGCCCCGGTGGTTCTGGCTCGATGCCGCCGAGCTGCCGGTCGGCCGTGCAGCATCAGGGCTGCCGCCGCTGGCCGCCCGGGCGTGGCGGACCGGACCCCCGTGGGAGATCGGGGTCGGCGAGGAGGACGGCGAGACGGTCGTGCGACTCCGAGCCGCGGCCCCGGTCCTCGACGACGCCCGAGCCGAGCAGCTGTGGCGCGAGGCCGTCGACCTTTACGAGGTCGGCACCGCTCGAGCCCACAGCGCCCCGCCCGCGGTGAGCCCTGGACCGTCGGGTCGCCCACCGGCGCGGGGGCGCTACGACCGGGAGCCGGCACGGCTTCCCTTGGACCGGGCTCGACCGCGGGTGTGGGGGGCCGGTGATGCCCGCGTGGAGCAGTCGGTCGACGCCACGCTTGCCGCCGCCATCGACGACACCGCCGCCCGGCTCGGGGTGACTGCGCCGCTGGTCGTGCTCACTGCTCTTGTCTTGGCGTGTGCCCGGGTGTCCGCCTGCCCCGCGGTCCGGGTGCAGTCGCGCCTCCCGTGGGACGGCGCCGGGTCGGGTCCTGGGTGCGCCGCGGTCTCGAGGACCCTCGAGGCCGCGGTGCAGGACCGGGACACGTTCGTCGACGCGGTCTGGGCAGTCGGTGACGCACTGGCAGAGGCAGGGGACGCGGGAGCGGGTGCGTCACTCACCGCCGGGTTCGTCGCCCGGAGCCCGGGCCCGGCCACGGCGCTCGCCGGGAGCACGGTCCAATGGGAGCGGGAGACGACCGGCTCGCTCGCCGTCGACCTCGAGCTGGACTACACGGCGGGCGCGCCCGCGCGGCTCTGCTGGCGATATCGGCCCGAGCTGTTCGAGGGGCATTCGGTGCGCGCCCTCGCGGCCGTCTTCCAAGATCTGCTGGTCGACGCCCGCCGCCGCCCCGACGTGGCGGTCGCTGACCTGGCCCGCCCGTCTCCCCCCACCGCGCTGTCCGGACCGGAGGCCGCCACCGACCCAGCTTCCCGGAGGTCGTTGCCGGAGGACGTCGAGGCGCAGGCGGAGCGACGGCCGGACGCGATCGCCCTCACGTGTGGGCGCGTGTCGATGACCTACCGCCGCGTGGCCGAGCGCCAGGCCCAGGTCGCCGCCGCGCTCACGGCCCCGTTGGCGCCCGGACGCCCGGTGGGAGTCCTGGCACGACCGCACCTCGACCTGGCCCCGACCCTGCTCGGCGTGCTGCAGGCGGGCGGCAGTGTCGTACCCGTCGATGCCGGCGGTGCGCGCACCGCCGCGCTGACCAGAGCCCTCGACCTGGGTCCGATCGTGCCGCCGGGTGCGCCCACGAGCCCCGCGCCGGGCCGTGGGGCGGCTCCCGAGGCGATCACGTGGCACCCGTCCCGCCCGTTCGCCTACTACCTGACGTCGGGGTCCACCGGCCGGCCCAAGATCGTGTGCACCCCCAGCGGCGGCGTCCTCAACTTCCGGGACCACCTCACCGGCGCCATGGGGCTGGGCCCCGACGACGTCGTGCTCCAGCTCGCCAGCCTGACCTTCGACGCGTCCCTGCGCGATCTGCTGTGCCCGCTCTCGGCCGGGGCCCACGTCGTCGTGCCGACCGCGGAGGAGCGCGGTGATCTCGTGGCTCTCGCCGAGCTCCTCGACGTGCACGGAGTCACCTGTCTGCTCGCGGTCGTCCCGACGATGCTCAGGGAGCTGTTGCGTGCGGCGCCTGCCGCTCCGGCCTCGTTGCGGCTCGTGCTGGTCTCGGGCGAGCCCTTGCCGAGCGAGCTCGCCGAGGAGGTCCGCCGATGGGCGCCGACCGCCGAGGTGGTCAACCAGTACGGTCTCACCGAGACGACGATGACCGCGACGTACCACGTCGTCGGGCCGGCGGACCTCCAGCGGGCGACAGTGCCAGCGGGCGGACCTATCCAGGGCGTACGCGTCCGCGTCGTCGACGACGACCTGCGTGCGTGCCCGGCCGGTGCCCTGGGTGAGGTGGTCATCTCCGGTGCGGGGGTCGCCGGCGGCTACACCTCGCCGGCGCTCACCGCCCAGCGGTTCGTGCCCGATCCGGCCGGTCCTGCCGGGAGTCGCATGGTCCGCACGGGCGACGTGGGCCGGGTCCTACCGACCGGTGGGCTGCGCCTGCACGGCCGGTCGGACCAGCAGGTCAAGGTGCGGGGCAACCGGGTGGAGATCGCCGAGAGCGAGTCGCTCGTCCGCGGGTGCGCCGGGGTGATCGACGCCGTGGTCGGCCTGGTTGACGGAGTGCTCGTCGCGTGGCACACCGGCAGCTCCGACGGCACCGCGATCCGGGCTCAGCTGGACGGTGTCGCCCCGGACTTCCTGATCCCGACGCGGTACGTCGCCCTGACGGAGCTCCCGGTCACGTCCTCGGGCAAGGTCGACCGGACCGCGCTCCGCGCCCCCGGGACGACCGCATCGACGAGTGGCCCCTCGGCGGACGTCGGACCGCGGGACCTCGCCGAGCACCACGTCGCGGCGGCGTACCGAGCGGTGCTCGGGACCACGGCGGTGCGGGCCACCGACCAGTTCTCCGACCTCGGGGGAGACCGGCTGGCGGCCGTCGCTGTCGCTGCCGCGCTGACCTCGAGCACCGGTCGCCGGGTCGCTCCGTGGACCGTCCTGGAGGCAGGGAGCGTGGAGCGGCTGGGGGAGAGGCTCGGCCCGGACCTGCCTCGCCTGGTGACGCTGTCAGAGGGAGAGGGCCGGCCGGTCGTGCTCGTGCCCGACGCGTCCGGTCTCCTGGGGCACTACGCCCCGCTGGTGGGGGCACTGGGCGGCCCCGTCCACGCACTGCACGGGTGGGTCGGCACCGAGGGCGTCGCGGCCGAGGACCAGTGGGGCGCGTGGGTGGCAGACGCGCTCGCTGCCACCGCCCCCCTCCGGGCCCTGCGTCCGGTCTGGATCGGGTGGGGACACGGGGCGCGGATCTCGGCAGGGGTCGCCGCGCGCGGATGCGGAGCCGGGCTCGTCGCGGTCGTCCCCGACGACGAGGCGCCGCTCACCGGGCGAGCGGTGGATCGGTTGGCGCGACAGCTCATCGACGACGCGAGCCCGCTGCCGGCCGACGACAGCGCCGCCCTCCGGGAGCTGTTGCAGCGTCTGCGTCGAGCTGGCGTGCTGCCCCCGGGGGCGCGGGCGGACGTCGTACGCCGGATGCGCGACTCGGTCGAGGCCGCGGAGGCGGCGTCGGATGAGCCGGTGTTGGCCTCCGGGCCGGTCGTCGTCGTCGGAGCCCGTGGCGCGCTCCCGGGCTGGCTGCGTGCGGAGCACGCCCGCGTCGTGCGTGCACCGGCGCCCCCGTCCGCGTCGCCCTCGCTCGCGCAGGTCGCTGCGCTCGCAGCGGTGCTCGCCCCGCAGGTCGAGGAGCTGCGGCGATGAGGCCGGCCGTGTCGGGTGTGACGCTGCACGAGGCGTTCGAGTCGTGGGTGGATCGGGCGGGTGGTGCGGTGGCGGTGCGGTGTGGGGGTGAGGTGGTCTCGTACGGGGAGCTGGAGGTGCGGGCGAACCGGGTGGCGGCGGTGTTGCGGGAGCGTGGTGTGGGTCGGGGTGCGCTGGTGGGGGTGTGTGTGCCGCGGGGGGTCTCGATGGTGGCTGCGGTGCTGGGTGTGTTGAAGGTGGGGGCGGGGTTTGTTCCGTTGGATGGTCGGTATCCGGTGGAGCGGTTGCGGGTGATGGTGGCGGATGCGTCGGTGTCGTTGGTGGTGGGTGAGGGGGTGGTCCCGGACCTGGGTTGTGGTGTGGTGGATGTGGGGGTGTTGGAC
>Ga0075365_10000663_pt1 | contig 13765 bp, 19 predicted proteins | sample EndMetdeltDD1765_FD_71387 | JGI IMG/M metagenome (GOLD analysis project Ga0075365, IMG submission 71387) | Populus endosphere microbial communities from Tennessee, USA - Endosphere MetaG P. deltoides DD176-5 | ecosystem: Host-associated > Plants > Roots > Endosphere | place: USA: Tennessee... | reverse complement strand
GCCTGCCGGTAGAGCGGATCGAGTGTTCGGGCGCTCGCGACGACAGCCTTTGCGTCGTCGAGCACACGGTTGCATTCGGGGGAGTGCAGAACCGGCCACTGCAGGCCGACCTGGCCGACCATCTCGGTGTTCAGTCGATCGATGGTCGCGCGCGAGGAGGCCAGGTCGGGCGCGACGGTCGGCGCGGCCGCCGGATCGAGCTTCCATTGCGCGAAGCGGGAGTACTCGAGGGCCTCGGTCGCGTGGACCTGGTCGGTGAAGATCTGTCGGACGTAGTCGGGCTCAACGCCTTTGCGGGTGGCGTCGGCGGATACGGCCTTCAGCACTTGCTCGACGCGCGGCGGGTCCTCGATCGAGCCGCCGTTGATCCACTTGGTCGCCGCCACCGGTTCTGCCGTCTGCAGCCGCTGGGTCGCGGCGTCGACGAGATCGACAAGCGGGTTGGCTTCGTCGCCGTGCGCCTGCGCGGTCACCGGCATTACCGCCATGGCGACCACGGCGCCTAATCCGGTCGCGCAGCGTCGAATCCGATCGAGAGGGGCCATCGGTCCATCATCGCCTACGGCCACGCTTGGGGAAGCCAGTTAACTTCGCGGGACTTGCCACCGCGTGCCATACGGCGTTTGAGCAAACCGCTCCGCACCGCGGCCGCCCGCAATAGAATTGCTTATCGGGTGTCAAGGGGGACAGCCATGACGGTCACGACGGAACCCACCAGCCTGTCGGCGCTGCTGAAAGAACTCGGCGTGAAGCAGGCTTCGGTCGACAAGCAATTGCCGGTGCTTCGTGCGTGGCTCGCCACTCACACCGCCAGCCAGCCTTTGCGAATCAGCCTGTGCACCAACGGCTATGGGCTGCTTCTGCGGGAGTCGTCAGCCATCCACAACTGAGCACTCAGCGGTCGAACTCGGAATCGTCGTCCGGAACGGCGATGGCCTGCTCGATCAGATCGGCTTCATCGGCCTCCCAATCCCGCGCGCTCGTCACGTGCGCTGCCTCCCGCCACGTATCGTCGTCGCCGCCGGCGTCATCGTCGAATGCGCCGTCAGGGATCGTCATGACCGGCCTTTCTCCCGTACGGATTGCGACTAGTGCGCTCGGTGCCGCGCGTCGGCCGCTTCCTGTTCGGCCGGCGTCACGACGAGTGCGTCCGGACCCGGGTACACCGTCGCGATGTGATCACTGCTCAGCCACCGCACCACATACGGCGGCGACCCGTCAGCCGAGCGGACCTCGGTGATCACTCCGCGCTGATCGTGCTGCTCGACCGTGGTTCCTTTGACCACCAGGAAATCGCCCACTTTGGCCTTCATCGCCGCTCCTTTCGTTTCCGGTCGCGGGGTTACGCGTCTTTCGATTGTCCTCCCGTTGCGCTGTAACTGAGCCCTGTTGGACCGCGATTAACCGGTTGTCGGGACGACCGAAGTAGGACCATGAATATTTCTCACCAGGCACCAAGTAAGTGGATCCGCCGACTGTCGGCGGCTTTGTTCGCGGCGGCGTTACTTCCAGCACTGATCGGCGTAATGGGCGGAACCCCAACCGCCAGGGCGGCGGTCGAAGTTCTCAGCGTTCCTTCGCCGTCGATGGGCCGCGACATCACCGTGCAGTTCCAGGGCGGCGGACCGAAGGCGGTCTACCTTCTGGACGGTCTGCGGGCTCGCGATGACCGCAACGGTTGGGACATCGAGACCGGCGCGTTCAGTTGGTTCGACGGTTCAGGCTTGTCGGTGGTGGCACCGGTCGGCGGCATGTCCAGCTTCTACACGGACTGGTATCGGCCCGCCGTCGGCAACGGCACCACGCAGACCTACAAATGGGAAACATTCCTGACCTCGGAGCTGCCGGCATGGCTGGCGGCGAACAAGGGCGTCAGCCCGAGCGGCAACGCCGTCGTCGGCCTGTCGATGTCGGGCAGCGCGGCGCTGATCCTCGCTGCTTATCACCCGGGCCAGTTCGTATACGCCGGGTCGCTGTCGGGCTTCCTGAATCTGTCTCGGGGGCTGTGGCCCGTGCTCGTTGGCATCTCGATGGGTGACGCGGGCGGCTTCAACGCGCTCGACATGTGGGGTCCCTACGGCGGGCCCGCCTGGCAGCGCAACGACCCCATGCTGCAGATCGGCCGGCTGGTGTCCAACGGCACCCGGATCTGGGTGTACAGCGGCAACGGCAACCCGACCGACCTGGATGCCGGGCTGGGCAATGCGCAGATTCCCGCGCAGTTCCTCGAGGGCCTGACGATCCGCACGAACAAGGATTTCCAGGCGGCCTACACGCGCGCCGGTGGCAGCAACGGGGTGTTCAACTTCCCGCCCAACGGCACGCACAGCTGGGGTTATTGGGGCGGACAGCTGCAGGCCATGAAGCCCGATATCCAGCGGGTGCTCGGCGCGGGGCCTGCGGGCTAGAGGTCGCGCGACCAGTACTCGCCGACGAGGTCGTTTCCGAAGCTGTGGTGGGGCTCGCGGCGGTCGCACCGAAAGCCGGCGCGTTCGTAGATTCGCCGAGCGGACACCAGAACGTCGTTGGTCCACAAGGTGATTCGCCGATAGCCCGCTCGCTTGGCGAAGCGCAGGCACTCGTCGACCAGCCTGGTGCCCACGCCGGACCCGCGCGCCGAGGGTTCGACGATCAGCAGCCGCAGCTGTGCGGTGTCGGCGTCGGCTGCTGTGCAGAACACGCAGCCAACGCGCTCGCCGTCCAACTCGGCGATCCACGCCGCCTCGCGTTTGATGTCACCGCGCTCAGCAAACTCGGCCACGATCCTGGCGACCAGTGCCTCGAACGTGGTGTCCCATCCGTAGTCGGCCGCGTATCGGAAACCGTGCCGCTCGACCACCCAGCCGAGGTCGCCGGGTGCGGGCGGGCGAAGCACGAGGCCCCGCGATTGCGGTTCGTCGCCCAGAGTGCGGCGAATCCGCCCCATCGACGTGACGAGTTCGGCTCGTTGGCCGTCGTCGAGCGGGGCCAGCATGGTTGCGATCGCGCCTGCCTGCAATCGATCCAGCTCGTCGAACGCGCGCCGTCCGTCGTCCGTCAGCCGCACCACCTGGCGGCGCGCATCGGTTTCCGACTTCTCTTTGGCCACGAATCCGTTCTCGGTGAAACCCGAGAGGATGCGACTGAGGTAGCCGGCGTCGAGGTCAAGGTCGCGGCGAAGGTCGGCAGCTGCCACGTCGTCGCGACGCGCCAGCTCGAACAGCACCCTGGCCTCGGTGAGCCCAAACGCCGACCCCGCCAGGTCGGGCCTGAGCAGACCAAGGACCCGGGTGTAAAAGCGGTTGAATCCGCGGACATCATCGACCACACCGACCATAGTTGACAGCGTCAAACAATCTTCTGATTCTGTCAACTATCCGCGTTGCATAGGTCTCTGAGAGCCGTTCACATCGGCGTTGCGTACACTGCCCTCACGACGGGGGTGGCTCTCGAAACGCGCGGAGCCCAGTCCACATCAATTACAAAGCCAAAGGCTCACCTTGCCAGATACCAAGAGCGACACCCAGAACTTGAAGCCACACTTCGAGGACGTGCAGGCGCATTACGACCTGTCCGACGAGTTCTTCCGACTCTTTCTGGATCCCACGCAGACCTACAGCTGCGCCTACTTCGAGCGCGACGACATGACGCTCGAAGAGGCACAGATCGCCAAGATCGACCTCTCACTCGGCAAGCTTGGCCTGCAACCCGGCATGACTTTGCTGGACATTGGCTGTGGCTGGGGCGCGACCGTCAAGCGGGCGCTGGAGCGCTACGACGTCAACGTCATCGGCCTCACCCTGAGCGAGAATCAGAAGGCCCACGTCGAGCAGGTCCTCGCCGCATCGGACAGCCCGCGAAGCAAGCGCGTGCTGCTGCAGGGCTGGGAGCAGTTCGACGAGCCTGTTGACCGCATCGTGTCGATCGGCGCATTCGAGCACTTCGGCCGCGACCGCTACGACGACTTCTTCAAGAAGGCCTACCAGCTGTTGCCGGATAACGGCGTGATGATGCTGCACACCATCATCAAGCCCACCGACGAGGAATTCGCCGAGTCCGGGTTGCCACTGACGATGAAGCTGCTGAAGTTCAGCAAGTTCATCATGGACGAGATCTTCCCAGGCGGCGACCTGCCCAAGCCGACGACGGTGCAGGAACACGCCGAGAAGGTCGGCTTCGAACTCACGCTCGCGCAACGGCTTCGGCTGCACTACGCGCGCACGCTGGAGATCTGGGCGGCCGCACTCGAGGCGCGCAAGGACGAGGCGATCAAGATCCAGTCCCAAGAGGTGTACGACCGGTACATGAAGTACCTGACCGGTTGCGCCGAGCTGTTCCGCGACGGCTACACCGACATCTGCCAGTTCACGCTCGTCAAGAGCTAGGCGGTCGCACCGACCTTCTCGATCGCATCGATCACGGCCTCGGGCGCGTCCAGCGACACGAACGTGCGCGCCCCAGGCACCTCGATCAACGATCCGTTGGGGAACAGCGCCGCCAGGCGCCTGCCCAGCGCGGGCGTGAACGCGCGGTCGCGCTGACCCCAGACGATCGTCACGGGCTTGGTGAACCGTCCGAGGCGGGTCGAGACGTCCACGAGGTCGGTCTTCGCCACGTTGCGCAGCAGTGTCGCGAGGTCGCGGCGAATGCGTGCATCTGTGCGGCCAGGCTCCAGCCAGGATGCGGTGAGCTGTGGATCCGGGCGCACGAGCAGGCCGAAGCCGAGTGGAGAATGCCGCAGCGCCTTGATCCGCATCTGCTCGAAGAGCAGCTTGATCGAGACCGGCCCGCGCAGCAGCGCGAAGACGAGCGTGAACGGGAACGGCGGGAACTTGTCGAAGGCGTCGCAGTTGGTCAGCACCAGTCGGCCGATCTTGTCCGGGTAGGCGTCGATGACCAGTTGGCTCAGCCCGCCGCCGGTATCGCTACCGACGAGCGTCACGTCCGAAATGCCGAGCGCATCGATGAAGTCTCCGATCATTGTGGCCACCCCGCGCGGCGAGAGGGTGCCCTGATCGTTCACCGGGATGGTGTGCGAGCCGAGCGGCCAGTTCGGCAGGTAACAGCGGAAACCCCGCCGTGCCAGGCCCTCGGCCACCCGGTCCCACAGCCGGCTGTCGACGAGGATGCCGTGCACGAACAGCACCGGCGGGTGCGGGGAGTCTTCGGGGCCAAACACGCGGTAGTCGATCGTCGCCTGGTCCAACGCGATCTGCGGCATCTTCGCTATCCTTTCGATCAGACTTACAGACACTTAGTATGGAAGTTACGTGCAGCCAGTATGAAAGTCAACGACGAGATGGTCGCCGAGACCCCGGCCAGGCGCACACAGGCCGAGCGCACCGCGGCAACGCGGGCGGTGCTGATCGATGCCGCGCGAAAGCTGTTCGCCGACAAGGGGTTTGCTGACGTCTCTACCCAGGCGATCGTCGCCGCGGCCGGGGTGACGCGCGGTGCGCTCTACCACCAGTTCGACGACAAGGCTGCGCTGTTCGCGGCGGTATACGAGGAAGTCGAACGTGATCTGGTCGCCGACATCGCGCAGCAGATCATGGACGACCAACCGCCGGATCCGCTGGCGGCGATGCGATTGGGCGCGCGGTTGTTCCTCGATCGCTGTTCGGCCCCCGATGTGCAACGGATCGTGTTGATCGACGCTCCCGCGGTGCTGGGCTGGGACCGGTGGCGCGCGGTCGGGGTGAAATACGGCCTTGGGGTGATCGAGGGGATGTTGGCGCACGCGATCGCCGAGGGCGCCATCCCCGAACAACCGCTGCGACCGACCGCGCACGTCCTGCTGGGTGCGCTCGACGAGGCCGCGCTGTTCGTCTCGCGCGCCGCCGACCCCGATCAGGCCCGCCAGCAGATGGACGCCGTGTGCGACCGGTTGATCAGCGGGATCGCGGGCCGGTAGGCAGCAGCAGCGCGCTGTCACCGAATTCGTGCCACAGGTATCCGGTCGCGATCGCTTCCCGATACGCGGCGGCCACCAGCGCCGGACCAGCGACCGCTTCCAGCAGGAGCAAGTGCGAGGCGCCTGCGTCGTGCCAGCCGGTGATGAGCCCGTCGATGACGCGTGGCGGGCGGTCCGGCCCGAGCACCAGATCCGTCCAGCCCGTCGCGGGGCGCACCGTGCCATTGGAATCGGCGACGGATTCCACCGCGCGGGTCGCCGTGGTACCGACGGCGATCACCCGCCCGCCCGATGCACGCGTCAGGTTGATCAGCCGTGCCGTCGACGGCGGCACCTCGAACGACTCGGCCGCCGGCGGTTCGCCTTGCTCTGCCGACGAGACACCGGCATGCAGCGTGATCGGCGCAATCGCGATGCCCGCGGAAACCAGCGCTGTGACGAGTTCGGTGCTGAACGGCCTTGCTGCGCTGGCCATTTCGGCGCTTCCGGGCCTGCGGGCGAATACCGTCTGATAACTGCTCAGCGGCCAGGGGCTGGGGACATAGCCGTATCGGATGGGCCGTCCGTGCCTGCCGAGATATGAGGTGACATCGCCTTCGATCGCCGCGCGTGCGGTCCAGAGCCGACTGCCCGCAACACCCGGTCTGGGATGGGACGCGATCACCACGAGCGCGGCACCATCGGGCAGCGCGATCCGCTCGCCCGGCTCGACATCCCGGAGGTGGCCCGTCGCCCCGGCGGCAGGCCGCAGTTCCACCACCCACACGTGGTCCTCGAGCGCGGTCGAGAAATGCACGGCGACCGGTGCCGCGCCGCGGATTCCGTCGACCGCGGCAGGCAGCGTCGCGGAATTGTTCACGATCAGGAGATCGCCCGGTGCCAGGTGGTCACCGAGGTCGGCGAAGCGGCCGTGGGTGATTGCGCCCGGCGTCGCGACCATCAGCTTGACGCCATCGCGGGCGACGCCGTGCGCCTCCGGAGGCTCGACGGCGTCCGAGCCGGGTGGGCGCTCGAAGACCGTGCGTGGCATGGGAACCGTCATGCGTCGGCTCCGACGGCGAGCAGGTCCTGCGCACGGTAGCGGCCGGGCGCAGGCCGGCTGTCGAGCAGCCGCAGCACCGCAGGCACGACGGACTCCGGTGCTGCGCGGTCGGAGATGTCCTCGCCGGGGAACGCCGCCTGATGCATCTCCGTCCGCATGTCGCCCGGATCGAACGCGTACACGCCTAGGTCTGGGTGTTCGGCGGCCAGGATGGCGGTGAGGTGGTCGAGAGCGGCCTTGGACGAGCCGTAACCGCCCCAGCCCTCGTACGGTTCGACGGCCGCGTCGGAGCTGATGTTGACGATGACGCCGCGGCTGGCCGTCAGAGCGGGTAACGCGGCCTGGACGAGCGCCAGGGGAGCGAAGACGTTCGTGTCGTAGACGGCGCGAAGGTCGGCCGCCGGATAATCGGCAAGCCTGGGTTGCGGGCTCGGCCCGAGCCGACTGGCGTTGTTCACGAGCAGCCGAAGCGGTCCGGCATCCATTGCGGCGGCAACCAGTGCGGCCCGATGCGCGGGTTGCGTGATGTCACCGGCGACGGTGATCAGGCTGGCGGAATCCAATTCGGCAGCCGTCGCCGCCAGGTCATCGGCGCGCCTGGCATCGGTCGCAACCGTCCACCCGCGGTCGAGCAGGGCAGTGGCCACCGCTCGGCCGAGGCCGCGAGAGCCACCGGTGATGATCGCGACGGCAGAGATGTGTTGGGAAACAGTCATACTGGCATACTGATAGTTGAAGTGAACTTTAAGTCAAGAGCCGAGGTGTATGCGATGGAGAGCCGAGACCTGCTGACTGTCAGTGAGGTGGCCGAGCGCAGCGGTTTCGCGCCGTCCGCGATCCGGTTCTATGACAAGGAAGGCCTGATCAGCGCCAGCAGAACCAGCGGCGGCCAGCGACGGTTCGAGCGAAACATGTTGCGGCGACTCGCCTTCATTCGCGCGGCCCGCAATGTCGGGTTGACCCTCGACGAGATCGCGGCCGCGCTTGAGTTGCTCCCAGACAGTCGCACCCCCACGCGCGCGGACTGGACCCGGCTGTCGAAGGATTGGCGGCTGCGGCTGGACGAGCAGATCGCGGGACTGATGGCCCTGCGCGACAAGCTGGATTCCTGCATCGGGTGTGGGTGCCTGTCGCTGAAGCGCTGTGCGATCTCGAACCCGTCCGACAGCGCGTCGGTTGCCGGGCCGGGCGCGGTCTACCTTCCCAAATCATTGCGCCATCCGGCGTAGATTTGTTGCGAGCCGTCCATGAACAGCAGAGCCGGTTTGCGCCGTTCGCAGCGATATGTGGTGCTGGCCCTGGCAGCACTGATAGCGGTGCTTGCACTGGCCGGCGGGATGCTGTGGCTCAACGGTCGACGCGCCGACGAGGTGCATACGCAGGGCGAGCCCATGACCGATGCCCAGGCCGCCGGGCAGGCGGTGGCGTCCGCCAGGCAGATCGTCGACGTCGCGCAATTGCGTGATGCCTCGGGCGGCTACGCGTTCGTGTCGTGCCAGAATGCGAACGAACCGCCGTATCAGGTCACGGTGTACATGAAATTCCGCTTGCCGCAGAGCAATTCGGTCAAGTATTTGCGCGACGTCGCCGCTTCCCTGGTAGCACACGGCTGGGCCCAGGCGGCCTCGATGGGCGAGCATTTCGGCCAGAAGCTGACCAGAGACGGCGTCACGGCGATCATCTATCGCAGCGTCAACGAGACGGATTTCGCCACGCTGCGGCTCTACGGCGAGTGCCGCAACACCGCCGACCACCGCAGCGACAATCCCGTCTGGCGCGAAGTCACCGACCAACTCGGGTGACGCTGATCAGCACAGCGATCGCTGCAGAAGCAGGGTGTCCAGCCACCGGCCGTGCTTGAAACCAACCGCGGTGAGCCGTCCGGCATCGACGAATCCGCGGTTACGGTGCAGCGCGAGGGAAGCTGCTCCGTCGGCGTCGACGATCACAGCGATGACCTCGCGGACGCCCGCGCCGGTGCAATCGGTGAGCAGCGCGTCGAGAAGCCGGCCGCCAATCCCGCAACCGACCGCATCGGGTGCGAGGTAAATCGAATCCTCCACGGTGTGGCGGTAGGCGGGGCGAGTCTTCCACGGTGAGCAGTAGGCGTAGCCGGCGATCCGGCCGTTCAGAGTCGCGGTCAGGAACGGCAGTCCACGATCCGTGACGGACTGCAGTCGGTGCTGCCACTCAGCCTGATCGGGTGCGGCGATCTCGAATGTCGCGACGCCGGTTTGCACGTGGTGGGCGTAGATCCTGCCGATGTCATCGAGGTCGTCGGCATTGGTGCGCCGGATCGTGATATTCCTCTGGCGCACAACATATTCCGCGTCGTCAGCAGCCAACCGGGTGCGACTCGCAATACGGCGTGGTGCCTGGGAAGCGGTAGCGGTGGTTGGCGATCCACCGGTACACCGCGTTCTGAATGAACCGGATACCGGGAACGCGGTAGATCCGCAGCGGCAGCCGCGTGCCCAGCGCGACCGAGAGCGCCGCGTTTATCGCCTCCGCGCCGCCGTATACCGCACCGGATTCATCCAGCCACCACGACATGTCGAACAGGTGGGACGGGTCAACGCCGAGGCGCTCGGCTGCGCCGGGTGCCTGAAACGGCTCCGTTCGCAGATTTCCCGTCCGGTCATGCTTGATCAGGAAATAGACCGACCGCGTGCACATCCCGCAGGCCCCGTCGAAGAACAGAACACCGTCCATACCTTCATTGTTCACCGCGGCGTCAGCTCAGTCACGGCCTGCTGCGCAGATATGACGGATGTCATCCTCAGCACTGTTTCACCTGCGTACAGCGCCATTCTGTCCACCATCGAATCGGGCATTCCGATCGTCGGCGCCATGGGGGAGAACATCGGCAGACCGGGCCGCTGCAGTCCAAGCACCGGCGCGATGGCCCGGTCGGGAAGCCTGGCGAGCATCCCGCTACCCGCGTTGATCAGTCTCGGCACGAGCTTGGTGCGTCCGTCGTCGCGACACCACCTGCGGGTCGCGGCGTTGGGCACCACTCGATGCGGCAAGGGCCAGCCGAGGCCGAACAGCGTCGTGCGAAACGTCTTGTCGGCCTTCAGGATGCGGCTCAGGTATTCCGGATGCGCGCGTGCCTCGTCGGTCAACAGGAAGCGGGTGCCCGCCACCACCCCGGCGGCGCCAGCCGTCAAGGCCGCGCGGGTGTCGTCGGCGGCGGCGATACCACCGGCCAGCAGCACCGGCCGGCCACGTGCGATTTCGAGTACGCGCGGCAGGAACTCGAGCGCGGGCGTCTTACCCCCGATGTGTCCGCCCGCCTCGCAGCCCTGGGCGATCAGCCCGTTGGCGCCGCAGACGCACGCTCGGCGCGCCTGCTCCTCGGTGCCGACCATGACGAAGATGAACACGCCCTGCTCGGACAGCCGGCGCAGCAGATCCCGGTCCATGCCGAACGCGATGACCGCCACATCGACTCGCGCCTGCAGGCACACGTCGACGTGGCTGCGGCGGACAAACGGCATCAACAGGTTGACCGCCACCGAGCGGTCGGGGACGGCGGCCCGCACATTTCGGATCGCCTCGCGTAACTCCGCAGGCGGAAGCAATCCGAGCGTGCCGAGGCCCCCTGCGGCAGCGACGGCAGCGGCCAGCTCGGGGCCTGCAAGTCCACCGCCCATTCCGGCCTGTGCCACCGGAACGTCGAGGCGGAGCCGATCTAGCAGGTCCACGAGCGCACGCTAACAGGCCCGCCGCTTGGCCTACCCGTAAAGCTTGGCGAGAATTTCGCCGGCCTCGTCGTCTTCGAGCACCGGTGTGGCTGAGATTTGCATGAACTCCTGCCACTCCGACACGAGGGAAAAGACGCCCTTGGCATCGGCGGCCTCGACCACCGAACAGCCAGTGCCGTTCAGGCCGAACCACCGACCGAGTTGCGTCACGCCCTCCGGCGGTTTGCCGCCGGTCTGCAGGAAACGTTCGGCCGCGGCTCGAGTCCCTTCTGGTTCCAGCGTCCACTGAACGAGATACTTCATCTCCATTACCCCCTATGGTGGCGCAATTGCGCGACCACCCACCAGAAGTATGCGACCAGGCTCGGGAGATGTTCGGTGATTGCGCTCAGCTGCGACAGGGTGGTTCCGGTTGCAACAATTCCCTTGGAGGACAGGGCATCTAGGTGTAGCCCGGGGTCAACGAATTGCGTCTTAGCGTGCAGGCGGCCCGGGTTTTGCCTGTGCGGCGTCGCGGCGCCGCGCAGCCATCCCGGCGAGCGCCTCGAACACCACGCGGTGGGCGGCGTTGACGGTCAGTTCGGCGTGATCGTAGGCCGGTGCCACCTCGACCACGTCGACGCCCGCGACGTCGTGTTCGTAGCAGAGTTGGCGCACCATCCGTAGCAGGTCGGCGCTGGTGATCCCGCCGGGCTCCGGTGTGCCGGTGCCTGGCGCGTGCGCGGGGTCGAGCACGTCGATGTCGACCGAGACGTAGAGCTTGTCGGCCTTGGCCAGCGCCTCGCTGACCGCATCGCGCATCACCTCCTTGAACCCGCGGTCCCAGATCTCCTGCATGGTGTGCCAGGTCATGCCTTGTTCGAGCATCCACTCGAAGGTGTCCTGCGGCGGCCAGTAGCCCCGCAGGCCGACCTGAACGAAATGGGTGCCCGGCACTGCGCCCGACTCGATGAGTCTGCGCATCGGGGTGCCGTGACTGGCCAGGTTGCCCTCGATCTCGTCGGCGGTGTCGGCGTGCGCGTCGAAGTGCACGATGCCGACGTTGCCGTAGCCGTGCACGTCGGCTACCGCCGTCGCGGCCGGCCAGGTGATCGAGTGATCCCCGCCGAGGATGACGGGAACGATGCCGCGCGACGCCAGCGCATGCACTCGTTCGCGAATGTTGTTGTGCGACACCTCGGTCTGTCCATGCGGGCAGTACGCGTCACCGAAGTCAACGACCTCCAGCCAGTCGAAGATCTCCAGCCCCAGATCCAGGTGATAGGTGCCGGGCTCGTAGGCCGTCGCGCGGATCGCCCGTGGACCGAACCGGGCGCCGGGCCGGTTGGTGGTGGAAATGTCGAACGGCGCTCCGACGATCGCCACGTCGGGTCGCCACGATTCCAGCTGCTCGACTTCGGTCAGAAATGGACGGTGCCCGAACGACACCAATCCTGCATGGGCCAAGTCGAGTTGCTCGGCCATGCCGGGCGGAAGGTCGCGCTGGTGATCATGATCGTGGCCCATGCGACGACCGTACCGCCCGGCGGGCGAGGATGTAGCACCGTCGGCTTCCGAACTCGATGCCTGCGATGGGTTCACGATCCAGACGCGCCTCGACACGAAATCCGTTGTCGACCAACTCTGTCGTTACCACCGCGGGGTCCAGAAAGTACCCGTCCATGTCGACCGAATGACCGAGGAACGTGGTGACGTGATTGACGTCGCCCGGCGCGAGTCCCGGGCCATCCACATGGAAGGACACCAGCAGCAGGCCGTCCGGACAAAGGATGCGAGCGAACTCGCCGAACGCCCGGCCTCGCTGTGCCGCGTCGAGATGAATGATCGAGTACATCGCCACCACGCCCGCGAAGGTTCCGTCGTGACACGGCAGATCGAGCATCGAGGCCACCGCGAAGGACAGGTCGGGATTGCGCTGCCGCGCCACCGCGATCATCTCCGTCGACAGATCCAAACCAACGACGGTCTCGCGGCGAGCGGCCAGAAACCGTGTGATATGCCCAGGGCCGCAACCAATGTCGGCGATGGTCCCGTCCGGCGCCATATTGCAGAAGGCATCGAGCAGCCCACGTTCCATGGGCTTGTGGTCGAGTTCGTCGCAGAACTGCTCCGCGTATGTCGCGGCTACGGCGTCGTATCCGGCCCTGACTCGATCGTCGGCCATGTCACGCGATGGCGGCGAGGGCTTGGCGCAGCAGCTCGGGGATCGACCTCTTGGCCCAATCGTCCGTGGAGACAACGACGTAGACGTTGTGGCCGCGCACCGCGGCTTCTTCGGCGGAGTCGCCGTTGCGTCGCAGCACGGTGAACGCCAGGGTGAAGCTGGTCGACCCGATCCGCTCGCACTGCACCGCAACCCGTACCGAATCGCGCCATCGAACCGGTGTCAGGTAGTCGACATCGCTGTGCACGACTTGCACGTCGTGGCCGGTGGCAATCAAACCCGGGTACGTCACGCCGAGGTGGTCGAGGAATCCTGTGCAGGCCTCGTCGAACCAGGTGAGGTAGTGGCCGTTGAACACCACGCCTTGTTGGTCGACTTCCGCGTAGCGCGGCACCACCGGCAACGAATACCCGCTCACCCCCTCACAGTAGATGGCGAAAAGAGTTTGCTGTAGCTCGCATCCGGCGCGGTTGGCGACGCTACGATCTCGGCGTGGCAGGCAGCGAGCAATGGCAGGCACCCAGCCCGACCAGCGACGGGCGTGAGGCGCGGCAAAAGCCGGAAGACACCGTCGAGCGGCGGATCACGTGGTGGCAGAGGGCCTTGCGCTGGATCGCGTGGCTGACGTTTCTCGGCCTTGCGATCTACAACTCGCAAAGCGTGTACTTCTCAGCACGGGAATGGGTGGCGCTTATCGCCGCCATCGGGATCAGCATCTGGTGCATGGCGAGGCCGCTGGGCGGACCGAAGTACGAATTGCGGGAGCCGACACACCTACTCGGCGCGTTCGTGTCCCGAATCAGTTGGGGCCTCGTGTTGTTCGGTGCCATCCTCACCCTCGGCGGCGTCGCGGGCTCGATGGCCGCGATCTACGACGTCACGACCGGACGGGCGACGGTAGGCGATGTCTTCAAGGACATCGCGATCTTCATCGAGGGCTGGATCGCCGAGATGATCGC
>Ga0075365_10000662_pt1 | contig 13766 bp, 11 predicted proteins | sample EndMetdeltDD1765_FD_71387 | JGI IMG/M metagenome (GOLD analysis project Ga0075365, IMG submission 71387) | Populus endosphere microbial communities from Tennessee, USA - Endosphere MetaG P. deltoides DD176-5 | ecosystem: Host-associated > Plants > Roots > Endosphere | place: USA: Tennessee... | reverse complement strand
CGGCCTGTCACGCCGAAGGTCGCGGGTTCGAGCCCCGTCGCTCCCGCCATTTTCCAAGGACATCGCTCTCGTCGTTTGCGCCCCGGCTTTTTCCGCCGTCGCGGTTGCCCTGCGTTGAACGCGTCGCAGTCGAAATTGCAGGAGACCGCAACGTCGCCGGCGGCACTGGCCGCGCCGCTACGGGGCGAGCCAGCGTTGTGGTGGGCTCTGGCGGCCTCACGTCCAGTAGACCGCAAGGTGGCAGCGCCTTCGATTTGAGGATCACTTTCTGAACATTGCCCGGAAGGATGTATCCGCCGATGTACCAATCGTTCTCAATGTTGGAGCCGTAGCACCGTCGGATCGTGTAGGACATCATTTCCGCGACGATCGCTCCAAGCGGCCGCAGTTTCATGTCCCGCGTCCGCAACAGCCGAACGAAGGGTCGGGCAAGGTCCTCGTCTTCGATGACAATGGGGCGCTCGTGCTGCCGCAGGGCAGCCATAAGCTGCGATCGGCGAGATACACGCACGGGTATCGGTGGTGGAGGCTTTGGCGGCTCAGCGTGAACGTAGTCGGTCTCCAGCAACGTTCACGGCCTTCATTCAATCGTGCGCTTGTCGTCGACCGTCGGTCCCCCCACGACCGGCATGTGTCCTGCGGTGGGTCCGGTGATAGCAACCTCGTCAGCGGCCTCGTCACTTTTTCCCGGCTGCGTTTCGGTCGCTACGACCGGGGAAGCAATTGTGGCCGGCTCGATCGAAGATTCGCTGCTGTTTTCATCTTCGGTCACGATCGCATTTTTGGCGCTAGGACTTTCGCGGCGTAAATGGATCGAGCCAACAGATAGGCTCTCATCCAGGTCGGCGAGTAAGGCGATTGCGCTGTCATCGTTCGGATCGCAGGCGACAATCACGCCATATTTTTCAATGATGGCCTCGAATGTGAGGACGGCGGGCAGCGTCTCGGTCGGCGCGGGGGAACTGCACAGCCCGGCCGTATCCTCGTAGTAGTCGTCGGAGCACAGTGCCGACAGTAATGACGGATCGAGTGCCTGTGCCGGGCAGGCCACGGGAGCGGCCAGGCAGAACAGTGCAAAGGCGGTGGCGTAAAGAAATCTCACCGAGAGCCTCCATTCGTTGCTTTACGAGCAGACTCTCTCAGGTGGGTTAAGAGGCGTTTACGATTGACTTTCCGAGGCGCTGTATTCTTGGGTCTGGTTAATCGGGAACCGAGGAGAGGATCAAAGTCACGGCGGCGAATATTTCATGGAGTTGCCCAAGTATCCCGGTGTTGACGCTGAAAAGAAGTTCAAAGACATCAATGGCATTGTCTTCGACACATCCGAGCACGGCTGGAGTTAGCCGAGGGCATAGCGGCCTGATAGCGGAGAGGCGCGCCCGCGCTAGACCGTCGCGGTTGCCCTTTGTTGAACGGTCGCATCCGAAATTGCAGCAGATCGCAACGTCGGAAAATTTGATCGTGCGCGATCGACCTGTCGGTCGATGAACGCTCAGGCCCTGGTAAAGGGATTCTGGAGCGGGCGTTTGCCCGGCGCGGCGCCGCGGGTGGTGCGGATCATGTCGATGAGGGCGCGCAACGTGGCCGGGACTTGCCGGCGTCCGGAGTAATAGAGAAACAGACCCTCGAGCGACGGGGACCAGTCCTCCAGCACGCGTACCAATTGTCCCGAGCGGATGTACGGCTCGGCCAGCGCCTCGATCGTGTATGCGATGCCCAACCCATCGAGCGCGGCGCGAACGGCCAAATCCATGTCGTTGACCATCACGCGCCCATCCACCGAAATCCGCCGCGATTTGCGATTGCGCTCGAAGGGCCACTCGAACACGTCGCCGTCCCAACGCCGCCGATACTGCACGCAATTGTGCCGGGCGAGATCGTCGGGCGTGCGCGGCGGCCGCCGCTGAGCAAAATAGGCGGGCGTGCCGACAGCGGCGAACTTCAACGGCCCCGACACGCGAACGGCAATCAAGTCGGCAGGCGCGCGGTCGCGCGGTCCGATCCCGGCATCGAATCCCCGCGCCACAATATCGATCGGCAACTCGCCCGCCGCGAGCTCGAGGTGCACTTCCGGATAGGTCGACAGGAAGCGCCGCCAGATCGGCACCATGACCACGCCCGCGGCCATGTGCGTGGCGTAGATCCGCAGCCGTCCGGCTGGCCGTTCGCGCTCGCGGTTCAAGTCCTCGAGCGCGCCGGCGATCTGGTCGATTGCCGGCCGCAGCCGCTCGAGCAGGTGCAGGCCGGCCTCGGTCACGGCGACGCTGCGGGTCGTGCGGTTCAAGAGGCGCACGCCGAGGCGCTCCTCCAGCTGTCGCATGGAATGGCTGAGGGCGGACGGTGTGACGCCCAGCCGCGCCGCCGCGGCGCGGAAGCTGCGTTGCTCGGCAACGGTGGCGAAGGCGGCCAGATTGGCGAGGTCACCGCGGTCCATTGGTGAATTCCTCTCATCACCCAATGCAATCATATAGGGATTTTCTCCGCGCCGTTCGTCAACATCTAATGGGCGTAAGCAACTCAAAGGCGGAGAAGATCAAATGCCCGCAGACGCGAACATCGTTTCGCTGCGCTCGGGCACCGGCGAGCCGCCGGCCGCAAGGCGCGAAACGCCCCGCGAGCCGCCGCAGCGGCCGTCCCGGGAGCGGCCCGAGCAGCCTCAACGCGAGCCGCCGCAACCGCCGGCGGAGAAGCCCTCGTCGCCCGAAGCGACTCAACCGCATCCTTCTCGCCGGCGCTGGCTGCGCTGGAGCCTGTTTGCCCTGCTGCCGCTCGCCCTGATCGGCGGCGCCTACTGGTATGTCACCGGCGGCCAGGTGATGTGGACGGACGACGCCTATGTCGAAGCCGACACCGTCGGCGTCTCGACCGACGTCTCCGGCATCGTCAAGGAGGTCGATGTCACCGACAACCAGCACGTCCAGGCCGGCGACGTCCTGTTCCGCCTGGACGATCGCCCGTTCCGCTACGCGCTCGACCGCGCCCAAGCCCAGGTCGGCATCGTCGCCAACGATCTCAACGCGCTCAAGGCGAACTACCGCGACGTGCAGGCGCAGATCACGCAGGCGCAGGACGACGTCGAGTATTACCAGCGCGAGTTCAACCGCCAGCAGGATCTCGCATCCAAGTTCGTCGCCTCGCAGCAGACGCTCGATACCGCGCGGATGAACCTGCAGAACGCCCAGCAGAAGGTCGCTTCGCTCAAGGAGCAGCTCGCCGGCATTGCTGCCAATCTCAACGGCGATCCGAACATCGCGGTCGAAAAGCACCCGCGTTATCTCGCGGCCGTCGCCCAGCGGGACGAGGCGGCGCGCGAGCTCGACCACACCGTCGTGAAGGCGCCGTTCGCCGGCATCGTGACGCAGGTCCCCACACTGCGGCCGGGCAAGTACCTGCAGGCCTCGACGACCGCCTTCTACCTCGTCGATACCGATCACCTCTGGGTGGAAGCGACCCCGAAAGAGACTGAACTGACCTATGTACGGCCGGGGCAGCCGGTCACGGTGACGGTAGACACCTATCCCGACCAGGAATGGCACGGCACGGTCGAAAGCATCAGCCCGGCGGCGGCGCAGCAGTTCGCCCTGCTGCCGGCGCAGAATACCAGCGGCAACTGGGTGAAGATCGTGCAGCGGATCGACATGCGCATCCGCCTCGACGCGGGCGACAAGACCCAGCCGCCGCTGCGCGCGGGCATGAGCGTCGAGGTCAACGTCGATACCGGACATGCGCGCGGCATCCCGCACTTCCTCGTCGCGCTGTTCGGTGGTTCCCAGCGGAGGGCGTGATGCCCACGCCCGCAGCCGACAGCGTCAACCGCATGGCGATCACCGCTTGCGTGATGGTCGCTTCCCTCATGCAGGCGCTCGACACCACGATCGCCAATGTCGCGCTCCCCTACATCCAAGGCAGCGTCGCGGCGAGTCAGGACCAGATCGCCTGGGTGCTCACATCCTACATCGCGGCCGCCGCGATCATGACGCCGCCGACCGGTTTTCTTGCCGCGCGTTTCGGCGTCAAGCGCCTGTTCCTCGGCTCCATCGCCGGCTTCACCGTGGCCTCGATGCTGTGCGGCATGGCGCAATCGCTGCTGCAGATCGTGCTGTTCCGCGTCCTGCAGGGCGTGTTCGGCGCCGCCCTCATTCCGCTGTCGCAGACCGTGCTGTTCAGCATCTATCCGAAGGAGCGCCAAGGCTTCGCGATGGCACTGTGGGGCGTCGCGGTGATGGCCGGCCCGGTGCTCGGCCCGGTGCTCGGCGGCTGGCTGACCTATAACTACACGTGGCGCTACGTCTTCTACATCAACCTGCCGGTCGGCGTGCTCGCCTTCCTGGGCATGATCGCCTTCCTGCCGGACAGCGGACGCAATGCGGGTGCCAAGCTCGATTGGTTCGGATTCGGCACCTTGAGCCTCGCGATCGGCGCCATGCAGATCCTGCTCGACCGCGGCGAGGAACGCGACTGGTTCGGCTCGGCGGAGATCTGGATCGAGACCATCATCGCCGCCTCGGCCTTCTACCTGTTCCTGGTCCACACCTTCACCGCGCGCGAGCCGTTCGTGCGGCCGTCACTGTTCCGCGACCGCAACTTTGCCGCCGGCATGCTGTTCATCGCGGTCGTCGGCCTCACCTATTACGCTTCGCTCGCGCTGCAGCCGCCCTATCTGCAGGATCTCATGGGCTACCCGGTGGTCACCGCCGGCCTGGTAATGGGGCCGCGCGGCATCGGTACCATGGCCGCCATGCTGGCGGCGGGCAAGCTGATCGGGCGGATCGACACGCGCATCCTGCTCGCCGCCGGCCTCGCGCTCACGGCCTGGTCGTTCTACGCGATGACTGGCTGGACGCCGGACGTGGCGCAGGCGACCGTCGTTATCGTCGGGGTGATCCAGGGCGTAGGCCTCGGCCTTCTGTTCACGCCGCTGAGCGTGGTGACCCTGTCGACCCTGTCGCCGGAGCACCGGGCGGAAGGCGCCGGGCTGTTCAGTCTCTCGCGCAACGTCGGCTCGAGCGTCGGCATCTCGGTGGTCAACAGCCTCTTGACGACGAACACGCAGATCAATCACGCCGACATCGTGCAACACGTCACCGCCGTCAATCGAGTCTTTGAGCACCCGACCATTGCCCAGTTCTGGAATCCGCTGACCGCCGCCGGGCGCGCCGCGCTCGACGCCGTGGTCACGCAACAGGCGCAAATCATCGCTTATATCGATGACTACAAACTGCTGATGATCGCCACGCTGGTCGTGATCCCGCTTATCATCGTCTTTAAGCGGGCGTCCGACCGTGGCGGGGGTCATGCGGTCGTTGCGGAATAGACTCCTTAACGCTGCGAGCCGCCGTTACTTGAGACACGCCACACTGCAAGTTGGGGCGCCGTTGCTCTTGCCATCTCCGCCCCTCAAGACGCGCGCAGCAACTCCGCCAGACGCTTGGCGTCGGGCTCTTTCTCCAGATTGAGCACGGCGTCGATCAGCGCGGCCTGCCGCGTCTCGCTCATCGCCGCGCGTGCGAGCTTGCGGAATTTGGTGATGATCTCCTCGGGTGTCGCAAAGGATTGCTCGCTGCCGCGCGGCGCTTCCTGTGTCTCGCTCGCGACCGAGCCGTCGCGGAAATGGATGTCGACCCGCACCTTGTGCCGGAACGCCGAGCCGAGCGCGGTGATGGCGGGATCGTGCACGACCTCGACCTTGCGCGCGAGCGCGATGCGCCGTTGATCGTGAACCGCTTCGGGCTCGAACTGCTCGACGAATACGTCGCCTTCGATCAGCAGCGTCGCGACGCAGAAGGGGAGGTTGAGCTGCGCCGCGGTCAGCCCTTCCGGCCGGTACGGCCAGCCGACGTGATCGACCGTCACCTGCGAGCCGTGGACGACGATGCGGTCGAGTTCATCGAGCGTGAACGGGCGCCGGCGGGCGATGTCGCGGATGGCGTCGAGCGTGGTGTGGTTGCTGCCCACGCAGGAATAGAACTTGAGCGAGACGCCCATGGTCTCGAAGCGCTCGCCCAGGGCGGCGCTGAGCTCGTCGAGATCGAAGCGGTCCTGCGAGCGCGAGAACGTCGTGCAGAAGCCGCCGTAGGGCGCCTCGAACACGTCGAGAATGCCGGTGAAGCCGTCCTTGGCGAAGAGCGCGCCGTAGAGCCCGCTCTGCGCCGCGCGGCCGGCATGCATGCGCTTGACCATGGCGCCGTACTGCGCCGCCATCAGCCCGGCCGCCTGCGTGCCGGCGACGCCCAGCGCATGCACGGTCGCATCGGCGGAGAGCCGCAAAGCGCGGGCCGCGCCGGCCGCGGCCGAATAGACGCCGACCGTGGCGCCGGAATGCCAGCCTTGGCCGATATGCTCCTGCCCCATGCAGCGCCCGACGCGGGGGCCGATCTCGTAGCCGGCGACCGCGGCGGCGATGAACTCCTCTCCCGTGAGGCGGGAATGGCTCTCCGCCACGGCGATGAGCGCGGGCAGCGTGACGGCGCCCACATGCAGCACGCCATGGCGATGCACGTCGTCGAGCTCGAAGCCTTGCACCTGCGTGCCATTGATCAGCGCGGCGTGCGGGGAGGAAAGGCGTAACGGCGTTCCCCACACCGAGGTGGTGCGCGTCGCATCGAGCGCTTCGAGCGTCGAACGCAGGATGCGGCACCATTCGAGGCGGGCGCCGTAGATGGCGCAGCCGAGCGAATCGAGGATCAGGAGCTTGATGCGCTCGCGCACCTCTGGCGGGATACGCTCATAGCGCAGCCCCGCCACGAACTCGGCGATTCTACGGGTGTGGACGTTGTCGGTGCGCGGATGTTCGGCCATGGGTGCTTGCGGAAACCGCGCTACCGTTCGCCGACGCCGATCCAGTCAAGATCGCGTTCGTGCTCCAGGTTCTGCAGCCGATCGAACATCTGCCCCATGTCGTCCGCGCCGCAGTGACGGGTCAGCGTCAGGAATTTCTCCCGCAACTCGGCGCGATCGAGCGGTTGCTCCGGCGTGCCTTTGAAGTCGGCGACGCGGCGGGTGAGGGCGCGCCCGTCGTGCAGGGTAACGGTGACGGCGGCGGCGAGCGGGGTAGGGCGGTCGTTCCCGACGGTGATGGCCACGCGCTCGCACAGCGAGCGGATCTGCGAATCCTGCAGCGCGGCTTCGTCGAAGGAGCGCGGATCGTGGGGATCGCGCACATGCGCCAACGCCACGCAGAAGGGGATCGAATACTGCGCCATCATGATGTCGGCGAGAGAGCGGATGTTGTTGACGCCCGCCATCTTTTCGTTGCCGGCGATGTGGATCGAGGCGACATCGGACGCGGCATAGCGGTGCTCGGCGCGCAGGTCGAGGATCGCCTGCACCGAGGTATGCGCGGTGATGTGGCAGGGGAAACGCTTGAGCATGATCGAGCGGGTCGCGTAGCTGTCGCCGAGCCCGCGGGTGAGCTCGGACGTGTCGAACGCGCTGCCGCAGAATACGCTCAGGAAGCCGAACTCGCCTTCGAGCACGCTCACGGGGCCGGTGAAGCCGTCGCCCGCGAGGCTCGCCGCGAGCACGCCGCTCTCGGCCGCGCGGCCGAGGTGGAGGCGCTTCACCATGGCGCCGGTGCCGGAGCGGGCGAATTCCATCAGCCCGCAGGAGAGCGAGCCGGCGATGCCGAGCGCATTGCGCATGCGCTCGGCGTCGAGGCCCGTGAGCTTGCCGCAGGCGATCGCGGCGCCGAACGGGCCGGTCGTGCCCGGCGCGTGGAAGCCGCGGCCCTCGTTGCTGTGGTGCGTGGCGCGCCCGATGCGGATCATGACCTCCGCGCCGGCGACGAAGGCGGCGATCAGCTCGCGCCCGCCGATGCCGCGCTCCTGGGCCACTGCGAGGCCGGAAGCGAGCAGGGTCGCGCCGGGATGCACGCCGGTGCTCGGCCAGGTCAGATTGTCCATCTCGAACGCGTGCGCGAGCGCGCCGTTGGCCAAGGCGGCGGCGGGAGGATGCACGCGCGCGCCGTTCAGCCCGAGAATGCGGCTCTTGCCGCCTGCACCGTATCTCTGCGCGAAGGCGACGACGATCCGGCTCCAGGGCAGGTCGTAGCCGAAGATGATGGTCGCAATGGTGTCCGCGATGCATTGCTTGGCGCGCTCGACGACGTCGCCAGGGATGTCGGCGTAGCGCAGGGAGGCCGCGTATTCGGCGAGCTGCGTCGTCTCTGTCGCCATGTGCGAATCTCCGGAGTGGATCGGCCATGCCGTACAAGCTAGGATGACCGCGCCCGCTCGGTCTTGCGCAAGACCGATGCGGCCAAGCAAATAACACCAGACCAAGCCCCGGCCCAGGGAGAAACGTCGCTTTGGCTCGCCTACAGCATCGTGTGGCTCGCTTTCGGGCTGCGGCTGATCTCGGCGACGCTGTCGCAGATCTCGCCCGAGCTCGAGGAGGCCGCGCGCGTCACCGGGGCCTCGCCGGCGCGCGCGTTGCGCGACGTCACCGTGCCGCTGATCCGCTTCGGGCTGATGAGCTCCTGGCTTCTCTGCTTCATGATTTTCGTGCGCGAATACTCGACCGGCGTCTATGTCCAGGGCCCGGGCACCGAGGTGCTGGGGGCACTCATCGTCTCGCTGTTCGGCGGCGGCTCGCTCGAGCTGGTGGCGGCGCTGTCGCTCGTCAATGTGGTTTTGGTCGCCGCCGGCCTGGCGCTGGCGCTGCGTCTGGGCGTGCGCATTTGACCGGCGGGGCCCCGCCTGCAGGTGAAACTATGCCAACTGCACCGCGCGCTTGGCATTGAGGCGGCCATATCCATACTTCTTGCTGTGTCCGTTGGCATCGTATTGATGGCGTGTCGCGTCTATCCGATCGCAGCAACGCTTGAGAATGTTCTTGACCTCGTACCATCGCAGTTGCGGATTTTTGGAAAGTACCAATGCGGCTACTCCCGCTGCGCCGGGTGTGGCGCTCGACGTCCCGCCGAAGGAGTTCGTGTAATTGCCCCTGGCGTCGCCTTTCTTGATGTTTCTATCGTTGAATCCTGCATTGCCGGACAGATCGGTGGTCCAGATTCCCGGCGTAAGACTCGGATCGCCGTCGTCGCTTGGAAACGAGCACCAGAGTGCGCGGCCCTTGTCGCTGTAGGCGCTGCGCTTGCCGACGTCGCTGCATGCGGCTACCGCGATCACGTCGGGATTTGCGGCATAGCCATCCTTGTCCACGCTCTCGTTGCCGTTGCCGGCCGCCCAGAAAATCACACAGCCCTTGCCGCCGCGGCCATGGGTCACCGCGTAACGGATGGCCAGTCGCGTACTGTCCGGTAGCGGCGTGACTTGCCTGTGCAACCGATCGCTCGGAACCCACCAACGTCCATCCTCGGGACCCCAGCTGCATGAGATGACGTCGGCACCGTGATCGACCGCCCATACGAAGGCATCCGCCTCTTTTTGCGAGCCCAGCTGCGATGACAACCGGATCGGCATGAGCTTGGCCTTTGGGGCGACACCGGACGCACCACGAAAGCCGTTGGCACAAGCGACGCCAGCGCAAGCATGCCCATGCCTGTCGCCGGTACGTGGAGAGGGGTCGCCGGTGCCATGCGTGGCGTCGCGAGGCGCGACGATTTTTCCCCGGGCGCGAAATTCCGCATGCCGGATGTCGAAGCCGTCATCGATGACCGCAATGGTGATGCCGGTGCCGTCCGCGATCGGCCATGCCGCCTCCACATTGGCATGGGCATTGATCGTGTGCTCGTCGATCGTCGTCTTCTTCAGATGCCATTGTTGTGGGAAGGCTGCCCGCAACGAGCGCCTGCGTATCAGCTCGGGATGGCACAACTCGACTTTGTCCTCGTCCAGCAAGGCGGAGGTCAGCGCGAAAATCTTTCGGCCAGTGCCCTCGGCAGCTCCGACGAAATACGCAAGTCCCGCATACGGGACCTTCTGTTTGATGGAGAGGTTGTATTCCGCCAGAAGCGCCCTGCACTTGCTCTCGGCGGTCCCGTCACGAAATTTGACAAACGCGTTCTCGGTGTAAACGATCGGCGCTCCCGATGTAGGATCGCGCAGCGCCGCCCCGGCGAACCGGATCTGCTTTTCCTTCTCAAGGATCGTTCGTGCCCGCTGGGTGGCGGCTGACGAAGCTTTGAACACTTGCACCCCGACATGCGCCACGTCGACAACCGGGGTGAGGTCGTCAAGCGCCCGCCGCGCCCTCGCCGATAATGCGGTGTTGACCGGAAGGTGATCGTCCTCACTGCGCACGGCGAGCATGTTGTTGCTGACCTGGAGCCGACGCTCCTCTCCGCCCTTGCCGCCATATCGAAATTTCAGAACCATCTGATCCTCCCACTGCTGTGCAACCTATAGTATACTATAGCAATCCAGGGTAGCAGAAGGGGCGCGCAAATGACTGCCTCAAAGCCCGATTTCTCCGGATTTCCGCGGACCATCAAGGTCTCCACCGAGCACGGAAAATCGCAGTACAGATTGGCGGAGGGATATTTCGCGGTGCATGGCCTACCTGCTGCTGCGGGGGCGGCATTGCACTTCAGCCCGGAAAAAATCTCCGTCTATCCAATCGACCGGCTCGTACATGTCGACGCGCCGCGCTCTCGACTAACGCCCGCATATTCGCTGGGGAAGGGCGCTGCGCTCGCGGTTCCCACGGGAAAGGTTTTCGTGCGCTTGGCCGCGGACCAGAAATTCGCGGAACGAGCGAAATCATTTCGCGACGCTGGGTTCGAAATCGACCAAACACTGTCCTACGCCTCCAATGCGGGTTGGTTACGACCGGGGTCGTCGTCGATCGGAGCCGCGTTGACCGCGATTGAGGACTTGGCGGCAATGCCGGGTGTGGAAAATGTTGAACCACAGATGCTGACCAAAGCTGTCCGTAAGTCCTGACCGGCGAGATCGACAACTTTGCTTGTCATGCGGCGTCCGATGAGGAGTGTTATTTCCCATCGCGCTCGCTGCCATGCCGCACCTCGCTGCCGATTGGTCTTGAAGGGGTGTATGCGCGGGTCTAGGCTCGCGCGAAGCAAGTTCGTGGCAAGCGACGCGTCGCCTGTGGGGCGACGGAAGATCGAGGAGACGCCCGATGCCATCGCGCAATCTTCTGCTCGCTCTCGCCGCCGGTGCGATCACGGCTGTGCTGGCGTCTGTTCCCGCCCAGGCGCAGGCGCCGGCGGCGCTCGCCGGTCAGGTCAGCTCCGCCGCCGAGGGGGCGATGGAAGGAGTCGTCGTGAGCGCCAAGCGCGATGGCTCGGCCACCACCATCTCCGTGATCAGCGATCAGACGGGCAAGTTCAGCTTCCCCGCCGCGAAACTCGCGCCCGGCCGCTATTCCCTCGCCATTCGCGCGGTCGGCTACGAGCTCGAAGGTCCGCGCACGGCCGAGGTCGCCGCCGCCGCCACCACGACCGCCGACGTCAAGCTGCGGCCGACCAGAAACCTCGCCAAGCAGCTCACCAACGCGGAATGGCTTGCAAGCTTTCCTGGAACCGACACGCAGAAGAAAGCGCTGCTCAACTGCATCAGCTGTCACGACCTCGACCGCATCGTGAACTCCAACCACGACGCCGACGAGTTCGTGCAGGTGTTCGATCGCATGACCGGCTACTATCCCGGCAGCACGCCGCAACACCCGCAGCGGCTCATCGGCGAGGCGCGCCGCAATCTCGGCCAGGCGGCCGGCGTGAAGGCGATGGCGGAGTACCTCGCCTCCGTCAACCTCAGCAAGGACGAGGTTTGGGAGTATCCGCTCAAGACGCTGCCGCGCCCCCGAGGCCGCGCGACCCGCGTGGTCATCACCGAATACGACCTGCCGCGCAAGCAGATCCAGCCGCATGACGCCATCGTCGACGGCGACGGCCTGGTCTGGTTCACGCATTTCGGCGAGCAGTTCCTCGGCAGCCTCGACCCGAAGACCGGCAAGGTCGCGGAATATCCGTTGCCGGTGATCAAGCCCGGCTATCCGATCGGCACGCTCGACCTGGAGACGGACAAGGCCGGCGATCTCTGGATCGCCATGATGTATCAGGGCGGGGTGGCGAAGTTCGACAAGGCAACCGGGACATTCCAGACCTGGAAGGTGCCGGAGCAATGGCAGACCGACGCCACCCAGCAGGCTTTTCTCACGCCCACCAATTCCGACGTCGACGGCAAGGTCTGGGTCAAGAACTCCGACCGCGCGCAGATTCTGCGGCTCGATCCCGTCACCGGCCAGTGGGAAAACCTCGGCTCGTTCAAGGACCCGAGCAACAACCGCACCATCACCTCCTACGGCATCCCGGCCGATCACGAGAACAATCTCTATCTGCTCGACTTCTCCTCCTCGAACATCGGCAAGCTCGACGCCAAGACCGGCAAGCTCACCGTATACCGTTCGCCGATTCCGAGCTCGCGGCCGCGTCGCGGCCGCGTCGATGAGCACAACCGGCTCTGGTTCGCCGAATACGGCGGCAATGCCATCGGCATGCTGGATCCCAAGACCGAGAAGATCCAGGAATGGGTGCTGCCCACGCCCTGGGCGCAGCCCTACGACGTCGTCACCGACAAGAACGGCGAAGCCTGGACCGGCTCGATGCTGAGCGACCGCGTGTCGCGGCTCGATCCCAAGACCGGCGAGTTCGTCGAATATCTGTTGCCGAAGACCACCAATATCCGCCGGGTGTTCGTGGATAACTCGACCAACCCGGTGACCTTCTGGGTCGGCAACAACCACGGTGCCTCGATCGTCAAGGTCGAGCCGATGGACTGACCGTAACAAGCGCCTTCCTTGTCACAGCGTTTTGTCTCATTTCCTTCGTGAAGTGCGGGACCCGTAGCCGGATGGAGCGTCGCAAGTCCGGCTCGTTGCCGTGTCCGAAGATTTCCTCCGCCACACCGTGCATCGCGCGGCGGACTGCCGACATCCGCCGGGCATGAGTACCGACAGCACCGCGAACGGCGAGGCCGGCAAGACCGTCCAGGATTACATCGACGAAACGCCGATGTGGGCGGACGCAACCGCCGTGCGCTATTCGCCGCTCACCGACATGCAATGGTTCATGTGGTGGCTCGCCGCCGCTGGCAAGTTCTTCGAGGGCATGGTGGTGTTCATGACCGGCGTGGCGCTCCCGCTGATCGCGAAGGAGTTTGCCCTGGGCGCCACCGAGAAAGGGGTCGTCGCCGCCGCGTCGCTGTTCGGCATTCTGATCGGCGCGACGGCGCTCGGCGGCCTGGCCGACCGTTATGGCCGCAAGGAGATGTTCATCGTCGAGATGGTGCTGTTCGGCGCCTTCATCGTGCTGCTGACGATGAGCGAGTCCTATCCCGTCGTCGTGATCGCGCTGGTGGGAATCGGGCTCGCGCTCGGCTGCGACTATCCCACCGCCCACCTCGTCATTTCCGAAAGCACTCCGAGTCACATTCGCGGCTGGATGGTGCTGAGCGCGTTCGGGTTTCAGGCCCTGGGCGGCTTGGCAGGGACGATCGTCGGCTTGGTGATCCTGTCGGAAAATCCCGACCTCGGGGCATGGCGCTGGATGTATGCCAGCACGCTGCTGCTCGCGGTGCCCGTGACCATCGGACGGTTCTTCGTCGTCCAGAGCCCGCTGTGGCTCGTTCATCAAGGGCGGGTCGACGAGGCCGAGGCCGCGACCGAGCGGCTCCTGCTGCGCGATCCGCCTTATCCGAAAGAAGTCACCCTGGAGCGCGACCAGCCTGGGGCTGACGGCCGGCGGCATTCCCGGACGTCCTGGTCCGCGCTGTTCGCGGGCCTCAATCTCAGGCGGACCATCCTGGCTTCGGTCCCGTGGTTCTTGCAGGACCTCGGCACCTACG
>Ga0075365_10000661_pt1 | contig 13768 bp, 11 predicted proteins | sample EndMetdeltDD1765_FD_71387 | JGI IMG/M metagenome (GOLD analysis project Ga0075365, IMG submission 71387) | Populus endosphere microbial communities from Tennessee, USA - Endosphere MetaG P. deltoides DD176-5 | ecosystem: Host-associated > Plants > Roots > Endosphere | place: USA: Tennessee... | reverse complement strand
ATCTTCATCTACGTGTTCAAGGCTCAGGCGCCAGTCGGTGACCCAAGTGGGGTCAGGAACTTCCCGATGTACTTCCTGTCGGGCAGCCTGCCGTTCAACTTCTTCTCGATCACAATCGGAGTCTCGATCGGCGCGGTTCAGGGGGGCGCGGGCCTGATCAAGAAGGTCCAGTTCCCGCACGAACACCTTGTGTTCTCCGTCGTTGTCGCTCAATTCGTGACGCTGATGATCGAGATGGCTCTGCTCACGGTCGGCCTCATGGCTCTCGGGAACAACGTGCTTCCGTGGCTGGTGCCCCTGTTCGTGGTGTTGGGTCTGCTCGCCTTCTTCACCTCAGGTGTGGCGCTCGCTCTCGCCGCAGCCAACGTCTTCTACCACGACGTGAACTACCTGTGGGGCATCCTGTCGCAGATCCTCTTCTATGCGACGCCGGTCATCTACGACCCTCGTACATTGGACTTCACCCCGATCAAGGTCCTCGCCCAATACGGCCCGACGGGCAGCTTCATCACCGCGATCCACAACATCGTCTACGACCTTCGGCTGCCGAGTCCGCTCCGCCTCGGCGAGCTCGTCGCGCTGAGCGTCGGCACCTTCGCAATCGGACTGTGGGTATACAACCGGCTGTCGCCCAAGTTCGCCGAGGAGATGTAACCGATGTCGCAATCAGTCGCGTTGACCGTCGATCACCTGACCAAGACGTTCAAGCTGCACCATGAGAAAACGAATTCGCTGAAGCAGCTCATCGCCAACCGTGGCCGCAGCCGGTACGACGAGTTCACCGCGCTCGACGATGTGACCTTCGACGTCCGCGAGGGTGAGGTCTTCGGTGTCATCGGACACAACGGTTCGGGCAAATCGACCCTGTTGAAGTGCATGGCCGGGATCCTGCAACCGAACGCAGGCAGTGTCTCGGTTGCGAAGCGGATGTCCGCACTGTTGGAGTTGGGAGCGGGCTTCCACCCGGAACTGTCGGGCCGCGAGAACGTCTTCCTGAACGCCGCCATTCTTGGTATGTCACGCCGCGACATCGCACGCCGCTTCGATGAGATCGTCGAGTTCTCGGGTCTCGAAGCCTTCATCGACACACCTGTCAAGACCTATTCGACCGGCATGTACGTCCGCCTTGCGTTCGCCGTGGCGATCAACGTCGATCCGCAGCTACTGATCATCGATGAGATCCTCGCCGTCGGCGACGTCACCTTTCAGCAGAAATGCATGGAGAAGTTCGTCGACTTCCGCAACGAGGGCCGCACGATCATCCTGGTGACGCACGCGCTGGGGAGCGTCAAGGACATGTGCGATCGAGCCGTCTGGTTGACGCACGGCAAGATCACAGGAGAAGGCGATCCGGGTGAGCTGGTGGATGCCTACACCGAAACGATGCTCGGGAGCAGAGATCGCGCTGACGACGGGAGCCTGCGCCGCGGATCCGGCGAGATTCAGATCACGAACGTCGAACTCTTTGCAAGCGAGGAAGGCAGGCCGGTCAAGCGATTTCGCACCGGTGAGAACATCCGCATTCGCCTGCACTACGCGGCCGAGAAGGCCGTTCCAAAGCCCGTCTTCGGTTTCGAGATCGAACACCTCGGCAGCGCCACCGTGACCGCGCCTTGCACACGCGACGTCGGGCTTCTGCCAGACCGGATCGACGGCCGCGGCCACATCGACATCACGATGGAGAACGTCTCCCTGCTGGCTGGCACATACGATCTGCACACCTCGATCACCGACTTCAATCGGCAACACGAGTACGACCGTTTGCACGTGGCTCTCCGCTTCGACGTCATGACGGGCAGGCCCTACGAGACAGGCGGTGTGGTCAGCCTTCGCCCGTCGTGGACGATCAATTGAGCATCCGGCAGAGCTAGGGGACCTCGCACGGCAACGCCGCAACCTCGATGAGTTGACGTCGCAGCACTTCGACGCGCCCGCCCACCTGTACGCGTGGGTCGAAAACGCGCCGCGACACGTTCCGCCCGGCCAGTCCAATCTCCTTGATGCGGGCGGGTTGCGCTACGAGCTTGAGCAAGGCCTCGATGACGCTCTCCGCCTTCGGCTCGATCTCGATGAACGTCTGCTCGTGCTCGTACAGGCCTGTGCCGAGGTCGAGTGGGTCGGTCGCCATCATCACGGCACCGCGCAACGACCCCTCGAGGCAGCATCCAGTCGGAAAGCCGTCGAAGTTCCCAGGGTGCAGGACGAAGGGGACGTTCGGCGAGACGACGACGTCGAAGTCGGCCATCAGCTCGACCAAAGCAAACGTCTCGACGAGATCATGGAACACGACGTTCGCGGTGAACTCTGACATTCCTGCGCATTCCTGCCAGTCGGACTGATCGAAGTTGCCGACGACGTGAACACGCAGCGAACCGCGTTGGTCGTCGGAACATCGAGCAACGAGGCCCTCGATGGCCTCGACGAAAACGTCAAAGCCCTTGTTGCGTCCCCTCGGCATGTATTTGTGGGCCACAAACGCAACATCCAGTGTGGACTTGCCGGCACCGAACCACGTGCGATCGAGCGTTGCGTCGAAGTAGATCGAGTTCGCGATCCCGCCCGTGATCTCCGCGATCTCAATCGGCGACGAACGTTCACCGGTCTCGCCGATCAGCCGTCTCACCACGTTCATCGTCACTGGTTGCGTCACGACGATGGCGCGGAGCATGGGCGATGCCAACACACGTCGGAGCTTGGCATCACTCTCCTGATCGTCGAGCGCGAGTCCACCACCCGGATACAGCGTGAAGACGAACGGTACCGCCGCGCCTTCGAGGCTCGGCAGGAAGGCGGATGCGTTGTTCAGAAAGTTCAGATACGCGAGGCCGACGCCTTCCAACGACGAGTTCTGCCAAGGAACCACCCGAGCGGCTTGCTCGGGATGGAGCCTCGCGAACACTGCGTGGTCTCGATGGAAATCGGCCGAAGCCGAGGCCACCACTGCTCCCGGAAAGGCGTCGAGAAGTGCGGTGTATTCGGCGACGCGAAACCCCGTGAAGATGTTCGGAAAGTAGTCGTCGAGTATGACGAGTCGCGGCGTTGCTGACGCGGCTTCCACCATCGGCCGAGTGTACCTACCTCCGACCGGAGACCCATCGAGCGAGATCGTTGACTGCTCGATTTCGATTCCGAGCAACAGTCAGGGTCGTGTCGCCTAGGATCTCGTTCGAGTGGCGTATCTTTCTTCAGCCCAGCTGGCCGACCTCGGCCTCGCCGAATACGGGGAGGACGTCTTGATCAGCGACCGTTGCAGCCTGCACGGCACAGAGAGCATCCACCTCGGCAGCCACATTCGGATCGACGATTTCACGGTGATCACGGCAAGCCTCCCGGTCATCATCGGCTCCTATGTCCACATCGGCGCGCAGGTCTTCATCTCCGGCATGAACGGTTTCCGCATGGGCGACTTCGCGGGCATCTCCACTGGCGCGGCGATCTTCACGTCGACCGACGACTTCTCCGGCGAGTTCCTGACCGGCCCCACGGTCCCGGATCGGTTCAGAAACACTCTCGACGGCGAGGTCGTGTTGGGCCGGCACGTCGTCGTGTGTGCTCACACCGTGGTCATGCCGGGCGTGACGATTCCGGAGGGGTCCATCGTCGGTGCTCAATCTCTCGTGGTGAGATCGCTCGAACCCTGGTCGATCTATTTCGGGAGACCGGCTCGCTTCCGAAAGCTTCGCGCCCGGGTCGTCCTCGATCACGAGCGTCTGCTTGACCGTGACCGGTGACCCGGGCTCAGACCGTCGCACTGTTCTGCTGGGAGCTGGTGGACAGGCCCGCGACGTTGTTGTCGCACCTGGCGCTCTGCTCGGCACCGGTGTTCAACTCGGTGCCCACGTCTCTGTGAACACGGGTGCTTCACTCAGCCATGACACCATGGTGGGCGCGTTCTGCACGGTTGGACCGCGCGCTGTGGTCTGCGGCAACGTGACCGCTGGCGACGGCGTGGTCATCCGCGCGGGCGCGACGATCAACCAAGGGATCCGAATTGCTTCAGGAGTCGTCGTGGGCAGCGGGGCGGTCGTCGTCGACGACATCGAACTCGCGGAAGGCTTCGTTGTAGGCAATCCAGCACGTTCGCTGACGATCATGAGGGAGTGGGCAGATCGGCTATAGATACCCTTTCATCAGACCATCTTTCCCGGCAGCTGCCGACCTCGCCACCGACTTCGATGACATCGTCCGCGCCAACAACTACACCAACTTTGGCACCTACGAGGCGCGATTGTGCGCGGCCGTGCAGGAGTTCGTCGGGAGCGCGGTCTTCGCCACGACGGTGGCAAACGCGACCCTGGGGCTCCTGCTCGCGCTCGTGGATCACACTCCCCCGAGGCACGGGCGCCAGGTGTTGATGCCTTCGTTCACCTTTGCGGCGGTTCCGGATGCGGCACTGCTCGCCGGGATGCAACCCGTCTTCCTCGACGTTGATCCACGCACGCTGGAGATGAACATCGAGGCTGCGCGTCGTTACCTCCGCGGCCATCAGGGGGACGTTGCTGCCACGGTGCTCTGCAACCCGTTTGGAATCGGAGCCGAATCGATGACGGAGTGGGAGATGTTCGCAGCCGAGAACGAGGTCGCCTTGATCGTGGATTCGGCCGCCGGCTTCGGTTCTCGCTACTCGGACGGGAACCGTATCGGCGGCCGGGGTGACTGTGAGGTGTTCTCGCTCCATGCCACCAAGCCCTTCGGCGTTGGCGAGGGCGGCCTGATCGTGAGCCGCGACGAGACCATGATCACCCGCCTGCGAGCCCGTCAGAACTTCGGATTCGGTCCCGAGCGCACGGTCGAGCGTCCAGGCATCAACGCAAAACTGGCGGAGCTGCCATGTGCGATCGGGTTGCGCCAGCTCGAGCGGCTCAACGACCGGATCGCACACCGCCAACGAATCGCGGCAACCTTCGCTGGCTTGCTCGCAGGAGCCGGCGTCATGATTCCCAGAGGTGTGCATCGGTCCAGCGTTCCGTTCTTACCTGTACTGGCGCCCAGCCCGGTTGCCGCGGACACGGCGTTCCGCGCCCTACGAACCGCAGGGGTTGAGGCACAGCGGTACTACAACCCACCGCTGCATTGCCATCCCGCGTTCGCCTCGTTGCCGCAGGGCGAGACGCTGGCGGTCACAACTGATGTATGCGACAGAATTCTGTCGCTGCCCGTGCACGACAGTTTCACGAACGATGACGTCGAAATCATCTGCGCCACGCTCATCTCGTCGTTGGCGACAACGAAGCCCCGCTCGACCGACCATGACCACTAGCCAGCTCGCGACCTGCCACAGGCCAGGAGGTCTCTCGCAGTGACGACACGCGAGTGGAAGATCGGTATCGTCGGCACGTTCGACGTCCACAACTACGGCGACTTGCTGTTTCCGTTGATCGCCGCCCTCGAGCTCGAATCGCGTTTGGGATCGGTTGAGATCGTCGCGTTGGGGTACCACGACACGCCCGCCCCAACGTGGCCCTTCAAGGTCCGCTCGGTCGCCGATCTTCCCGACATCGTCCACGAACTCGACGGTCTGTTGGTCGGTGGCGGATACATCATCCGGTTCGACCGCGATGTTGCGCCTGGCTACGCACCACCGCTGGACACGATGCATCATCCCACGAGCTATTGGCTGATTCCCGCGCTGCTCGCGATTCAGAGCGGCATTCCGGTGGCGTGGAACGCACCGGGGATGAACGACAACGAGATCCCCTCGTGGGCCGATGTGCTCATGGAAGCTGCTCTTCAACTCAGTTCCTACGTGGCCGTCAGAGATGAAGCGTCTCGCGCCCGCTTGGAGCGATACTCGACGCAGCCGATCGGCGTTGTCCCGGATACGGCGCTCGCCCTGGCCAAACGCTGCGGACAGCCCGCCTCCCCCGACCTCATCGACCTTCGCTCCTCCGTCGGCCTGACCCGGCCATACGTCGTCGTGCAGGCGTCGGTCTCGTCGGCTCGTTTCGTCGACTACGTCCGGCGGAACGCGGCTGACTTCGGCGGCCTGCAGTTCGTCGCACTACCGCTGAGCCCGGGGCTCGGGGATCATGTCGACCACGTTGCAGACCTGCCCGAGGTGGTGAACATCCCGCCGTCGACGCATCCGTTTCTGATCGCAGATGTCATTCAGGGCGCGGAGGCTGTGGTCGGTATCAGCTTTCATCTTGCACTCACGGCGCTCACGGCAGGAGTTGCCGCATTCAGCCCCCAAGGCGTGAGCGGAGGCCGGCTTGCAGGACTGTCGTGCCTGGGCGACGTCGTTCCGATCTTTGAAGACGGTGAACCCGACACCGCGGCGTTCCAGCGAATGATCGGCCGTACCGCTGTGCCGCCCGCCGTGACCGACGCCCTTCGCCATTCTGCGCGTCACTGGGACGACATCGCCGACGTGGTCCGCACACGAAAGCTCGCGTCCGACGCCGGAGCCACGTCATTGCTCCAACGGCTGCCGCATGCCCTTGAGTCCGCAGCCGACGCGTCAAGCACCATCGCGTGCGCCTCCTCGTCGCAGGAACGGACGATCTCACAATTGGAGAACAATCTGATCACCCTCCAGAACGCGCTTGACGAGTCTCGTCGACTCGCGGCGATGGCGCGTGGAATCATCAAAGATCGGAGTGACGTCGTCAGCGCGATGCGCGACTCTCGCTCGTGGCGCGTGACCGGACCACTCCGTCAGCTCAGGGGACGCGTCTCGTCGAACAGGCGCGGTCGCAACCCGATCCTGGACACGCACGCGATCCTGAACTCCGATCTGCGCGAACACCCGTACCCGTGGACCGTATTCGACGATCTGTTCAGTGCGGCCGACATCCGAGATCTGGTCGACACCTTTCCCCGTGACAGCTTCAAATTCCTCGCCGACTACGCGGGCGAGAAGGACTACGAGTACGAAGCTCGCCAGCTGACGCCGATGGGGGCCGCCGCTGTCGTCAACGCGGCGGAGCTCAGCCAAGCGTGGGTACGCCTCGGCGCTGATCTGACGTCTGCTGAATACCGGACCGCGATGTCCTTGTTGGTCGCGCGGGACCTCACTGATGCCGTGCTCGAGGTCAACGTGTTCCACTACGGTCCCCGAGCGAACCTCGGTCCTCACACGGATCTGGAGGACAAGATCGTCACCCACATCATCTATTTCAACGACGCATGGGATCCAGCCCACGGCGGCCATCTCACGATTCTCGGCTCACAGGATCCTGTCGACATCGTCGCTGAGGTACCGCCGACGGCGGGCACCTCAGCCATCATTGTTCGCTGCGACAACTCCTGGCATGCGGTCACACGGGTGTCAGACGCCGCCGGTGCGTCGAGGCGATCTGTGACTGCCACCTTCTATCGACCCGGAGCACACAGCACGATGTGGCCAGCGGGCGACCAACGACCTCTGCATCGCTACGTGCAATCGTGAGGTCAGCCGTTTCCTCGCTCTTTGCGCCCGGACCTAGGCTTACTCGTGGGCGGAGCAAGGATTCAGCATGGACGCAGCGTCGATGAAGACAGCAGGAGTTGACCGTTGCTCGATCAACCGCGGGCACCATGCGGTTCTTCGTTCGACCGCGAGTGCCGCGAGCGCCACACCCCTCACGCGCTGCGGGGCTCGGGCAGCGCGATGACGTCGGAATTGGAATGGACCGGCGAACGCTACATTCCCGGTGAGGGGGGCGAGGCACTCGCCCTTGAACACCAACACCGCTATGCGTTTGCCGCGGACTTCTGTCTCGGTCAACGCGTGTTGGATCTCGGATGTGGGGAGGGCTACGGAAGCCGGCTGCTTCGAGGGCGTGAACCCGAGTTCGTCGTCTCGGTCGACATCTCGCGCGCGGCCGTGGACAACGCGGTTGCCGACTCAGGCAACGTGGTGGGTCTGGGTGCTGTCGTCGATGCCGAGTGCCTGCCTTTTCGCGATCACGCTTTTGATCTCGTCGTGTGCTTCGAGGTGATCGAACACGTGATGCGGCCTGCGTCGCTCGTCGATGAGGTGCGACGAGTCCTGAATCCATCTGGGATGTTGCTCGTGTCGACGCCGAACAAGTCCGTCTACAACGAGAACCAGAGCGCACCAAACCCCTTCCACATGAGCGAGATGGAGCTGCCGGAATTCCAGGACTTACTCGCCGCACGCTTTCGCCACGTGAGCGTTCTCTCACAGCGAGTCGTCGCCACCTCCCTCCTGTGGCCACTGTCGGAAGCACTCGCGCCGAACGGAGTCTTGAAGTCCGACCGAACGCCGACGTTTCCGTACATCGTGGCGGTGTGCTCCAACCGCGAACTCCCAACTGCACGTTGGTCCGCGTTCACCGCATGGAGCCACGAGTCCGAGGCACGCGAGGAGGCCGCGCGCACCTACATCGCCGATCTCGAGGCAGTCATCGCGCAGCTCCAGGTAGCGAACAACGACGCTGCAGCGCGCGAGCGTGCCGCAGCGGCACAGCTGGCACGAGACGGTGACGAGATCGACTCGTTGCGCAAGATCATCGCCGAACTCCGAGAGCATCCGGCGTGACGGTCGTGAGGAGTTGCATCATGGTGAGGTACGAGAGGAATCGATGTACGGCGGCTGGGCCGCTCGATTCGGTTCTCAACGTTGAGGGGTCTCGACAATCGACGATCCCAGCGCCGCGCCGACAAATCGCCAGCTGTATGCCGTCTGGGGTTCGCCGCTGGGAACAGCCGCTGGAACGCTCCAGTGGCTCAACAGGTGAAGCATCATCTCGTCCTGCGGACTGAGATCGCACGGCACGAACACGGAGAAGAGACCGGCGTCGAGCACATAGTCGTACACGTCATCGTGGACCCGAACCTCAAGGGCGCGACGTCCGTCGACCGACGGAGGCGACCAGCCTTCGATCGTCAGCCCGGGCGCCTCCCTGAGGGCGACGAAACACAATGTGGCGTGTGTGCGCACGAGCCGACCGTCGATGAAGCCATCGGTTCCAGCAAGTACGTCCGCACCGCTCACGCCCGGCCACGAGAGCGCCTGCGAGCGTTCGACGACGTCGCTGAGGACGGTGTTCATCTGGATCATTCGTGCATCGAATCCATCGGCCAGGGCGCGCAACTCGGTGTTCTGTTGCTCGAGTGCGGACGCGTGCGCACCCATTGCATCGACCGCATCGGTCAGCCGCGCCACTTCGGCAGCGGAACCGATCCATTGCAGCGCCTCCGGCGAAACCCGCCCGACATAGATCGGGTCGATGCGAGGCACGTGGTATTGAGATCCTGTGATGCTCGCGTACTCCGCGGCGAATTCCGTCCAACGATCGATCGGACTGTTGGTGCTGATCCCGCCGTGCACCTGGTGAAAGGTTCCCTCACCGAGAACGACCACGAGGTCGACATCATCCTGGTCGACGACCTTCTTCAAGAAGTGGTGGTTGACAAGACCTCCGCCAGCCGATCGGAATCGTTCGTCGAGGTACCCAACGTCGGACAGAACCTCGTGCGTTGTCACGAAACACGTGCTTTCCGCGACAACGCCGAACCATCCCGAGGGGTTCGATGCCTCGAGGCTGGATGTGTGGAACAGCTCGTAGCCGTTCTCTGGCCACGAGATCGAAGCGAGCAGTTCGTCCTCCTGGCGGGCGTCGTAGCCGGCAAGGATCGACCGCGATTGATGGTCGGGACCGAGGTGCCACGACAGCAGGGTGACGAATGGCCGGTCACTCATCTGCGAACCATCGTGCAGACCGCGAAGAGAACCGGGGCTGCTCATCCGGGCCCCATCGAATATTGCGCCGACCAGCTGTCCTCGCGCCGCGTGCATCGCGCGGTTGACTGCCACGACCGGCGACACCGTCGCGGCCTCGTTCGTCACAAGCCGAAACTGGGTTCCGAATGCTTCGACGTCGGCCGCCCGGATCGGCGGGATCGACCCATTGTCGACGACGATGATCTCGAAGTCTTCCGACGGCAGACCCCGTTGATAAGCCGTCGACAGCGAGAGCAGCGTGCGAGGGAGCTCGCGCGGAATGTTGTACGCGACAACGATCAAGGAGAGCCACGGACGCGTACTCACAATGTCAGGATATGTGGCGGAGTATTCGGTCGGCAGGAATGGCCCAGACACCGAGCAGGACGTGACGTTGAGGGACACCCACCACGCACCGATATCTTTTCGGACAGGTCAGCAGCGACATCGTCGCCCCGGTTCATTCGCCGATCCAAGTTCAAGCCAGGGGGCTCCTCGCTATGCGCATCGTCGTCACCAGCCAGTGCCAGACCAGCGGGCTCACCGTTGCTCTGCGGATGTTGCTCCCGGATGCAGAGGTCAACCCGTTCACATACGCCGGCCTCACCGCCGTCGAACACGAGACACTCGCGCAGCAGCTCACCGAGGCGGAGGTGTGGGTCGTGACGGCGCCGACCAGTTTCATCGAAACGATTCAGGGGATTGCCGACCTCACCCACCTCCGCATCCTCACCATGCCGGAGCTGTACTTTGACGCGTTTCATCCCGACCTCGTGTACGCCTGGCTACCAAACGCCACGACCCTTGACACGCCCGCAGGGCCATACAACTCGGCAATCGTGCTGTGGGCGTGGCGCCATCAACTCGACGTCAGCGAGACAATCGCACTGTTCACGCCGGCGGTTTTCGCCGGGCTGGCGTACACGACGCGCTGGAACCTGTCCACAGCTCGGATGAAGAGCGACTTCGAGGCCCACGGTCTGGACTACCGCCAGTTCCTGCTCCCTCTCCAACGAAGAGGCGTCTTCATGCACACGGTGAACCATCCGAGGGTGACGGCACTCGCCCAGCTCGGTCGCCTTGCAGCAAGCCGGCTCGGCGCCCGCCCCGAGCTTCTCGCAGAGCCGATCGAGGACTTCATGACCGATGCGCTGATGGCCGCGAGTGCCGTCTGGCCGGTCTACCCCTCGATCGCCAACGCACTCGGTATGAAAGGTTCGTACACGTGGAAGCTGCCCGATCAACGCGTGATCCGACTGGATGAGTTCGTGGAAGGCTCATACGAGATGTACGGCCGAGTCGACGCCAGCGAGTTCGCATGCGGCCAGCTCGATTGGCCGATGTACGATCCCGTCCTGACCGAAGCTGCGCAGGGGGTCACTCGATGAATCCGTACCGCGGCCTCCCGTCCACGAATTTCTGGTCATCTGGCGTGGCGCTGGCACCGCCTGGCGGACTCGACCCCGTGACCACCACGAAGTTCAAGCTGACAGCCGCCGATCGAGTCGCCACCATGGGCAGCTGTTTTGCCCAACACATCTCGCGCCACATCGAACGGGTCGGTCTCAACTACTTCGTGACCGAACTGCCGCCCGATCGCACATCAGCCGACGAAGCAAACCGTCGGAACTACCGCGTCTTCTCTGCTCGATACGGCAACGTCTACACGGTGCGGCAGGCTCGTCAGCTCTTCGAACGCGCATTCGGTGCATTCGAGCCGATCGATCATACGTGGGCGAAAGGAGGCCGATTCGTCGACGCCCTCCGTCCACAGATCGAGCCCGATCTGTTCGAAACGGTCGACGACGTTGCGGCTGCACGCACCGAGCACCTGGCAGCGGTTCGCCGCCTGTTTCTCGAGTCCGACGTCGTCGTGTTCACGCTCGGCCTCACGGAGACGTTCGCATCGATCCACGACGGGACGGTCTACCCGGTCGCCCCGGGTGTTCACGGTGGTGAGTTCTCCGACGACAAGTACCGTTTCGTCAACTTCTCGGTCACGGAAGTCGTCGAGGATCTCGAGTGCTTCGTCGATTCCGTCAAGGCCGTCAATCCTGCCGTACGGGTTCTGATCACGGTGTCACCTGTGCCCCTGATCGCCAGCTACGAACGGCGCCACGTCCTTGTCTCCAACACCATCAGCAAGGCCACCCTTCGGGTCGCGGCCGCCCAGGTCGTGGCGTCGCGCGAATTCGTCGACTACTTTCCCTCCTACGAGATCATCGCGGGCTCTGGCGATGGCACGCGATACTTCGAACCGGATCTTCGCGAGGTCTCCCAGCGCGGAGTCGATCATGTCATGCGAGTGTTCCAGGCGCACATGATCGACGGGATCGATGCACCTCAGGCGCCAGTCGCCGCGTCAGACCACGACCGCGCGGCCTATGTCGACGCGGCGAGCGGCGTCGTGTGCGACGAGGAATTGATCGAGGCATCGTTGAGGTCGGCCGGTCTTTGATGGCCGTCGTCGATTGATTCGCCTCCGACCTGAGTTCCCGCGTCGCCGCCGCGACCCTTCCTGATGAGCCCTCGAAGCCAGGAGCTCACGCCTTCGACGATCCTCGCCACTCCTGCGGCGGAGTACGCGAGCAGCGCGTATGCGGCCGGCGCAACGAAACGCCCAGCCTGCGTGTAGTACCCGACGAAGATGGCCACGTTGAGCACGATGATCGCGGCCGCCAGTCTCGTCGCCGCGTCGCGTCGTCGCCGCCAGATCTCCCACACGCCGAACACGGTGAACAAAGGCGGGAAGTAGATCCAATAGAGACCCAGTAGAACCGCCGGGTAGAAGACGAGGTTGTTTGCCTTCCCCATCGGACCGAGCGCGTCACAAGGACACGTCCATCGCATCCACGCACCTTGCAACCGATCGTTGAAGATGTAGACACGTTCGCCGGGAGCAGAAGTCTGCGTCACGTGGCTCCATCCGAACAGCTTCAGTCCGGGGAAGTAGTAGTCGTAACCAGTCCTCAGTGGACTTCCGAACTCGGTCCACTGGTACGTCGCCAGGAAGATCAGGACCGGGATCGCCCCGACCAGAAGCAAACGAAGGTTCCTCCAGCGGCGGAGGCAGACGAGAACGGCGACGAGCGACGAGATCGCGCTGAACCTGGTCAAGACCCCGTAACCCGCAAGCGCACCGGCGAGAACCAGAAGACCGGACTGCACCACTCCGCGCACGTCATGGGCGCGTTCTGGCGCGCCGGATGCCGGTGACGGCGCAGCTCGCGGCTGCTTCAACGCGAGCGTGACCGCGAGGAGCATCAGCATCGACAGGAGGGCACCAAAGGCGTCGGACATCAGAAGTTGCGCCGAGCGTTCCATGAACGGCGACACCATCGTGATCAGAGCCGCGATGGCGGCGGCCAGAGGTCCACCGAGCACCCACGCGACGGTGAACAGGACGACCACGAGGAGTATCACCATCACTCGACCTCCCTCTTGGGCGTCGGTGACCGAGTTGCTGCCGAACCTGACGAAGGGCGCGAGCGCGAGCGAGAAACCTGGGGGGTACCTACTCGGCCTCAACTCGCTGTCGAGCCTCTGTTCGTGCGGGGGCACTGCTTCGTCGATTCGTGTCTCGAATCCGTTGCCGTTCGCGATCTCAAACGCCGTGTCGGCGTAGACCGGTGAGTCCGGGAAGGCCTGGTCCTCCAGCGGATAGAGATGAGTTGTGATGAGCGGCGCAACGGCGAACGCCAGAGCGATCAGCGCCACCAGCCTGCGAATGACATCTCGAACGACGAATGACCGGACAGACAGCAACGTGCTTCGAACTCGACCGCTGGACGTCATGGCTTCCGGCGGATCTGGCACAGGTCAATCCGTCAGCGTGACGGCGGGCGGGCCATCGACGACCTGGTGGATAGGCGACATTGCAGCAGGCTTGGTTGCAGCTCGACTCGTCACCAGACGGCGAACCAATTGACGACCCGGGCGCTCGATCATGTGGTGAAGTCCGATCGCCAGAGCAACAACGATGCACAGCTTGAAGAACTCCAGCAACAGAACGGATCCCGACCAGGTTGCGGTCCAGGCCCCGATGTCCAGGTACGGGATCATCAGGTAGTGGATGAGGTAAAAGGCAAACGACACCTC
>Ga0075365_10000659_pt1 | contig 13789 bp, 13 predicted proteins | sample EndMetdeltDD1765_FD_71387 | JGI IMG/M metagenome (GOLD analysis project Ga0075365, IMG submission 71387) | Populus endosphere microbial communities from Tennessee, USA - Endosphere MetaG P. deltoides DD176-5 | ecosystem: Host-associated > Plants > Roots > Endosphere | place: USA: Tennessee... | reverse complement strand
CGGCGGTTCTAGGCTGGCGGCCATGACGACCGACGGCTTGCTTTTCGACCCCAACACCTACGACCCACCGCAGTTCGATGCCGAAACGCGCAGGTTGTTGCGTGCGACCATCGACTGGTTCGAAAGTCAGGGCAAGAAGCGCATCCTCGACGACGATCTGGCCGCGCAATGGCCGGGTGACTTCGTCGACTTCGTCAAGCGCGAGAAGTTGTTCGCGACGTTCCTCACGCCGTCGGAGTTCGCCGCGGGCAATCCGGATAAACGCTGGGACGCCGCGCGCAACGCCGCCCTCTCGGAGATCCTCGGCTTTTACGGCCTGACGTACTGGTACACCGAACAGGTCACCATCCTCGGGCTGGGACCGATCTGGCAGAGCGAGAACAAGGACGCCAAGCTGCGAGCCGCCGACGACCTCGACGCCGGCGAAGTGATGGCCTTCGGGCTGTCCGAACGTTCCCGCGGCGCCGACGTCTACAACACCGACATGGTGCTGACGCCGGCGAGTGAGGAGGACCGCGCCAACGGCATCCTGTACCGGGCGACGGGGGAGAAGTACTACATCGGGAACGGCAACGTCGCGAGCATGGTGTCGGTGTTCGGGCGGCGCGGCGACGTAGAGGGCCAAGATGCGTATGTGTGGTTCGTCGCGGACAGCAGGGACGACGACTATCACCTGATCGACAACGTCGTGCACATGCAGATCTACGTCAGCACGTTCCGGCTGGACAACTATCCGGTGCGGGAGGAGGACATTCTGCACACCGGCGTGGAAGCCTTTGCCGCGGCACTGAATACGGTCAACGTCGGCAAGTTCAACCTCTGTTCCTGCTCCATCGGCATGTCCGAGCACGCGTTCTACGAGGCGATCACCCATGCGCAGAACCGCATCCTCTACGGCAACCCCGTCACCGAATTCACCCATGTGCGAACCAATTTCGTTGACGCGTACTCCCGCCTGATCGCGATGAAGCTGTTCAGTCAGCGCTCCGTCGACTACTTCCGCGCCGCGAGCCTCGACGACAGGCGCTATCTGCTGTTCAACCCCATGACCAAGGCGAAGGTCACGATGGAGGGCGAGACCGTGCTGCGGGCGCTGCACGACGTGATCGCCGCCAAGGGGTACGAGAAGAACACGATGTTCCGCGAGGTCGCACAGTTCATCGGCACGCTGCCGCGACTGGAGGGCACTGTGCACGTGAACGTCGGCCTGGTGCTCAAGTTCATGCCGAATTACATGCTGAATCCCAAGGAATACCCGGCGATCCCGATGCGCAACGATGCTGCGGACGACGCCTTCTTCTGGAACCAGGGGCCGACGCGGGGTGCGGGCAAGGTGCAGTTCGCGGACTGGACGCCGGTGTACGAGGAGCACGCCGGGATTCCGAACGTCGCGGTGTTCTACGACCAGGCCAAGGCGTTCCGGGAGTTTCTACTCACCGCCGCGCCGGACGCCGACCAGCAGCAGGACCTGGACTTCCTGCTCAACGTCGGACACCTGTTCTCGTTGATCGTGTACGGGCAGCTGATCCTGGAGCAGGCCGCGCTGACTGGACTCGACAACGACATGCTGGACCAGATCTTCGACTTCCAGATCCGCGACTTCAACACGTATGCCGTTGCACTGCACGGTAAACCGACGGCGACGGCGGCCCAGCAGGACTGGGCGCTGGGTGCGATCCGCAAACCCGTGCCCGACGCGCGGCGGTTCCACCGGATCTGGGAGCGGGTGAAGGCCTACGACGGCGCTTACGAGATGGCGCCCTAGCGGCGGCGTTCGCCCGCCACGGCCGTTCGCGGTAGTCGGCCCGCGCGCGAATGCCCGGCGAGTCGGTCGCCGTCGACCGTGACGTCGAAGTCGAGGTTCAGCCGCATCGGCTTTCGCACCGACTGACGCCATGTAACCCGTTGTCCGTCAACGACGAGGCCCCGCAGTGGAACCGTTTCGTCCTTTCCGGTCGCCGTACCCGCGAGGGTGCCGTCGTTGTCGGTGAAGGTGTAGAGCACGGCCAGGGTTCCGATCGGCGTCTTGATGGTGACATCCCAGTCTCCCGTGATGCTCACCGCGTCCACACCGTTCCGCGACGTTCGTAGGCGAACAGTTCCTCGACCGCGAGTGCGACCTGCGCACCATAGGTGCGGTCGAGCAGATGCAGTGCGAGGTCGAGGCCCGAGGTCACCGCACCCGACGTCACGAGGTCGCCATCGTCGACGACCCGGGCGTTCACGACCGTCGCGCCGGTGGCCTCGAGCAGATCCACGCCGAGATGGTGGGTGACCGCGTTGCGACCCTCCAGCAGGCCGCCCATCGCCAGCGCGAGGGAGCCGCCGCAGACTGTGGCGACGGTGACTTCGGGATTCTCCATCGCCTTGCGCAGCAGTGGGATCGCCGCGGATTCGGCGAACCGCGCGAGCAATACAGGGATGGTGTCGACCTCGTCGGGATCGCCGTCGATCGGTCCCGACGCGCCGGGCACGACGATGAAGCCGGGTTCGGCCGGGTCGAGTTGTGCGGTGGCGTGCAGGACCATGCCCAGGGTTCCGCTGATCACCTCCCTAGGCCCCTCGGCCGACACCAGTTCGACCTGGAGATCACAGCCTGCTACGTCACTCCCGGCGGCGAGCACCTCAAAGGGTGCGGTGACATCGAGCGGATCGAATCCGTCGAACAATACGATTTGCGCGTACACACCGTCATCGTCGCGGTGCCGGCTGCGGCCGACTAGCGATCAGACGGCCAAGGCTCGCCGGAATGTTGCCAGGCATCGTGCAATTCGGCTGGGAAGGTGATCGAGGTGTCGAGCGCGGCGACGGTCCGCAGTGTGGTGAGTAACGCCGCCGTGGCGAGTTCGACGAGAGCGTCCGCCTCGATGTCGCGGTGGGTGATCCGGTCGATCATCATCTCGTCGAGGAAGCCGACCCACCCGTGCATCGACGTACGGAGCACGGCCGGAACCGGTTCGGCGATTCCCAGTGCCGCGAGGATGCGTTGGGCGCCGAGCCAGCGCAGTCGTTCGATCGCCGCCTGATGCTCGGGATCGGCACCGAGCGCACCCCGCAGCAGCGCGACGAAACTGTCGGAGTTTGAGTCGATGTAGGCGATGTGGTTGCGCAACGCGTGACGCAGCGCCTCCACCGGTGTTGCGTCGGCTGGGGGCGCAGTGAGGTGGACCCCGGCGATCTCGGTCGCGATCTCGTTCGTGACAGCCAAGTACAGGCCCCGCTTGTTCTCGAAGTGGTGCGCGATGAGCCCGTAGGCCACACCGGCATCCTTCGCGATCTCCGATGTCGTCACCTGGTCGTACGGACGTGAGGTGAACAGTCTGCGAGCCGCGTGGACGATCAGCTGGCGCCTGTCGCCGGGCATCTCAGTGGGCTCGCAGGGCGGACCGCGTGTCGACCTGACGCCCGCCGACGGCAGCGACAAGTCTTCCGAATGCGGGCACCTCCAAGGGAATCAACGAGTACTGCGGATAGACGATGCGGTTGGCGCCTCGTTCGAGCGCACGAACTATCGCCGCCGCGGTCGATGCCGGCGACACCGGCGGAAGGGTCCGTGGCGGCCCCGATTTCCAGGGCAGCTCGCCGATGTCGCGCAACGGTGTGTCGGTGGATCCGGGCACGACCTCCATGACGTGGATCGGCGTCGTTGCCAGCTCGAGCCGAAGCGACCGAGTCGCCTGGGCCAGTGCAGCTTTCGATGCAGCGTAGTAGCCAAGGAGAGGCAGTGGTACAGACTGAACGGTCGAGGTGACGTTGACGATCGTGCCGTTTCCGGCGTCGAGCATGCCGGGTAGGACCGCGGCGTTGAGTGCCAGCGGGGACCAGAGATTGATCTCGAACAGTGTGCGCGCAGCTTCTGAGTCGCCGACGAGCGCTTGCGCGCCGGTCACACTCGCGCCCGCGTTGTTGATCACGATGTCGACGCCGCCGCCGAATTCCGCCAGCGCCTGTGTGGCGAGCGCGGCCGATGCGCCCTGCGTCGACAGATCCGTTCCGATAACCATCGGCCTGCGACAACCCTTGGCCTCGACCTCGGCGGCCAGGTCATCCAGCAGCTCCTGCCGTCGCGCGGCGAGCGCGAGGACCGCGCCCTTCTCGGCGAGCGCCACCGCCAGCGCGCGGCCGATTCCGCTGGATGCGCCGGTGAGCAGCACGCGCTGGCCGTCGAGGTTCAACCGTCGTCGCTTCACACTGCCACCATGCATGCTGACTGATAATCAGTCAACTTTATGGCCAAATCATGCATGACCAACGAAATATTGCCATTACGCGGTATTGTCCTTATATGCACGTCGTTGCAGTTTTGGCGCTTCCCGACACCATCGCGTTCGACGTGGCGACCCCGATCGAGGCGTTTGGCAGGGTCCAGTTGCCCTCTGGCGCACCGGGATACCGCGTCATCGCGTGTGGGTCGCAACCCGAGGTCACCGCGGGCCCGTTCCGCATCGCCACCGACCACGGCCTCGAAGCGCTGGCTGGGGCGAGCACCATCGTCATCCCCGGGCGCAATGACCCTACTGTCGATACTCCAGGTGAGGTGCTCGCGGCACTGACCGCCGCACACGCCCGCGGCGTGCGGATCGCGTCGATCTGCTCAGGTGCTTTCACCCTGGCCGACACCGGATTGCTGGACGGTAGGCGCGCCACGACGCACTGGATCGCCGCCGAGCTCTTCCGCGCGCGCTTTCCCGCCGTCGACCTCGATCCCGATGTCCTCTACGTCGACGAGGGCCAGATCCTCACCTCGGCGGGTGCATCCGCCGGATTGGACCTATGCCTGCACATGATCGCCCGCGACTATGGGGCCGCAGTGGCGGCCGACGCGGCCCGGCTTGCCGTCGCACCCCTCCATCGCAGCGGGGGACAGGCCCAGTTCATTCTCCGAAATCAGGCTGTCGTCAAGCACATTGCCGAGCGCACGGAATTGGACGATGTGCTCGCGTGGATTGAGCAAGAAGCCCATCGCGACGTGACATTGAACGACATCGCGACCCGCGCGTCGGTGAGCGTGCGAACCCTGAACCGCCGCTTCCAGGCCGAGACGGGGCAGACGCCGATGCAATGGCTGACCGGAGTGCGAGTGCGCCACGCCCAGCAGCTACTCGAGAGCACCGCATACGGTGTCGAAAGGGTCGGCCGCGAGGTCGGATTCACCTCACCGGCCAACTTCCGCGAACAGTTCCGGCGGCTGACCGGAGTCGCACCCCTGAACTACCGCAACACCTTTCGCGAGCGGATGGCGGGCTGATCGCTACGTCTTCGACTGCCTCTTCACGAGCACCACGTGCGCCATAGGGATCTGCGTCTGCGCCGGTGATGCCGCCAACCGACTGGCCACCCCGGCCTCGAGCTGATCGAACAACGTCTCCCTGCGCGGGTCGGCGTGACCCCCTTCGAGCGCACCGGCGAAGGTGGGAAACGCCGCAGCCCGACAGAAGCCCGCCCACTGCGCACCGAAAGCGTCTGCGTCCTTGTCGATTTGGTACTGCTTGTAGAAGCGGTCCTCGGCGTTGAACAGTTCGAGCTGCTCGATCTCGAGATTCTCGAATCGCCCAGAGGGGGCAAAGCACGCGCGGAAATCAACCTCGCTTCGCCCGGCGATCGGTAGGACCATCCGGTGCTTTTCGTCCTCGGTGATCAACCCGGCCGCGGTGAGTTCGGTGACCGCGTCGTACATGCTGTCGAGCAGCGGGTTGTATCCGAACGCGCCGGACTCGTCGACGCCCGGCGTCATCACCACGATCCGTCCGCCCGGCGCCAGCTCTCTTCCGCGAAACGCGACGAACTCGTGCCAGTCGTGCCTGGCCTGACGCGCGTACTCGGCCTTGACGCGTTCATCGCTGCTGTAGGCGACGTGGATGTGATCGGAGATCGCGGCGGGCACGCGGCTGAGCCATTGGATCGCCCACGAACTCCAGCCCAGGTTGACGCTGTTGGACGGCAGGATCTGCGCATAGAACGAGCGACCCACGGCCGAGGCGAATGTTGCCTTGTCTCGTTGCAGGTAACTGTCCGGGTCGTCGGTGAGTGTCTGGAACATTGCCGTGAAGTCGTTCTCGGGCAGGTCGGTGTGCACGACCAGAATCGAATGGTCATGCCGGGTTCGCTTGCGCAGCACAGTGATTGCTGCCCCCATCGGCAGCAGCGAGTTGTGTCCGGTGGATGCTCCGTAGTCGGCGATGACGATCGGCTGCGGCTGCTTGGGAAGCGGCACCGCGTCGGCCGCCTTCTCGAATATCGCCATCGCCGCCGGGAGTCCGGCGGCCTGCAGCCGGGAACTGGCGGTGTACGAACCGCTTTCCATCGGTTCGGGTCGCACGACGATGCTCGACTCAGGCACGCGACCTCCCCGGGCTGTGGCAACTATCGTCACCTACGACGGTAGCCGCCTTATCCGGGATAGGTCACCGAAGTCAGTCGCTCCGAGATTTCCCAGAGCCTGCGGCCGTCGGCCTCGTTGCTGGCGCGCGGGAGGATCTTGGCGTCGGTGACGCCGCCGCCTGCGAGTTCGAGGATGCCGCGCGGTCCGTAGAACGCGCCGCCCTGCGCATCGGGAGCGGTCGCACCGTACAGCGAAGGCAGAATGCCCTCGTCGATCTCCTGCCACATGAACGGCACCGCCGAGCGGCTGATCCGATAGAAGCGCTCGAGCAGTGTTGGGTTGGCCTGGCCATGGGAGGGGCCGCTCATCTGCAGGTTCGTCTTGCACAAGCCGGGATGTGATGCGTTGGAAACGATGCCCCATCCGCCCTGCCTGCTCCTGCGGTCCAACTCGATGGCGAACATCAGGTTCGCGGATTTGGACTGCGCATACGCCAATGTGGCGTTGTAGCTTTTTTCCCACTGCAGATCGTCGAAGCGAACACCGCCGAAACGCGCCGCGGAGCTGCTCAACGAATGCACCCGTGGGCTCTCGGCCGCGCGCAGCAGCGGCAGCAGGTGGCCGGTCAGCGCGAAGTGGCCCAGATGATTACAGCCGAACTGCAATTCGAATCCGTCGGCGGTGGTTTCCCGTTGCGGCGGCTGCATGATGCCGGCGTTGTTGACCAGCAGGTCGATCGGCCGTCCCTCGGCGTTGAGTTCGTCGCCGAGCGCCTTCACGCTGGCCAGCGACGACAAGTCCAGCGACTTGATCGTCAGCTTCGCGTCGGGAACCGTCGCGCGGATCTGTTCGATCGCCGCCTCGCCCTTCGTGCGGTTGCGGATCGCCATGATGACGTCGGCACCCGCGGCGGACAAGCGGGTCGCGATGCCGAGACCGAGTCCGGAGTTGGCGCCGGTGACGACTGCGAGCCTTCCGGACTGATCGGGGACCGTCACTGTGCTCACGCGGACCATGGGTTTCTCCTCTGCTTCGGATGAATAACCGAACAGTAACGGACCATTGGTCTGATAACAAGAGCCCGTCGGTCTGATAATCTCGACATATTGTGACGTCCTTTCAACGCGCGCGCCGACCAGAGCAGATGGCGGCCAGGCGAGTGGCGATCATGAACGTCGCGCGCGAGATGCTCGCCGAGAAGACCGTCGGCGAGATCAGCCTGCGCGAGCTCTCGGATCGGGTCGGGCTCGCCAAGTCGAACGTGCTGCGGTATTTCGACAGCCGCGAGGCGATCTTCCTCGAGGTGCTCGACGAGGAGTTCGCGCTGTGGCTCAGCGACATCGAGGACGGCCTTGGCCGACCGCGCGCAAGAAAACCGGGATACGCCAACGAGATTCGGGTTGCTACCGTTATCGCGGATTCGGTGATGGCGCGCCCGCTTCTGGGTGAGCTGCTCGGATCGATGGCCTCGGTGCTGGAACGCAACATTTCGCATGGCTTCGCTCGCGACTTCAAGGCGCGGGCGATGGATCGGATCGCTGCGTTGGCGGAGCTGGTGCACCGCCATCTGCCCTGGCTGTCGGAGGAGTTCGCGGCCTTCTTCGCCGAAGGATCCTTGATGTTGACAGCGGGCGCGTACCCGTTCTCGGTGCCCACCGAACCGGTGCGCGCTGCTATCGCAGAGATTGGACTTCCCGATCCGGGGCAGCGATTCCGCGACGGATTGCGGTTCGGCCTACAGACATGGCTGATCGGCGCAGCGGCACAAGCAAAGGCATAACAGACTTTCGGTCGAAGTCGTGACACACTTTCGGCCATGAGGCTCGCGCCGCGGACCGCGATCGTGGTTTCCATTCTCACGGTGGTCGTGGCTTTTGTCGGTTTCATGGCCGTGCTCTTCTTGAACGTTTTCGTGCTCGACGAGTACAAGGACTACGGCGAGATGCCGCTCCCGGGCTCCACGAGCCTTGAGCTTCCTGCTGGCGAGATGACCGTGACCTTCCACACGAAGGTGGCCGGTAATCCGCGCAGCGGTTTTGCGATCCCCGATCTGAGTTTCGGCATCACCCCGCCGGCCGGGCTCCCTGAGCCCACGGTCACCGAAGACATCGGCGGCACCACGACAATGAACAACGATGTGCGCGTACGGATCTGGAGGGTTCAGATTCCAGAGGCGGGCACCTACGTGGTCGAGGCCAAGGGATCGGTCGACGGGTTCATCAACCCCAAGATCGCATTCGGACATGACGACTCCCAGGGCTGGCTGCTGTTCGTGTTCGGCGGTCTGTTGGGCCTCGGCCTGCTGGAACTCTGCGCCTCGCTGTTGTGGTCGTCGCGTAAGGCCAAGAAGGCGCGACCACTGCAATCGCACGAGCTGGCGACCGACACGCCGACGTGGGAGGCCGGGCCCACGCCCGCGACGAGCCATACGCCGACCGATCAGGGTGTGCGGCTCGAACAGATCCGGCAGTTGGCTGCGCTCAGGGACTCTGGCGCGCTGACCGAGGACGAGTACGCGGCCGAGAAGCGCCGCATCGTCGACGGTGACTAGCTGCCGCGTTTGACCCAGTCGTCGTAGTTCACGAGTTCGTCACCGATGGTGGTGGTGTCGCCGTGTCCGGTGTAGACGATGGTGTCGTCGGGCAGCTTTCCGAGCCGTCCGGAGATCGAGGAAAGGATCGTTCCGAAGTCCGAATAGGACCGGCCGGTGGCTCCCGGTCCGCCCTGGAACAGGGTGTCGCCGCTGAAGACCGCGTTCAGCGCGGGCGCATGCCAGCACACCGAGCCCGGTGAATGTCCGGGGGTGTGTAGTGCGTGCAGTTCGATGCCGCCGACAGTGAGCGTCTCGCCGTCGTTGACGGTGCGGAAATCTTTGTCGGGGTGAGTCATTCGCCACAGTACGTCGTCAGCCGGGTGCAGCAGCACCGGCGCGTCGAGTGCGTCGGAGAGTTCGGGGGCCACGGTGATGTGGTCGTTGTGTCCGTGGGTGCAGACCACCGCGACGACGTTGCGGCCGCCGACGGCCATGACGATCGGCCCCGCATCGTGGGCGGCGTCGAACACCACGACATCGTTGTCGTCGCCGACGAGCCAGATGTTGTTGTCGACCTCCCAGCTGCCGCCGTCGAGTTCGAAGGTGCCGTGGGTGACGACCCGTGAAATGGCCTCGCTCACAGGATCACCACCGAGCGCAGGACCTCGCCGCCGTGCATCTTGTGGAAGGCCGATTCGATGTCGTCGAGGCCGATGCGCTCAGACACGAACTTCTCCAGCGGTAACCGGCCCTGCAGGTAGAGGCTGATCAACGTGGGGAAGTCACGCTCGGGCAGACAATCGCCATACCAGCTGGACTTCAGCGAACCGCCGCGGGAGAAGAAGTCGATCAACGGCATCTCCAACGTCATATCCGGCGTCGGGACACCCACCAACACCACGGTTCCCGCCAGATCGCGGGCGTAGAACGCCTGGCGCCAGGTCTCGGGACGCCCGACCGCGTCGATCACCACATCCGCGCCGAACCCGTCGGTCAGATCCTGGATCGTGGCCACCGGATCAAGCTCGCGGGCGTTGATGGTGTGGGTGGCGCCAAAACCACGCGCCCAGTCCAGCTTCTTGTTGTCGGTGTCCACCGCGATGATGCGCCGCGCACCCACCAACGCCGCACCGGCGATCGCGGCATCACCTACACCGCCGCAACCGATGACGGCCACGGTGTCATCACGGTTGACCGCGCCGGTGTTGATCGCCGCCCCGATACCGGCCATCACACCGCACCCCAACAGACCAGCGACCGCGGGATCGGCGGCCGGGTCGACCTTGGTGCACTGACCCTCATGCACCAGTGTCTTGTCGGCGAACGCGCCGATACCCAGCGCCGGCGTCAGCGCGGTGCCATCAGTCAACGTCATCGGCTGCTCGGCGTTGAACGTGTCAAAGCACAGATGCGGGCGGCCGCGCTTACACGCCCGGCACTGCCCACACACCGCACGCCAATTCAAGACCACGAAGTCGCCGGGCTCAACGTTCGTCACACCCGCCCCGACCGATTCGACGGTGCCGGCGGCCTCATGGCCCAGCAGGAAAGGAAACTCGTCGTTGATCCCGCCCTCGCGATACGTCAGATCGGTATGACACACCCCGCAGGCGATGATGTCGACCACCACCTCACCCGGACCCGGATCAGGAATGACCACCTCCACCACCTCGACCGGCTCACCCTTCTTACGCGAAATAACGCCCCGCACCGTCTGACTCATGGGGATAACATAACGCTCTCAATTAATTCATGCCCGAAGGGGCATTTGAACTTCTCTTGCCGGATATACCGTTGTACTTCCTGACATGGATACCGGCGTAGGCACTCACGGCGACCTGCTGCTGACGGCGCGTACCGCGCACGTCCGCCGGGATTGGCATGCCTCGTACTCGGCGTTTTCCCGGGCAGGCGAGGACACCCCGCTGTGCACCGACGACCTCGACGCGATGGCCACGGCGGCGTGGCAGCTGGGCCACGGCAAGGAGTCGCTGCGCATCGCCGAACGCGTTTTCGGGCAGATGTCGCGCACCGACCCTGCCTCGGCGGCGATGAAGGCCGTCGAACTCGGACTGGCGTGGTTCACCCGTGGCGACTTCGTGATCGCACAGGGCTGGATGAACCGGGCACGCCGGCTGCTGAACGGCGCACCCGAGGGGCCCACCGACGGCTATCTGGCATACCTCGAGGCACTCGTCGTGATGCGCGACGCGGAGGCGCTGGCGGCCAGGGTGCAGACGCTGCGCGAGATCTGTCAACGGCTCGATGTGCCCGCGCTGACGGCGCTGTGCCGGGTGGCCGAGGCGCTCACCGCGATCAGTGAGGCCCGGTTGGCCGACGCGTACGGGCTGATCGACGAAGCGATGCTGCCGATCCTGGCCGACGAGGTGCCCATCGACTGGGCGGGTGACATCTACTGCGTCGTTCTCAGCCAGTGTCACCGGCTCGCCGACCTGCCACGGATGAGGGCGTGGACGCAGTCAATGGAGCGGTGGTGCAACGACTTCGCGGCTTCGTCCAACTACGGCGGGGTCTGCGATGTCCATCGCTTGCAGCTGTTGGCCGCCACCGACGACTACCGCCAGCTCGAGGATCGGCTGGCCGAGACCAGCCGGGCGTTGGAGGAGGTCAACACCTGGGCCGCCGGGGAAGGGTACTTCCAGCTGGGGGAGGTGAGGCGGCTGCGCGGTGACGCCGACGGCGCGTTCGCGGCCTTCGCGCGCGCCCGGTCACTGGGCGTGGAGCCGCAACCCGGTGAGGCGCTGCTGCGGGCCCGCGTGGGCGACCGCGAAACCGCGTGGACGGATCTGCGGCTGGCGCTCGCCGGAGCCGACCGGCCCGGCCGCATGCGGCTGTTGCGCGCGTCGGTCGAAGTGGCACTGGCTCGCGGCACTCTCGACGAGGGCGAAAGATACTGTGCCGAACTCGAATCCGGCGCTGACGCATTCGCCACGCCCGGCTTCCGGGCGTGGGCGGCACATGCGCGCGGTGCGCTGCTGACGCAGCAGGGACAGCACGCCGAGGCGCTGGCCTTGCTCGAGGAAGCGCTGCGCGAATACCGAACCCAGCAATCCCGGTACGAGACCGCCCAGGTTTACGAGTGGATGGCGGTCGCGCACAAGGGTCTCGGCGACGAGCACCTGGCCGCAGCCGACACGGCGACCGCGGAGAACATCTACGCCCAGCTCGGAGTCGAACCCGCGCAGATCAGCGTCACCGGCTCGCCGCTGGGCCTGACCAGACGCGAGATCGAGATCCTGCAGCGGATCGCAGGCGGCGCGACCAACAAACAGGTCGCCGAGCAGATCTGCATCAGCGAGAAGACGGTCGGTCGCCATCTGGCCAACATCTACGCCAAACTCAACGTCTCGTCGCGCACGGCTGCCGTGGCGTGGGCATACGACAACGACATCCTGCAATGACCATGCATCGTATGCACCACAACGGCATCCCGAAAAAATGCATCGATTGCCCGATGCGGCCGGCGCGCGCCACACGGTTAGCTCAGTCGACCACCATCCGGAACAGCCCCTAGGAGCATCATGACGACCATCGACGAACAGCAATTCGCCGACACCACTGAGGAATTCGCCGGACGCATCGCCGGTTCCATCGACAGTGCGAGCCTGGCCATCCTGTTGTCGATCGGACACCAGACCAAACTGTTCGACACGCTGGCGGAACTTCCGCCGGCCACCAGCGCGCAGATCGCCGACACCGCCGGGCTCAACGAACGCTATGTGCGGGAATGGCTCGGCGGCATGGCGTCTGCACGCGTGGTCGAATTCGACCCGGAAGCGCAGACCTATGCGCTTCCGCGGCATCGGGCCGCGGTACTGACGCGCGCGGCCGGACCGGACAATCTGGCCCGTGTCGCGCAGTTCGTCTCGCTGCTCGGCGAGGTGGAGCAGCAGGTCCTCGGCTGCTTCGAGCGTGGCGGCGGATTGCCGTACACCGCATATCCGCGCTTTCACAAGCTGATGGCCGAGATGAGCGGCGAGGTGTTCGACGCGGCACTGGTCGACGGCATCCTGCCGATGGCCGACGGCCTGCCCGAGCTGCTTCGCGCCGGCGCCGATGTCGCCGACATCGGAACCGGCAGTGGACATGCCATCAATGTGATGGCGAAGGCGTTCCCGGCGAGCCGGTTCACGGGTATCGACTTCTCCGACGAGGGCCTCGCCGCTGGCCGGGCCGAAGCCCAACGGCTGGGTCTGACCAATGCGTCGTTCGTCGCCAAGGATGTGGCCGCGATCGATGTGAGCGAAACCTACGACGTGATCACGGTTTTCGACGCGATTCACGACCAGGCCCACCCCGCGCGGGTGCTCGACAACATCTACCGCGCGCTGCGGCCGGGCGGCCTGCTGTTGATGGTCGACATCAAGGCGTCCACCCAGTTGGAAGACAACGTCGGTGTGCCGTTCACGACCTACATGTACACGGTCTCGACGATGCACTGCATGAGCGTGTCGCTGGGTCTCGACGGTGACGGGTTGGGCACCTGCTGGGGCCGTCAACTGGCGACGTCGATGCTCGCCGATGCAGGCTTCGCGGACGTCACGGTTCGCGAGATCGAATCCGACGCGTTCAATTACTACTACATTGCACGTAAGTGATCCTGGGGAGATGACATGGCGACCAAGCGCGGAGCGCGACTTCCACAGCTGAGCGGCGGTCTGTTCGTGACCGACGGTGGGCTCGAGACCGAGCTGGTCTTCCATGACGGGATCGACCTGCCCGCCTTCGCGGCGTTCCCGCTGCTCGACAGTCCAGACACCCGGGACCGGTTGCGCCGCTACTACGACGGATACCTCGCCATCGCGCGCAGGCACGGCGCCGGCTTCGTCGTCGAAACACCAACATGGCGCGCCAATCCCGACTGGGCCGCACAACTCGGCTATTCGCCCGAGCGGCTCGACGCGATCAACCGG
>Ga0075365_10000658_pt1 | contig 13797 bp, 24 predicted proteins | sample EndMetdeltDD1765_FD_71387 | JGI IMG/M metagenome (GOLD analysis project Ga0075365, IMG submission 71387) | Populus endosphere microbial communities from Tennessee, USA - Endosphere MetaG P. deltoides DD176-5 | ecosystem: Host-associated > Plants > Roots > Endosphere | place: USA: Tennessee... | reverse complement strand
CTTTGCGCGCACCGGTAGGATAGGCCTTGAGGTCGAGCTGGTGAGGATGGTTACTTTCAAGCGAAAGTGGTTTCGCTCCTTCGAGTGTCCGGGCGACTGCGTCATTGCGGTCAGCTTGGACGGCGATAAGATGTGATTTGCTATCAAGCATGTCCTGCTCTTTAAGCCAACGCCATACAACTGCCGCGCCAATGAAGGTCGTACCCTGCTCGACAGGGATACGCAAGTTAACACGATGTCGGCGAGTGTCGATGCCAAGGGATTTTAGCTGGGCAAAATATTCGAATAATGCCGTGGCTTGGCCGGCTATGAGCGTCGGATCCTCACGAGGATCTACAAGAACACTATTCGGCTGCTTGCGGGCTTGTACCCGGCTTGCTCCGATTGCAGTCTCTAGCGAGTCGCGCGTTGCAAAAAGCTCAATGCCATTTCGAGACAGTTCATTTACGAGTGAATGCGCCATTGCCGGGGTTGGGAAGGACTGAACGCCAAGATGGTCGGCTCGATTATTATTAAGCTGTTGAGCGGTGATAGCGGCCGAAACAGTATAAGCATGACCGGGGGCGATGATCGGCCCGACCGCTGTTCGCCGCTGTAAGGCAGCCAGAGCCACAGCGCGTACGCCGCGTATCGCTACATTCCCAGCCTGCGACTGGAACTCTTCACACTTACGGAATGTTTGGTAACTAAGCCCTTCGTGTATTGTGTCAAAGCGAGCAACGGGAGTTACAGAGACGCCTCCATTGGTGCTGTCTGGTCTTTTATAAAAGGTAGCGTTAAATCCGGCAGGTTGATGCGGAAAGTCGCGTTCTTTTTCGCACGCTAGTATGTCAATTGGTTCAGCGCCATTCATTTTTCGAAATCGAGTTGCCAGATCGTCAAGGTCAAAGAACTCTCTCAGCTCTCTTTCTACTGCATCTAGTGTTTCGGTAGCACCATGTCGTGAAGCCTCACCCATTATATTCTCCCTTAGAAATCTTGACGCGGCATAGGCTGCTATGCCTTCTGCAGTTACTATACCAGTCCTCTGTAATTATGCTGCGAAACCTCACCCGTGACCTCTTTACAGAAGTACCAATATCAGGTACAATAGTTGGGTCACTCGTGTGAGGTTTATCTCTCATACGGCACAAATTGTAATTAATTAAGGAGTCTTCTCTACATGGCAGACACATTTGACCGTAGCAAGCCTCACGTTAACGTAGGTACAATGGGCCACGTTGACCACGGTAAAACTACTCTAACCGCAGCAATTACTGCTGTACTCGCTAAGAAACTTCCTAGCGCAGTTAACAAGCCAATCGCTTACGACCAGATTGACAACGCTCCAGAAGAGCGCCAACGTGGTATTACGATCGCTACTTCTCACCAGGAGTACGAAAGTGAAACTCGTCACTACGCTCACGTTGACATGCCAGGTCACGCCGACTACGTTAAGAACATGATCACCGGTGCCGCTCAGGTAGATGGTGCTATCCTCGTTGTGTCTGCAGCCGACGGTCCTATGCCACAAACCCGCGAACACGTATTGCTCGCTAAGCAGGTTGGTGTGCCTAAGATTCTTGTTTTCCTTAACAAGATGGACCTCGCTGATCCTGAACTTACTGACCTCGTTGAAGAAGAAGTTCGTGAACTCCTCGAAAAGAACGGTTTCGACCGCGACTGCCCAATCATCCGTGGTTCTGCAGCCAAGGCTCTCGAAGGCGACGCAGCTAACGAAGACGCTATCATGGAACTCGTTAAGGCTATGGATGCTTACATCCCAGAGCCAACTCGCGACCTCGACAAGCCATTCTTGATGCCAATCGAAGACGTATTCTCAATCAAGGGCCGTGGTACTGTTGCTACCGGTCGTGTTGAGCAGGGTATCGTTAAGATCAACGACCCAGTTGAAATCGTTGGTATCCGCGACACCAAGGCTTCAGTTGTAACTGGTATCGAAGCTTTCAAGAAGCAGCTAGACCAGGGTCAAGCTGGTGACAACGCAGGTGTTCTGTTGCGCGGTATCGAACGCGACGACATCGAGCGTGGTCAGGTTCTTGCCAAGCCAGGCACTGTTACTCCACACACTGAGTTTGAATCAGAAGTATACATCCTCAGCAAGGAAGAAGGTGGTCGTCACACTCCATTCTTCAAGGGTTACAAGCCACAGTTCTACTTCCGTACAACTGACGTAACCGGTGAAGTTGAACTTCCAGCCGACAAAGAAATGGTAATGCCAGGCGACACCGTAACCTTCAAGGTTAAGTTGCTCGCTCCTATTGCCATGGACCAGGGTCTTAACTTCGCTATCCGCGAAGGTGGCCGTACCGTTGGTGCTGGTGTTGTAACCAAGATCGTTAAGTAATCGATCTACCTACAACAAGAAAGAGCTCGGGATTCCCGGGCTCTTTTCTTATGTTGTGGCAAGCCTTGAAAAATTACTGCATCTGAGGTATAATGCCAAAGCATATCAATAATTATGCCGAGAACTCGGCTGGCCAATCTCAGTGAGTCAGCAGAGGTTACGGCATCGCACATAGGAGTTTTACCAATGGTAGACGTAAAGAAAGACCAAAAGCAGCGCATTCGCATTCGCTTGAAGGCCTACGATCACAAAGTAATTGACCAGGCTGCAAAGCAGATCGTTGACACTGCATTGCGCACTGGTGCTACCATTGCTGGTCCAATTCCACTGCCAACCGACCGCAGCACTTTTACCGTGGTAAAGAGTCCCCACGTATACAAGAAGGGTCGTGAGCAGTTCGAAATGCGCGTACACAAGCGCCTTATCGACGTGACCGAACCAACTCCAAAGACGATCGATTCTTTGATGAATCTTTCACTGCCAGCTGGCTGTGACGTCGAAATCAAGATGTAATCACGCCAATTACAAACGAAACCGCCTGGAGTAGTCCGGGCGGTTTTACTTTTCCTGGAATACACTTATGCTGACACGCTGGCCCGAACACCCGCAGCTCTATACATACGATATCGATCACGCGAATCCTGAACTCTCTGTTGCGCTCGGAAGTCTTACTGACGAGTCTATTCGCATGCTCGGCGGTCTTAGCATGCCGACGTCTGTAGAGTATGCCTTTGAGGCTACGGCAGACAGGTATGCACCCACTGACCCGGAAGAATTGTTTGTGCGTGCTCAGAAAGTAGACGCAACTGAGCCAACATATGGGTTTCAGGTGCGCATGGGTGATAGCCGATTTATTGACGAAGCGGAGTTCACACTGATACAGCCCCAACGTGACGGGTATTTTCCATGGGGAATCCAGGTCAATAAGCTCACAAGAACTATGATGCCAACACTTCGCCAGCATCGCTTGACCGAGCATAGCCCCTTCCTGCAGCAAAAAGCAGTTCTTGGCGCTCTTGCGCTTCGTATAGGTGAGGCACGCAAAGGTAGAAGTGACATTCTTGCATCGCGAGTTATACGAGCAGAGTACCCGGCGCCTAAATATTAAATACTTATTAACACATTAGATGTGTAGAAAGTTGACGTCCTGTCCAACTTAAACTATCATTGATCTCGGACAAAAAATCCTATCGTTCCTACAGAGACAGCTACTAGGAGAGCCTCGGATCTTCCGTCCTATTAAGGGGACGGTTTTTTGTGCCGGAGACAACTATGATTTACACATATACAACAGATGAAAAAGCACCCCTGTTTTCCGCAAGGAAATTGGGTATGGATGAGCTCAGAATTGCACTGGGTGTGTTGACCACGCCTTTTGAGGTTGACGAGTCAGAGCATGCGTTATTCATGCAGCAGTGTGCGGCAGACGAGGCTCTTGCGCTTAAAGGCCTTGCCGCATATCGGGAGCAGGAAGCCGCTCAAAGCTCTATACGCACCGAAGATGCTGAACGATACGGCCATATTGTTGCCAGCTATGCCCAAAGAGTTATCGAGGCGCTCGATGAACGTGACGCAAAATCAGGTGGACTGGACGACGAGAGCGTTATCCATGTAGATTTCTCTCGTCATACTCACTTTGATGAGACCGCGTAAGTCGTCTGGCAGCGCGTAATTTACTTCTACGGCCCAGCGCTGGCGTGCTAACTGGTGCGCGACCCAACGCCCGAAGAATGCGCTTCGCAAGAAAGCTACTGGCTTTTGGAGAAACCGAGTGAAGCTCGGTGATAGTGTGCGTTTGTATGTGTGTGGCCTCGTGGCCAAAGATCTTCTTGGGTGTACCCCGGATAACGAGCATGTCTAACGAGCCATAGATAATATCGATAGGTAGCGATAGTTGCTTGATGTCGTCGAGTGTCGTTTGGGAGATGATAGTATTCTTCAAGCTCTTTACGAACGGACGCCAGGTTTCCTCACTGATCTCAAAGCCCGAGAATTTGGCGATAAGCCGTCGCACCGACTGCTTAGTTGTCAGTGCCAGATCAGGCGATTCCATAATATGGTTGTAGATCAGAAAATAGAGATCGCGGCGTTTGTTATAGCGTCGCGTATCAGGTAGGCCGACATATAAAGGCATCTCATACAGGATCAGCTGCTTTACCAGCCGAGGCTCTAATTTTGCGACATGGGTTGCAACCAGACAACCCATAGAATGACCCACCAGAATGATCGGTTTTCGTACATTTTTAGCACGCAAAGAAGCTATAACTGCCTTAGCATGATCATCGGCCGAGTAGTCTGGCCAGCCGGGTTTGGGTGATGCGCCAAACCCCAGCAGATCAAAGGTAAGCACCCGGCAATGATCCGCGAGTCGTGGCACAAGATGACGCCAGACCTGCGCTGAGCTGCCAATGCCGTGCAGCAAGACAACGGTCTCGTTGCTGCTACCGACATCATCAATGCACCGGAGCTTGTACGGTCGCTTGAGCCATTTGTGCCAAAATTGATCGAACATATGCCCAGTATAGCGAATAACGATACACAGGCATATGCTTGCGATTGCACAGAGAATGCGGTTTAATACTGGTAATGCCTAAAGCAAAACAAACAACTAAAATTGCCGCAAAACGTGCAGCAAAAAAGACTGCCGATAATGGCCAAGAGCTTGACGGCGTCTTCTTACTCAAGCTAGTATTATATTTGATTCTTGGTTCTATGTGGATTAAGGTGTATCAAAATGATACGCCAGGCTTACCAATACCAGTTGGTTTGCTGATTGGTTTATTCTTTACAAGACACGAACACTTCCAGATCGATCGAAAGATCGAGTACGCAGTCTTGTTGGTTGCAATGTTAGTAGGTTATCTCGCCCCGTACGGTCTCTATATAAGCATATAAGGAGGTTCTACCATGTCGACACCCGAAGCAACTATCCACCTGACAGCTGAAAGGAGTCGAGAATGGCAAGACTCTTTTGACGATCTCTTTAAGGGGGTGGTTCATCTTGAGGAGATGGAAGAGCCACGCGGACTGGCGACCTATCTCGATGGATATAGTGATGAATTTGACTTTTACAACTCCAGTTTGAGCGATCGCGAGCGTTCAGAGCTCAACCACTATCTTGGCGGCACGGGCCCGTATCGTCACAATAAATGGGGTGATGACTTAAAGGTGCGTCATCGGCACAAGCACCCCGTGCACTCCGAAATACGCAAACCCTTCCGGTACTTGCGCCGCGAGGTTGCTATTGGGCCAATCGATGAGTTTAATCCGGATATAGAACTGCCGGACGACTTGCACATACGAGCCGCAGAGCATCGTTTTGACGGTGCCTTGCACGCCAACCACCAGGGGAGAACCTATATATTCTCTAAAGAGGATCCGGTTTACGAAATAAGTGTCTACAGTCCACCGGCCGAACGGCGAATGCTGTCATTTGCGCTGGCTTTCTATCCCGCACGACAACGACTAACCTTGGCACGCATCGCCCTTCACCCACGATATTTTGCAGACTATCCGCCACGAATTGTTGAGCCAATGTTTGAAGACCTCCTCGAACTATTCCATACCGAAAAAGACACTGACAGCATGACTGTACGCAAAGGTCGCGTGGCAGTCGCAAACCAAGTCGATGTAGAATAGTCTACATATTGACAGTAGTAGAGGTTTAATGCTACACTGTAACGGTATAACAAATTCCTGTTCTTGGTTATTTGGGAAGGTCAGTACTCGTAACAGAGGTAGAAACCACCCGGAGCCGAGCGTTTTTATGCAGCGCATAAGAACGAACGAGGCGGCAGGATAAGTAGGTGGAGCAACCAAGGGCTTCCCTGGAGACACTATGAAAGCATTAATTACGCGAAAGGTAGGCATGACCAGCACCATCTCTGAAGACGGTACTGTGCAGGCTGTTACCTTGCTTTCCGCTAGTCCTTGCGTGATCACGCAAGTCAAGACCGATGAAGCCGACGGCTACAAAGCTGTTCAGGTTGGTTTTGAGGAAGCTAAAGAGCAAAACGTGGCCAAAGCACAGCAAGGTCATTTTAAGGCCGCTGGCGCAATGCCAAAGATTATTCGTGAATTTCGTGTAGACGAAATTACTGAAGACCTCAAGGTTGGTGAAACTATCAATCCCGAGGTCTTTTCAGTTGGCGATGAAATCGATGTAACTGGTACAAGTAAGGGTAAAGGTTGGGCTGGTACTATTAAGCGCCACAACTTCCACCGCGGTCGCAAGACTCACGGTGGCCGCTCTTACCGTCGTCCAGGTTCAATCGGTTCTATGTACCCTCAGAAGATCTTTAAGGGTAAGAAGATGGCCGGTCAAATGGGTCACGAACAGGTAACCGTCAAGAACTTGAAGGTTGCTTTGGTTGACACAGAAAACGGCGTCATCGGCGTTACCGGTGCTGTTCCAGGTCCACGCAAGGGCATCGTCATCATCAAGGAGGCGAAATAATGGCAAGCGTAGCAACATACACTAAGAGTGGTGCAAAGGCTACGGCTGCTGCAAAGCTCGACACAACCGTGTTTGGTGAAATGCCAGAAAACCACGAGTTGCTGAAGTTGGCATATACTGCCTACTTGGCCAATGGCCGTGAAAACCTCGCCGTAGTAAAGACCCGTGGTCTTGTTAGCGGTGGTGGTCGCAAGCCATGGAAGCAAAAGGGTACCGGTCGTGCACGTTTCGGTTCGAGCCGTAACCCAATCTGGCGCGGTGGTGGTATCGTATTCGGTCCTACCGGCGAAGAAAACTACACCAAAAAGATGCACACTGGTGCAAAGCGTAAGGCTATCCGCCAAGCTTTGAGCCTCGCTGCCAACGAAGGTCGCATCAAGATCGTTGAAGACTTTGGCTTTGACGGTAAAGTAAAGACTACCGCTGACTTCTTGAAGAAGATCGATGCAAAGGGCTCAGTTCTCCTCGTAACTGATCACAAAGACGAAAAGTCTGACCGTGGTACTCGTAACCTCGAAAAGGTTGCTGTTGTTCACGCTCAGTACCTCAACGTCTTCAGCATCCTGAACAGCGATGTAATCGTTATGAGCAAGCCAGCTCTTGAACGCGTTCACGAATGGCTCGCCGTAGCTAAGGAGGCAAAATAATGGATAAGCAACTCATCCTTAAGCCTCGTTTGAGCGAAAAAACCTATGGCATGAGCCTTGTTGCAAACACCTACACTTTTGAAGTTCCTGGTGACGCAAACAAGCACACCGTTGCCAGCGCAGTCGCTGCTCAATTCGACGTTACTGTCGTCAACGTTAACATTGTTAACGTAAAGGGCAAGACCAAGCGCACTGTTCGTAAGGGTGGCCGCCCAACTATGGGTAAGCGCTCTGACGTCAAGAAAGCATACGTAACCTTGAAGGAAGGCGAATCACTGCCAATCTTCGAAAGCGTTACTGGTGATGCTGAAAAGAAGGAGACTAAATAATGGCGATTAAAGCTTACAAGCCTACCACTCCTGGTCGCCGTGGCATGACCAGCCAGGACAACGGTGCGATCACTACCAAGACCTCCGTTCGTTCTTTGCTCGTTGCCAAGCGCCGCACTAACGGTCGCAACAACCAAGGTCGCATTACCACCCGTCACCGCGGTGGTGGTGCACGCCGTTTCTACCGTTTGATGAACTTCAAGATGGAAGCAGGCCTCACTGCAACTATCGAGCACATCGAATACGACCCAAACCGTTCTGCACGTATTGCACGTATTAAGGACACAAAAGGTCAATACCACTACATCCTTGCTAGCCAAGGTATGCAGATTGGCCAAACCATCACTAGTGGCGAAGAAGCGCCTATCGAAAACGGTAACCGCCTTCCGCTAAAGAACATCCCTATTGGTAGCACGATCCACGCGATTGAACTGCAACCAGGTCGTGGTGCTCAGATGGTTCGCTCTGCGGGTAACAGCGCGCAGCTTATGGCTCGCGAAGGCGAATACGCACAGGTACGTCTCCCAAGTGGTGAAGTACGCCTCGTAAACGTTGAATGTACTGCAAGCCTCGGTGTTGTCGGTAACGAACAGCACCAAAACATCAAGATCGGTAAAGCTGGCCGTAACCGCCACAAGGGTTTCCGCCCATCTGTACGTGGTGTTGTTATGAACGCTGTTGATCACCCACACGGTGGTGGTGACGGTGGTCGTCACCGTATGGCGAAGGCTCCTCGTACACCTTGGGGTCAAAAGACTCTGGGTTACAAGACTCGTCGTCGCAAGAACACCAGCCAGTTTATCCTAAAGAGCCGCCACGCGGCCAAGAGAAAGTAAGGTAGATAGAATATGAGTCGTTCACTGAAAAAAGGACCATTTATCGACCCTAAACTCGCCAAAAAAGTGGCTGCATTAGGGGCCGAAGACCGTACCATCATCAAGACTTGGGCTCGTGCGAGCACTATCGCTCCTGAGTTCGTTGGCCGTACTTTCGCAGTACACAACGGCAAAGTCCACGTTCCAGTTTTCGTAACTGAAAACATGGTCGGTCACAAACTAGGTGAATTTTCACCTACCCGTAAGTTCCGTACTCACGGTGGTAAATTAGCAAAGGGTAAGAAGTAGTCATGGCAGTTAAAGCAATCGCAAGAGGCGTTCGTATGAGCCCTCGCAAAGTTGGCGTTGTAGCCAGCCTCGTTCGCGGTCGTACTGTTGCTGACGCGCTGACGATCCTTGAACACACTCCACGTCGTGCAGCATTGCCAGTACTCAAGACCATCAAGAGTGCTCAAGCAAACGCTGACCACAACCACAACCTGAAAGCTGACACATTGAACATCGTTTCAATTACCGTAACGCCTGGCCCAAGCCTGAAGCGTTACCGTCCAGCAGCTCACGGTCGTGCATTGCCATTCCAGCGCCGCACTTCACACATCACTGTTATTGTTGACGGCGATGCTCGTGTAGCTAAGAAGCCAGCTGCAAAGAAGGAGGCTAAGTAATATGGGACAAAAAGTTAATCCAATTAGCATGCGTCTCCAGGCCAACAAGGACTGGCGTAGCAAATGGTTCGTAGGCAAGCGCGAGTACGCAAAGTACTTGGCTGATGACTTGCAGGTTCGCCGCATGATTCAGAACAAGCTTGGCTCACGTGCCGCTATTAACAAAGTTGACATTGAGCGTTCACCAAACCTCGTAACCGTTACCATCTCAACCGCTAAGGCTGGTGTTGTAATTGGTCGCGGTGGTTCAGGCGCGCAAGAGTTGAAGGCTACGATCGAAAAGATCTATGGCACACAGACTCGCGTTAACATCGAAGAAATCAAAAAGCCAGAGCTCTTCGCTAAGTTGGTTGCTGAAAACATTGCACACCAGCTTGAGCGTCGTATGAACTTCCGTCGTGCTATCAAGTCATCTGCTGCAAACACTATGCGCGCAGGTGCTAAAGGTATCCGTATCGAAGTTGCTGGCCGTTTGAACGGTGCAGAAATGTCACGTCGCGAAAAAGAAGTACAGGGCTCAGTGCCTTTGCACACTATTCGCGCAGACATCGACTACGCACAGATTCCTGCCAAGACTACCGCTGGTATTATCGGTGTTAAGGTTTGGATCTACAAAGGAGAGACAAAGTAATGTTGATTCCTAAGCGAACTAAGTATCGAAAGATTATGAAGGGTCGCATTCGTGGTACAGCTACGAGCGGCAACTACATCTCTTTCGGCGAATTTGCCCTACAGGCACAAGGCCACGAACGCATTACCTCTCGTCAGATCGAATCTGCTCGTCAGGCAATGACACGCTACATCAAGCGTGGTGGTAAAATCTGGATCCGCATCTTCCCACACATCGCTGTGACTCGTAAGCCACAGGACGTGAAGATGGGTAGTGGTAAAGGTAGTCCAGAGTTCTTCGTTGCCAAGGTTAAGCCTGGTACCATCCTGTTCGAAATGCAGGGTGTTAGCGAAGAAACCGCTCGCGAAGCTATGCGCCTCGCAGCACACAAACTCCCAGTTAAGACAAAATTCTTAGTGAAGGAGGAGGCGTAGTATGAAAATCGCTGATATCCGCAAATTTTCAACTGCTGAGTTGACTGCTGAAAGCACGAAATTACGTGAAGAGATCGCTGAACTGAAGCGTAACTTGACCACTGGTGAAGTACAAAACGTTCGCGTAATCCGTCACAAGCGCAAAGACTTGGCACGTATGTTGACCGTCTTGGGCGAACAACTTACGAAGGAGACTAAATAATGGCTAAAACGATCATCGGTACTGTATCGAGCAACAAGACCGACAAGACAATTGTCGTGACTGTACAGACTCGCAAGACACACCCGTTGTACCGCAAGCAGTACACGGTTAGCACCAAGTTCATGGCACACGATGAAAAGAACGAAGCTCAAATGGGTGACAAAGTTGCCATCGTTGAGACTCGTCCTTTGAGCAAGCGCAAGCGCTACACGCTCGATCGCGTTATTGAAACTGCCGCTATTCGCCACACCGAAAGCTCAGCTCCAGCTGAAGCTGAGGAGGAGAAAGCCTAATGGTACAACAAGAATCACGCCTCGTTGTCTGTGACAACAGTGGCGCTAAGGAAATCCTGTGTATCCGCGTTCTCGGTGGTACACGTCGCCGCTACGCTCGCGTCGGTGACATCATCGTAGCTACCGTTAAGGAAGCTGCACCAAACGGCACCGTAAAGAAGAAGTCAGTCGTTAAGGCTGTGGTTGTTCGTACAAGCAAGGAAATCCGCCGCAAAGACGGTTCTACCATCAAGTTTGACGACAATGCCGCAGTAATCATTGGCGACGACAAGAACCCACGTGCTACCCGTATTTTCGGACCAGTTCCACGTGAACTTCGCGACCAGGGCTATGCAAAGATTATTAGCTTGGCACCGGAGGTACTCTAATGGAAAACAAGATCTATAAGATTCGCTTGAAGAAGGGTGATAACGTTATCGTTACCACCGGCAAGTACAAGGGCCAAACTGGTACCGTACAGGCAACTCACCCACGCGAAAACAAAGTAACGGTTGAAGGCATCAACATCGTTAAGAAGCACGTCAAGCCAAACAAGGCCTACCCACAAGGTGGCATCATTGAAATGACCAAGCCAATTGACGTTAGCAAAGTCGCAATCGTTGATCCATCTACTAAGAAGGCGAGCCGCATCGGTTACAGCTTCGACAAAGATGGCAACAAAGTCCGCGTTTTCAAAAGCAGCGGCAAGGAGATTAAGTAATGGCTAGTTCTAAAGTTACATCAACAGCTCGTCTTCGTGAACAATACAGCACGAAGTTTGCTGCTGAACTCAAAAAAGAGCTTGGCCTTGCTAACGCTCACCAGGTTCCTAAGCTCGAGAAGATTACGATCAACATCGGTCTTGGCCGTGCTAAGGACGACAAGAAGATCTTGGAAATTGCTTCTAACACGCTTCGTAAAGTTACTGGTCAAGAACCAGTTGAAACGATCGCCAAGAAGTCTATCGCTGGCTTTAAGCTCCGCGATGGTAACAAGATCGGTCTCAAAGTAACCCTTCGTGGTGACAAGATGTACGAGTTCATGGACCGTTTGGTCACCATCGTACTTCCTCGTCTTCGTGACTTCCACGGTGTGCCACTTAAGGCTTTTGACCGCCAGGGCAACTACAGCCTTGGTTTGACTGACCAATCTGTATTTCCAGAATTGACTTTCGAAGAAACTACGACACCTCACGGTTTGCAGGCAGTGTTCACCATTAAGGCTCAGCAGCCAGAACATGCACAGGCATTGCTTACTAAGTTTGGTATGCCGTTTGAGAAAAAGGAGTCTAAATAATGGCACGAAAATCTAACGTTGCACGTGACGCAAAGCGCCAGAAGATGATCCAGAAGTACGCTGCAAAGCGCGCTGAACTCAAGGCTCTCGGTGACACCGAAGGTTTGGCTAAGTTGCCTCGCAACTCAAGCCCAACTCGTTGGAAGAACCGTTGTGTTGAGACCGGCCGCCCACACGCATACATGCGCCAATTCGGTCTGAGTCGTATCTCATTCCGTGAGCACGCTTCTAAGGGTGAAATCCCTGGTGTTACTAAGGCAAGTTGGTAGAAAGGAAAAGGAAGAAGAATATGGTTTCAACAGATCCAATCGCCGACATGCTAACTCGCATCCGCAACGCAATCGCAGTTCGCAAGAGTGAAGTAGTTATGCCTCACTCAAACGTAAAGCAAGCAGTTGCTGAACTCTTGAAGCAGTCTGGCTTTGTGAAAGACGTAAAAGTTACCGATGCTACTATCGGCAAGAGCCTGCGCATCGTTATCAACGCTGATGACGAGAACGCTCGCATTACTGAAATTGTTCGCCTCAGCAAGCCTGGTCGTCGTGCATATGTCGGCGCAGGTGAAATCCCTCGTGTTAAGGGTGGCCGTGGTGTCGTTATTGTTTCGACATCTAAGGGCATGCTCTTGGGCGACGATGCCAAGAAACAAGGCATCGGTGGCGAATTAATTTGTAAGGTTTACTAAGAGATAAGGAAAATCGATGAGTCGAGTAGGAAAACTACCCATTCAAATCCCAAGTGGTGTGACAATCACTGTCGACCCCGATTTCGTAACTGTAGCTGGCACCAAAGGTACCCTCAAGCAGTTCACGATGCCGGGTGTAACGGTGAGCGTTGAAGACAGCCAAGTCGTTGTTACCCGTGCAAACGATGAGCCAAAGATCCGTGCCAAGCACGGTTTGATGCGCGCTCTGGTAAACAACATGGTTGTTGGCGTAAGCCAAGGCTTCTCTAAGAAGCTCGAAATCAACGGTGTTGGTTTCCGCGTGATGCTCCAAGGTTCAGACCTCAAGTTTAACCTTGGTTTCTCACACGATGTTATTTACAAACTGCCTGAAGGCATCACTGCTACTGTTGAACAGAACACCATTACGGTAACTGGCGTCAGCAAGCAGCAGGTTGGTCAGGTTGCTGCAGAAATTCGTGCTTTGAAGAAGCCAGAACCTTACAAGGGTAAAGGCATCAAGTACGCTGATGAAGTAATCATCCGCAAGAGTGGTAAATCAGGTAAGGACAAGTAGGTAAACGTATGGACAAACTTGCACACAAACTACAGAACCGCGTGCTTCGCGCTCGCCGTGTTCGCGCCAAGGTGTCGGGTACGACTGAACGCCCTCGCCTTAGCGTCCACATTAGCAACCGCCACATTACGGCTCAAATCATTGACGATACAACTCACAAGACTATTGCGTATGTATCAACTGTTGGCACCAAGACTGCTACCGGTACAATGACCGAGCGTGCTGATTGGGTTGGTAGCGAAATCGCTAAAAAAGCAAAAGCCGCCAAGGTAAAAGCAGTTATCTTTGATCGCGGTAGCCGTTTGTACCACGGTCGTGTTCAGGCTTTGGCTGATGCTGCACGTAAAGCAGGATTGGAGTTCTAATCATGGCTGAGAATACAAATACACAAGCTCCTCAGAACGGCAACCAGAACCACCAGAACCGTGGCCCACAGGGTCAACGTGGTGGCCGTGGTCCACG
>Ga0075365_10000657_pt1 | contig 13798 bp, 10 predicted proteins | sample EndMetdeltDD1765_FD_71387 | JGI IMG/M metagenome (GOLD analysis project Ga0075365, IMG submission 71387) | Populus endosphere microbial communities from Tennessee, USA - Endosphere MetaG P. deltoides DD176-5 | ecosystem: Host-associated > Plants > Roots > Endosphere | place: USA: Tennessee... | reverse complement strand
GCCGATCTCGAGTCGTTGCGCAAGATCGCCGATCAACTCGCCAAGGTCTCGACGGCCGCCACGTTCGAGCGGGCCAACAACCAGTACATGAGCACCCTCGTGCGGCTCGCCGACTCGACCCGTCTGCGCGCCGTGCTTCGTTCGACCGCGCAGATCGTGCCCGGCAACTTCTTCGCCACGGTGCCGACCAGCATCCAGATCCAGAAACAGGGCATCGCCGCGATCCAGTCGGCGCTCGACGCGGGCGACGAAGCGGCCGCGGCAAGCGTCTTCGCCGACGTCGAGTACCGCCACGCGCTCGAGGTCATCAAGATGATGAACGCGCGCCGTCGCGCCCACGCATCACCGCGCCTCGCCAACACCGCCTCGACCGCGTGAGCCCCGGTGCGATCCCCCGGCAGGGCCGCCTGCGAACCCATCTTGTATACTTGATTCACTGCCGAGCAAAGGGGGCCCAATGAAGGCCGACGATCTCATTCTGATCAGTGTCGACGACCACATCGCCGAACCGGCAACGATGTTTGACGCGCACGTTCCGGCCAAGTACCGCGATCTCGCGCCGCGGGTCGTCACCGACGATCGCGGCATCGAGCAGTGGTGGTACGGGAACGTCAAGGGACGCAACCTCGGTTTGAACGCGGTGGCCGGCAAGTCACCGGAGATGTACAACATCGACGCCAGTCGCTACGACCAGATGCGTCCCGGCTGCTGGGATGTCCACGAGCGAGTCCGCGACATGAATGCGGGCGGCCAACTCGCCGGGCTCAACTTCCCCAACTTCACCGGCTTCTCCGGTCAGGTGCTGAACCAGGGACCGGATCGTGACATCAACGAGATCATGATCCGCGCCTACAACGACTGGCACGTGGACGAGTGGTGCGGCGCCTACCCCGGCCGCTTCATCCCGTGCGGCATCCTGCCCCTGTTCGACATCGAGCGTGCTGCCGCAGAAGTGCGTCGGCTGGCCGCCAAGGGTTGTCACGCCGTCACCTTTTCGGAGAACCCCGAAGCGCTCGGCATGCCGTCGATCCACTCGGGCGCTTGGGACCCGCTGTTCGCGGCCTGTTGCGAGACGGAGACGGTGCTGTGCTGCCATCTCGGCTCGTCCTCGCGCGCCGCGATGAGCTCGACCGACGCACCGGCAGGCGTGAACATGTCGGTGTCGTCGGCGGCATCTGTGTACACCCTCGTCGATCTGATCTGGGCCACGTTCTGGACCCGCTTCCCCACGCTGAAGTTCTCGATCACCGAGGGCGACATCGGCTGGATTCCGTACTTCCTCTGGCGCTGCGAGCACGTCAACGATCGGCATCGCGGCTGGATCCAGCACGACTTCACCCAGACCGGTGGTCCGACCCAGATCTTCCGCGATCACATCCTCGTCTGCTTCATCAAGGAAACCGTCGGCCCCGAGCTGCTGCACCACTTCAACATCGACAACGTCTGCTGGGAGTCCGACTTCCCTCACTCCGACGGCACCTGGCCTCATGCTCCGGAGGAGCTGTTGGTTACGCTCGCCGGCGTGCCCGACGACCAGATCAACAAGATCTCCCACGAGAACGCGATGCGTCACTACAACTTCGATCCGTTCCAGCACCGCGACCGGAGCCAATGCACAGCCGCTGCGCTGCGGGCCGAGTCACCCGACGTCGACGTGATCACGCGAGTGGGCCGGGCGGCCGACGAACGCGACCTCGAAGCGTGGCGACTCCTGACGACGAGGCGTTGATGGCGGGTCGACCCCCGTCGTCTCATCCGTACCATCAGGTCGCAATCGTTGGGGCGTACAACACCAAGCAGGCGCGGCGGTTGCCGGGTCAGACGATGCACTCGCTGCTCCTCGACGCGGTGTTCGGCGCATGCGCGGACGCGGGCGTCGATGTCAGCACGGTCGACGCGTTCGTTGGTCAGAACCCCGCCGAGCTGATCTACGACCTCGGTCTCGGCCCGGTCACGCGGGCGATGTCGAACCTCGGCATTCCCGCAATTCGCGACGCCGCTCATCTGATCACCACTGGTGAAGCGACGACCGTCGTCCTGGCGACCGCCGGGGCGGGGCTCCTGCTCAACGACGGTGCAACCGCGCCGTGGACCCGCCCGACGAACGAGCTGGTCGTCTCCTACGGCCTGTTCACGGCGGCCGAGTTCGCGCTGATGGCGCGCCGGCACATGCTCACCTACGGCACGACACCCGAGCAGCTGGCAACCGTCGCGGCGACGATCCGCAACAACGGTCATGTCCACCCCGACGCCGTGTACTCCGGGCGGGGACCGTTCACCGCCGCCGACATCCTCGCCTCACCGATGATCGCCGACCCCTTTCATCTCCTGGATTGCTCGATGACCAGCGAGGGCGGTTGCGCGATGGTGCTCACCCGCGCCGACATGGCCGCCGACACCCGCCACCGCCCCGTCTACATCCTCGGCTCGGCGTCCGACAGCTTCGGTCCCGCGTACAGTCAGGCACCCTCGTGGGACATGCGCGGCGCGACGAGCGGTGTTGCTCCGGGCGATGTTCCCGCCGGCTACGTCGGCCGCCGTGCCGCGCGGACGGTGTTCCGCCAGTCAGGGCTGGGGCCGGACGACGTCGATGTGTGCGAGTTCTACGATCCGTTCTCGTTCGAGATCATCCGCCAGCTGGAGGCGTTCGGGTTCTGCGGCGAGGGCGAAGGGGGCGAGCTGGTCATGGACGGAGCCATCGCACCAGGCGGGCGCTGGCCGGTGACAACCGATGGCGGCACGATGTCGTTCGGCCACTCCGGCATCAGCACCCAGCAGATCCAGCGCGTGATCCGCGGCGTGCAGCAGTTGCGCGGCACGTGCACGACGATGCAGGTCACTGGCGCCGAGGTCGCGCTGTGCTCGAACGGCGGGTCGGGCGCGTTGTTCAACGACTTGATGCTGCTCGGGGTGGAACAGCCATGATGCTCGAACCTCGCCTCAACGGCATACCGGTGCCGCGCATCGCCGCCGAGTCCGCTCCCTACTGGGAGGGCACCCGAGCCGGCGAGCTGCGCTTCCAGCGTTGCGACGCGTGTGCCGCGCCGAACTTCGGTCCGGGTCTCGCCTGTCGCAGCTGTCGCAGCCGCAGCTTGACGTGGACGACCGGCAGCGGCCGCGGCGCGGTGTTCTCGTGGACCGTCGTCTGGCGTCCGCAGACTCCGGCATTCGACGTTCCGTACGCGCCGGCGATCGTCCGTCTCGACGACGGCTACGACCTCCTGACCGCGCTGGTCGGCCTCGATCACACGGAGATCACAGAGGGCTTGCGGGTCGCCGTGGAGTTCCACCCGATCAGCGCCGACGTCACCCTCCCCTTCTTCCACCCCGACAATGACCACTGACGCCTCCGGGCGCGGGCTGTTCGCCGGAGTCCGGGTGATCGACCTGTCGTCGGGCATCGCCGGCGGGTACTGCACGAAGCTCCTCGCCGATGTCGGTTGCGACGTGATCAAGGTCGAGCCACCCGGCGGCGACCCGTTGCGGCAGTGGTCGTCGTCCGGTTCGGTCGGCACCGATGGCGATCCGGACGGCGCGCTGTTCCGCTTCCTGCACACGTCCAAGCGGGCCGTGATCGCCGACGCGGCTTCCCCTGCAGGTCGATCAGCGATCCTCGACCTCATCGCCGGCGCCACACTCGTCGTCGAGAACTGGACACCGGGCACGGCCGAGGCATGGGGTTACGGCATCGACGATCTGCGCCTGATCGAGCCGCGCATCTCGCTGCTGTCGCTGTCCGCGTTCGGCCGCGGCGGACCGATGTCGCGTCACCCGGCCAACGACTTCACGATGCACGGCTGGTCGGGTTCGATGTCGACGAGAGGCACCCTCGATCGACCTCCGCTCACCGTCGGAGGCGCGACCGGCGAGTGGACGACGGGAACCTTCGGCGCGCTCGGCGCGCTGACGTTCCTGCACCAGTCGATCCTGCGCGGCCGCGGCGAGCACCTCGATGTCTCGATGCTCGAGACCTTGATGCTGACGCACACGACCTACGCCGCGGTCTTCGCGTCGTACCTCGGCCAGCGCGGCATTCCCAATACCCGCACGATCGAGCTCCCTTCGATCGAGCCGGCCAGTGACGGTTGGGTCGGCTTCTGCACCATCAGCGCGCAACAGTTCGCCGACTTCGCGACGATGGTCGGTCATCCCGAGTGGGCCGACGATCCGGCGTGGTCGTCGCAGGCCGGCCGCCAGGCCAAGCAGGCCGCGTTCCGAGCCGCGGTCGCCGAGTGGACCACCACGCGGACCGTCGCCGAGATCGTCGAGGAGGCGACCCTGTGGCGGATCCCCGTCGCCCCGATCGGCGACGGCGCGACAACGCCGACGTTCGAGCAGTTCGTGGCCCGCGACTCCTTCGTGCCGAACCCGCGCGGCGGATTCCTGCAGCCGGCCAAGCCGTACCGGTTCAAGACCATTCCGGGGCGCGAGTTCGCACCTGCGCCGCGGCTCGGCGAGCACGACGGCCAGATCGAGCCCGTGGTCGCGACCGCGCCTCCGGCTGCACCGACCGGAGGCCGGGCGTGGTCACGTGCCGATCCCGAGGCCGACAAGCCGTTGCGTGGATTGCGGATCGCCGACTTCACGGCGTATTGGGCCGGGCCGTTCGCCGCCCACTGGTGCGCGACGATGGGCGCCGATGTGATCCACGTCGAATCGCCGACCCGCCCCGACGGCATGCGCACCGCGACCACCAAGCCGCCGAGCGACGAGCACTGGTACGAGTGGGGCCCGGTGTACGGCGCGGTCAACTCCGACAAACGCGGCGTGGCCATCGATCTCGCCCGTCCGGAGGGCCGTGAGATCGCGCTCCGGCTCGTTGCCGAATGCGATGTCGTCATCGAGAACTTCTCGCCACGAGTGATGCAGAACTTCGGTCTCAGCTGGGACGACCTGTCGAGCGTGCGGCCCGATCTGATCATGGTGCGGATGCCCGCATTCGGCCTGTCCGGCCCGTGGACCGACCGCACCGGGTTCGCCCAGACCACCGAGCAGATCTCGGGCATGGCCTGGCGCACCGGGTTCACCGACGGGCAACCGCTCCTACCCCGCGGCGCGTGCGACCCACTCGGCGGCTCGCACGCGATGATCGCCCTGATGGCCGCGCTCGAGCACCGTCGCCGGACCGGAGAAGGTCAGCTCGTCGAAGCCACGCTGGTGGAATCCGCACTCAACGTCGCGGCAGAGGTGGTCATCGAGCACCAGGCGTACGGGCAGTCGATCGGCCGCAACGGCAACCGTTCGCACGCGTTCGCCCCGCAGGGCTGCTACCGGTGCACGCCCGTCGAGGCCGAGCCCGAGCGCTGGATCTGCATCTCCGTCGAGACCGACGACCAATGGCAGGCGTTGCAGGCAACGCTCGGCTCTCCCCCGGCACTCGCCGATCCGACCCTCGCGTCGAGTGCCGGCCGGCACCGGAACCACGACCTCATCGACGAGATCCTCTCGTCGGTCATCGCGTCGCGCGACCGCGACGAGCTGGTCGACGAGCTGACCGCGGTCGGCGTGATCTGTGCGCCGGTGTGGCCGGCCCGCTGTCTCGACGAGCTGGCCCAACCGGCCGCCCGCGGGTTCGGCGAATCGATCGATCGCGCCATCGTCGGTCGGCACGAGCTGTGGGGCATGCCGGTGAAGGCGCTCGAGCGTTCGTCGTGGGTGTGGCAGGAGCGACCTGCCCCCACCCTCGGCGAGCACAACGACGAGGTCCTGCACCACCTGCTCGGCATCGACGAGACCCGCATCGCCGAGCTCCGCGAGATGCACGTCATCGGCGAGCGCTGGCTGTCACGCTGATCTTGGCCCGCTGATGCTCAGAGGTAGTACCCGGTCACATCGATGATGAAGTCGGTGGCCGAGTCGCCGCCGCAGAACACCTTGACCTGGCGATTGGCATCGAGCTTGGCGGTGAGGCCGTTGGCGAGGTCCTGGTTCGGGCCGAACCAGTTGATCGACGAACCGCTGGAGGCGGTCGCATCGCCGGGCACGACCGACAGGTAACCGCCCGAACCGACCGTCTTGGTGATCGTGAGGTTGCCCACGATCGCGGTCGCCCCAGCGGGAACGACGTCGGCGATGGTCACCGTTCCGGTGTTCTCGTCGCGGGCGTCCTTGACGCTGACGAGCTTGCTGTTGCCCGTGCTCAACTTGCCGGGGCTCGGCAACGCGAGGCGAGAGTCGAACACGCGCACCGGGCTGATGATGTGCAGCGTCGGCGCGGTGAGCTCTCTCCAGGTGCCGGGCGTTCCACCGGCGACGCAGTAGAACAGCCGCCCGGTGATGTCGGGCTGGATCGCGCCGACCGACCACTGCCCGGTGGTCGGCGCGCCCGAGGCGACCGGCACCAGTTGCACGGCCGGACCACTCACCGATCTCGCGCGCACGCCGGCGCTGGCGCCGACGACATCCGAGTCGGAGCGGCCATAGACCGCTGGACCCATCGAGGTCGCCGACGACAACCCGAGCACGCCGGCCGACGTCGCCACTCCGGGCCCGAGGAACAGCGAGCTGATTCCCAACACGCCGCCTCTGTCGATCGCGTCGGTCGCGGTCGAGATGTTGTAGCCGGTGACCGCACCTCCGACGGACGGGTATGGCATCCGCGCGGCACTGTCGGCGAGGACCGAGATCGTCCCGTTGACGAGGTACGTCACCTCCCCGCCATCCCCGAAGCTGGTGGTACCGACCTTCAACGGATCGCCCGTCACCGCGGCTGCGGGAGTTGCCTTGCCGACCACCGCTACCGAGGCCGCACCCACCGCCGCCGCACCCGCCAGCCGGAGCATCCCCCGCCGCGACGACGGCTGGCCACCGACACCCTCGGTGCCGCTGATCGCGTGGTCATGCTCGACACGCCCGCCGGCTCTGTCAGGCGCACCCACGTTGACGGGCGTGCTGCCCCGCGCGGCCTTGGCACCCCTCCACGCGAACCGGCGCCGCGGCCGCGTTGCGTCGAATGCTTCGATCGCTGCTTCGTTCCTCGAGTCCTTGATGGATTGGTTCGTGTATTCGTTCATGGTCGATCCTTCCGAGTCGTGTTGCCACCGAGCCGGCTCGCCCAACCTGTTGCGGCGAGCCTTCCCTCATTGCGTGACACGACTGTGACGCGACCCGTGACATTTCGTGTGTGCGGCCGCGGTCACGCGGCCTCGGGTTTGGGACTCCTGCGGTGAGCAGGCGAATCTACGCCGCGAGGCGGGCCGCGACCTGGAGGCAGATCCGTTCGGTGGCGGTCGTCGAGCTCTCGCCGACCGCCGCGGCAAGCCGTTCGGCGGCGAACCACGTACTGGCGATCGCGCCCCACAATGGCACGGCGGTGGCGAACCCGAGTGCAAACAGGCATTCAGGTTCCCAAGGCTTGATCCGACCCACGGCAGCGAGGAGGCACAACGCCCCAACGGAACCGCTGCCCTCCGGGAACCCACCACCGCGGCAGGCGAGTCCGAACTCGCACGCGAGAAGTCCTGGATCATCGTCGAGCACGGACGGGTCGGGCACCGCGAGGATGTGTTTGACGACGACGGGCGAGATCGCGAGCACGCTCTCGGCCAGCCCTGACGATTCGGCGTCAGCGACCAACCAGGCTGCGGAATCCATCTGCCCGCGACAGACGGCTGTCGTCGCGCCCATCAGCGTTTGGAGGGCGGCTCCTGCGAGGTTCTCCGGCACCGAAGACATGTATACACCGTGCGTACCGATCGAGGTGGTGCAAGCAGCTGGGGCGCATTTGCTGACGCGGCGACACGGGATCTCCGTTCGTCGCGGGCGCGCCCCGCCACGGAGCAGACTGGCGGGCATGCGAATCGCGTTGAGCACAGGTGGAGGTGATGCGCCCGGGCTGAACGCGGTGATCCGTGCGGCGACGTTGTGCGCGGCCCATCGCGGGTGGGAGGTGGTCGGTATCCGCGACGGTTTCAACGGGCTGATGTTCCCCGAGCGCTACCGGGAGGGCAGCGGTGTCGTTCATCTGGATCGACTCACCGTGCGCGGCATCGGCCATCTCGGCGGCACCGTTCTCGGCAGCACGAACCGCGGCAACCCATGCGCGTTTCCCGTCGAACAGGCCGACGGCTCGATCGTCTATGAGGACCGCACCGATCACCTCGTCGAGTTGTTCGCCAAAGCCGGCATCGACGCCCTGATCACGATCGGCGGCGACGGTTCGTTGACGATCGGTCAACGGCTGTGCGAGGCCGGCCTCCGGGTGATCGGCGTTCCCAAGACGATCGACAACGACCTCGACAAGACGACCACCACGTTCGGGTTCGACACCGCGGTGCAGATCGCGACCGAGTCACTCGACCGGGTGTTCACGACGGCCACCTCACACAGCCGTGTCTTCGTGGTCGAGGTGATGGGCCGGTATGCCGGGTGGATCGCGTTGTCCGCGGGATTCGCCGCCGGAGCGCACGCGATCTTGATCCCGGAGATCCCCTTCTCGCTCGAACCCGTCGCGGCCATGATCAAGCGCCGCGAAGCACGCGGCGCCGAGTTCGCCGTCATCGTCGTCGCCGAGGGAGCGATCCCGCGCGACGGTCATCGCTCGGTGCTCGGCAAGGCAGTCGATCAGGCTGAACGCCTCGGAGGCATCGGCGAGCACGTCGCCCAGGAGCTGACGGCGCTGACAGGCCGTGAAGCGCGCACGACCGTGCTCGGCCACCTCGTACGCGGCGGGACGCCCACCGCCCAGGATCGTCTGCTCGGCAATCGGTTCGGAGCAGCCGCGGTGCGGGCGATCGACGAGGGATACAACGGCGTGATGGTCGCGCTCAACGAGCCGCGTGTCGAGTACATCCCACTCGCAGAGGCCACTGGCACGCTTCGTACGGTCCCGACGGACTGCGACACGATCATCTCCGCCCGCGACATGGGCATCTCGTTCGGCGACGACGACTGATTCGCCGCGCTAGGTGTCAGGCCGTTCGAACGACGGCACGCCATGCGGCGCGCGGTCGCGATGGATCTCTCGGGCGCGCTCCCGGATGGTCTCGTCGGATGATTGGTCGCCGATGGTTGCCAGGAACGCGAGCAGTGCCGAGTCGGGCTGGTCCGTGGTGAAGTGGATGAGCTGATGTTCGGCGACAGCGAGCAGCTCGAGTTGCCCGGCGGGGTTGACAGCGTCGAAGCGCGTCGGAACGAAGTCGATCGGCAGCATGTTCCACTGATCGTCGGTCGGGATACCGAACTCGGCCAGCGCCAAGCGACGGATCGCACGGTCGACGTGGAAGTTGCCGGCTCGATCCGCACGACGGATCGCGGCCAGCGCGTCGACCCGCCACTCCGGCACGGTCGCGATCTGGGAGAGCAACACGATCATCGCTTCGTTGACGTTGAGGCGGACCTCGGGATCGTCGCGGTCGCCGTCGATGCCCTCGATCAGCGCGGCCACGAGCTCCGCGCCATCGTGGTGATGGCCCTGGATCGCGACGATCAGATCCGGATCAGCTGATCCGAAGAGCACAGCAGCGAAGTCGGCGAAGGAAACCTCGTGCAACGCGTCTCGGTCGCGGACCACGGTGATGAGGCACGGAAGGAACGCGTCGACAGATCCGAAGAACCGCTCGACGGACGTGCGATCGAGCCGCATCGGTCCCTCGCCGCGATGCTCGCCCTGATGCATGTACCAGCGGTGCAGCACCCACCACGCTGCGGTGCGAACGTCGCTCGGATGAGGGCCGAAGACGACGCTCAAGACGAACCGATGCAGGTCCTCGTCACTGCGACGATTCAGCTGCAACTCGGCCAGACCGAGCAACTCGACCTTGATCTCAGAGTCGACCTCGGTGAAGCGGCGGGGCACGAACGTGTCGGCGAGTCGGTCATTGTCGACGATGCTCGACAGGCCGTACTGCTGCAGCGAGAACAGCCCATCGGCGATCAGCAGATCGAGCACTTCCGCGACACCTTCGGCCGGCAGCTCGCTGCGTTGCAGCACCGCCTGGATGATCCGCCGGTCGCCGGCTGCCGCCCGGACGACCCGCAGCGCACCGACGGTCGAGAGCGTCGGCGCGGCCACCCGCGTGGCCAGCTCGCGGAGCCGCTCGTCGGTCGTGGCTTCGATGACCTCGATCAAGACCGCGTCGAGGTCCGGCACGGGGCGACGCGCGAGCGAGAGCGCCTGCAGGATGTGGGTGCGAACGAAATCGGGCCCGGCCCGCAGGATCGGTGCCAGCGAACCGGTCACACCGAGACGAGCGAGGGCGGATCCCGCCGCGGCTCGCTCCAAGTCGTCGCCGGCGAGGGCGGCCTCGAGCCGATCGATGTCGCCGCGCACGAGCGCGATCCCAATCGCCGTCTCCCGGTCGACGTCGGCAGCCTCGTCCGGAATCGTCATCTCGTCCGACGTCAACGCGGCCAACCGAACGGCCGCCTCCACCACGAACGGACACCCGCGAAGCTCGTCGATCAGCGCGCGCACATCGTCGAACGGTCCGGCGGCGAGCTGCACCCGCCAGCTCGTCAGGGCCAACGCCGCTTCTGTGCGAACCGTGGCGTCAGCTGAACGGAGCGCGCCGAACGTGTCGCTGACACTGCTCCAATCGTCGAGTCGCAAGCGACCGACGGCGGCGAGTGCCCGCGTCGTCTCGAACGGCGTTGTCTGCTGGATCGTCCGCGCGGTCGTGGCGGCCACCACGGGCGTGTCACCGACGAGCTCGACGGGTGGCGTCGAGTTGCGCTGGAGCACGTCGTCGGCCCATGGCAGCTGGGCGACGAGCTGGTCCTCCAACGCCGCGGCCCAATGCTGCTGGCGAAGGTGGCGTTGCAGAAACAACAGCTGTTCCACGTGGCGGGCGACGACGACCGCATGGCGTTGGTAGATGCGCGAGAAGTTGTCGCGCTGCTCGGGATCGAGCGACTGCAATCGGGCCGGGATCGTGAACTGATCGACCCCGGCGTGTTTGAGCATCCGCGCCGCGCCGTACAGCGACTCGTCGACGACCTCCGCACCACACGTCCGGCAGAACTTCGCCACTGGCGTCCACGTCGCGCACCAACTGCACCGCACCTCGTGGCGCACGGCATCGCCGCACTGCACGCAGAGGTCGCCGGGCCTCCAGTCAGTCGGCTGCAGCGCCTCGCATCGTTCGCACGCCGCGCGCACGGGTCAGCCGCGGCTCTTGCGAACCCGCCCCCACAACACGTCCTTGTCGGCCTGGGTGAGCGCCTTCAGCTGCGTGGGGATCGCGTCCTTGGCGATGCCCTCGCGCTTGAGCAGCATCGCCAGATCGAGCTCGGCGGTCGGCACGAACTCGGCGCCGCATTGGCGGCAGAACATACCGGGGCCGCTCGACGTGCACCAGTAGCAGGACAGGATCGGCTCGGCTTGCTTCCCACACGTCGTGCACAGGTCGCCGCTGCTGTAGTCCTTGGGCTGCTTGGTCTTGCAGTGCACGCAGTACACGACGTCGGGCGATTCGACGACGATCGGAGCGGTGCTCGCGCTGCGAGGGGCAGCGCCGGTCGCCCAGGCCATGACTTCGGATGCAACCGAGGCGTCGAGGCCTGGGATCAGCTGCTGCAGCGTCGCGGCGTCGCCGACTGTCGCGAAATCGGTCTTGGCGGCGATTCCGATCTCGGCGAGCAGGCTCACCTGCTCGGCGGTGAGGCCTTTGGCTTGCAGGATCTTCGTCTCGAGCGGCGAGAACGCTGTACTCATTGATTCCTCCGGGTCGGCGAGCCACCAAACTACATGGCCGACCTGCACAGGCGCTGCCGATGTAACGTCGACGAATGGCGTGCGGACGGAGCCTCGGGGCATGGATGATGTCGCTGTGCGTAATGTTCGGTGCGTGCAGCTCGGCGAGATCCGCGAGCGACACGACGCCGCGGGGCACCACCGACAGCGCCGGCAGCACGAGCCGGCCGCCCACGACCCCGACGATGGACGAATCCACCTCGCCGGCCACGAATCCGGCGGCGACGGACGTGGCGCGATCGGACCCGGAGACGTCGGCGGCAACGACGTCGACCACAGCGACCACAGCGACCACATCGGCGACAGCGACGACTGCAATACCCACGTTCGACAGCCTCGACGATGTTGCGCCGAGCGGACCGTGCACCTTCACGCCGCCGGTGCCGATGGGCGAGGTCACGTGGGTGCGCGACGGCCAGTTGCGGGCCCTGGCCGATGCTGCGCAGCCCACATGCCTGCTCGACAACGTGACGGGCACCTCGCCGATCGCATGGTCGTCCGATGCCGGCCGGGTGCTCACCGATCCGGCATCGGCGACGAGCTCCACCGGAACTCGATCGACAGGGTTCGACGCGTCGAACACCTCGGTCACGCTGTCGGCGCCGACCGGCACCGCGACGATCGGCATCGATCCCGCGACGCACCGCCTGATCCGGCAGGGCCCCGAGGGGATCAGCGACATCAGCTTCCTCACCACGACCGACGCGGCCGTCTATCACCCGAACGGCAAGCGCATCATCGCGGTCGGCACCGACCCGAACGGCGCCTATGGCATCTGGCTCTCGAGCAACCTGGGCAAGGAGCCCAAGCAGATCCTCAGTGTGGCCGACCCGTCCACACCCGTCACCGATCTGACGTTCTCCGCCGACGGATCGCGCCTGTTCTTCATCCACGGCTTCGTCCACCAGCTGCTGATCGACGGCTTGGTCCTCCTGCCGATCGGACAGGAGAACCACGGCGACGCGAACCTCACCGTCAGCAAGTTGGAGAACGCGGAGGCTTGGAGCACCGGGCCGTGCGACGAGACCGGCACCGTCATGTTCACATCGGACATCCTCGGCGCGCCGAAAGACATCCGTGCGATCGCGGGCTCACCGTTCGCCGACTCGCCGGTGACGATCCGGCCGGTCGGCTGGTTGAGCGGTGACCGGCTGGTCGTCGCGACTCGCCCGACCGGGTGCATCGGGCCTGCCGACATCTGGATCTGGTCGCCCGTCGACGGCTTCCATCACATCGTCCACGATGCTCTCGCCCCGGCAGTTCGGGTGCCGCGAGGCCCGTCGAACGATCTGCCGGACGTCATCGAGCAAGCGGCGCCTGGTTGATGACCTTCACCGCCACCCGGTCGGGTGGCAACGCAAAACCACAGGTTCACGACGGCCGGAATCACTCGCGGGGTGACTCCGGCGCGCCCGCTGTGCGAGCATGGGGACGATCATCGGCGCGGGGGCGTCGATGCTGAGGGAGGACGACGTGTCGACCAACGGTTCAGGTGCTGAGGCCACGGCGGCGGACGTGGATTTCGATGTCGTGGTGGTGGGCGCCGGCTTTGCCGGGATGTACCTGCTGCACCGCCTGCGCGGGCTCGGGCTCTCGGCCCGCGTGATCGAAGCCGGCGCAGATGTCGGCGGGACGTGGTACTGGAACCGGTACCCGGGGGCGCGCTGCGACATCCAGAGCGTCGACTACTCGTACTCGTTCGATCCCGAGCTCGACGAGACCTGGAAGTGGACGGAGAAGTACGCACCGCAGCCGGAGATCCTCCGCTACGCCCAGCATGTCGCCGACAAGCACGATCTGCGGCGCGACATCCAGTTCTCGACGCGGGTCGAATCGGCGGAGTGGGACGAGAGCACCTCACGCTGGCAGCTGCGCACGTCTGACGGCGCAACCATCACCAGCCGCTTCTACGTGATGGCGACGGGGTGCCTGTCGATGCCCAAGGAGGTCGACATCGCCGGCACCGACCGGTTCACCGGTGAGGTCTACTTCACCAGCCGCTGGCCTCATGAAGGCGTGGACCTCAGCGGCAAGCGGGTCGGTGTCATCGGCACCGGGTCCTCCGCGATCCAGTCGATACCGATCATGGCCGCGGAAGCCGCGCAG
>Ga0075365_10000655_pt1 | contig 13801 bp, 8 predicted proteins | sample EndMetdeltDD1765_FD_71387 | JGI IMG/M metagenome (GOLD analysis project Ga0075365, IMG submission 71387) | Populus endosphere microbial communities from Tennessee, USA - Endosphere MetaG P. deltoides DD176-5 | ecosystem: Host-associated > Plants > Roots > Endosphere | place: USA: Tennessee... | reverse complement strand
GTCTCGAGCGCGCCGTTGACGAGATCGCGCGGCTCGATCAGCGCGCGCTCCAGCCGGAGCTTGCCCGACATGATGCGCGCCATGTCGAGGAGCTCGTCGATGAGCCGCGCTTGGCGCTGCGCGTTGTGAAAGATCGCTTCGTTGGCGGCGGCCCGGCGCGGCTCGGGCAGGATCCCCGAGCACAACATGTCCGACCAGCCGAGGATCGCGTTCAGCGGCGTGCGCAGCTCGTGCGAGACCGTGGCGAGGAACTGATCCTTCAGGACGTTGGCCGCTTCGGCGCTGGCCCGGGCCGCCTGCGTCTCCTGCAGCGCGGCCGTGAGACGCTCGTGATGCCGCTTCTGATCCTCGAGTCGCCCGACGAACAACAAGTAGGTGCGATACGTCAGGTAGACCGGGGCGAGCATCAGCACGGCCTTCCACTGCTCGCCTCGTTGAATGACGACGGCCGCCAGCGCGCCGGCGGTACCGGCCACCATGTAGCTCGTGGCGCTCCACAGAAAGTCCTCGCGCCAGACGCGCCAGGCCGATCGGCCGGTCGACAAGGCGATGGCGATCGCGACGAGCCCGGTGTTCAGGCAGAAGTACGTCGCGATGGCGCCGACCAGCGGCCTCACCAGCGACGCGACCGTGAAAGGACCCGACGTGCCGCCGAGCGCTTGATAGACCAGGCCGGTCGCCGCCATGGTGAGAATCTCGGCGCCGATGCTGAAGACGGTGCGGTACAGCGGATACCGCTGCCTGACGTTGACCGTGCACTGCGTCCACACGCCGGCGGCCGCAACGAGGACCGCGGCGCGAGGCCCGAGCAGGAGAAGGGCCATCAGATCCGCGGCGTACGAGACCGACAGCGTCGACCCGCTGGCGAGGGGAATCGGAAGGTTGACCTTCCAGGCCGAGGTCAGGCACGCGGCGAGCAGCAGAAAGAAGAACGTACCGGGATCAGGCAGCTCGCGCGGTGCGAACGCCACCGCTGTCGCCGCACCGCCGGCGATCACGAGCGCCACATAGGCACGCGCCGCCGGCGGCAACTGCGGCACCGTCATGGGTTCCAGACCACGGGCTCACAACTCGGGTCGGCGCAGCTCGTGCCCCAGACGACGGTTTCTCCCTCGCCATCGGAGGTGCCCCACACCACCGTCTCGGTCTCCCCCTCGCCCGTCCCGAACACCGTTTGCGCGCTCCACGGCGCGAAGCAGTCCGCGCCGCCGCACAGAGAGGCCCAGACCACGTTCAGCGACAGGCCGGGGCCGCCCGCCTGCCATGGCAGATCGTCTTTGACGCCCCAGACAATCGCCTGGCCGCCGGGCGCGGTCGCAGCGCCCCAGGTCACATCGGCCGCCCAGGCGCTCACGCCGAGCGTCAGCACGCCGCCGCTCTCGACGTAGTTGCCCCAGATGATGTGACGGCTCCATTCAGGCGCCGTGGGATCGGCGGTCGTGGCGGGAGCGGCCAGGTACTGCGCCAGTTCGACCGCGCCCTTCGCGTTGACGAAGCCCGCACCCTGCGTCAGCGCGTCGTGCCCCGCATACTCCTGCGCGGTGTATTGCAGGATCGCCTTGACCGCGTTGGGCGTCAGCGTGGGATTCGCCTGGAGCATCAGCGCCACGGTGCCGGTCACCACCGGCGCCGCCATGCTCGTGCCGCTCAAACTGAGATACGGCAGGTACGACGTGGACACGGTGCCATTCAGCAGATAGGGCGCGCGCGCGGTGTACATCCAGCTCGCCGGGTCGCTGAGCGACTCGAGGCCCACGCCCGGCGCGACGAGATCGGGCTTGGCGGCGTAGTCAATCGCGCCGGGGCCGCGCGAGCTGAAGATGGCCATCGTGTCGTCGGCGCGATCGGTCGTGCCCATGTGGCTCGACGCCCCGACCGTCAGCACCCACGGCGCGTTGCCGGGCGCGGTGATCCCGCCGTACTGCGTGATGCCCGTCGGGCCGCGGCCGTTGTTGCCGGCGGCGGCGACGACGACGATCCCGGCGTCCACCGCGCGCTTCGCGGCCTGCGTCAGCGGGTCCGTCTCGTACGACTCGTAGACGCCGGTGGCGACCGACAGATTGACGATGCGGATGTTCAGGACATCCTTGTTCGCGACGACATAGTCGAGCGCCGCGATGACGTCGCTGATGTGGCCGCTGCCGGTGTCGTCCAGTACCTTGAGGACGATGAGGCGGGCGCCCGGCGCGATGCCGGCGCGCGCGCCGCCCGAGTCGAAACCGGTCCCCCCGATGATCCCGGCGACATGCGTGCCGTGACCGTAGTCGTCATACGGCGTCGTCTGGCCGTTCACCAAATCGACGAACGCATCGACGCGCTGGCCGCCGAGCACCGGGTCGGCCAGGTCGTCGTGCGACGGCGCCACCCCCGAATCGATGATGGCGACGCCGACGCCGCTCCCGTCGAAGCCGAGCGCCTGACGGACGGCGGTCGCGCCGATCGTCGCGCCGGTGCGCTCCATGGCGCCGACGACCACGCGATCGAGCGAGACGCCGACCACCAGCGGACTGCCGGCGACGAACGGCAGCGCCGCGTTGGGCAGATCCAGCGCGATCGAGTTGGCGACGGGCAGGTTGCGGACGACCTCTCCGCCGACCAGATGGCTGAGCGATTGAACCGGCGCCGCCGCACCGCTGTTGGCGAGGCGGACCAGCACACGGGATCGGCCGCCGAACGGCCGTTGCTCCGGCGCCTGAAGAAGAGAGTCGAGCTTCAGGAGCCAGCCGGACTGCGCGGCGACCTGAGTCGACGTCGAGGATCCGAGGACGAGAACGACCAACAACGCCGCGAGAACACGGAGGAACCTGGCCCTGGGGATGTGCATGGGCGCCCCTTTTGGATGGCGGCCATGTAAAGACCGCCGTAGAACGTGGCCGGAGCAACGGATGTGCCGGGATCTCAAAAATGGGAGCGTGCGTACAAGTACGTCGCTCTCAGTGACTTCGACGCAAGCCCGTCTGTGGCGCGCTGTTGAGCTATTGACGCAGAACTGTAATTCTGATGCGTCGAGCGACACAGAAGTGTCCATAGCTCAGCCGTTGGTCACCGCCCGTCGTGGGCCGTGGACCTATTGCCCGAATCCCGCGATCACCGCCTCGGCCTCGTCGACGAGGCGGCGCACGATCGCGCCGGCGGACGGCGCGTCGCGGACGAGACCGGCGCTCTCGCCCGCCGGCATCGGGAAGTACTCGCGATCGCCGCGCGTGGCGGCGGCCTTGAAGATGTCCTCGGCCGCGTTCGACTGGAGCATGGGCGGCAGAACCGGACCGCCAGCATACTCCTCCGCGAAGCGGTTGCGGATGACCCGCATGGGGAGGCCGGTGAAGGCGTCGCTCACGATGGTGTCGCCGCTGCCCGCGGCGAGCACCGACTCCTTGAAGAACGGCGGCGCGATCGATTCGCGCGCGGCGATGAAGCGCGTGCCGAGCATGACGCCGGCGGCGCCCAGCGCCAGCGCGGCGACGATGCCGCGGCCGTCCGCGATGCCGCCTGCGGCGATCACCGGCTGCGACACGGCGTCCACGATCCGCGGCACGAGGACCATCGTCCCCGCGTCCTTGGTGTCGGCGGCGTGCCACGTCGATCGGTGCCCGCCGGCCTCGGCCCCCTGCGCCACGATCATGTCGACGCCGGTTTCCGCGACGGTCCGCGCGTCGGCTTCGTTGGCGACCATCGCCATCACGCGAACGCCGCGGTTGTGGCAACGCGCGACCAGCTCCGCACCGGGATTGCCCAGACCGATGCTCCAGACCGGGACGCGCTCGTCGAGGATGACGTCGAGATTCGCCGAGACCAGGTCCGGAAAGGATCGGGGCCGCGCCTCCGAGCGATCGACGCCGAGCCGGTCGCGAAACCCGTCGAGCGCCTGCTGGACGGATCGCACGTCGGCATCCGGCACGGTTTCGGGCGGCACCGGATGCACGACGGCGGGATGGAGCCAGAGATTCACGCCGAACGGACGGTCGGTCAGCTCGCGAATGCGCTGGATCTCGATCCGCAGCTCCTCGGGTTGGAGACGGAGCGCGGCCAGGATCCCGAGCCCGCCGGCGGCGGAGACCTCGGCGACCAGCTCGGCGCCGGCAACGCGGCTCATGCCGGATTGGATGATCGGAAAACGGATGCCCAGGAGACGGCAGAGGTCGGCGGCGCGTGGCGTCATCCGAGTATCATCACCCGGACGCGGCGCCCCGCGCCGCCAATAACCTATCGGCGGGAGGCCGACCGGGCGGCCTTCTTCTTGGGCGCCTTGGGCGTGCGCTTGCCCTCGTCGGACGGGTGCGCCTGCGCCGCGGCGTCCTGGTTGATGCCCCCCTCCGCGAGCGCGCTCAGCTTCTTGTCGGCGGCCCTTTCTTCGGCGAGGTTCTGCTCGAGCAGGCCGGCCGCTTCGGTGTGACCCATGGCGCGGGCCCAGGCGATGAGCGATCCGTAGGCCGCCATCTCGTAGTGCTCGGCCCGCTGGCCGCCGGCGATCAGGCAGGCATCCATGGTCGCGTCATCGAAGTCCTCTTCCATGACCGACTTGCCCTCTTCGATGATCCCTTCGATGCCGTCGCAATGCTTGCCGCGCACCTTCTCGTCAAGACTCGCGAACGCCTTCTCGAGCCGCACGACCTGCCCCTGCGTTTCCTTCAGGTGGCTCTCGAACGCGGCGCGGAGCGCGGGTGAGCTGGCCGCTTTCGCCATTTTCGGCAGCGCCTTGATCAGCTGCTTTTCCGCGTCGTACGCGTCGCGGAGCTCGTCGATGAATGCGTCGTGGAGGGTTCCTGCTTCAGCCATGTTCGTATCCCTTTGTTCGTTTGTGGTTGGTTGTTAGACTCGCGGCGGATCGGTCTCGCGCGCGAAGTGGCGATGGGCGGCGATCGCCCGTTTGAAGGCCTCGAACGTCTTCTCCGCGCCGCCGGATGCGGCGACGACGAGGCCAGGGTCAGGCTGGCCCGAGGGCAGCGTGAGCGGAATCCCGGCCTTCTCGATCAGGCCGGACGCCGCGCCGAGCGCCAGAATCGGCTTGCAGTGGCGATACTGGTCCTTCAGGAACTCCAGCATCCGGCCGTCGGCCGCCAGCGCCGCGACGGCCCCGGCGCCGTCAGGCAGGACCACCGCGTCGAACACCACGGCGGGGGCGCCGTCGACGGGCGCGTCGACCTGGATGCCGTCGCCGTCGGTGGCGCGGACCGTGCCGAGCTTGGGACCGATGAACCGCGGCACCGCGCCGGCCGCAGCGAGGCGGGACGCGAGGTCGATCAGCGGCTGGCCCGTGATGCCGTCGGCGACCAGGATGGCGACGCGGCGCGTCGCAATGCTGCCGTCACCGGGCCGCGCAAATAACGAGAGCGCCGGCGATTCGCTGACCTCCGGCTTCACTTTTTTCAGGAGCACCTTCGGCATCGGCTCCGGCATGGGCTCGATCCCGAGTCCCTTCGCCACCGCCTCCGCGAGTTCAGGGGCCACGTTCATCAGGCCCGAGACCATCCGCTCGCGGATCGCCGGCGTCTGCACCTTCGCCAGCTCGAACGTGAAGGCCTTGACGATGTGCGTCTGCTCGACCGCCGTCTGGCTCTTCCAGAAGAGCGTCGCCTGCGTGTAGTGATCGGCAAACCGCTCGGCCTTGCCGCGCACCTTGTGGGCGCCCGTTTCCATCGGCTCGGGGAACGAGACGAAGCCTTTGGCTCCGGCCTGGAACGGACAGCCGCCACCGAGCGAGTTCGGCTCGTAGGAGACGCGGCCGCGATGGATGCCCTGGCGGTGCATGCCGTCGCGCTGGTTGTTGTGTACCTGCGCCACCGGAGCGTTGATCGGAATCTCGTGGAAGTTGGGGCCGCCGAGCCGCGAGATCTGGGTGTCGACGTAGGAATGGATCCGCCCGGCCAGGAGCGGATCGTTCGAGAAGTCGATCCCGGGCACGACGTGCGCGGTGCAGAACGCGACCTGCTCCGTCTCGGCGAAGAAATTGTCCGGGTTGCGATTCAACACCAGCCTGCCGACCGGAACGATCGGGACGAGCTCCTCGGGGACGATCTTGGTCGGATCGAGCACGTCGAAAGTGAAGTCCTCGGCCTGTTCTTCCGTGAAGATCTGCAGGCCCAACTCCCACTCGGGATAGGCGCCGGCCTCAATCGCTTCCCACAGATCGCGACGGTGGAAGTCGGAATCGGCGCCCGAGATCTTGACCGCCTCGTCCCAGACCAGCGAGAGCGTCCCCTGCCGCGGCGTCCAGTGGAACTTCACGAAGCGTGACTCGCCGTCGGCGCTGACCAGGCGGTACGTGTGCACGCCGAATCCCTGCATCGTCCGATAGCTGCGGGGGATGGCGCGGTCCGACATGACCCACATCAGCATGTGGGTGATCTCCGGCATCAGCGAGGCGAAGTCCCAGAACGTGTCGTGCGCGCTCGCCGCCTGCGGCATGCCGTGATGCGGTTCGGGCTTGACGGCGTGGACCAGGTCGGGGAACTTCATCGCATCCTGGATGAAGAACACCGGTATGTTGTTGCCCACGAGATCCCAGTTGCCCTCGTCGGTGTAGAACTTGACGGCGAAGCCGCGGACGTCGCGTGCCGTGTCGGTCGAGCCGCGCTCGCCCGCGACGGTCGAGAAGCGCACGAAGACCGGCGTCTGCTTTCCCGCCTCCGCGAAGATCGAGGCACGCGTGTACTGTTCGAGCGGCTCGAAGCACTCGAAGTAGCCGTGGGCGGCCGAGCCGCGCGCGTGGACGATCCGCTCGGGGATCCGCTCGTGATCGAAGTGAGTGATCTTCTCGCGCAGGATGAAGTCTTCGAGCAGCGTCGGACCGCGGAGACCGGCCTTGAGCGAGCTCTGGTTGTCGCCGATCGGGACGCCCTGGTTGGTCGTCAGCGCCTGGCCGGCGGAATCGACGCGCACGCGGTCGAGCGTGCCGATCGTCTTGTTGGCGCCGATCACCGGCCCGCCGCTCCCAACCTTGTCGGAGCCGTTCGTTTCGCTGACGGTGCTGGCGCCGACGATGGGATCGGCCGGTTTCTTCGACGGGCCCGTTGGCGGATTCACGGCCGCGTCGGGATCGTACTCGAGCGGCTTGATGACGTTGTAAGGGACGTCCGCGGCGAGCTCTTCCGTTCCGGCCATCTTCGCGGCGAGATCGTCGGAGGTATCCGCCGGATCGATCGACGGACGTGACGGACCACCGGCGGTCGCGCGTGCTTCGGGATTTGGTTTGATCGCTTTCTTCTTTGATGGAGATGAATGCCTATTCGCGCTCTTCAACTTGGACTTCGCCATGATGCCGCGCTACAGTGCAACTTCCAGGCCGGGCTTGCGCGTTTGGACTCGTGCTAAGCTTGCGCCGTACCTCGCGGGTCTCGCCGCCGTGACTGAACCAGAGACCCTACCTGCCTTCTTTTCGCAGAGTCGGCCGATGGAGGAAATGCGGAGCACGTTCGACGTGTGCTCGATTTCTTCGAAAGGCTTGTCATGAAATTCACCGACGTCACCCCGAACCTGATCGTCTCCGACATCGACCGCAGTCTGGCGTTCTATCGCGACGTGCTCGGCTTCTCGGTCGTCACGACCGTCCCGGACGCCGCGCCCTTCGTGTTCGTGTGGCTGCAGCGCGACGGCGTCAAGGTGTTCCTCAACACCGCGGCCTCGGTGCAGGACGCGATGCCGGACCTGGCGGCACGCCCGATCGGGGGGACCAACACGCTGTTCATGGCGATCGAGGCCGAGCGTCCCGCGGAGGGGATCGACGCGCTCTACGACGCCGTCAAAACGCGGGCGCGCGTCGTGATGCCGATCAAGGATCAGTTCTACGGGATGCGCGAGTTCGGCATCGAGGATCCCGACGGCTACGTGATCTTCGCGGCCCAGCGTATTTAGACCGAGGGGCTTCGCCCCTCGGACTCCCCGACACGCTCTCTCGTGCGCCGCTTCGCCGGCGCACTCCGGTCGCGTGGCTCGCTCGCGGCGCTCGCTCGCGCTCTGCCCGATGGGGTTCGCCGCGCGGCCGCCCCGGCGCGCGCCCTCACGCGCCGCTTTAAAATTTAGACTGAGGGGCTTCGCCCCTCGGACTCCCCGACACGCTCTCTCGTGCGCCGCTTCGCCGGCGCACTCCGGTCGCGTGGCTCGCTCGCGGCGCTCGCTCGCGGGCCGGGCGACTTTGAGATAGCGTGTTGTGGTCGTGCGCAGCGGCGAGACGTTCGCCCACTACCGAGTGCTGGATCGCCTTGGGTCCGGCGGCATGGGCGACGTGTATCGCGCCGAAGACCTCAGCCTGCGGCGTATCGTCGCGCTGAAGATGCTCCATCCGGGCCCGGACGGCGACGGGACCGCGCGCCTGCTTGCCGAGGCCCGCGCGGCCTCGGCCCTCAACCATCCGCACATCGCCGTGGTCTACGAAATCGGGCGCACCGAGCACGCCGGGCGGCCGCTCGACTTCATCTCGATGGAGTACGTGGAGGGGACGACCCTGGCCGCGATGGCCGCACGCGGGCCGCTGGACCTCGACACCATCCTGGACATTGCCGAGCAGATCACCGACGCGCTCTCCGAAGCCGGCCGGGCCGGCGTCGTCCATCGCGACCTGAAGCCGGCCAACGTGATGATGACGCCGGATGGGCGCGTGAAAGTGCTCGACTTCGGCGTGGCCCAGCGCCGCGTCTCCACATCGACCGCCGCCGACGACCTGACGTCCACCGCGGAGCTGCCGGAACTGACCTCGGGCGTCGTCGGCACGGTGCCGTACGCGGCGCCCGAGCAGCTCACGGGACGCGCCGTCGACGGCCGCGCCGATCTCTTTTCGGTCGGCGTGATGCTCTACGAACTGGCGTGCGGCCGGCGCCCCTTCGGCGGCGACAACGCGGCACAGTTCCTCGAGAACGTCCTCACGGCGGACGTCCCGGCCTTCCCCGACCCGCCGCGCGATCCACGGATGCCGGCGCTGGAGCGGCTCGTCCGGCGGCTCCTCGCGCGCGATCGCGAGCAGCGGCCCGCGTCGCCGGCCGAAGTGCGGGCGTGGCTCACGGCCGTGCGCGCCGGCGCACGGCCGGCGGAGATCGAGACCGACGACGGACGCACTCTCGTCATCGCCGGCTTCGTCAACATTTCCGGAAACGCCGACGACGACTGGCTCGGGACGGGGATCACCGAAACGCTGACGGCCGACGCGGCGCAGCTCGAGGCCGTGTCGATCGTGCCGCGCGAGCGCGTCGCCGAACGGCTCAAGACGCTCGCCCAGCAGACGGGGGAGGCGGAGGACCGGCTGTTCCTGCGCGCGGCGCGCGAGCTGCGGGCGCGGTGGGTCGTGGCCGGCGGATTCCAGCGCTCGATGGACGCCGTCCGGGTGACGGCGTCGCTCAGCGACGTGCCCACCGGACAGATCCTGCGCACGACCAAGGTGGACGGCAGCGTCAACGCGATCTTCGAGCTGCAGGATCGCCTCGTCCGCGAGCTGGCCAGCTCGCTGCGCGCGGCGATTGCCCCGGCGTCGACGCTGCCGGAAACGGAGGTGATCAGCGCCTACGAAGCGTTCTCGCGCGGCCTGATCAACAGGCGCGCGGAGGGGTTCGAGGCGCTCGATCGCGCGGTCACGCTGTTCGAGCGCGCCGTGACGCTGGATCCCTCGTACGCCCGGGCCCACATCGAGCTCGGCGTCGCCTACGGGACGAAGGCCGACTACCTCTCGATGCCGGAACTGAACGCGCGGTCGATCGCCAGCCTGCGGCGTGCGATCGAGCTGCAGCCGGGGTCGGCGCCGGCGTGGCGCGAGCTGGGCGCGACCCTGATCGCGACCGGAGACAACGCCGAAGGCCTGGCGGCAATCCGGCGGGCACTCGAGCTCGATCCCGACAACGCCAGCGGGTACGGGGCGATGGGGCGCGCCCTCTTCATCGGCTACGCGCGGTTCCAGGAGGCCGCCGGCTGGTTCGAGCGGGCCATGGAGAAAAACGTCAACGCCGGCTGGTATACCCTCCAGCTCGCGCACTGCGCGGCGCTGCTGCGCGATTTCCCGCGCGGCGGGCGCGCCGCGGCGCGCGCGACGGAGCTGCAGGAGACGTTTCTGTCGGGCCGCCAGGGCCTGTTCATCGCCGGCGGCTACATTCGCGCCGGCCACCTGGCGGCGCTGCAAGGCCGATATGCGGAAGCGGTCGAGCACTTCCGCCGCGAGCTCGACTTCCTCGTCAGGACGGAGCATCCGCTCCGCCACCGGATCCTCATCGAGCTGAACGCACGGCTCGGGGCCGCGTACCTGGGCCTCGGCGATCGTCACCGGGCCGAACGCGTGTTCGACGTGGCGCTCGAGGGCTTCGAGCGCCGCGTCCGTCTCGGCGCCGACGATCCGTTCACGCGCTACTACGCGGCGTCGGTCCACGCGCTGCGCGGCGACGCCGAGCCGGCCCTCGCCTTCCTCGAGCGCGCCCTGATCGCGCAGCCGGCGTTCACCGCCGCGCGCGCCGCGATCGAGCCCGAGTTCGAGAGCCTGCGCGGCGACGCCCGCTTTCAGCGGTTGATGGTACGCATCGCGCCTTCGGGGTAGCGCTCGCCGGCGACCGCGCCGCCGATCCCGTCCAGCGCCGCCACGTCCGCCGGCGTCAGCGTGATGACCGCCGCGGCGGCGTTCTCTTCGACGCGTTCGGGCCGGGTCGATCCGGGGATCGGGACGATATCGCCGCCGCGCGCGAGCAGCCAGGCCAGCGCCAGTTGGGCCGGGGTGCAGCCTTTCGCGGTCGCGAGCGCTTCGACGCGCGAGACGAGATCGAGGTTCTTCTGGAAGTTCTCCCCCTGGAAGCGCGGATTGGCGCGGCGCCAGTCGTCCGGCGCGAGATCGTCGATCGTCCGGAACCGCCCGGTCAGGAAGCCCCGGCCGAGCGGGCTGTAGGCCACGAAGGCGATGCCGAGCGACCGCGTGGTGTCGAGCAGCCCGTTGTCAGGGTCGCGCGACCACAGCGAGTATTCCGTCTGCAGGGCGGCGATGGGGTGGACGGCGTGGGCGCGCCGGATCGTGTCGGGCGCGGCTTCGGACAGCCCGAGGTAGCGGACTTTCCCGGCGGCGACGAGCCCGGCCATGGCGCCGACCGTGTCTTCGATCGGCGTCTTGTCGTCGACGCGATGCTGGTAGTAGACGTCGATCACGTCGACGCCCAGGCGCTTCAGCGACGCGTCGCACGCCGCCCGGACGTATTCCGGCCGGCCGTTGACCCCGAGGTAGGCGCCGGCTTCGGTCCGCTCGTTGCCGAATTTGGTGGCCAGCACGACGCTGTCGCGCCGATCGCGAATCGCGCGCCCGACCAGCCGCTCGTTCGTGAACGGGCCGTACATGTCGGCCGTGTCGAGGAACGTGATCCCGAGATCCAGCGCGTGATGGATCGTCGCGATGGATCGCGCCTCGTCCGCGGTGCCGTAGAAGTCGGACATCCCCATGCAGCCGAGTCCAATGGCTGAGACGGACGGTCCATTTGTGCCGAGTGTGCGGTATTGCATGGTACCTAGACGCCGAATCGCGGCCCAGAGATCCGCTACTGTCGCTCCGCCGGCAGCGTCATCGTCCAGACGTTCGCGCTCTCGATGGCGCGTTCGAAGATCACGCGCGAGCCGCCTGGCGACCACGCCGGGTAGCGGACGTAGCCGGCGCCCGAGGTGAAGTACGTCACCTGGGTCACGGCACGGGTACGGCGCGACACGGTATAGATGTTCCACACGCCCTCGCGCTGCCCGGCAAAGGCGAGGCGATCGTTGTCGGACGCCCAGGAGTGGGGCCAGCTCTGGCCGCGCGCGTTCGTCAGCGGCTCGACCGGGCCGCCGCCGCGCGGCACGATACCGATGTGCGTGGAATCGCCGCGCTTGATCTCGACGGCCAGCGATTGCCCGTCAGGCGACCAGGTCGGATACGACACCGCCTCCGGATCGCTCGCGATCTTCGTGCGCGTGCCGTCGAATCCGCTCCGCCACACCGACATCGCACCGTCCGCCTCGATGCGATGAAACGCGATCTCGGTCGCGTCGGGCGACAACCGCGGACTCATCATGTCGGTCAGCGCCAGTCCGGTCGGGGTCATCAGCCGCGACGCCAGGTCGACCCAGACGAAGTCCATGGCCTTGCCGGCGTCATGCCGGACGAACAGCACGCGGCCGCGCGTGCGATCGAACTGCGGATTGGTGCCGCCGGTGCCCGGCGTCAGCGGTCCGTCGCCGGTGCCATCGTCGCGCATCAGCCAAACCGACGGCGGTGAGCCGATCGAGGTCCGGAGGTAGGCGACGCGGCCATCCGCGGCGTAATCGGCGTGCGTGCTTCGGGATTCGGCGTTGGTCAGCCGGACCGGCTCGCTGCCGCGGCCGTCCGCGCCGATGTTGGTGGCCCAGAGGTTCGCGTCGAACCCGTGTGAGGCGAAGGCCAGCGTGCCGTCGGCGGCGATCGAGATGCTGTCGACGATCCCGGCATCCATCGGCAGGACCGTCTCGGTCGTACCCATGGCATGCCCTTCGGCGTCGATCGCGCGCCGGAAGAGGCGTCCGTTGCCCTTGTCGGTCGAACCGCCCCAGAGAATCGCGCGGTCGCCCGGCGCGAAGCAGGGATCCGACGCATTGTTCGTCACGTCGATCAAGTGCTGCGCGCCGCTCGCGACGTCCACGATCCACACCTCCATCGTCCAGCCGCCGCGCGCGACGATGAACGCGACATGCCGGCCGTCGTGCGACCACGCGGGGGCGCGGTGCCCGCCGGCGGGCGTGCCGACCTGCGTCAGCTGGCGCCGATCGGCGCCGTCGCGGCGCACCGTCCACAGTGACGACTGCCCGGCGAAGCCGCCGGCATCCGACGTGAAGACCAGCATGCCGCTGTCCTGCGACCACGCGGGATCCGATCCGAAATCCGTGACCTGCCGCGGCACCCCGCCGGTCGAGGGCACGATCCAGACGCCGCCGCGCCGCTTCGAATGGAACGCGATCCATTGCCCGTCGGGAGACCACGCCGGCTGGATGTTGAGGCCGCCGTCCTTCGTCAGCGCGACTTCCCCGCTGCCCTGAACCAGGCTGACCAGGTAAAGCTCGAGACTGCCCGACAGGTCCGACGAGTACGCGAGGGCGCGGCCGTCCGGCGACAACGCCGGCGTGCCGCCATAGCCGCGGCGGTTGGTCAGGCGCTTCAACTGCAGGTCGACGGCCGGGTCCGGAAGCGCGGGCTGTTGGCGCACGTAGGCGATCGCCGTGAGTACAGCGGCGGCGCCGAGCAGCGCGACCATCATGACCCTGGCGGTCGTCCAGGAGCGGGAACCGGACGATGGAGGAATGGCCGGGGCGACGTCGGCGGTGACGACGGATCCCGGCGCCGGAGCGGCTTCGGGCACGGTCACGCTGACCGGGGCGATGAACCGGTAGCCGCGTTTGGCCACCGTCTCGATGTAGCGGGCGTCCTGGCTTTCGTCGCCGAGCGCCTTGCGGATCTGGGCAACGGCGCGCGTGAGGACGTTCGGCGTCACGAACGTGCCTTGCCACACCGCGTCGAGCAGTTCTTCCTTCGTGACCACCCGATCGCGGTGCTCGATCAGGTGGATCATGACGTCGAAGGCCTTTGGTTCGAGCGGGATAGCGGCATCGCCGCGGATCGCCGCCATGCGGCCCATGTCGACGCGGACCTCGCCGAATTCATAGACCGCGCGGTCCCTCACGCGACCATCACGCATTCGTCACCCGGCCATCACGACGCCAGAGGCCCCGGCAGCGCACCTTCGCTGCGGAGATGCCGATGGGCCTGCGCACATGTTTCGTCACGGTGCTGATCACAGTTTCTGCGGTTGCGGCGCCTGTCCTGAGCGAGGGCCTGGCGACGGAACCC
>Ga0075365_10000654_pt1 | contig 13804 bp, 10 predicted proteins | sample EndMetdeltDD1765_FD_71387 | JGI IMG/M metagenome (GOLD analysis project Ga0075365, IMG submission 71387) | Populus endosphere microbial communities from Tennessee, USA - Endosphere MetaG P. deltoides DD176-5 | ecosystem: Host-associated > Plants > Roots > Endosphere | place: USA: Tennessee... | reverse complement strand
CTCCCATGGCGCGATACGTATTCATCACTGGCGGCGTGGTTTCCTCTCTCGGTAAAGGAATTGCGGCCGCGGCTCTCGGAGCGTTGCTGCAGGCCCGTGGTTATCGGGTGCGGCTTCGCAAACTCGACCCCTATCTGAACGTGGACCCGGGCACCATGAGCCCGACCCAGCACGGCGAAGTCTTCGTCACTGACGACGGTGCCGAAACTGACCTCGATCTCGGCCACTACGAGCGCTTCACCGGGCGTTCGGCGACCAAGACCGACAACATCACCACTGGCCGCATTTATAAGAACATTATCGACAAGGAACGCCGCGGCGACTATCTCGGCGCAACCGTTCAGGTGATTCCGCACGTCACCAACGAGATCAAGGATTTCGTCACCGAGGGCAATGACGACTACGACTTCGTCATCTGCGAGATCGGCGGCACGGTCGGCGATATCGAGGCCATGCCCTTTATGGAAGCGATCCGCCAGCTCGGCAACGACCTCCCGCGCGGCACGGCGATCTACGTCCACCTGACGCTGATGCCCTATATTCCGGCCGCAGGCGAGCTGAAGACCAAGCCGACGCAGCATTCCGTCAAGGAACTGCAGGCCCTCGGCATTCATCCCGACATCCTGCTGGTCCGCGCCGACCGCGAAATTCCGGAAGCGGAACGCCGTAAGCTCTCGCTGTTCTGCAATGTCCGCCCGTCCGCCGTGATCCAGGCGCTCGACGTCGCCAACATCTACGACGTGCCGATCGCCTACCATAAGGAAGGCCTCGATAACGAAGTGCTGGCAGCCTTCGGCATCGAGCCGGCACCGAAACCGCGCCTCGATCCTTGGGAAGAGGTCTGCAACCGGATCCGCACGCCGGAAGGCGAAGTCACGATCGCGATCGTCGGCAAGTACACCGGCCTCAAGGATGCCTATAAGTCGCTGATCGAAGCGCTGCATCACGGCGGCATCGCCAATCGCGTCAAGGTCAAGCTCGAATGGATCGAATCAGAGGTCTTCGAAAAGGAAGACCCGGCGCCTTACCTTGAGAAGGTCCACGGGATTCTCGTTCCCGGCGGCTTCGGCGAGCGTGGCTCGGAAGGCAAGATCCATGCGGCTCGCTTTGCGCGCGAACGCAAGGTGCCGTATTTCGGCATCTGCTTCGGCATGCAGATGGCCGTCATCGAAGCAGCCCGCAACCTTGCCGGCGTGGATAGCGCGTCTTCGACCGAATTCGGCCCGACGAAGGAGCCGGTCGTCGGCCTGATGACCGAGTGGGTGAAGGGCAATGAGCTGCAGAAGCGCACGGCATCGGGCGACCTCGGCGGCACGATGCGCCTTGGCGCCTACAAGGCTGCGCTGAAGAAGGACACCAAGATCTCCGAGATCTATGGCTCGACCGATATTTCCGAGCGCCATCGCCACCGCTACGAAGTCAATATCGATTACAAGGATCGTTTGGAAGACTGCGGTCTCGTCTTCTCGGGAATGTCGCCGGACGGCGTGTTGCCAGAGACGATCGAATATCCGGATCATCCCTGGTTCATCGGCGTCCAGTACCATCCTGAGCTTAAGAGCCGCCCACTCGATCCGCATCCGCTGTTCGCAAGCTTCATCGAAGCGGCGACTGAACAGAGTCGCCTGGTCTGATCAATAAGATGCCGCCTCGCCATATCGGCGCGGCGGTCTTTTCAATTGGCGTACCGTCGCTATCTTGCGTCGGATGAGCCAAAACCGCAGCACGACTGTTTCCCAGATCATTCACGCACCGCCCAGCGCGGTCTATGCGGCCTTCCTCGATGCCAAGGCCGTTGCTACATGGCTGCCGCCAGGCGAGACGCGCGGCATTGTACATGAGTTCGAGGGCAGGCAAGGCGGCGCGCCTTCAGCATGTCGCTCGTCTATCCGGACGGAGAGACCGACATGGAGGGCAAGACCTCGGAGAAGACCGACCGGTTCCGCGGGAAAATTGCGCAGTTCATCTCGAACTCTCTCGTCGTCTGGAAGACGGTATTCAATTCCGACGATTCGGCCTTTGCAGGCGAAATGACGATCCGCACCCATATGCGGCCGACCGCGGACGGCACAGAGGTTACCATGATGACCGATGACATTCCTGTCGGGATAGGTTTGGAAGACAATGAGCTCGGTTGCCGGCAGACGCTCGAGCAACGCGCTGCCTATCTCAAGGGGCAGAGGCAGAATTCTCCCTTTTCGCGCAAAGACATTCACATACGCAGCCCAAGATGGTAAGAACGCGCCATGCGCCAGTTGAAGCTGGCGCAAAGCGACCCATGGGGAGATCGTTTGATGAGAACCAACGGCACCGGAAATTACAGCTGAGCAGCAGTGCCGGTGTGGGCTGCCTGTTCGGCCCGTCATCAAATGTCATCATCCTGCCCCTGGAGGGCCTTCATGTTTCGTCGCTTCGAAAAGCTGATCGATCCATTCCAACGCTATGACCAAAGCCCCCTGTCTAACCGGGTCTGGCCTTTTATCTTCGATACGTTGCAGCCGCTTCGTGGTGTCGTTGCCGCGAGCCTGCTACTCACTACCGTTGGCGCGATCCTGGAAGTCTGGCTGATCGGCTACGCCGGCCGGCTAGTCGATACGCTTGCGGCCATTCGCCCCGACGAGCTTTGGGAGCGCCATGGCGCCGCGCTCCTTATCGCCGCGTTTCTGCTGTTGGTCATCCGTCCGCTGGCCACCGCCGCACGAGAGGCACTCGATGACATCGCGTTCCGGCCGACTGCCGTCGCGATGGTCCGCTGGCGCGCACTTCGCCATGTGCAGGGCCAGTCGGTCGGCTGGTTCCAGAACGACTTTTCAGGACGCATCGCCTACCGGGTCCAGGAACTCGGCAACACAGCGACGGGAGCCGCCTATTCAGTCATTCACACCATCTCCTATGTGGCGATCTACGTCCTCGGCTCCATCTGGCTGATGGCCTCGGCAGACGCGCGTCTGGTGGTCCCGATGGTCACGTGGGTCGGGCTGTACTTCACGCTCATGGGCTTCGTGATCCCGCGCGTAAGAAATGCGTCGCAGCGGTTTCAGGAGGCGGACTCGGCGCTCTCCGGGTTGTTGGTCGACACCTTCGCCAACATGGACACGATCAAGCTCTTTTCCCGTCAGCGAGACCAGGATCGGGACAACCGCAGCCATCTCGACAGGGTGCGTCGGGCCTTTATCTCGGTGCAAGGGCTCGAGGTCCTGGTCAATAGCAGCATGGTTTTTCTCAGCAGCCTGTTGATGGTCAGCCTGATTGGCTACTCGCTCATCCTTTGGCAATCGGGAGCTGCCCCGCTCGGGATGGTCGCCGCCGCTTTGGCGCTCGGCTTCCGCATCACCGCCATGGCCGAATGGCTGCTCGATGCGGTCGCGGCCCTATTCAATTATGTCGGGGCCGCGCGCGACCAGCTCGGCACCATCGCACAGCCGGTCGATATTCCGGATCGCTGCGAAGCAGCTGAGATGAAGCTCAATGGTGGCTCGCTGTCCTTCGAGAACATCACGCACCACTACGGCAAGGAAGGCGGTGGGCTTGATGGCGTCACGCTCAACATCAAAGCCGGCGAAAAGGTCGGGCTCGTTGGCCGTTCGGGGGCGGGAAAATCGACGCTCGTCAATCTCGCCATGCGCTTCTTTGAAGCTGAAAGCGGACGGATCCTGATCGACGGTCAGGACATCCGCGCAGTGACGCAGGAGAGCCTGCGCGGCCGATTCAGCGTGGTAGCGCAAAATGCCACCCTGCTGCATCGCTCAGTGCGGGACAACATCGCCTATGGTCGCGAGGACATGCCGCAGTCCATGATCGAAGCCGCGGCCCTCAAGGCTCACGCCGATGGTTTCATACCGGGACTCAGCGACCAGGAGGGACGGACCGGCTATGACGCGCATGTGGGCGAACGTGGGGTGAAGCTTTCCGGCGGCCAGCGCCAGCGCATCGCGCTTGCCCGAGCGATCTTGAGAAACGCGCCTATCCTGGTTCTGGACGAAGCGACCTCCGCACTCGATTCAGAAGTCGAGGCCGCTATTCAGGACACGCTTTATGGCTTCATGGAAGGCAAGACCGTTGTCGCGATCGCGCACCGTCTCTCGACGATTGCACGTATGGATCGGATCGTCGTGCTGGAAAGGGGGCGTATCGTGGAGGAAGGAGAGCATGCCGACCTGCTCCAGGAGAACGGCATATATGCGCGGCTCTGGGCCCGCCAATCCGGTGGTTTTCTGGGCGTCGAGCCTGCGGATTGAAACAGCAGCCCGGGCCCGGCCGCCACGCGGCCGGGCTGTCTTATTGGCGACGTCATGCCGCTTGCGGCAATGGCCCGACATAGACCGAGCGGGGACGGATCAGCCGGCCTTCCAGGCTCTGTTCGCGCGCATGGGCAATCCATCCCACGGTCCGGCCGATCGCGAAGACGCCGGTGAAGGACTCTCTTGGAAATCCCAGCGCATCGAGTAGCAACGCTGTGTAGAATTCGACATTAACATTAAGCGGACGATTCGGCTTACGCTCCTTGAGGATTGCAAGCGCCGCGTGCTCGACGGCTTCCGCAAGGTCGATCCGCTCGCGATCGACCTGCGCGGCCAAGACGAGCGACCGAAGAGCCTGATTCAGGGCATCGGCGCGCGGATCACGCACCCGGTAGATGCGGTGGCCGAAGCCCATCAGGCGCTCGCCGCGGTCCAGTGCCTGGCCGAGCCAGTCGCGTGCATTCTTGCTGGTTCCAATCGCGTCGAACATATCGAGCACAGGGCCGGGAGCGCCGCCATGCAGCGGTCCCTTGAGGGCACTCAGCGCCGCAAGCACCGATGAGGTCAGGCCGGCGCGCGTCGAGGCGACGACGCGCGATGCGAAGGTCGAGGCATTCAGTCCGTGGTCGGAGATGGTCACCAGATAGGCATCGAGTGCAGCCGTCTGTTCCGCGCTCGGCAATTGGCCGGTCAGCATGCGCAGGATGTCGGTCGCCTGAGAAAGGGAGCCGTCCGGCGCTACCGGGTCGTTGCCAGCCTGCAGACGGAGGATCGCCGGCAGGAAGACGGCAGGCGCAGCCAGCAATCGAAGGGCGGCCTCGAAATCCTCGCCATCTTGCAGGCGAGCGATGAGAGCCCGCATGACTTCCACAGGCGGCAAAGCCAACAGCTCCGAATCGAGCGTCGTCACGTGCGCGAACAGGCGCTCCCGCATTTCGCCCAACCGCCGGTCGAGAGCCGCTAGAGTAAAATGCCGCTCCATCAGTCCGTCGAGCAAGAGGGCGGCAACGCTTTCATAGGTTGCTGTAGACACGAGATGATCGAGCGACACACCGCGGATGATCAGGCGGCCCGCTTCGCCGTCCACATCGGAGAGCTGCGTTTCAGCTGCGATGACATCTTCCAAACCGTTCTTCATGGTGTTTCTCCTTTACGCAGAGCAGGATCGAGCCTAGATTGATTGACGTCAATCTTGATGTAATTGATCAATGTAAGAGGACAGGATGTCCTGGCTGACCGCCGAGCAGGCGCTTGAGAAACTCGGCACGAAGCCGCAAACGCTTTACGCCAATGTGAGCCGCGGCCGCATCCGGGCCAAACCTGATGCCACCGATCCGCGGCGAAGTCTTTACAGCGCAGCTGACGTGACGCGGCTGGCCGAGCGACATGCGGGCCGCCGAAAGACCGAGACGGTTGCGGCAGACACCATCCAATGGGGTGATCCGGTACTGCCATCTGCTATTTCCACCATTTTGGATGGCCGGCTCTACTATCGTGGCCATGACGCCGCCGCCTGGGCGGAACATGCGACGCTGGAGGAAACCGCAACGCTTCTATGGAACTCTGGACAGATTGCGGCGGCGCCGGGCGAGGCTCCGGAAGCGGCGCCCTCGCTGGAACGCGCATTTGTTCTGCTCGCGCAGCGTGTCACCCACGACCTGCCGACCCTTGGACGGTCGCCGAAGGTGCTGAAGGCCGAAGCGCAAAGTATCCTGTCGAGCGTCTCTGGTGCCCTAGCACCAGATACGAGCGCTTTGCCATTGCATCTGCGCCTCGCCATGAGTTGGCGCAGGCCTGAAGCCGCCGACTGCATCAGGCGCGCGCTTGTGCTCCTCGCAGATCACGAACTCAACGCATCGACCTTCGCCACCCGAGTCACAGCCTCTTCAGGCGCAACGCTATCGGCTGCCGTGCTGTCGGGCCTCTCGACCTTGACTGGGCCGCTCCACGGCGGCGCGTGGCAGGGCGTCGCCTCATTGATCGAAGACGTCAATGCCCTTGGGGCCAGCGCGACCGTACGGCAGGCGCTGACGCAGGGAAGATCGCTCCCCGCCTTTGGCCACCCTCTTTATCCGGACGGAGACATCAGGGCAAAGGCGCTGATGTCCCAGTTCTCCTTACCCCCGAGCTACGCCGAACTGGCGAGGGCGGGGCAGGAAATCATTGGAGAAAGCGTCAACATCGATTTTGCGCTGACGGCTATGACGGCTGTCTTCGATCTTCCCGCAAATGCGCCGCTTGTGATCTTCGCGCTCGCGCGTACCGTCGGGTGGCTCGCTCATGCCATGGAGCAGGTCGAGAGCGGCCATCTCATTCGTCCAAGGGCGCGCTATACGGGACCGTCAATCGAAACATCGCTTAAAGCATAGACTCTGTCGGATAGCCGTTGACGTTTCGGCATGCGTGCTGCAGCAATCAGCGTATGATGGCCGCCGCACGCTGGGTCGTCCGATGGTGCATTCAGGTAGGGGACGGATATGCTTGTAAACTCCAGAATGCTTTTGGCGCTGGTCGTATGGGGTAGCGTTGCCTGTCTGTTCGGCTCGGATGCAGCGTTTGCACAAGCGAGCGGATGCACCATGGAGCGCATGGCGGGGACCTCGCGGCAAGTCATGCGGTGCGCGGATGGCGTGACGATCGTTGCCGAGAGTGGGGCCCGCTTCAATATCATCGACCGTAACCGCGATGGGCGACCGGACGCGGTGTCATTGCGCAACAAGGCCGTGCTCGTGGATGTTGACCGCGCCCAGCGGCCGGGCGGATTCGAGGTCGTCACGCCACAAGCGATCGCGGCCGTCCGCGGCACGCGCTGGGCTGTCGATGTCAATAGCGGCACGACCTCCGTCTTCGTCGTGCGCGGCCGCGTCGCGGTCGGTCGTCCCTCGGCGGGACGGCGGGTCGTGTTGAGTGTAGGCGAGGGCGTTGACGTCACGCGAGGCAGCACCCCGTTGGCTGTCCGCCGCTGGCCACCGGCCCGCGCCGCAGCCCTGCTTGCCCGCCTTGGCCAATAGCGCCCCAATGCAGGGCAGACGGCTCCTGATCACGATCGCGCTGCTGCTGGCCGCACTATGGGGCGGGCTTCTCGGCTATATGCATCTTTCGGGCAGTATGAGCTTCCTCGACCGCCTCGAGGCTTCGCTGACCGATCTTCGAAGCACTGTAGTCGGCGCGCGGGTGCCACCTCCGATCACCAGCATCGTCGCAATCGACGATCAGACCGCCGCCGACAACGGCTATCCGCTCAATCGGGCGACACTCGCCCGCGTGGTGTCCGCCGTCAGCGCCTTGAAGCCGAAGGTCATAGCGCTCGATCTCTTGCTGGTTGATCCCGGATCGGACGAGGGCGATGCAGCGTTGGCTTTGGCACTGCAGCAGACGCCCAGTGTCATCGCCGCCGCCGGCGTTTTCCCGAAAGAGATACAGGTGGTCGGCATCGACGCCAACGATCCGCTGGCGGCGATACCGACTGCCAGCAAGATGCTGTTACCCCTTGGCCGCTTTTCCGACGTTGCCGCCATTGGCGTCGTCAACGTGGCTACCGATGAGTCAGGCACACCGCGTTTCATTCCCCTGATCTCCCGCGGCGGCGAGCGGGTCGATGCCTCGTTTCCATTGCGGGTCGCTTCGCTGGCACTGGGCATCAATCCGGCGTTCTCGCCCGGCGGCCTTGCACTTGGTGACCGGCATCTGCCGACCGACAATGGGCAGCGGCTGCCAGTCACCTTCTACGGCCCACGCGGCACCATTCCGACCTTCAGCGCTGCGGATGCACTGGCCGGAAAGCTCCCCGCCAAGGCGATCGAGGACAGGATTGTCGTGATCGGCTCGACCGTGACCGGCGGCGGCGACGTCTTCCCGACACCTTTCGATCCGGTGCTCCCAGGCGTAGAGGTGATGGCGACGGCGGCGACACATCTGATTGCCGGCGACAGCATCGTCAGAGACCGCAACGTACGTTTGCTCGATTCGCTTATAGCCTTGGCTCTGCCGCTGCTGCTGATCAGCCTGCTTGCGTGGCGGCGCAGCGCCATCGGCTATGCCATCATTGCCTCCGCGGCGCTCGCATGGGCCGCTTTGAACGTTGCCGCCTTCGCGCATGGCTACTGGTTCAGCGCAGCACTGCCCATCGCAGCAGCCCTGCCGCCCGTCCTGCTCTTCGGCGCCGCCGAGATCTGGATCGATCGTCGCCAGGCCGCGCACTTCGCGGCGCAAAGCGACCTCTTGCAGCGCATCGAGGCACCGGGCATGGGCGAGTGGCTCGCGCGCGATCCGAACTTTCTCGCGAAACCGATCCGACAGGACGCCGCGGTCATCTTCATCGACCTCTCCGGTTTCACGGGCTTGAGCGAGGCAATCGGCGCGACGAATGTCCGCGAAGTTCTCAGCGATTTCTTCGAGCTTGTCGACGAGGAGGCGCGCTCGCATGGCGGGGCGGTCACCAGCTTCATGGGCGATGGAGCGATGATTCTCTTCGGCTTGCCGCAACCGGCTGACGACGACGCGACGCGGGCCGCCGCCTGCGCAGTCAGCCTGTGTGAGCGGATGCGGCCCTGGCTCATCGCCCATTCGGCCATGAGCGGCCAAAAGATCGGTTTCAAGGTTGGGGCACATTGCGGTCCGGTCGTCGCCTCGCGGCTCGGGAGCGGCAATCGCCAGCAAATTACGGCGACCGGTGACACCGTGAATGTCGCAAGCCGCCTGATGGAAGTAGCTGCAGAACGCGGTTTCAAGTTGGCATTGAGCGCCGCCTTGATGGCGGCGGCCGGGCCGGAAAGCGCACCGCTTCGCTCTGGCCAGCTCGAAGGCCCAGCGCAAGCGCGCATTCGTGGCAGAAACGAAGGCATCGACGTATGGCTCTGGCAGGGACATCCGCTTTGACATTTTGCGTCTGACCAAGTAGGAACGGCCAACTTCTCTGCTGGCAACTGCCGGCCAAGGCGCAACGTGCGCGTGAGACTTCCGAAAGATAGACAACATGACAGATTTTAGCGGCGTCGTTCCGGCGATCGCCAAGGCGTTGGTGAAACGCGGCTATACCGAGCTGACGCCGGTTCAAAAGTCCATGCTCGACCCTGCGCTTGCCGCGTCGGACGCCCTCGTTTCGGCCCAGACCGGCTCCGGCAAGACCGTCGCCTTCGGCCTCGCGCTGGCGCCCACGCTACTGGAAAACGAGGACCGTTTTGGGCCTGCGGCCGAACCGCTGGCGCTCGTGATCGCGCCGACGCGAGAACTCGCGCTCCAAGTCAAGCGCGAGCTAGAATGGCTTTACGAAGCAACAGGTGCCCTGATCGTCAGCTGCGTCGGCGGCATGGACATCCGCAGCGAGCGCCGCGCGCTGGAGCGGGGTTCCCATATCGTCGTCGGCACACCCGGTCGCCTCTGCGATCACATCCGCCGGCGCGCGCTCGACATTTCTGCACTCAAGGCCGTCGTGCTTGATGAAGCCGACGAAATGCTCGACCTCGGCTTCCGCGAAGATCTCGAGTTCATTCTGGATTCCTCGCCGGATGACCGTCGGACCCTGATGTTCTCAGCAACCGTTCCGGCGGCCATTGCTAAGCTGGCGAAGAGCTACCAGAAGAACGCGGTGCGGATCGCGACGGCGACCGAAGAAAAGCAACATGGGGACATCGAGTATCGGGCTCTTGTCGTGTCGCCAAGCGACCGCGAGAACGCAATCATCAACGTCCTGCGGTACTACGAAGCAACTAATGCAATCGTGTTCTGTTCGACGCGAGCGGCGGTCAACCATCTCACCGCTCGCTTTCACAATCGCAACTTCCACGTCGTCGCCTTGTCTGGCGAGCTGACACAGAACGAACGCAGCCATGCACTGCAGGCGATGCGCGATGGACGTGCTCGCGTCTGTATCGCGACGGATGTCGCCGCCCGCGGTATCGACCTTCCCGGCCTCGACCTCGTCATTCACGCGGACCTGCCGACCAATCCCGAAACTCTGCTTCACCGCAGCGGTCGCACAGGTCGCGCCGGCCGCAAGGGCGTTAGTGCACTGATCGTGCCGCTGAACGTGCGCCGCAAGGCTGAACGCCTTCTTGGCAATGCCGGCATCTCGGCCGCATGGGCTCGTCCACCGTCAGCGGAAGAGGTCACGGCACGCGACGAAGCGCGTCTGCTTGCCGACCCCATCTTCGAGGAAGCGCCGAGCGAGGAAGCTCAGGACCTGGTCAAGCGGCTTCTCGATACGCATGGGGCCGAAAAGCTCGCCGCGGCCTTCGTCAATCTCTACCGCTCCAACCAGTCTGCACCGGAGGATCTGGTCGAGGTCTCGGTCCAGGACAGCCGCGGTGGCAAGCGCCGCGAGACCGCCGACGAGCCACGCGAACCGTATCAGAAGGGTCCGCGCGATGACTTCGGGGCGAGCGTCTGGTTTTCGATTTCGGTCGGCCGCAAGCAGAATGCAGAGCCACGCTGGCTGATCCCGATGCTTTGCCGAAACGGCAATCTGACGAAACGAGAGATCGGCGCGATCAAGATGCAGACCGACGAAACTTACGTCGAGATTTCAGCGGCCCGCGCCGACAGCTTCCTGCAGTCGATCGGTCAGAACAAGACGATGGAGCGCGGCATCCGCGTCACGCCCCTCGACGGCACACCCGATTTCAGCAAACCAACAGCCTTGAAACCCTATGCTGGTAAGAAGGCCTTTGGCGAGCGTCGTGAATTCAGCGACGACCGCCCGAAGGATAAGTTCCGCAAGGAAGCCCGCAGCGAGGGCGACGAGCGACGCGATTCAAAGCCCTGGGGCAAGAAGCCGGGCAAGCCGAAGTTCGAGGGCAAGGGCAGCGGTGGCCCGAAGCCCAAGTTCTCAAAAAAGAAGGGATAACCATCCCAACGGCGACGCAGTTTTTGCGTCGCCGCTAGAGACAGGGGAGAGGATAATGGCAAATATGATCGTCTTACCGGTTCCTGTTTTCAGCACCATTTGCAACGAGGCGTTCAAGCTCCGACGTGCGGTCTTCATCGCCGAACAGAATGTACCTGCCGATGAAGAATTCGATGCGCTTGACCTCACGGCGCATCATGTCGTCGCTGTGGCGGGCGGCGAGGTTTGCGGGACACTCCGGATCATCCATGCGAAGGAGCATGTGAAAATCGGCCGCGTCGCGGTCAGCAAGGCATGGCGCGGACACGGTGTCGCGAGCGCGATGTTGACCTATGCGATGAACGAGCACCGATCCGTTCGTGAGAATCGATTTTATCTGACGGCACAAAGTGACAAAATAGCCCTCTACGAACGCTTCGGATTCGTCGCGTTCGGCAACGAGTTCCCGGATGGCGGGATGCCGCATCTGGCGATGAAGAATTATTGATTGGGCGAGTGGGAAGGGAATGAGGGGACTGCACCGCCGTGAGCGTAGCCCAAATCGCGGCGCTCTCTCGCTAGTGGATGTTCACACCTTTATCGTCGAAAACCTGCAACTGAAACCGGCACCCGGCTTGCCTGAGATACAGCTTTATACAGCTCATCCCGGCAGCGGGCTCTCGCGTCTCAGATCCAGCGACGAGGAGGATTCACCGCCTTATTGGGCCTATAACTGGGCCGGCGGAACCCTACTTGCTCGGCATATCCTGGAGCATCGAGACATCGTTCGCAATCGTCGCATCCTCGATCTCGGCGCAGGTTCGGGCATAGTCGGGATCGCGGCTCGAAAATGCGGAGCATCCCGGGTGATTGCAGCGGAGATCGACACGAACGCGATCGCGGTAATCGCTCTCAACGCCGAAGCGAACGGCGTGACAGTTGAAGTAACGAGCGCTGATGTTCTCGCAGGCGACCCGCCCGACGTCGATATTATTCTTGCGGGGGATGTCTTCTACAGTGCCCAGCTTGCGCAGAGAGTTTTGCAGTTCCTTACGGCCAGTCGCAAGGCGGGCATCGAGGTGCTCATAGGGGATCCGGGCAGACGGTCACTGCCGCGCGCAGCGTTGGAGCTTATCGCGGAATATGCCGTCCCCGATTTTGGCGACTCTTCGACCGGACAGGCTGCCATTGGCGGCGTATTCACGCTGCCGCATCCGGCTGATCGATGAGGACGCTCAGTTAGACGACGCTTTCTGTAGCTTCAGCAAGGCGTCCAGCGCCAAGTCCGCCATGGCAGCTGGAACGAAGACGTGATCGTGATGGTAGGCTGCTACCATGTTGCACGGCATTGAATGGGCTGCCAATTCGGAGGCAACCGCGGCCGTCAAGCCCACACCTTCCAGCGACGAAAAGACTTCCAGAACGATACGCCGCATCGGCACATCGCAATTGAAACCGAGTTCCGCTGCCCGGCTCTTCGAGAGGATCAGGGAGATTCCTTCACGCTCACGAAACCAGGCCAGCGCATCGGGAGCCGCAAGCCTGGCGACATCCTGGTCTGAGGTCACGCAGAATACGAACTCACCCTCCATGAGGGTGGGCGTCATGCCGGACAGCATCGCATGCGTGTCCCGAACGGTCTCATTCGTCATCGCAATCCTGCCTTCAGTTCGCCAGTCATACCCGGCACCACAAATAAAACGGCCTCAGTCGAGAAGGTCTGGCCTTAACAATATCACCGGGCAGGGACTTCCCGCGGGCAGTTCCGGTGCATGCGGCGGTCGGATAATTAAGCAGTCGGCCTGGGCGAATATCTTCATCATCGACGAGTCTTGCTTGCTGAACGGCTTCGCCGTCAGTGCGCCTGATGACGATCGCGACAGCGTGGCTCGCACATAGTCCTGTCGCTGGTCATTGGCACGGAGCGTTGCTGTCGTCTCCACCTTTGCCTCGCGCTTGACCGGCGGAAGTGAGGCAAGTTTGCGAACCAACGGCTCCAGGAACAGCAGCCCGCAGACCAGACTCGATACCGGGTTGCCGGGCAAACCAATAACATGCGTCTCGTCGAACCTGCCCACCATTAACGGTTTGCCCGGGCGCATGGCGATCCGCCAGAAATCGAGTTTCATCCCCGCGGCGAGCAGCGCCGCCTGCACCAGATCGTGGTCGCCCACCGACGCCCCGCCAAGCGTCACGATGACATCGACCTCAGCCTGCCGGGCGCGCTCGACCGCAGCCGAAATCGCGCGCTTGTCGTCGGGTACAATCCCGAGATCGAGAACATCGGCGCCAGCCTTGCGCGCCAGCGCAGCTATACCGAAGGTGCTTGACGCAATGATCTGAGCGGGAGCCGGCGAGCTTCCGGGCGGCAGTAATTCGTCACCGGTGGCGAGCAACGCGACTACCGGCTTGCGCCAGACCTCGAGTACCGCATGGTTCATTCCAGCCGCTACGGTTAGGCGCGAGAAGTCCAGCGCAGTCCCCGCCTTGAGTACAGCTTCGCCTTCAAGAAAGTCCTGCCCCCGCGGCCGGATGTGCTGGCCAATACGAACAGTGAATGTCGTGCGGATGCCGCCGTCGATCTTCTCCGCATCCTCCTGGAGCAACACGCTGTCCGCGCCTGAAGGAACCGGGGCGCCGGTGAATATCCGCACCGTCTCGCCTTTGCCGACGGCACCGTCGAACCCACGACCGGCGGACGACGTGCCGATGAGCTTCAACTCGGCGCCGGGCTCTGGAG
>Ga0075365_10000652_pt1 | contig 13817 bp, 16 predicted proteins | sample EndMetdeltDD1765_FD_71387 | JGI IMG/M metagenome (GOLD analysis project Ga0075365, IMG submission 71387) | Populus endosphere microbial communities from Tennessee, USA - Endosphere MetaG P. deltoides DD176-5 | ecosystem: Host-associated > Plants > Roots > Endosphere | place: USA: Tennessee... | reverse complement strand
ACCTCCATCGCCGGCACCATCAGTGCGTCGTTGAGGGGGAGCATCGACCGCTCGTACGAGCGGTCGATGCTCCCCCTCAACGACGCACTGATGGTGCCGGCGATGGAGGTGTTCGACACCGAGGGCGTCTACCGGGCCGAGCAGTGGCGCGGCGCGTGGGATGCCGACGTCCGCCTGCAGGAGCTCGACCGCGAGGGCGTGGCTGCCGAGCTGGTGTACCACGGCTTCTTCCGCACCGCCGACCTCGGGTTCAGCGTGATGAACGACACGTACCCGCACGACCTGATCGACGCCGGCGCCCGGGCCCACAACCGGTGGGCGCACGACACCTTCGGTCCGATGAGCGACCGGTTCCTCCTCGTCGGCGCCATGGGCGCGGCCACCGACCTCGACGCCACGGTCGCCGAGATCGAATGGATCGCCGAGCACGGCTTCCTCGGGACCTACGCGCCCGGCTTCCTCGGCGTACCGGGCCTGCCGCCGCTCGACGATCCCTACTGGGATCGATTCTGGGCCGCCTGCGTCGACGGCGACATCACCGTCGTCGTCCACGCCGGTTACGGCATGGCCCAGGGGTACGCCTTCGACCAGATCAAGGAAACGGTGCAGAAGGTCGACGCCGAAGGCGGCACCGACATGGACCTCGTCGTCGCCCTTGCGTCCGGGTTGTTCAGCTCGCAGTTCTTCGCCGACCTCGGCCATCGCCAGGCGATGTGGCAGATGATGTACGGCGGCGTGTTCGACCGCCACCCGGGCCTGAAGCTGCTCATGACCGAGGTGCGGGCCGACTGGCTGCCCGAGACGCTCGACCACCTCGACGCCGCCTACGAGTCGCGTCGCGCCGACATCCCGAGCAGGCGCAAGCCAAGTGAGTGGTGGCAGTCGAACTGCCTCGCTGGCGTGTCGTTCATGCACAAGGCCGAGATCGAGATCCGCGACGAGATCGGCGTCGAGAGCATGTGCTTCGGCCGCGACTACCCGCACGCGGAGGGCACCTGGCCCAACACGCACGACTACCTGCGCGACCTGTTCGCCGGTGTGTCCGAGGGCGACACGCGCAAGATCCTCGGCGAGAACGCCATCCGGTTCTTCGGCCTCGACGCGGCGGAGATCGCGGCGACCGCCGAGCGGGTGGGACCGACCATCGAGGAGATCACGGGCGACTCGCCGGGCGTCGACCCGGCGCTCATCTCGCACTTCGGTGATCGCACCGGCTACCTCAAGCCGGCGGAGCGGGGGAGCCGCCTGCCCGAGATCGAGGAGCAGCTCCAACACGACATCGACCGCTTCGCGTCGGCGACGTCGCGTTGATGCCGCTGATGAACCGCTTGCAGGGCAAGACGATCGTGATGTTCGGCGGGGCCGGCGGGATCGGATCGGCGACCTCGCTGCGCCTGGCGAGCGAGGGCGCCAACGTGGTGGTCGGATCGCTCCACCAGGAGAACGCCGACGCCGTGGCAGACCAGATCGAGGAGAAGGGCGGCAGCGCGCTGAGCGTCGGCGTCGACATCGCCGACGAGAAGTCGATCGCCGACGCCGTCGACGAGGCGGTGGCGGCGTTCGGTGGGATCGACGGCGCCCACGTCAACGCGGCCAACATGGCGATGGACGTCATCGGCAACGACTCCGACGCGGCGAGCATCGACCTCGACGTCTTCGACCAGAGCGTCCGCACCAACCTGCGGGGCTACCTCGCCTGCACGCAGCGGATCATCCCGGCGCTGCTGGAGCGGGGTGGCGGCGCCATCGTCTACACCAGCTCGGCGGCCGCGTTCGTGGGAGAGCCCGAGCGCCCGGCGTACGCCATCACGAAGGCCGGCCTCAACTCCCTCGTGTGGCACGTCGCCTCGAAGTGGGGCAAGGACGGCATCCGCGCCAACGCCGTGGCTCCGGGCCCGACGGTCAGCGATGCCGTCGATGCCGTCCTGCCTGCGGCGTACAAGGAGATGATGCTCGACACCGTCCGCAGTCCCCGGCTCGGGCGACCCGACGACATCGCCGCCATGGTGGCGCTGCTGCTCTCGTCGGAGGGCGAGTGGGTCAACGGCCAGGTGATCAGCGTCGACGGCGGCCGCACGCTCCGATGAACGAAGGGGAACAGGTGGATCTCGAGCAGCTCCGCAAGGACGTCCAGGAGCTCAAGGACATCGAAGCCATCAAGCGGCTGCGGGCGCGCTACTGGCAGCTCGTCGACGCCCAGGAGTGGGACGCCTGGGGCGAGGAGATCCTCACCGAGGACTTCTGGTTTCACAGCGACGCGGGCGTCCACGAAGGCCGGGACCTCGTGGTCGAGACGATGCGCCAGTCACTGACCGGCGGGAAGACCGTGCACCACGGTCACTCGCCGCAGATCGTGATCACCGGCGCCGACACCGCGACCGGCGTCTGGCCGATGAACGACTACGTCACGATCGACACGCCGAGCGGCAGCCCCTATGTGATCCGCGGGTACGGCTACTACCACGACGAGTACCGCCGGACGCCCGCTGGCTGGCGGTTGGCGCGCTGTCGGATGGAGCGCCTGCGCGTCGACACCGAAGGCGAGTACGGCGTCTGATGGCGACGTTCGAAGGGCAGGACGCCGATCTCATCGTGATCGGCAGCGGGGCCGCCGGCCTCACGGGCGCGCTGGTCGCCGCCCTGGGCGGCGCCCGGGTGACCGTGCTGGAGAAGGCCGCGCTGATCGGCGGCACGACGGCGATCTCGGGCGGCGGGGCGTGGATCCCGTGCAACCCGCGGCTCGCCGACGTCGGTGTCGAGGATTCCCGCGAGGAGGCACTCGAGTACCTCCGGGCGTGCTCCGGCGAGGGCGCCGACGACGACATCCTCGTCGCCCTCGTCGACCACGGCGCGGAGATGGTCCGCGTCCTGGAGGAGGCCGGCCTGCGCTTCCAGGCATGGCCGGCGATCGGTGGGGCGATCGACTACCGCCCCTGGCTGCCCGGCGCCAAGCACGGCGGGCGGACCCTCGAGGTCGAGTCGTTCTCGATGGGCGACCTCGGCGAGTGGTCCGACAAGGTCCGCCGTGACCCCATGCTCAACAGCGAGACCAACTTGCTCGAGTACTACCGCAGGTCGATGCACCTCGAGCCGCCCGGGTCGGCCGTGTTCGCGTCGATGGGCCCGTCGGGCACCGACCGCTACTGGCGCGGGACCGCGCTCAGCGCCGTGCTCCTCCAGGCCTGCCTGGCGCACGGCGTCGTCGTGCACCTCGAGACACCCGCCGCCGAGCTGTTGCTCGAGGACGGACGCATCGCCGGCGTCCGGGCGACCCACGGCGGCGAGTCGGTCGAACTGCGCGCCCCCCATGTGCTCATGGCCACGGGGGGCTACACCAACAACGAGGAACTGAAGAAGCACTGGCTCAAGGCCCCGATCGTCTACACGTGCGACGTCGAGTCGAACGAGGGCGACGGCCACCTCATGGGCATGGCCGCCGGCGCCCAGACCGCCGGCATCGGCGATGCCTGGTGGATGCCACACGTCCCGATGGGTGAGCACAACGGCGTGGTGAACGCTGGTGGCACGCGCGAGGACCGCATCCTCCCGCACACGATGATGGTCAACCCGTCGGGCAAGCGGTTCATGAACGAGGCGGTGAACTACTACGACGCGGGCGAGTCGTTCGGCAACAAGGTTGGTGCCGCGCCACGCGACTACCCGGCCTGGTTCCTCTTCGACCAGCAGGGTGTGGAGCGCTACGCCATCCTCGCCTTCAAGGTGCCGCCGGGCGAGCCCCCGGCGTGGCTGCACGTGGCCGAGTCGATCGAGGACCTCGCCGGCGCCATCGGCGTCGACGCCCCCACCCTCCATGCGTCGGTCGAGCGGTTCAACGGCTTCGCCCGCACCGGGGTCGACGAGGACTTTGGCCGGGGCGAGAACCCGTGGGACCGAGCGTGGGGCGATCCCGACCACACGCCGAACCCGTCGCTCGGCACCCTCGAGAAGGCGCCGTTCTACGCCGTGCCCGTCTACCCCGGCGCCATCGCCACGCGCGGCGGTCTGCGGGTCGACGCCAAGGCCCGGGTGCTGTCGGCCCGAGACGGCGCGCCGATCCCCGGCCTCTACGCATCGGGGAACTGCTCGAACGCGACAGCGACGGGCGCGTACGCCGGTCCGGGTGCGACCATCGGGCCGGCGATGACCTTCGGGTACCTCGCGGCCCAGAACGTGCTCGCCGAGCTCGACCGATAGGGGGAACCGTGGCTGACGAGATCGCCGACCGCATCGCGCTCCAGGAGAGGTTCAACCGGTTCGCCGACGCCCTCGACCGCAAGCAGTGGGATCTGCTCGACGGCTTCTTCACCGACGACGCGGTCGGCGAGTTCAAGGACCGCGCCGGCACCATGGACTTCGAGATCACCGGCGCCGACAACCTCACCGGCTTCGCCCGGAAGATGATCGGCAGCGACGAGATCGTCACCCAACACCTGATGGGGAACTTTTCGGCGACGATCGACGGCGACCAGGCGTTTGCCACCGTTCGGATGCGCAACTACCACCACGGGGTCGGCCCTCGTGCCGGTCTGAGCCAGGAGAGCGTCGGGCACTACGCCGGTCGCTTCCGACGTACCGACGCGGGCTGGCAGGCCTACTGGTGGCAGGAGGAGATCTACATCAACCTCGGCGACCCGGCGCTGTTCGCGGCCGAGATCGGCAACGCGGGCTGAGCTAGGAGAGGTCGAACCGGTCGAGGTTCATGACCTTGTCCCACGCGGCCACGAACTGGCGCACGAAGGTCTCGCCGGCGTCGCTCGACCCGTAGACCTCCGACAGCGCCCGCAGCTGTGCGTGCGAGCCGAAGACCAGGTCGACCGCGGTCGCGGTCCACCGCACCCGGCCCGAATCGCGGTCGCGTCCCTCGAACACGCCCTCCGTCCCCGACGCCTTCCACTCGAGGTCGGGCCGCAGCAGCTCCACGAAGAAGTCGTTGGTCAGCGTGCCCGGCCGGTCGGTGAGCACCCCGTGGGTGGCGCTGCCGGCCGTGGCGCCGAGGGCCCGCAGGCCGCCGAGCAGCACGGTCATCTCGGGTGCGCTGAGATCGAGCATGAACGCCCGGTCGAGCAGCTTGGTCTCGGGGGAGGCCTTCTCGCCACGCCGCAGGTAGTTGCGGAACGCGTCGGCCGTCGGCTCCAGCACGGCGAACGCCTCCACGTCGGTCTGCTCCTGGCTGGCGTCGGTGCGACCCGGGGCGAACGGCACGGTGATGTCGTGACCAGCTGCCCTCGCCGCCCGCTCCACCGCCGCGCACCCGCCGAGGACGATGACGTCCGCCAGCGACACCTGGGCGCCACCGGTCGAGGCGTTGAAGTCGTCGCGCACCTGTCCGAGGGTCTCCAGCACCGACGCCAGCTCGGCCGGGTCGTTCACTTCCCAGTCCTTCTGCGGGGCCAGGCGCAGTCGGGCGCCGTTGGCGCCGCCGCGCTTGTCGGTGCTGCGGAAGCTCGACGCTGCGGCCCAGGCGGTGCGCACCAGCGCCGCCGTCGACAGCCCGGTCGCGAGGAGGCTCGACTTGAGCGCCGCGATCTCGGCGTCGCCGACGAGCGGGTGGCCGGCGGCCGGCACCGGGTCCTGCCAGAGCTGGGGCTCGGCCACCCACGGTCCGAGGAACCGCGAGACCGGGCCCATGTCGCGGTGGAGCAGCTTGTACCAGGCTTTGGCGAAGGCCTCCCCGAGCGCCTCGGGATGCTCGAGGAATCGTCGCGAGATCGGCTCGTAGACCGGGTCCATGCGCAGGGCCAGGTCGGTCGTCGCCATCATCGGGGCGTGGCGGACGCCGGGCCGGTGGGCGTCGGGAACGGCGTCGGCGCCGGCCCCGTCCTTCGGGCGCCACTGCTGGGCGCCGGCCGGACTGGTGGTGAGCTCCCACTCGAAGCCGAACAGGGTCTCGAAGTAGCTGTTGTCCCAGGTGATCGGTGTCGGGGTCCACGCGCCCTCGAGTCCGCTGGTGATCGTGTCGGCGCCCGTGCCCGTGCCGTGCGTGTTGCGCCAGCCGAGGCCGAGGTGATCGACCGGGCACCCCTCCGGTTCGGGCCCGACCAGGTCGGGATCACCGGCGCCATGGCACTTGCCGAAGGTGTGGCCTCCGGCGATGAGCGCGACCGTCTCCTCGTCGTCCATCGCCATGCGCCGGAAGGTCTCCCGGATGTCGCGTGCGGCGGCGAGCGGGTCGGGGTTGCCGTTGGGCCCTTCGGGGTTCACGTAGATGAGCCCCATCTGCACGGCGCCGAGCGGTCCGGACAGCTCGCGGTCGCCCTGGTAGCGCTCGTCGCCGAGCCAGGTGTCCTCCGGCCCCCAGAAGACCTCCTCGGGCTCCCAGACGTCGGCCCGGCCGAAGCCGAAGCCGAAGGTGGTGAAGCCCATCGACTCCAGCGCGACGTTGCCGGTGAAGACGAGGAGGTCGGCCCACGAGATGGCACGGCCGTACTGCTGCTTGATGGGCCACAGGAGCCGGCGGGCCTTGTCGAGGTTGGCGTTGTCGGGCCAGCTGTTGAGCGGCGCGAAGCGCTGGGCGCCGTCGCCGGCCCCGCCCCGGCCGTCCTCGATCCGGTAGGTGCCGGCCGCGTGCCAGGCCATGCGGATGAACAGTGGGCCGTAGTGCCCGTAGTCGGCCGGCCACCAGTCCTGGGAGTCGGTCATCAGCGCCTGTAGGTCCTGCTTCAGGGCGTCGACGTCGAGGGTCGCGAAGGCGGCGGGGTAGTCGAAGTCGGCGCCGAGGGGGTTGCCCCGCGTCGGGTGCTGGTGGAGCACGGTGAGGTCGAGCTGGTCGGGCCACCAGTCGCGGTTCGAGCGTGGCCGGGTGTGCTTCGGCTCCGGGGCGTCGATCGCTGGGCTCTCGCTCTCGCTCTCGCTCTCGGTCATCGGCTCGTGCTCCTTCGTGGCGGTCAGGCGTGGTCGGTGGCGTCGGGTCCGGGGACGTCGATGCGGGCGAGCGGCGAGGCGACGGTGCCGAAGCGCGCGTCGCCGTCCGTCCACGCGCGATGAGCGGCGGCGATCTCGTCGCGCGAGCGGGCGACGTAGTTCCACCACATGAGGACCGGCTCGGGGAAGGGCTCCCCGCCGAGCAGCAACAGGCGGGCGTCCTCGGTGACGTCGACGGCGATCTCGTCGCGCCCGACGCCCAGGTACGCGAGCTGCCCCGTTCCGACGATCCGTCCCTCGATGGTGACGCTGCCGTCGAGGACGACGAGGGCGTGCTCGAAGGCGGACCGGACCGGGAGCGAGGAGGGACCGGCGCGCAGGGCGAGCTCGGCCCCGACCTGTGGCGAGTCGTGGCGGGCGGGGGAGGTCGCGCCGAGGAGCTCGCCGACGAGGGTCGTGACCTCGCCGTTCGCGAGCTCGACGCGGGGCAGGTCGTCGTGGTGCTCGAAGGCCGGCGCGCCATCGCGCGTGCCGTCGGGCTGGGCGACCCAGAGCTGGGCGCCGTGGAGACGGCCGGTGTGGATGCCACTCGTCTCCTCCGAGTGGGACACCCCGTGCCCGGCGGTCATCAGGTTGAGCTGGCCGGGCCGGATGACCTGCTCGGAGCCGAGACTGTCGCGGTGCAGCACGGCGCCTTCGACGAGCCAGGTCACCGTCTGCAGCCCGATGTGCGGGTGGGGACCGATGTCGAGCCCGCCGGTCCCGCTCGAGCCGTTCGTCACCTCGGCGGGACCAAGGAGGTCGAGGAAGCACCACGGTCCGACGGTGCGTCGGGGTCGACGGGGCAGCAGCCGCCGCACGGCGAGCCCGCCGACCTCGGTGGCCCGGCCGTCGACGATCTCGACGACGTGTTCGGCCGCGTCTCCGTCGCGCACCGGCGTGGCCGGGGCGTCGGCGCTCGAGACCGGTCCGCTCACGCTCCCGTTGTATCCGGATCGCGGCGTCTTCAGGCGTCGGGGCTGTCGATCCCGAGCTCGGCGAGCAGGGCGACGACACGGCGCTCGATGTCGTCGACGATCGGCCGCACCTCGTCGACGCCCCTGCCGGCGGGGTCGGTGAGGTCCCAGTCGAGATAGCGCGTGCCGGGGAACACGGGGCAGGCGTCGCCGCACCCCATGGTGATGATGATGTCGGCGGCCCGGGCAGCGTCGTCGGTGAGCTTCTTCGGGAACTCCTTGCTCACGTCGAGGCCCCGCTCGCCGAGGATGGCGGCGACGGCCGGGTTGATCTCGTCGCCCGGCGCCGAGCCGGCCGATCGCACGCGCACGCGGTGCCCACCGTGGTGGTCGAGCAGGACGCGCGCCGCGACGGAGCGACCGGCGTTGTGGGTGCAGACCACGAGGATCTCGGGGACCTCGGGGAGGGGGCTCGTGGGTGGCTGGCTCACGTGTGCTCCTGGGGGTGCGGGAGGAGGACCTCGTCGGCGATCGAACGGACCTTGGGGTGCAGCGCCCGCACCAGCCCGACGCCGAGGGCGCCGCCGACGAGCTGGGCCGCGACGAAGGCCGGGACCGAGCCGGGCTCGATGCCGGCGAACGTGTCGGAGAAGGCGCGGCCGACGGTCACGGCCGGATTGGCGAAGCTCGTCGACGAGGTGAAGAAGTAGGCGCTGGCGATGTACGCAGCCACTGCGAACGGCGCGGCGCTGGAGCGGCCCGACCGGACGACCCCGAAGATGACGAGGAGCAGGCCGAGGGTGGCGACGACTTCGCCGAGCCAGAGGCCCGACGACGAGCGGGCGTGCGTCGACCACGACACGGCGTCGAGCTCGAACATGAGGTTGGCCACGAGGGCCCCGATGATCGCCCCGCTGACCTGGGCGCCGGCGTACACGGGAACCTCGCGCCAGCGGAGGCCGCCGAACCAGGCGTCGGCGGCGCTGACGACGGGGTTGAAGTGGGCGCCCGACACGGGCCCCAGGGCGAGGATGAGGGCGACGAGTCCGCCCGCGGTCGCGGTCGCGTTCTCCAGGAGTTGGAGGCCGGTGTCGCCGGGCGACAGCCGCTGGGCGGCGATGCCCGAACCGATGACGACGGCGACGAGGAACGCGGTGCCGCAGGCTTCGGCGAGGGCCCGTCGAGCGAGGTCGGGCACCTCAGGCGCAGCAGGGCGCCGCGGCGGCCGCGTCGCAGGCCGTTTCATGGGCCGTGTCGTCGTCGGCGAGCACCGCGTAGATCTCCCAGGGCCCGTCGGGGGCGTCGACCCACACCTTCTCCTGGTCGGCGAAGCAACAGGTGCCGGAGCCCTCGGCCGACGCGACGCCCTCGCCGTCGAGGCGGCGCTGGTGGGCCCGCACCTCGTCGCTCGTCGCGACCTCGACGCCGAGGTGGTTGAGCCGGGTCTCGGCACCGGCGTGCTCGAACAGCACCAGCTTGAGCGGCGGGTCGGCGATGGCGAAGTTGGCGTAGCCGTCGCGGCGCTTCGCCGGCGCCGTGGCGAAGAGCTTGCTGTAGAAGGCGATCGCCTCCTCGAGGTCGGGAACGTTCAGCGCGAGCTGGGCGCGTGCCATGGGTGCCTCCAGGTACATTGATGTCTGTCGATGGAAACTGTGACGGATACATCGACGGATGTCAATATGTTTCCGGGAGGTCGGATGCCGCGCCGCACGATGACGCTGACGATGGCGGAGTGCTGCTCGGTGCTGGTCGAGCCGATCGACGAGGGTCCCGCCGCCGAGCTGGCCCGGGCCTTCGCCGCCCTCGCCGACCCCGTCCGCCTGCGCCTCTTCTCGATGATCGCCTCGGCCGGCACCTGCTGCTCGTGCGATCTGGTCGAGCCGATCGGCAAGAGCCAGCCGACGGTGAGCCACCACACCAAGGTGCTGGCCGATGCCGGGCTGATCGCGGGCGAGAAGGCCGGCCGTTGGGTCAACTGGTCGGTCGTGCCCGAACGGCTCGAGCAGCTGCGGGCGGCCCTCGCCCGCTGACCCGGGTCGCCGCGCCGCGATCAGGCGAGCAGTGGCTCGCGTAGGTCGGTGAAGGTCATGTCGCCGAAGAGAGCGGCGTAGTCCTCCTGCGGTCCGGCGAACTCGGTCGACTGCTCACCGGCTCGCGCCGCGGCCTCGCTCGTGAAGTAGGCGGCGTCGACGAACGTGTCGTCGGGGAACCACACGCGCAGCCCGCCGATCAGGTCGGGGCGGGCCGCCCGGAGCTGCTCGAGCATCTCCGGCGACTCGAACGCCTCGGCCTTCGCCCGATCGTGCACCGAGCCCTCCATGACCTGCACGAAGCCGGCCTCGTCCGAACCACCGTCGAAGAGCAGCGAGGTGTCGGTCGACTCGCGGAAGGTGGCTTCACCGTCGACGTACGCCGACGTCTCCGCCCACCACGCACCTTGCTCGGGCCGGTCGGAGTTGGCGCGCGCCGCGTCGGCGTCGGCGAAGCGGGCGAGCGTGATGAAGGTGCCGTCCTCGGCGATGCCCGTCGTGCTGCCCTCGAAGCCTGCAGCACCGGGGCGGAGCTCGGTCAGCCAGCGCTCGAACTGCTGTCGCAGTCCGGCAGGGTCGTTGGTGCGGCCCTTGATCACCTGTACGAACATGTCGCGCTCCTCTCGTCGTCCGCCGTCATCGGTGTTCCGGGTTCGGGAAGTCGAAGCGGCAGCCCGCGTCCCACGCGGCACGTTGGTTGCCGTGGGCCGGCACGCCACCGTGGTCGGTGAGCATGCGGGCCAGGTGCAGCAGGTTCCACGTCATGAACGTGGTGTTGCGGTTGGTGAAGTCGTTCTCCGGCCCGCCGCTGCCCGGGTCGAGGTACGACGGACCCGGTCCCGCCTCGCCGATCCAACCGGCGTCGGCCTGGGGCGGGATGACGTAGCCGAGGTGCTGCAGGGCGTAGAGGATGCTCATCGAGCAGTGCTTGATGCCGTCCTCGTTGCCGGTGATGAGGCAGCCGCCGACCTTGCCGTAGTAGGCGTACTGGCCGGCCTCGTTGAGCAGCCCGCTGTTGCCGTAGAGCCGTTCGATCACCTGGGTGCAGACGCTCGACTTCTCCCCGAGCCAGATCGGGGAGCACAGCACCAGGATGTGTGCCTGCTGCACCCGCTCGTACAGCTCGGGCCACTCGTCGCGCGCCCACCCGTGCTCGGTCATGTCGGGCCACACACCGGTCGCGATGTCGTGGTCGACGGCGCGCACCAGGTCGACCTCGACACCCTGGCGCCGCATGATCTCCATCGAGATGTCGGCCAGCCCCTGGGTGTGGGACTGCTCGGGCGACCGCTTGAGGGTGCAGTTGACGAACAGTGCCCGCAGGTCGCTGAAGTCCCACTGGTCCTGCTCGCAGAGCGACTCTTGCATCGAGTTGAGTTGCGTCACGACTCCCAGTCCTCTCGGAGGAGACGCCCGTTACAACGACGTCGCCGGTCTCGTCAGCCGGCCCGCCAGCGCCGGTAGAGGGCGACGAGTTCGTCGACGGCCACGTCGGGGAGCTCGTCGGTGTCGACCCGGCCCAGCGCGTCGACGGTGACGCGGAGCTGGGCGAGGTACTCGGTGCAGTGCGGGCACTCGGCCAGGTGCGCCTCGAGCCGGATGCGATCGTGATCGCGGAGCTCGCCGTCGAGATACGCCGTCATCAAGGCGACCGCATCGCGACAGACGAGCGCCCGTCTCCTACGTCGCCACCACCGCATCATCGGTCGCTACCCATCTCGACGGTGAGCAACGCCCGCAGCTTGGCCCGGCCGCGGTGCAGCAGGACGCGCTGGTGGCCGTCGGAGACGCCCAGCAACGTCGCCACGTCGGCCGGGCCGAGCCCCTCGACGTCGCGGAGCACGACGACCTGGCGCTGCTGGTCCGGGAGCTCCGGCAGCAGCGCCTGGACGCGCCGGGCGAGGTGCTCGGCGACGAGCTGGTCGTCGACGCGGTCGGACCACGGCACGGGTGGCTCGGCCCAGGCGCCCGAGCCGTCGAAGCGCTCGATCTCGTCGTCGGGCCGTCCGGCGCGCTGCTCGCGCCCGGCGCTCGAGCGGGCACGGTTGAGCAGGATCCGGAACAGCCACGTCTTGAACGACGAGCGCCCCTCGAAGCGCTCGACGCCGCGGAGGACGGCGAGCCAGGTGTCCTGGCACACCTCCTCGGCGACCGCCCGACTGCCGACGGTCGCCTCGGCGAGGCGCAGGAGTGGTGGTTGGTACCGGCGGACGAGGTGGGCGAACGCGGCCTCGTCGCCGGCGCGCACGCGCTCGACGAGACCGAGATCGTCCTCCACACCGCAGGAGGCTACGACGGCTTGGCGAAGCTCTGCGCTGTGTTGCTGTCGAACTCGAACGCCACGAAGGGCTCGTCGCCGATGACCCAGGCGTCGTGGCCGGGCTCGATGACGTAGGCGTTTCCCGGCAGGGCATCGCCCTCCGTGCCGTCGTCGTGGACGACGTGCATCGCTCCGGACACGACGACGCCCACGTGGTGCGCCTGGCAGCTGTCCCCGCCGACGACGGGCTTGATGCACTCCGACCAACGCCAGCCCGGCTGGGCGGTGAGGCGGGCGGCCTTCACCGAGCCGAGATCGACGACGTCGACCTGGGTCTTCTCGGGCGTGCGCTTCTCGTCGGGCGTGTCGAAGCTCTTGGCGAGCAGACCGGTCATGGCTTCCTCCTCGTACGTGGACGTTGCTGCGCTGTCCCTGCGACGGCCCGGCGCGTTACAGCGATCGTGCCAGCTCGACGTCGGGCGATGTGCCCGAGCGGCTAAGAAGCGCAGATGACGCGCGAGGTCGACGACAGCCGCAGGGTGCCCGCCTGGCTCGACCGGCTGGCGGCCTGGTCCTGGCGCTTGCTCATCGTGGCCGCGGCGCTGGCCGTGCTGCTGTGGCTGGTCGGACGCCTGTGGGTCGTCTTCCTGCCGCTGGTCGTCGCCGCCTTCCTGTGCCGGATCCTCGCCAGCCCCAACCTGCGCCTCCGCCGCCTCGGTTGGCGGCCGACGCTGGCCGCGGCGACGGTCCTCGCGCTCTTCCTCGTGGCCATCGTGGGGATGGGAGCGCTCATCGGGGTCGCCGTGGCGGGGGAGGTCGAGGAGATCGGCCCCACGGTCTCGCAGGCGATCGACGACCTCGAGGACTGGCTGGTCGACGACAGCCCGTTCGACGTGCAGCGGGCCGACATCGACGAGTTCCGGGCCGACGCCGGCGACCGCGTCCGCAACGCCCTCGAGACCTCGAGCGGGTCGCTCGTCTCGGGCGCTCTGCTCGTCGTCGAGGTGTTCGTCAGCATCATCCTCGGACTGATCGTCACCTTCTTCGCGCTGAAGGACGGCGACCGGCTCATCGCCTGGACCCGGCAGGCCGTGCCCGATGAGCGGCGGGAGCTCGCCGACCGCCTGGCCGACCGTGCCTGGCGCACGTTGGGTGGCTACCTCCGCGGCGCCGCGCTCCTCGGCCTGGTCGAGGGCGTGATCATCGGGATCACCCTGCAGGTCGTCGGCGCCAGCCTCGCGGTGCCGATGGCCGTGGTGACGTTCTTCGCCGCCTTCGTGCCCTTCGCCGGCGCCATCGTCGCCGGCGCCCTGGCCACCCTCGTGGCGCTCGGCACCGCGGGGACGGCTGCCGCGGTGATCGTCCTCGTCGTGGCGGTCCTCGTGCAGCAGTTCGACAACGACCTGCTCGCACCGATCGTCTACGGGCGGGCCCTCAACATGCACCCGGTCGTCGTGCTGCTCGCCATCGCCGGCGGCGGCGCGCTCTTCGGCCTCGCCGGGAGCTTCCTCGCCGTCCCGGTCACCGCGGTGGTCACCAACCTGTTCGTCGAGGCCCGGCGGGATCCCGCCGTCGACGGCTGACGCCGCGTCAGCGCGCGGTGGTCAGGTCGCGGTGGTCGGGTGTGGCGCGTCGGCGGCGAGCAACGTGTAGGCCGGGTTGAGCATCACCTTCTGGCCGTGCTCGTTGCCGAGCACCCCCTCGAAGGTC
>Ga0075365_10000651_pt1 | contig 13821 bp, 13 predicted proteins | sample EndMetdeltDD1765_FD_71387 | JGI IMG/M metagenome (GOLD analysis project Ga0075365, IMG submission 71387) | Populus endosphere microbial communities from Tennessee, USA - Endosphere MetaG P. deltoides DD176-5 | ecosystem: Host-associated > Plants > Roots > Endosphere | place: USA: Tennessee... | reverse complement strand
CCATGCTGATCGTCCCTGCCATGGTCGCCACCGATGCGATTCGGCGACGCTATCCCAGTCCACGACGTCACCTTGTCCGGTAACATTCCTGATGAGGCAATGCGCCCACCATCGGCGCGCGCCAGCAACCTAGAGGGTGGTGACGCCGATCCTGGTCAATCCCTCGGCTCCGTTTGGCAGTAAAGCGGACGTCGATGTCTCGCGGCCCGATATGCGAGGGTACCCTGTACCGGGCGCGCGTGTGTCGCTTCGCTTCTATGCCGCTTCTGTACGGAGAGCACGCCTGAGGCCGGCACTGTTTGCGTGGGTGTGTTGATCCTCAGCGCAGACCTCAAGCGTTCTCGCAACGCGAAACCCGACGTCGCTCCTGCGGAAGCCTGCCTCGGCTGCATGGCGGCGCGCCGATCTGAGGCCGCGCGGGCCGTTCATCCAGGAACCGCCACGCAGGACTCGCTTGTGGATTGTCGGGCCCTCCCGGCCAGTGATGTCGCCTCCGTAGTCGCGGCGCCAGCGGTCCTCGACCCACTCCCAGACGTTGCGTGCATCTGGTAAAGACACCAAGGATTGGGCTCGAAGCTGTTGGCCGGCATAGTTTTCTGCCGCCAGGGGTGGTTGCTGCCGTCTTGCCGCTCCATTGCCTGCAAGTCGTGCCAACCGGATAGGTGGTCTCGGCAACAAAGGCGCCAAACTGATGGACTGTGACAGCGAACTTGCCTATCGCGAATGGCTTTTCGATCGTAACCAAGTGTTGTGGACCCTCCACGGCGAGGCGGCCCGCCTCATCGCTTGGTGATCCCATCAGAAATCTACCTGCCCGCAGCGTCACCATTGCGGGGCACCAACCGCAATCAGCGCTCATAAAGGTTCTCCATCGGTTGGATGACGGGTGGCGTTGTTGGTCGATGACGCGTATGCACTGCGCTGTCCCGATCGATCCAAAGCCACTGCCTGCGCCCCCCAGACTCGCGACCGATTGGGAGTCGCCTTCGGGCCAAGGCAGGCACGTGGGGTCGGTGGCGGCGTCCGCCGAGCCTACGGGACGAGTCGCGAAGTTGGTGCTTCATTGGCTTTGCCGACGCTGACACTCACCATCGCGTCGGGTCGCGCGACGAGCGCTGCGGCCGCGCGAACCTCATCGATGGTGATGCCAGCGACGAGGGCGTCAAAATCGGCCAGATACGAATCCGGCAAGCCTTGCTCTTGCATGGTCATCAGCAGGGCTGAGAGACTGGCGCTCGTACCCAGGCCAAGGTAGTACCCACCGCGGAATGCCGCTTTAGCGTCTCCCAGTTCCTCTTCGCTCGGTCCCTCAACGACGAGACGGGCGATCTCGCTCATGGTCAAGGTCATCGCGCGCGGGGCGTTGCCGGGCGCGGCACCGAAGCTGCCGGAAAACGACTCCGATTGCTCGAGCCGGCCGCGACCTGTCGCGATGCTGTACACGAGACCCTCGCGCTCACGCACCACTCTGAATAGACGCCCGGTGAATTGTGCGCTCAGGATCTGGTTGAACAGGCTTGCCGCTAGGCCCTGGCGGGCATTGAGGAGCGATGCGGTATTCCCGAACACGACGATCGTCTGCGGTACGTCCATCTCAATGGATTGCTGCCGCGCCGACGCTGGTCGGATCGCCGGGACTGCCTGAAGGTTCGCTTTGGCCGGCAGCACGGCGAACAGATCATCGAGCAGTCGCGCCAGTGTTGGAGCGTCGATATCGCCAGCGACCGCAACCCGAAGCGTGTCACGAGCAAACACCCTCTGCCGATAGGCACGGACATCATCCGCGGAAATGCGCGCCACGGCGTCTGGCGTGCCCTTCACCGGGATTGCATAGCGGGTGGGACCGTAAAGGAGTTCCGTCAGACGGCGCGTGGCAACACTGCCGGGGTTTAGGCCTTCCTGCGCCAATGAAGCAAGGGCGCTGCGCCGTGCGCGCTCCATGGGTTCGGGATCGAAGCGTGGCGAGGCAATCGCCAGCTTCAAAAGCCGGAACGCCTCATCACGTTGTGCGCTCGGCGCGGAAACGCTGATCTGGATGCTTTCAGTCGAGGCATCGCCGGCGAAGCTAGAACCTAGTCGCGTCAGGCGGCGCGTCAAGTCCTGCGGACTGAGGTCACCGGCGCCTTCATTGAACATGTAGCCGGTGAAGTAGGCCACGCCTGGCTTGTCCGCGGGGTCCTGCACGGCCCCGCCCCTGAAGCTGATGCGCATCGAAATGAGACCGACCTCATGACTCTCGATCAAGAGTGCCTCAATGCCGCCCGGGCTGACGATGCGCTGCACAGGCTCGATCGCCAGCGCCGGTTTGGAACTGAAAGGGGTCGCACCGGACACAACCAATGCAACGACTATCAAGGACGCGCGCACCGACAGCCATCGATCGACACGATTGGAGACAAGAGCCATGACAACGGTATCCTTCGCTTGAAGTGGATTTGGCTAGCGGACCAGCTTGGCAGGCGACAGCTCGGGCACGAGCAGACCAGTGACCGACCGGCTGTTCCTGAGCAGTTCCCGACCTACGCGATTGACGTCTGCGAACGAGACACTTTCGATGCGCTGTCGAAATTCCAGAAGATCCTCCAGGCGCCATCCCGCAATCATCGAGCTTCCAATGCCTTCGCTGCGGGTCGCCGTGTTGTCCTCGTCGTAGACACGCGTCGCTAGAAAGCGCTGCTTCATGTCGTCGAATTCACTTTCGGTTACGCCGCTAACGGCGATGTCGGCAAGTGCGCGATCGAACGCGGCCTCAATCACCTCAGCGCTCACTCCCGGCAGCGCGGCCGCCTCGAATGTCACCTGTCCAGCAAAACGCCGAAGCTGGTAGCCACCAGACACCCCGCTCGCCAGGGCTTCATCAACCAAGGCGCGGTGCAGGCGGCTCAACATCCCGTCGCCGACGATGTAGGTGAAAAGACTCAGCGCCGTCGTATCCTGCAACGGCGTGGCACTAGCGTTACCCGTCAGGTAGGTGCGGCTCACATGCACTCCGCTCACTCGCGGGTGCGAAACCACAACCCGCAGCGCTACTGGCGCGCGTTCGGGCAACGGCCGGACTTCCATCGGCGCGATGTGGCGCCGCTCCACTCGGCCGTACGTGCGCTCCGCCAGCGCTCGCACCTCGGCTGCTGTCACGTCACCGCCGATAACGACGATGGCGCGCTGGGGCGTGTAGTGCCGGCGATAGAAAGCCATGGCCTTGGCACCGTCGAACTTTGCAATTCCCGACTCATTCCCGATCGGGGGGCGGGCGTAGGGATGGTCGGCGTAAAGCGCGGCCGAGGTCGCCAGGAAGAATGGAAATCCGGGCTGACCGGCATTGCCAAGATATTCCTCCATCACGACATTGCGTTCGTTCAGCGCAGCCGCTTCGGTGAACTGCAAGTTCTGCATGCGATCAGCCTCGAGCGTCATGAGATGCTCCAAGGCGTTGCGCGGCATACGTTGGTAGTAGGTGGTTCGATCCTGGGTCGTCGTCGCGTTGTGCATGCCGCCGCCGCGCATCACATAGCGATCAAATTCGCCCTTCGGAAACGTCGGCGTTCCCATGAACATCATGTGCTCGAGGTAGTGAGCCAGGCCTTCCTCGCCGGGCATCTCGTCAGCCGAGCCAATTCGATAGAAAACCATGTGCGTGACGATCGGCACACGATGGTCGGGCACCACGACGACCTGCAGGCCATTGGCGAGCTGAAATTGGCTAGGCTTTTCTGTTGGCGCTGCCGCATGCGCCGGGCCGACAAGGATCGCCGCTGCGAGCATCGACAACAGACCGCCCACCGTCACACGCCATAAGGCCCCACGTTCATGAGTGCGATGCCCGTACATCGTAAAACCTCTCGCGCTAATCGCGAGCGTCGCGGCACCATGCCGTTCGCTTGCGTTCGCAGGGTTACCGATATCCATGCGATGGGCTGTTCCGCATGAAACAGCCCCGCGAAGGTCATGATCCTAGGCGTGGCGATAAGACGAGCAATCCGCGCGAGGGTGTGCGGTAGTCGGAAGGTTCAGTCTGAAGGTCCAGTCATATTTCGAGCTAACAGAAGCGCAAATCGAAGAATTGCGGCGCGCAAGGCAAGCTACGCCCGGAGCAGATTCACACGAGCCGAACGTCCCTACCTGCTGTCCGGGAGCACGTCCGTTCATTGAGCGAGCTGGTGGAGCCTAGGGTCTGCGCACGCCGCCAAGAATTCTTCCAGTCAGAGCTAGACGTGGATGCGTTCCGCGAGCGGGTTCTGCTCCAGGACGGCGCAAAGACGATCTTTGGTGGTGTCAGGTTCAAGAATCTCAATCCAAAGGTTCCCTTTGTCGAGGTCAACGCCAACTTTGACCTATTTGAGCCGACGGCCGATGTGGCTCTCGAAACCGAATATTTCTTTCGATACCAGTAAGATCGCCACCTGCAGATCGACTCCAGGTGAGGGTGGCTCTCTGGGCTGTTGCGGTATTGGTACAAGACCGACGAAGGCGCGTGCGTCGACCGGCTCCCATGTCACGTCGGCTCTGACCAGAACGGAAGTCGGGCACGCTGTAGCGACGAGCGCCTTGGCTAGATTTTCGGTCTTTGATGTCTGCCTACTGACTAGCTTGGGGCCAGCCTGAAGTCCCCCGTTGAAGAAGGAACCGAGACTGGCCCCTCTCTACCTGAGGCAAGCTGCGGGGTTGCCGCCTCAGCATAGTCCGAATGGCTAGGCCATATAGCCTAATGATATATAACATTCGGCCTACACCGTTAAGTGGAGAATTGCGATCCAGACTGGTGCATGCATGTTGGCAGCGAGGCGGGGCGGCGCAATAGTCACACACGCCCAGTGCGAGCGGAGGACTCAAAGCATGCGGGCACACGCTCAGCGCGACTTCCAAGGAACGGTGCTGGTCGCCGATGATCATGCGGTGTTTCGCATCGGCTTGGTGCAGCTGCTGCGCAGTAGCTTGAAGATAAAAAGATTTCTCGAAGCGGAGTCCCTCTCGGAGGTGACCGGCCATCTCAAGGACCAGGATCTGGCGCTGGCGATCATCGACCTCCGCATGCCTGGCATGACGGGTGCAAAGGACCTAGAGCGAATCCGCCGCCAGCGTCCGGACGTACAAATCGTCGTAGTGAGCGCCTCCGAGTCGCGTGAAGATATTCTGCATGCCCTTGAGGCTGGCGTGCATGGCTACATCGTTAAGAGCCAACATACGGACCAACTGATCGTTAGGCTTCGCTACATTCTATCTGGCGAAATCTATGTGCCACCGAGCCTTGCAGAGCAGCAGCCTGTCCCGGACAGGGCGCCCCGCGCCAGCAAAAGGTTGTCCGGCCGTCAGCACCAAGTTCTCAAAGGTCTTGTCGAGGGCAAATCGAACAAGGAGATCGCCAAAGGTCTGAATGTGGCCGAAGGCACAGTAAAGATGCACCTGGCCGCGTTGTACAGGGTACTCGGCGCAACCAATCGTGCCCATGCCGCCGCCTTGGGCAGGCAGCTCATCGCATAAGCTTGGGGCTCAACTATCTGTCACTGATAGCGGCAGAACCAGGCCCAGCAACCTCCAATCCGGCGATGGCTTGCCGTACTCCAGCTTATGACCAAGCAAGCGGCACAGGTGCTCCAGCAGAACAGGGCCCAACCCGAGTACACCGCCTGCCGGGGCGCCGCGTGACGGCGACAGCTGGACAAAGGCGCACTCTTCCCTCGTCGCATCGATCCGTGCGCCTTTGAAGGCAGCCTCGAGCTTTAGCCGGTTGCCTCGTCGGCGACACGCGACGTGAATTTCTTCACCGCTTCCGAACTCGATCGCGTTGAGGACGAGGCTCCTCGTAGCGACCGCAAGCAGCTTTGGATGGCTGCGGACCACGCCTCGCATCCTCTGGAAACGCAGCCGCAACCCTCGTTCCGCGGCGATTTCTGCCGTCTCTCGCATAACCGAGGAAAGCACGTCAGCGAGTTCGCATGCGCGCAACGGCGCCATCTGAAGGCCTGCCTCGATCCGCGACAGGAGGATCAGGACGTCGAGCATGTCCAGGAGGGATCCTAATGAGCCCTCGATGTGCTTGGCGGTGCGCTTCAATTCAGACGACTCGGAAACGCCATCCAGCACATTGGCAAGCAGCAGCGCAGCCTGCACGGGTTGGCGCAGGTCATGCGCCGCCCGTGCCCAAATGTGCGCGATCGATACACACTGGCTTGGATCTTCGGCCGTTACAGTCACGTCAAACTCGCTGTCTGGAGAGGCGTTCCGTTTGGACATGACGGTGGCGGCTCCAACCTAGCGCCGACAGATTGTCGCTTCCACCCTATGGGTCGGACCGGGCCGTGTCATCGGACGAATAGGATTTGGTCGCGCCCGGCCGACCTAGCCGCCCGGCTCTGGTCTTTCCACCAGATATGCAAGTCGGGCTGGCAGGCCTTAGCACTGATGCAAGGTCGCGGCGGAACTCAAAGCCATCGCCGACCGCCAGTTGCGGGGCTTGGCCCGGTGACGCGGGACCACTGGGCCATAATTTCTCCGGCGCAAGACCTCAATAGGACGTTGGCATTCTTCGCTGATGGGTCCACCCACTCGGCGGCGGATGAAGCTGGCGTTTTGAAAATCGGCATCCTGCCTGCCCCAGACAATGTATGCTGCACAAACATCGATTGGGCACCAGCCGTTGGTGCTCGCGAGGCGCTGGGGCTACCCATGCAATCCCGTCTCTCCGAGTTTGAACGTCACCAGCTGAGCGTCGTTGCGCGTGTGACGCCGCATGCGATGGCCGGACATATCCTTAACACTACCGTCTTGGCTCTTGCGCTGGCAGGCTCAATTCCGAGCATTCAACTCATCATCTGGTGCGCGTATTCGTACGCAATAGCCCTGGTGGTGCTTTATCGACACCTGAGAAGGCGCGGTCGGATAGCAAGAGACCTTCGGCACGCGGTCAGGAGGGCGACCATCTACGCGTTTTTTCTCGCCTTGCCGTGGAGCGCGATCGCCGTTCTGTACCTGGGCAACTTGGCGCACAACGAAGAGCTGATCTTGGTCGCGCTCGGGGTCGGCATGGCAGCCAGCGGCACTGTGCTGCTGTCAGCATTGCCCTCGGCTGCCATGAGCTACATGTCTGGAATACTCATTCCGAGCGCCGCGAAGTGTCTGCTCTTTCTCAACCACCGGGGCTACGTGCTCCTCGGTGTATTGGCCCTCAGCTACTGGTGGTTTCTGGCCGCGCTCATCTCCAAGATCACGCAAGAGATCAGCGACCGCAAACGGGCGGATGTTGCACTCAAGGACAGCGAAGTCCGATTGCGGCTGCTCGTGCGCGAGCTCGATCACCGCGTCAAGAACGTCCTCGCGTCGGTCGCAACGGTTGCGCAGCGAACACGCGAAGGCAGCCGCTCGATGGACGAGTTTCTTCAGCTATTCGATGGCCGTATTCAGTCGATGGCCAATGCTCATGCGTTGCTGAGCCGCAATCACTGGAAGGGTGTGAGCCTGGCCGATCTAGCCAATAGCGAATTGGCGCCCTATGTCGGTGAGAATAGCGCGAGCGTTGAAGGTCCTGCCGCGCTTCTGTCGGCGGATGCCACCCAGCCCGTGGCGATCGTGCTGCATGAACTCGTAACCAATGCCTCCAAGTATGGTGCGCTGACGACGCCGCACGGACGCATCTCTGTACGGTGGGATTGGCAGGATGGCCAACGCAGCTTGTTGCTGGAATGGATCGAGAGTGGAGGTCCTGCCGTCACGGCTCCAACCGAGACGGGGTATGGCACGGGTGCCATTCGCAACCTCATTCCTTACGAACTGGGTGGCAAGGTAGACCTTGTCTACGACGCTGAGGGCGTGCGCTGCAGGATCACGTTGCCGGCCAAATGGCTGCAGGCCGGCAAGACGCCAACTGACGTTCTCAGCGTATCTGGCCCCGGCCCATCACACGACGTAGCGTTGCCTGCAACGCAGTCGCGGTGAACGGCTTGTGCAGTATGGCGGCGAACCTCTCCAAAGACTGGGGAAGGTCCCCATAGCCGGAGATCACTATGATCCGGGTTCCTCGATCGTGCAGCCAGTCCATCAGGGGATAGGCCATTTCGCCTTTGAGATTGACATCGACGAGAGCCAGATCTGGTTTGCATTCGGTTGCCAAACCGCGCGCCGCCTCTGTCGTGGCTACGGGGCCGGCAACATGCATTCCCAACTTCTCGAGCGACAACCTAAGCGCATCCGCTACCTGCCATCCGTCCTCGACGACGAGCACCCGCACACCGTGCAAGTCAGATAATGTAGCGTCCTCGGAGGGTTCGTTGGCTGGAGACATGTAGCTGTTGCCTCGCGCATGGCGCCGCTCAGAGAGAGGCTGCCCGCAAAGTCTGCCACACAATCCACGAGGAGCGCAGGCGGGAGCCTGCAGTTCAATCGCGGCGAATGTCTTTTGTGCCACGCTGCGATAGTCGCATTGTGGCACATGGCGTCGGATCTTCGCGTGATGATGTCCGCTGGGCTTCATCAGCGGACAATCGCCTACAGCGTCGACACCAGATTTCGCGCTGACTTCTCACGGCCTGGCGAGCCGACCGATAACGCCTTCATCGAGGTGTTCAACGGCCGGCTGCACGCAGAATGCTAGAAACACGCACTGGTTCTTGTTGCTGGCTGACGCTAGAGAACGGCTGCATAGAGACTACAACGAGGTAGGACCACTTGGCGCGACCGGCACTCGGACTGGATACAAACGCGAATCTTTCTCGGCGATGCTGCTAGCCATGTTGGAGCGAAACTTGCCAGACACTTGCGCGGTTTCGACTTCGATGCCGGCGTCGCAGGGGTTCCATTGACGGAATGCGATCCGTCGCAAAGCTCATAGCTCGTCCCGACAGGATGGTAGCGTTGAGGTCGGGCGAACGTACGGAGTCTAGCGCATTCCCGGGGAAGACTTGGGACGAAGACCGAGCTTTGCCGCAAAGCAGGTCCCCGATGAACCCCGGTGCAGACGAGAGGATCGGAAAGAACGGGAAAATCTAGGTCAATTCCGACGATGTGTGGAGACCGTCCTCGTCGCTAGCTTCCTCGACAGGCCCGCTGTCGACAAAATGCACCAAGGTGTGACGCGAGGAACAGGCGTCACGGGTTGCTTCGTCGATAACAGGTGCGGATCGTGGTGGTTAGACGGGCTTGCCCAGCCAGAAGTCGAGGAACAAATGCAAAATTCTCAGATGGGGCCGCATGCAACATTCTTGGATGCTGTTAGCCCCAGCGAGATCGCGCAACGACTCGAGGCGGCTAGCGTGCAACGAGCAGGCTTGCCGACCAGAAGCCTGATCTTGCTGGCAGGGCTTGGAGGTATTTACCTCGGCTTCGGCGGTGCACTTTCCACGCTCGTAGCCACTGAGACGATGCTCGGATACGGCTTGGGCCGGCTTGCAACTGGTCTTGCGTTCAGCCTGGGCCTGTTCATGCTGGTGGTTGCGGGCGGCGAGCTATTCACCGGCAACAATCTCATGGTGCTGGCATTTGCCAGTCGCAAGATCTCATTCCAGGCCGTGCTGCGGAATTGGGTCTTGGCCTATGCCGCAAACGCCGTCGGCGCTGTCACCCTGGCTCTTGTAATCCATTTGTCCGGTGTCATGGACAATGCAGCAGTCAAAGCGACGGTCGTCAGGATTGCGGAAACCAAGGCCCATCTCGGCATGACACCGGCCTTCTTGCGGGGCGTCCTTTGCAACATGCTGGTATGCCTCGCCGTGTGGCTGAGTGTCGGCGCGCGCAGCGTTGAGGGCAAAGCGATTGCGATTGCCTTGCCCATAAGCGCCTTCGTTGCCCTTGGGTTCGAACACTGTATTGCCAACTTCTACCTGCTTCCGATTGGCATGCTGAACGGCGCGCAGATTGGATTCACTGATTTCGTCGGCAACGTTGTCGCCGTTACGCTCGGGAACACACTCGGCGGTGTCATCGTCGCCGCCACCTACTACGTGGTTTTCCTCAGCGATCACCGACCGCATGCATACTCCGAGACGAAGACCGGTTCCGCTGCCGCATTAAGGCGCGAGGCCACCAAGCCGAATGGCCTCAGCAATAGCCCATCGACCGGCATGCGCATGGTGGCGCGGCGCCTAATGGTGGGCGGCACCCCTTGGCTGCGCAGCGCCGAGAAGTAACGGCACAACATCTGGTATCGCAATCCGGCTTGTCCCCTGCGGAACTGCTCGCCTCTGGCGCGGTCTGTAAGCAAGTCGCTGTGGTCTAGCCAACGAAGCAAGACGAGAAATTCGCGCCCGCCAAATTTGAGGGAGGCCAATATGAACTGTTCGAGTAACCGTCTCCCAATTCTTCTTTGCGCCCTCGTGTTGCGCTTCTCTGAGTGCGTGGCATGGGACCACGATTGGACCGTTGTGACATTGGCACGGGACGGATCGTGGGGCGTTGCGAGCCATAGCTCGCAGCCACAAGCCATGGCCGAAGCAATCAGACGGTGTAAAGCAACCGCTCGCGACGCAAATGATTGCGGCGCGCACTCTGCGGCCGCGAAAGGCGGTTGGATCGTCGCCAATCTTTGCGGTGGCTACAAGCTTATTGCTACCGGAATCAGCCTCACTGATGCAGAGCAAGAGGCGCTGAACCGTGAAATCAGCTTGCAACTCTTTTACGTTTCAGATTTACCTCCCTGCAAACGCGTCGTGACGGTTGATCCCGACGGCACCATTGTTCCTTCGAACCAGCAATTTTCCACCGCGCGTGAGAGAGCACGATAACGGACCACCCGCGCGATCCTCAAAAATTTCTCATCGTGGAGCGAGCGTTGTCGTTGATGCCTTTGACACAACATCCGTTCATCACACGGCGGCAGACGAGTTCCTACAAGCAGCGCACGTGCAAGGCTTTGGCCTCGTCATGCCTATGCACGGGTTCTTTGAGATCAAGAGTGCGATGCACCGGATTGCGCACATAGACGGCAGACAAATCGCACCGCGCTATCGCACCTTCAATTCAGCGCATCTCCTGACGGCCAAGAGGTTGGGGCTGACGCTCGTGACGAGGTATGGCCCATGCTGAGAAAGGCAAAAGAAGCCGGCATTCCGGCAGCGAGCATTGCCGAAGCGTTGGCAATCGTTGGAGCGCGGAGCTGCTGAGCAACTAGCCCGCAGGATAGACACGTCTGGATGGCGGCGCGAGAGAAGTCCGGATCGAGAAACCCGCCACCTGCCGCATGACCTCGCCGGGGACATACTGCGCGCGCATCACGGTGTGGCCGGTTTCCATTCGGCTCGGTTGCGTCGGGGAGTAACGGTTCTCGACGTAGGGCGGCAGGAGCCCTAGTGCCGTATGTCGAAGTCAGGTGCCAACTCGGAAAAGGCGACAGCCGCCGACGCCACGTTGTGGTTGTGTGCCTTTCGTACGGCTTCGCCGACACCGTTCGCCGCGAGGCCCGATGGCGGCGATACGCCCGCCTGTTACGGCGATGCCGACGAGGTCGCCCTCGCGGCCCGGGATGCGGGCCTGGGGGAGGATCAGGTCGAAGGACATGGCATCTCGACCTCAGTGCACGCCCAGGAACTGCTGCAGCCGAGTCGTATCGGCCTCGATCTCGACCGGCGTACCCTGGTGCACGACTTTGCCGGTTTCGAGGATGAACACGCGGTCGGCGACGGCCAGGGCGGAATAGAGGTTCTGCTCGACCAGCAGCACGCCGAGGCCCTCCCGTCGCAGGCCGACGATGATGCTCTCGAGCTGCTGCACCATGACAGGCGCCAGGCCCTCGGAGGGCTCGTCCATCAGCAGCAGCTTGGGGTCGATCATCAGCGCGCGCGCCACGGCCAGCATCTGCCGCTCTCCGCCCGAGAGCTGGCCGCCGCGATGCGAGCGGCGCTCGGCGAGGCGCGGGAAAGTGGCGAAGATGCGGTCGACCGTCCAACCCTCGCGCGCGCCGGCGGCCTTGTAAATCGTCAGGTGCTCGGTGACGGTGAGCGAGCCGAACAGCCGGCGGCCCTGCGGCACGTAGCCGACCTTGCGGCGGGCGATCTCGTGCGGCGTGAGCCCGCGCAGCTCGCGGCCTTCCAGTAGGATGGAGCCTTCGCGAACGCTGGGCGAGGCAAGCCCCATAATCGAACGGATCAGCGTGGTCTTGCCCATGCCGTTGCGGCCGAGCAGGGCGACGATCTCGCCGGCCTTCACGTCGAGGCTCACGCCGTGCAGCACGTGCGCGGCGCCGTAGAAGCTGTGCACGTTACGCACGTCGAGCATGATGCGGCTTTCCGAGATAGACCTCTTGCACGGCCTCGTTGATGCGGATGGCGGCGGGCTCTGCTTCGACCAGCAGGCGGCCGTGGTTGAGCACGCTCACATAGTCGACGAGGCGCAGCGCGAGGTCCATATCGTGCTCGATCAGCACCATGGTCAGGTCCTTGGGCAGACCTTTGACGATCTCGGCGAAGTAGGTGCGCTCCATGGCCGAGAGGCCGGCGGCGGGTTCGTCGAGCAGCAGCAGGCGCGGTTGCGAGACGAGCGCCATGGCCAGCTCCAGCTGGCGCTGCTCGCCGTAGGACATCTCGCGCACGGTCGATTGGTGGCGGTGCGTCAGCCGGCTGGTCTCGAGGGCCCGATCCAGTCGCGTTGCCTCGTCGGTGGTGAGGCGGTCGCCGGCGAACAGCTGGAACTTGCCTTGTGAGGTGCCTCGCAGGGCGAGGCGCATATTCTCGGCCACCGTCAGGTTGGCAAACAGATTTGTGATCTGGAAGGTGCGGCCGATGCCGAGATGGGCGCGGCGGTTGGGTGGCATGCGGGTGATGTCGCGCCCCTGCAGCAGGATGCGCCCCGAGGATGGCCGGATCACGCCGGTGATGGCGTTGAAGAGCGTGGTCTTGCCGGCACCGTTGGGCCCGATCACGGCGCGTCGCTCGCCCTCGCGCAGGGTGAGCGACACGCCATCGACCGCCGACAGCGCGCCGAAGCGGACGCTTACGTTCTCGAGCTGCAGAATAGGGTTCGTCAATTGGTCTGGGTCCCGCTGCTCCAAGTTGTCATGGTCGGGCTTGTCCCGACCATCCATCCATCCGCGCGCTCCGGAGGCTGCTGAAGGATGGATCCTCGGGACAAGCCCGAGGATGTCCACCGGGGCAGCATCTGTTGGCCAGAGAACACTAGCTCTTGATGCCCTGGAAGGTGCGCGAGTAGGGCGGCTGCTTCATGTACGTCTCGGGGTCGTAGGTCCAGAACTGCGAGACGTTGGGATAGCTGGTGACCACCACGTTCCACAGCTTGCCGTCGGATCGTTTGGCAACCTTGCGGATGAAGGCCGTGTAAACTGGGTGACCGTAGGCATCCATCTTCACGACCGGGCCGAGCGGCGAGCCCTTCAGCTCGACCTCGCGCACGGCTTTGAGGAACACGTCGCGGTCCTCGACCTTGCCGCCGATCTTGGTGATCGCCTCGGTCAGCCACATGCCGCCCGCATAGTGATTGGTACCGAACACCGAGGGCAGCTTCTGGTAGCGCTTCTCGTACTCGGCCACAAACGCCTTGGTGCCGTCGTCGGTGGCACCCTCGGCAAAGGAGTGGCAGCTGACGATGTCGAGCGCCTCGTCGCCGAGCGTGCGGATCACTGACTGGTCGGCCAGGTTCATGGCGCCGACGAGGGGGATTTTCTCCTTTAGCCCGAAATTCTTGTACTGCTGGATGAAGCGCGTGGAGTCGGCGCCGGTCTCCATGGCGAAGATGGCGTCGGCGCCGAGGTTGGCGAGCTGGCCGAGATAGGGGCTGAAATCGGCCGTCGCCAGCGGGTGCCAGAACTGCTGCAGGATCTTGCCGCCGGCCTCCGAGAAGGTCTGGCAGAAGCCGCCGGTCATCTCGTGGCCATAGGTGTAGTCC
>Ga0075365_10000649_pt1 | contig 13829 bp, 13 predicted proteins | sample EndMetdeltDD1765_FD_71387 | JGI IMG/M metagenome (GOLD analysis project Ga0075365, IMG submission 71387) | Populus endosphere microbial communities from Tennessee, USA - Endosphere MetaG P. deltoides DD176-5 | ecosystem: Host-associated > Plants > Roots > Endosphere | place: USA: Tennessee... | reverse complement strand
CCGCCGCGCCATCCGGTCGACACCATCAGCGACGTCGCCGCGAACTTGCAGGCGAACGCGACCAGCAGCGTGCCGATGCCCACCTTCGTCGCCATGAGGGTGCCGATCTGGTCCTCCCCGAAGGTGAGCGCGTAGATGCTGCCCAGGCCGAGCAGTCCCAGCAGCGCGCCGCCGAGGATCGGTCGGGGCAACGCCGGCAGTCGGGCGAACAGCCGGCGCTGAACCTGTACCGCAAGAGTGAACGCAGCGGCGATCAGCGCGCCGGCGACCCCGGCGCCGAGCCCGACCAGCAGGTCGCGCGCGCCGAGCAGGTGGGGCGCCGGGAAGTGCCAGACCGAGTCGATCCCCGCCTGGCGCACCACGACGAAGGCGGCGTAGCCGGCCAGGGCGCCGATGGCCGCGGGGATGATCGCCTCGACGTACTGCATGCCTCGCCGGTGCAGGATCTCGAGGGCGAACACCGCACCACCGAGCGGCGCGCCGAACAGCACGGTGAAGCCGGCCGCCATGCCGGTGATCGTCAGCACGCGCAGGTGCGACGGGCCGAGGTCGTTGCGGCGGGCGATCCACGAGCCGACGGTCCCGGTGGTCTGGACGAGCGGTGCCTCCGGGCCGATGGCGCTGCCGGCGCCGATCCCCAGCAGCGACACCGGCACCAGCGAGCGGAGCTCGCGCGTGTCGGACTTCCCGCCGTCGACATGGATGTTGTCGACGAGCAGCTCGACGTCTCCGGGGTTGCCGAGCAGCAGCGTGATCCCTCCGATGGCAGCGCCGACCAGCGTCAGCACCACGAGGTGCGCGGGCTCGCTCCAACGATCGGGCCCCAACAGCTCGGTGACGACCTTCAGCGCGCCGACGTAGCCGGCGCCGATGAGGCCCGAGACCACACCCACGAGCAGCACCAGACGGAGCAGCTTCCGGTCAGACATATCACGCTAGGATAGATTCGGTGGCGGTGACCCGGACAATCGCGGACCGCGACTACGAGCGGCTGCTCGAGGTCCGCACCGCGCTCCGCCGCTTCCTGCACTGGAGCGGCGAGGAGGCCGCGTCGGCGGGGTTGACGCCCGCGCAGCACCAGCTGCTCCTCGCCGTGCGCGGCCACCCGGGTGGCGAGGCGCCGACCATCGGCGAGCTGGCCGAGCACCTGCTCCTGCGCCACCACGGCGCCGTGCAGCTCGTCGACCGGGCCGAAGCGGGCGGTTGGGTGCGCCGCGCCGGCGACGCGCTCGACCACCGAGTGGTGCGGGTCGAGGTCACGGCGAAGGGCCGGCGAGCCCTGGAGCGCCTCGCCCCGTCGCACCTCGAGGAGCTGCGACGCGTGCGCCAGGTGCTCAGCGAGCTCTGAGGTACGCCAGCCAGCCGCCGTACTCGGTGATGTCGGGCGCGCCCTCGGCGGCGTACGCCTCACAGAGGAACCCGGGGACCTCGGTGTCGTCGGCGAGGGCGACGGTGCCGATGCCGAGGGGCGAAGGGATGGCGGCCACGAACGAGCCGAACCCGTCGGTGGGAAGGCGCCACACCTCGCCGCGGACCTGTGCGCCCCCGTCGAGGACGCGTACGAGGCCGGGCTTCGGTGGCGAGGTGGGCAGCGCCACCAGACGGTAGGTGGGCGCGGTGACGTTGGCCCGCACGAGGTGCCCGCCCCGGTCGACCAGCTGGTGGTTGAGCGGCTGCCCGGTGAGGTGGGCGCCGACGACGAACAGGTCGGTCCAGCCGACCCACGACGGCGGGGGCGGGTCGGGCTCGCCCACCAGGCGGGCGCCGGCGACGGCGACGACCGGATCGGCGAAGGCCGGCCCGAGGAACGTGACACCGAACGGCACACCGTCGTCGCGCCAGCCGCAGGGCACCGCGGCCGCGCACAGGTCGAGCGGGTTGGCACCCGCGGTGTAGGTACCGAGCCGGAGGTTGACGCCGATCGGGTCGGCGGCGACCTCGTCGAAGGTGGGCGCCTCCCCCACCGTGGGCACGACGACCACATCGACTGCACGCCACCACCCGGCGACCTGGTCGCGGAGGCCGAGCAGGCGGGCCCGGTCCCTCGAAGACGACGCCGCGTCGATGCGCCCGCCCTGAGCGATGATCTGGGCGACCGTCGGGTCGGCGCCCTCGGGGTGCTCGGCGAGGAACGCGCCGACCGCGGCGAAGCGTTCGGGCAGGAACGCCGCGCCGTAGACCAGCTGCCCCGCCTCGAGGTACGGGGAGAGGTCGAGGGTCACGAGCGATCCCAGGCCCTCGAGCTCCTTGACCGCCCGCTCCCAGGCCGAGCGCGCCGGCCCGTCGAGGAGGACGAGGTCGTCGTCGCGCGGGACACCGATGCGCAGCGGCCCCAGCGGCGCGACGGGGGTGCCGACCGGGACCGGCCGAGGCCCTCCCGCCATGGTGGCGAGGGCGGCGGCCGCCGAACGGACCGTCGGGGCGAAGATCGACACGCAGTCGAGCGACGCACAGGCCGGTACCACGCCGTCGGTGCTGATCAGGTCGACGGTGGGCTTCAGGCCGACGATCCCGCAGAGCGCGGCAGGCACTCGTCCCGAGCCGGCGGTGTCGGTGCCGATGGCGAGGTCGGCCTCACCCGTGACGATCACGACGGCCGAGCCCGAGCTCGAACCGCCGGCGATGCGATCGGGCACGTACGGGTTGGGCACCGCCCCGTAGGGCGATCGGGTGCCGACCAGTCCGGTGGCGAACTGGTCGAGGTTGGTCTTGCCGACCACGACACAGCCGTCGTCGACGAGGCGCTGCACGGCGGGCGACGAGACCTCGGGCACGTACCCGTACGCCGGATGCGCGCATGTCGTCGGCATGCCGGCGACGTCGACGTTGTCCTTCACCGCGAGCCGGGGTCCGCCCACCAGCGCGTCGACGCGGTGGATCCACGCCGGATCAGTCATGCGAGCTCACGCGCCGATCGCCGCCAGCAACGCCGAGGACGGAGCGATGGCGCCGAACACACCTCCCTGCATGGTGACCATCTTGAGCGCGGCCTCGTAGTTCCCGTAATCGGTGGCGCCCGTGCAGTCGGTGAGCAGCAGGCACTCGTAACCGCGGTCGTTCGCGTCGCGCATCGTCGTGTGCACGCACACGTCGGTCGTGATGCCGGTGAACACGAGGTGGGTGATGCCCCGCCGGCGCAGGATCAGGTCGAGGTCGGTGGCGTAGAACGACCCCTTGCCCGGCTTGTCGATGACGATCTCGCCCTCGACCGGTGCGACTTCGGGAACGATGTCCCAGCCGACCTCGCCCCGCACGAGGATGCGACCGGACGGACCGGCGTCGCCGATGCCGGCGCCGATGCGCTTCGAGCGCCACAGCTTGTTGGGTGGGCAGTCGGAGAGGTCGGGGCGGTGGCCCTCACGGGTGTGGATCACGGTCCAGCCCGCGGCGCGCACCGCGGCGAGGACCTTCTGCGTCGGCTCGAGGCCGGCGCGGGTGAGGCTGAGGTCGTAGCCCATGGCGTCGACGTAGCCGCCTGGTCCGCAGAAGTCGGTCTGCCAGTCGATGCAGATCAGCGCGGTGTGAGCGGGATCGATGACGCCGTCGTAGGGCCACGGATAGGGCTCGGCATCGACGGTCGCGGTGATCACGGGACGGCCTCCAGGTCGGGGGTTGTTCGGGGAGTGGCGAGCGCGGACAAGAGCGCTGTGCTGGTGCCGATGGCGCCGAAGATGCCACCGGACATGGTCACGCTGGACAGGGCGTGGGCGCCGAGGTCCTCGTCGAACGGAGCGACCGCGTCGCGCAGCACGAGGCACTCGTAGCCACGGTCGTTCGCCGAGCGCAGCGTGGAGTCGACGGTGGCTTCGTGCCCGAAGCCACCGAGGACGAGGTGGTCGATGCCGTGGGCGCGCAGCACGTCGTCGAGCGGACCACCGTGGAAGCCGTCGACGCCCACGGCGTCGACGACCAGGTCGGAAGGACGGGGATCGAAGGCAAGGCGCCAGCCGTCGGAGCCGGCCGCCGGCGGGACCACGCCCGACCGGCGCCCGGGGGTCGCGGCATGACGCACCACGACGACCCGGGCCCCGATGTCACGCATGGCCCCCGCCACCGTCAGCAGCACGGTGGCGACCTCGGCCGCCCGGCACGACCGCGCCGCCCAGGCCGTCTGGGCGCCTGCCACCACCAGCGCCAGGCACTGCGGTTCGAGGCACCCGTCGTATGGCCACGGGTACGGCACGGTCGAGTCGAGCACGGTCATCAGGTCTTGGGGATCTCGCCGATGACGCCCTTCACGAACACCACCATCTTCTGCTCGATCGTGGCGTAGTCGGGCACGGTGCCGGCGGCGACGAGCTCGGTGCCGTCCTGAGCCACGACCGGGCCCTTGAACGGCGAGCCGCTTCCGGCGATGTCCTTGGCGGCCGCGGCCACCAGGTCCTTGGTCTCCTGCGAGACGCTCGAGCCGAACTTCGACTGCACGAACGGGTTGAGCCCGTCCTTCAGGCCCGACCGGAAGTTGGCGTTGTACTTCGAGCCGGTGAACTTGCCGTCGAGCGCCGTCTGGACGATGTCCTCGTAGAGGTCGGCCCAGCTCCACTCGGAGCCGGCGATCCAGCCCTTCGGGGCGAGTGACGAGGCATCGGCGTGGTAGCCGACGACCATGACGCCGGCCCGCTCAGCCGCCTTGGTGATGGTGGCCGTGCAGTCCTGGTGCTGGGTGAGGACGTCGACGCCCTGCGACAGCAGGCTCTGCGCGGCCTCTTCCTGCTTGCCCGTGTCGCACCAGTTCGAGGTGTTGACCGTGTAGGTCACGGCCTTCGGGTTCACCGACAGGGCGCCGAGCTCGAAGGCGTTGATGTTGGCGATGGTCTGCGGGATCGGATAGGCGTAGACGTAGCCGAGCTTGTTCGTCTTCGTCTGCTTCCCGGCGACCATCCCGGCGAGGAACACCGGCTCGTACACCGTGCCGAAGTAGGTGCCGGCGTTGGCCGGGATGTCGCCCTTGATGAGGTTGCCCTGCTGGACGACGGCGACGTCGGGATGCTTGGCCGCCACCTTCAGGGCCGCGTCGAGGTGCGCGTAGCTGGTGGCGAAGAGGATCTTGGCGCCCTTGGCCACCATGCCCTCCAGAACCCGCGCTGCCTCGTCGGTCTCGGGCACGTTCTCGGCGGTGAGCACGTCGAGGTCGGGGAAGGCGTCCTTCACCGCCATGGCCCCCTGATAGGCGGCCTGGTTGTAGCCGAAGTCGTCCTTCGGGCCGACGAAGATGAAGCCGACGGCCTCGCTCCCCTTGCCAGGGGCGTCGCCGCCGTCCGAGGTGGTCGAGCTGTCGCTGTTGCTGCCGCAGGCAGTGGCGACGAGCGCCAGGAGCAGGACCGCGACGAGCGCGGTCCATCGGGAGATGCGTTGCACGGCATCGTCCTTTCAGGGGTCTGGTGTCTGGTGTTGTTGGGTGGGAGCTAGGTGGCGGTCGACATCTCGAAGACCTTCTGCAGGCCTTCGGGCGCCTCGGCTGCTCGCTTCTTGCCGAGCAGGACGAGCACGACGATCACCGCCAGGTAGGGCAGGGAGTCGAGGGCGAACTGGTTGATCTGCCAGCCCCGGGCCTGCAGGGCAGGCGACAGGGCGAGGGCAGCGCCGAACAGGTAGGAGCCGCCCATGGCGGCCAGGGGACGGCGGGCGGCGAAGATGACCACGGCGACGGCGACGAAGCCACGGCCCTGCGTCATGTTCTCGAACCACGCGTGGGCGTAGGCGGTCGAGAGCTGGGCACCGCCGAGGCCGGCGAGGAAGCCACCGGCGACGACGGCGAGGTACTGCACGAGCCGCACGTTGTGGCCGTAGGTGCCGAGCACCTCGGTGCGCTCCCCCACGCCACGCACGAGCAGCCCGATGCCCGTCCGCGTGAGCACGAACCAGAGGGCGGGCACCAGGAAGTAGGTGAGGTAGGTGAGCGGGTCGTGCTGGAAGAAGATCTCGCCGATCCACGGGATCTTCGACAGCAACGGCACGTTCCATGCGTCGAACGACGTCGCCGTGCGCGCCACGTAGGCGGCGCCGAACAGCGACGTGAGCCCCAGCCCGAGGAAGAGCACGACGAGGCCCGTCGCCAACTGGTTGGCTTTGCGGTCCAGCACGAAGAAGGCGTGCACCAGGGCGAGGGCGCCACCGGCGACCCCACCGGCGAGGGCACCGACCCAGGGGCTGCCGGTGTGGGCCGTGATCGCGTAGCCGGCCAGGGCGCCGACGAGCATCGAGCCCTCGGTGCCGAGGTTGACGACGCCGGCCGTCTCGGCCACCGACTCGCCGAGCGCGGCGTAGAGGATCGACGTCCCGCCGCGCACGGCGCCCGTCATCACGTCGAGGGGAAGGGCCGTCACGACGACACCGCCTTTGTACGGGTCCAGCCGAACACGGCCAGCAGGACGAGGGCCATCAGGACGTTGACGGTCGCCGCCGGGAGCGACGAGTCGAGCTGGAGCGAGTCGCCGGCGACGGAGATGCCGGCGAGCACGACGGCCGCCACCGCGACGTTGATCGGCTTGTGGCGGGCCAGCCAGCTGGCCAGGAAGGCGACGTAGCCGTAGGTCGCGAGGAAGCCCTGCCGGAGCTTGAACTCCGCGCCGGCGAGCTGGACGACGCCACCGAGGCCGGCGAGGGCCCCGCCCACCAGCATCGCCGACAGCAGGGTGGAGCCGACACTGATGCCGGCCCGCCGGGCGGCCTCGGGGTTGCCGCCGACCACCCGGAGCCGGAAGCCCCACCGCGTGGAGCGCAGCACCCACCAGATCGCCGCGGTGGCGACGAGGGCGAGGAGCAGCCCGGCGTGGACGTTCGAGCTCCCGAGCAGCGAGAACCGCTCGCTCGACGCGAGCGCTCTCGTCGCAGGCTGACCGCTGCCGTTGGCGTCCTTCCAGCGGTCGTAGATCAGGAACAGCATCACGTTGACGGCGAGGTAGTTGAGGAGCAGCGTGCTCACCGCCTCGTTGATGCCGACGAACAGCTTGAGCAGGGCGCCGATCGCGGCCCAGATCGCCCCACCCACCGCGGCGGCGATGCACATCAGCACGAGCGTTGTCTGGCCGGGCAGACCACCGTCGACGGCGAGGCTCACGCCCATGGCGAACACGCCACCCATGACGAGCTGCCCCTCTCCGCCCACGTTCACCATCCCCGCCCGTGCGGGCACGGCGACCGCGAGCGCGGCGAGCACCAGCGGCGTCGCCTTGAGGAGGATGCCCTCGACCGACGAGCTGCCCCGGACCGAGTCGAGCATCGACCGGTAGACCTCGAAGGGGTTGGCCCCCTTGGTGAGCACGAGCAGGCCGAAGACGGCGGCCGCGCCCGCGAGGGCGAGCACCCAGCGCAGGGTCGCCTTCCGGTCGAACGAGGTGAAGGTGATCGCGCTCACTCGTGACCTCCGTGGAGCATCAGGCGGCCGATCTCGTAGCGATCGGTCGTGGCAGGCGTGACGATGCCGGCGATGCGCCCGGCGTGGAGCACGACGATGCGGTCCGACAGCTCCATGAGCTCGTCGAGGTCCTCCGAGATGAGCAGCACACCGGCGCCCTCGGCCCGCCGCTCGAGCAGCAGCTCCTGGGTGCGCCGCGTCATGGCGATGTCGAGGCCGCGGCTCGGGTAGGCGGCGACCACGAGCGGGGCGTGCGAGCCGATGGCCCGCAGCAGCATGACCCGCTGGATGTTGCCGCCCGACAGCGTGGCCACCTGGCGCTCGGGCGACGCGACCTTGAGCTCGGTGGCGGCGTTGCGGTCGACCAGCTCGGCCTCGACCTTCTTCCAGTCGACGCCGAGGCCGCGCCGGTAGTGCTTCAGCGCACCGAGGGCGAAGTGCTGGCGCACGTTCAACCCGGGCACGACTGCGTCGCTGACCGGGTCCTCGGGCACGCCCGTCGCACCGGCCGGGGTCTCGACGACTCCCGATGTGGGCGGGAGGAGGCCCAGGGCCACCTCGTACAGCTCGCGCTGGCCGTTGCCCGACACGCCGGCCACGCCCACCAGCTCGCCCGCCTGCACGGCGAGGTCGATGTCCTCCAGCGCCGGCGCGTGCCCGTGGCGGCGCACCGTCACGCCGGTGAGCACGAGCGCCGGAAGGGCCCCGGGCTCGATCGGTGGGCGCTCGGCCGGCAGTCCGCCGACGGCGTGTCCGACCATGGCCTGGATCAACTCGTCGTCGGTGAGCGTGGCCGGGTCGGTGTCCTGGAGCACGACCTTGCCGCCGCGCAGCACGGTCACCCGGTCGGCGATCGACCGGGCCTCGCCGAGCTTGTGGGTGATGATGATCACCGAGAGGCCACGCGACCGCAGCTCCTCGAGGCCGGCGAAGAGGCTGTCGACCTCCTGGGGAGCGAGCACGCTGGTCGGCTCGTCGAGGATCACCAGTCGGGCCCCGGCCATCAGCACCTTGAGGATCTCGACCCGCTGACGCTCGCCGATGCTGAGGTCGCGGACCAGGGCGTCGGGGTGGGCCGGCAGACCGAAGCGCCCGGCCGCATCGACGATCGCGGCCCGGAGTCCGGCGCGGTCGCGGCGGCCCTTCGGCAGCGGCAGGGCGAGGGCGATGTTCTCGGCGACGGTGAACGCCGGGATCAGGCGCAGGTCCTGGAACACCATGCCGATGGCGTGTGCCCGGGCCACCGCCGGCGAGGTGATCGACACCGCCTCGCCGTCGATGCGGATCTCCCCGCCGTCGGGCTGGTAGGTGCCGTAGACGAGCTTCATCAACGTGCTCTTGCCGGCGCCGTTCTCGCCCAGCACGGCGTGCACCTCGCCGGGACGGACCGTGAGCCCGACCGCATCGTTGGCGACGAGATCGCCGAACCGCTTGGTCAGGCCCCGCACCTCGAGGCGGGGGCGGACCTCGACGGAGAGGTGCGGATCTTCTTCGATGACCGCCATCAGCTCTCGTCCTCCAGGTCGGGCGCGGTCGCCATGCGGGTGATGGCGGCGGCCACGCGCTGCTCCACGACGGCCTGCGACACGTCGAGATGGGCGATGAAGATCTGCTCGGCGTCGGCCGGCACGCCGGCGACGACCGCGGCGGCCAGCCGCACGTGCTCCTCGATCGTCGAGCGCACGCGATCGGCCGACAGGAAGTCGAGCATCCGCACCGGACGGATGCGCTCGTTGACCTGACGCAGGAGGTCGGCGAGCACGGCGTTGCCCGCCGCCTCGGCGAGCCCCTGGTGGAACGACTCGTCGAGGAGTACGAACGACGGCTCGGCATCGGGTTCGTCGTCGGCCAGGGCCTTCCACTCGTCGACCAGCTGCTGCACCGCGGCGAGGTCGTGGGTGCCGCGGCGGATGGCCTGGAGCTCGAGCCCGGCCCGCACCTCGTAGAGAGCCCGGATCAGACCGACGTCGGGGACGACCGGGATGTAGCCACCGTCGGACTGGCGGGTGACGAGGCCCTCGGCATGGAGCCGCAGGAGCGCCTCGCGGACCGGCGTTCGCGACACGTCGAGCAGTGCGGCGAGCTTGGTCTCCTTCAGCCGGGCGCCCAGCCGGAACTCGCCGGCGAGGAGGCGCTGCTTGAGCTCGGCGTACGCCTGCTCACTGCGCAGCGCCCCTGGATGCACATCTGTATGCACGGCTGTGCACCGTAGGAACCGTCGGTTGCCGGCCGATGTTGCGGCCGTGGCCGCTCGGGGTCGACTTGCTTGCGCTTACCTAGCCCAAAGCTGACGTGCGGCTGACGTGGGCGGCGGTCACCCGCCAGGCCCCGTCGATCCGCGCCCACACCTGCGACTGGTGCACGCGCTCGTCCGACCCGTCGAGCGCGAACACGGCGAACACCGTCGCCGCGTCGGGACCGAGGGCGACGACGTCGACCGACTCGGCGGTGCGGGGCGGCGTCTGGATCGGCAGCGCCCGCCGGGCGCTCGAGACCGCCGACCAGCCCCGCTGCACCTCGCCGAACGCGAACCGCACGACGCGCTCGTCGCGCCAGAACCACTCGTCGATGGCGTCGAGGTCGTTGGCGAGGAGGGCCGCCTCGTAGGCGTCGAACGCGCGCCGCACCTCCGCCGTCACCTCGTCCGTCGCCTCGTCCATGCCAGAACCGTACGTGCGCAGAAAGCCGTCAGCCTCACGTCATTGGCAGGCAATGCCCGATGTATACCGTCGCCGCGATGGCCACCGACCTGTTCGACGGCTACCTCCCCGAATCGTTCTTCGACGAGGTCTTCACGGGCGACGGTGCCGTCCGTCCGCACTACGAGGACCTGGTCGCCCGGCTGCGCGTCTTCACCCCGCGCGAGCTGGCGCGGCGTGAGCAGCTGCGCGACGTCGCCTTCCGCAGCGCCGGCATCACCTTCACCGTGTACGGCGAGGACGAGGGCGTCGAGCGCACGTTCCCGATGGACCTGCTCCCCCGCATCATCCCGGGCGACGAGTGGTCGATCATCGAGGAGGGGCTGATCCAACGGGTCACCGCCCTCAACCGGTTCCTCGACGACCTCTACGTCGGCGAGCAGGCCGCCATCCACGACGGCATCGTCCCCCGCTGGTTGGTGTCGAGCTCCGACGGCTTCCGTCGCGAAGCGGCCGGCATCGCCGTGCCCCAGGGCGCGCGCTGCCTGGTCGCGGGCATCGACCTCGTGCGCGACGCCGAAGGCACCTATCGCGTGCTCGAGGACAACGTGCGCAACCCGAGCGGCATCTCCTACGTGCTCGAGAACCGCGCCGCCATGACGCGCGTGCTGCCCAACCTGTTCGGGAGCCTGCGCGTCCGACCGGTCGACGACTACGGGGTGATCCTCCTCGAGGCGCTGCGCAACGTCGCCCCACCGACCGCCGGCGACCCGACCGTCGTGGTGCTCACCCCGGGTGTGCACAACAGCGCCTACTTCGAGCACGCCTTCCTCGCCCGCCAGATGGGCGTCGAGCTCGTCGAGGGTCGCGACCTCGTCGTCGACGACCACGTCGTCTACATGCGCACGACCCGGGGACTCCAGCGGGTCGACGTGATCTACCGGCGCATCGACGACGCCTTCATCGACCCCGTCGTCTTCCGTCGTGACTCCATGCTCGGCGTGCCCGGTCTGGTGGCAGCGGCGCGCGCCGGCAACGTGACGCTCGCCAACGCGGTCGGCAACGGGGTCGCCGACGACAAGGCCGTCTACGCCTTCGTCCCCGACCTGATCCGCTACTACCTCGGCGAGGAGCCGATCGTGCAGAACTGCACGACCTACCTGCTGTGGGAGCCCGACCAGCGCGAGGCGGTGCTCGATCGGCTCGACGAGCTCGTCGTGAAGCCCGTCGGCGAGTCGGGTGGCTACGGGCTGTGCATCGGTCCGGCCGCAAGCGACGGGGAGCTGGCCGAGGTGGCCGCCCGCATCGAAGCCGACCCGCGCGGCTACATCGCCCAGGAGGTCGTCTCGCTCTCGCGCCACCCCACGCTGGTCGACGACCACCTCGAGGGCCGGCACGTCGACTTCCGCCCGTTCGTCCTCTCGGGCGAGACGACGAAGGTCATCCCCGGGGGACTGACCCGCGTCGCCCTCCGGCGGGGCTCGCTCGTCGTGAACTCCAGCCAGGGCGGCGGTTCGAAGGACACGTGGGTCCTGCGCGACGACGTGAAGGACGACGAGACCAAAGACGAGCAGGCCGCGTGATGCTCAGCCGCCACGCCGAGCACCTGTTCTGGACGGGCCGGTACGTGGAACGCGCCGCGGACACCGCTCGCCTCCTCGACGTGACCTACCACAGCCTCCTGAGCGCGCCCCCCGCCGAGGCCCGCCAGGGCTGGCACGACGTGCTCGACGTCCTCCACGCGACCCAGGCGTTCGCCGAGGACCACGAGGTCGTCGACGCCCGCGGCGTGTGCGACTTCCTCGTGCGCGACGTCGACAACGACGGCTCGATCGTGTGCAGCGTGCACCGCGCCCGTGAGAACGCCCGCAGCGTCCGCGAGCTGGTGTCGACCGAGCTCTGGGAGTCGCTCAACACGTTCTGGCTCGAGCTGCAGTCGCGCGACCTTCGGCGCGACCTCGAGCAGCAGCCCTACGAGCTGTACGGGATCATCCGCCGGCGTTGCCAGGAGGTGACCGGCACCGCCGCCGAGACCATGCCGCACGACGACGGCTGGCGCTTCCTCACGCTGGGCTCGATGCTCGAGCGGGCCGAGATGACCTGCCGGCTGCTCAACGTGCGCTTCGCCCCGTTCACGGAGGCCGACGACGAGCTCGGCTTCCACCAGGCCACCCACGTGTTGCGGTCGGCATCGGCGTCGGAAGCGTTCCGCAAGGCCCACCGCTCGATGACGCTCAAGAACGTCGTCGAGTTCCTCCTGCTGTCGGCGACGTTCCCACGTTCGGTGCTGTTCTGCATGCGCGCTGCCGAGAGCGCCCTGCAGGACGTCGACTCGCCCGACCGGGTCTCGCGTGCCATGCGCGTGCTCGGCCGCCGGCGCGCCGACCTGGAGTTCACCGACGTCGCCGAGCTGCTGGCCACCGACGTGCACGCCTTCCTCGAGGACATCCAGGAGGACATCCGCCGGGCTGCCGAGCTGGTGGCCGTGCAGTTCTTCCGCCACACCGACGAGTTCGCCGTGTTCCACTCGCTCGAACGGGTCTGAGCGGTGCGCCTCGACATCCGCTACCGCTGCTCCTTCGAGTACGCCGAGCTGGTCCACGAGAGCCAGAACGAGCTGCGGGCCTGCCCGGTGAGCGACCACCGCCAGACGGTGCTGGGCTACCGGGTGAGCACCATCCCCGCGTCGCGCGTCTTCTCGTTCGACGACTACTGGGGCACGCGCGTCGACACGTTCGGTGTGCGCGAGCCGCACATCTACCTCGAGGTCGTCGCCGAGGCGACCGTCGAGACCCGGTCGACCCCGCTGGTCACGACGACGCCCACCCTCGACGCCCTCAGCGACCCCGCCTTCGTGCAGGAGCACTGGGAGTACCTCGAGCGCACGCCCCACGCCGACTGGGGTGGGGCGATCGCCAAGGAGGCGGCGACCCAGGTCGAACTGACCGGGCCCGAGGTCGTGAGCGTGGCGCTCGGCATCCACCGCCGCGTCGGCGCCCTGCTCTCGTACCGCCCGGGCACCACCTACGTCGGCGTCGAGGTCGACGAGCTGCTCGACCGGCGCCAGGGCGTCTGCCAGGACTACGCCCACCTGGCGGTCGCCATGTGCCGCTCGGTCGGCATCCCGGCCCGCTACGTCTCCGGCTACCTCTTCACCGACGACGACGCGACCGGGCAGGACGTCGACAGCGACGAGGTCCAGGTCCAGACCCACGCCTGGTTCGAGGCGGCCGTGCCCGGCTACGGCTGGCTGGCCCTCGACCCCACCAACCGGCAGGCCGTCGGGCTCCGCCACGTCAAGATCGGCCACGGCCGCGACTACGACGACGTGTCGCCGCTGCGGGGCACCTACTCCGGCCCGCACACCGCCACGCTCGAGGTCGGCGTCGAGATGCGCCGCCTCGGCAGCACGACACCGGTCCCGTCGTACCACCAGCAGCACCAGCAGCAGGAACAGCAGCAGCAGTAGGCCCGCCGCTCGGCTACAACGGCACGGTGAAGCCCGCGCGCGAGGTCGCCGCCGTGATGCTGAAGCTCGGCACCATCGCGTTCGGCGGGCCGGCCGCCCACGTGGCGCTCCTGCGGGAGGAGGCGGTCGTCAAGCGCCAGTGGGTCGACGACCGGGAGTTCCTCGACCTGTTCGGCGCGGTCAGCCTGCTGCCCGGGCCCAGCTCGACCCAGCTCGCGATCGCCCTGGGTCGCCGCCGGGCCGGGTGGCGTGGACTCGCCGCCGCCGCGCTGTTCATCGCACCGGCGATGCTCATCGTCCTGGCCCTCGCCTGGGCCTACACCCGTTACGGATCGACGACCGGTGGCGAGGGGATCCTCTACGG
>Ga0075365_10000648_pt1 | contig 13830 bp, 11 predicted proteins | sample EndMetdeltDD1765_FD_71387 | JGI IMG/M metagenome (GOLD analysis project Ga0075365, IMG submission 71387) | Populus endosphere microbial communities from Tennessee, USA - Endosphere MetaG P. deltoides DD176-5 | ecosystem: Host-associated > Plants > Roots > Endosphere | place: USA: Tennessee... | reverse complement strand
CGGCTGCACGTGGCCGACCGGGTCAAGGACACCTCGGCCGAGGCGGTGCGCGACCTGCGCGCGCTCGGGCTGCGCCCGCTGCTGCTCACCGGCGACCACGAGAGCACCGCGCGCGCGGTGGCCGCGCAGGTCGGCATCGACGAGGTCGTCGCCGGGGTGCTGCCGGCGGACAAGGTCGACGTCGTCCGCCGGCTGCAGGCCGAGGGACGGGTGGTCGCCATGGTCGGCGACGGCGTCAACGACGCCGCCGCCCTCGCGCAGGCCGACCTCGGCATCGCCATGGGCACCGGCACCGACGCCGCCATCGAGGCCGGCGACCTGACCCTGGTGCGGGGCGACCTGCGGGTCGCGGCGGACGCCGTACGCCTGGCGCGCCGGACGCTGAGCACCATCAAGGGCAACCTGGTGTGGGCCTTCGGCTACAACGTGGCGGCGCTGCCGCTCGCCGCGGCCGGGCTGCTCAACCCGATGCTCGCCGGCGCCGCGATGGCGCTGTCGTCGGTGTTCGTGGTCTCCAACAGCCTGCGGCTGCGCCGGTTCCGGTGAGGGTCAGCAGGTCGCGAACAGCACCGGTCCGGTGCTGAGGTCGGAGAGCACGTAGGCGCCCTCGACGGGCTCGAGGGGGAGGGTCACGACCGCGCCGTCGGCGACCACGTCGCCGAGGGTGAACCGGTCGGCGAACGACCCGCCCTGGCCCGGGGCCGGCCCGGAGGCCAGGGCCGCCCGGGAGTCGGCGTTGCGGCGGGCCTGGTCGTCGTTCTCGAACGACAGCGCCACCAGCAGGTCGCGGTCGGGCTCGACGGCCATCGCGAAGCCGGTGAGCGGGCTGACCTCGCCGGCGGCCGCGAGCAGCTCGTCGGCCGCGGCCTGGTCGACCTGGTCGGCCTGGCTCATGGCCAGGGCCGAGCAGGCGTAGTCGCCGCGGTAGACCGAGGCGGACAGCGGCTCGCCGACCGCGTCGACCACCGGGGCCAGGGCCTCGTCCCCGCCCCGGTCGTCGAGCACCCCGGCGAGGTACGCCGCGTTGTCGCTCAGCGTCAGCACGTGCTCGTCGGCGTCGAGGGCGACGTACTGGAGCACCGGGCTCGACGAGCGTCCCCCGGCCACGGTCGCGACCAGCTCCTCGCCGCCCTCCCAGACGCCGGCCTCGTCGTCGGGGCGGGCGTAGCCGAGCGCGTCCAGCCGGTCACCGAGCCCGTCGAGGTCGACGTCCTCGGGCAGGCCGACCACGACCGCCGCGCCGCTCGTCGACTGGCTGAACAGCTCCCAGTCGGCCCTCGCGGGCGACCAGCCGTACTCCTCGGCCAGCAGGGGAGCGGACTCCACCAGCGCCGAGGCCGAGGTCAGGTCGGCCTCGAAGCCCTCATCGAGCAGCGCGTCCAGGTCGGCGCCGGTGCCGAGCTCGCGGCGTACGTCGGCCCAGTCGGTCCACGAGACCCGCTCGATGTCGGTCGGGGCCAGGCTCAGGGCCCGGTCGAGGTCGGTGCGGTGCGCGTCGCGCCACCAGCGCAGCCCGAGTGCGGCGACCACGGCGAGGACGACCACCGCGGCCACGACGACCACCAGCCGCCGACGTCCGCTCACGAGGTGTGAGACTAGCCGCATGGGTCAGCCCCCCGACGTGCTCTCCGCCGGCGCCGTCGTCTTCCGCCCCGGTCCGCAGGTGCTCCTGGTCCACCGGCAGCGCTACGACGACTGGTCGTTCCCCAAGGGCAAGCTGGACCGTGGCGAGCACCGCACGGCCGCGGCGGTGCGCGAGGTCGAGGAGGAGACCGGTCTGCGGGTGCGCCTGGGAGACCCGCTCGCGAGCCAGCGCTACTCGACCGGTCGGCGGATGAAGACCGTCTTCTACTGGGTCGGCCGCGTGGTCGGCGACGACGACGTCAGCGGCTACGAGGTCAACGACGAGATCGACGCCGTGGCCTGGGTCGACGTCGAGCAGGCGCGCGCGCAGCTCACCTACGCCTACGACCGGGCCACCCTGGAGGAGGCGCTCGCCGTACGCCCGCGGTCCCTGCCGCTGCTGGTGCTGCGGCACGCCCGGGCGCGCTCCCGCAAGCTGTGGAAGGCCGACGACCGGCTCCGGCCGCTGCTCGCCAGCGGCCGCGACCAGGCGGACCGGCTGGCGCCGGTGCTGGCCGCCTACGACGTCGCGCAGGTGCTCAGCTCGGTGTCGACCCGGTGTGTGGAGACCGTCTCGCCGTACGTCGGGGAGCGCGGGGCGCGGCTGCGGCTCACCGACGGGCTGAGCGAGGAGGGCGCGAGCCCGAAGGCGGTGCGCCGCGACCTGGACCGGCTGGTGCGGCGGATGCGCGAGCACCGGGTCGGCGGGCTGGTCTGCACGCACCGGCCGGTGCTGCCGGCGCTCTTCGAGCACCTCGGGGTCGAGGACCCCCGCCTGGAGCCGGGCGAGCTGCTGGTGGTGCACCTGCGCAAGGGCGCACCTCGTGCGATCGAAAGACACCCCTACACCTGAGGTCAAGGCTTCCCGGGCTTGTTCATGTGATCGCCGCCTCCGCGGCGGCCGAGCGACGTCGAGCGGCCGATTCGAGTTCACCCCTCGTTCACCGACGGCCACGGATCCATACACCTCGGCTGCCTACCGTCCCTGATGTCATCAACGTCAGAGACTTCAGGAGCTAACGAAGTGAATCGCACTTCCATCCGCCGGGCCGTCGTCCCGGGCATCGCCATCCTCGCCCTCGCCGTCTCGGGCTGCGGCGCCGGCAACGAGGAGTCGGGCGGCGACAGCGGGTCCTCCGACTCCAGCCTGTCGGGCGACCTCAACGGCGGCGGCGCGACCTCGCAGGAGAAGGCGGAGGCCGCCTGGGCCGCCGGCTTCCAGGACGCGAACCCCGACGTCACGGTCAACTACGACCCGGTCGGCTCCGGCACCGGGCGCGAGAACTTCATCAACGAGGCCTTCGCCTTCGCCGGCACCGACTCGGCCCTGAGCAACGACGAGGGCGAGCTCGACGCCGCCGTCGAGCGCTGCGGCGGCGAGGACGTCATCCAGGTCCCGGCGTACGTCAGCCCGATCGCGGTCACCTTCAACCTGCCGGGCGTCGAGACCCTGAACCTGGCGCCGGAGACCATCACCGGCATCTTCGACGGCACCATCACCACCTGGGACGACCCGGCCATCGCCGAGGCCAACCCCGACGCGGACCTGCCGTCCACGGCCATCGTCCCGGTGCACCGCTCGGACGACTCGGGCACCACCGAGAACTTCACCAAGTACCTCGAGGCCGCCGGTGGCTGGGCCGAGGAGCCCGACGGCATCTGGCCCGCGAGCATCGCCGGTGGCGAGTCGGCCGAGGGCACCTCGGGTGTCGTCGGCCGGGTCAGCGACAACGAGGGCTACATCACCTACGCCGACGACAGCGCCGTCAAGGAGACCGACCTCGGCGTCGTCGCGGTCGGCGTGGGCGAGGAGTTCAACGTCCCGTCGCCCGAGGGTGCCGCCCAGGTGGTCGCCATCTCCGAGCCCGCCGAGGGCGCGACCGAGACCAACCTGGCCATCGACCTGGCCCGCGACACCACCGAGTCCGGCGCCTACCCGGTGCTGCTCGTGTCGTACCTCCTGGCCTGCCCCACCTACGCGGACGCCGAGCAGGCCGACCTGGTGAAGGCGTTCATGGAGTACGTCGTCTCCGACGAGGGCCAGCAGGCCGCCGCCGACGAGGCCGGCTCCGCGCCGCTCTCCGCCGACGACGCGTCCGCCGCCCAGGCGGCCGTCGAGAGCATCTCGGCGCAGTGACCTCCCGTGACGGTACGGCGGCCCCCGGGTCGCCGTACCGTCACGATCGGGTCGGCCCCGGCCGGCCCTCACGCACCACCAGCCCGAAACAGGAGAGCGAGTGACCAGCACCGCCACCCGTCCGGACCCGACACCCGAGGCCGCCCCGGACACCAAGACCCCGCTGGCCCTCGGCGACCGGATCTTCCGGGTCCTCGCCGTCGGCTCGGGCGGCCTGATCATGGTCGCGCTCGCCGGCGTCTTCATCTTCCTCGCGATCGAGGGCTACCCGGGTCTCAGCGTCGACGAGGACTTCTACCGTCCCGCGACGAGCTTCCTCGGGTACGCCGGCCCGCTGCTCTTCGGCACCGTCCTGGCCGCGATCATCGCGCTGGTGATCGCCGTGCCGTTCGCCATCGGCATCGCGCTGTTCATCTCGCACTACGCGCCCCGGCGGCTGGCGGTCCCGGTGGCCTACCTGATCGACCTGCTCGCCGCCGTGCCCTCGGTGGTCTTCGGTCTCTGGGGCGGGCGTGAGCTCGCCCAGCACATCGGCGGCATCTCGGTCTGGCTGGAGGAGAACCTCGGGTTCATCCCGCTCTTCGCCGGGCCCGCCGCCAAGAGCGGCAACACCATGCTCACCGCGGCCGTCGTGCTCGCGATCATGATCCTGCCGATCACCACCGCCATCTGCCGCGAGGTGTTCGCGCAGACCCCGCGCCTGCACGAGGAGGCCGCGCTGGCCCTCGGCGCGACGCGCTGGGAGATGATCCGCACCTCGGTCTTCCCCTACGCCCGCTCCGGCATGGTGTCCGCCGTGATGCTCGGCCTCGGCCGCGCCCTCGGCGAGACGATGGCGGTCGCGATGATCCTCTCCGCCTCGCCGGTGGTGACGCTCAACATCATCTCCGGCTCGAGCCCCGCGACCATCGCCTCGAACATCGCCTCCAACTACAAGGAGGCCAGCCCCGACGGGCAGGCCGTCCTGATCGCCACCGGGCTGGTGCTCTTCGCCTTCACCTTCGGCGTCAACTTCCTGGCCCGCTACCTGGCCGGCCGGGGCGAGCGGAGGATGGCCCGATGACCGCGCTCGACACGCGTCCCGCCGAGACCCGGCTGTCCAAGCCGCGGCTCCCGCAGTGGGCCCCGCTCCTGGTCGTCGCCGTCGCCGTCGCGCTCGGCCTGCTGGCCTGGATGGTGGGCGCCAACATCGCCCTCGCCGTCCTGGTCGCGGTCGCGGCGTACCTCGTCGGCATGCCGGCCTGGTCGGCCGCCGTCGAGAGCCGCCGCGCGGCCGTCGACCGGCTCGCCACCGGCCTGGTCTGGTCGGCCTTCCTGGTCGCCATGGTCCCGCTGGTCTGGCTGATCGTCACCGTCGTCAAGAACGGCGCCTCGACGGTCGACATGAACTTCCTGACCTTCTCGATGCGCGGCGTCATCGGCGACGAGCAGGGCGGCCTCTACCACGCCCTGATCGGCACCCTGCTGATCACCGGCCTGGCCGCGCTGATCTCGGTGCCGGTCGGCATCCTCGCCGCCGTCTACCTCGTCGAGTACGGCGCCAAGAGCCGGATGGCCCGGGTGCTGACCTTCCTGGTCGACGTGATGACCGGCATCCCCTCGATCGTGGCGGGCCTGTTCGCGCTGTCGCTCTTCGTGCTGATCTTCGGCCCCGCGGTCCGCCTCGGGTTCGGCGGCTCGGTGGCGCTGTCGCTGCTGATGATCCCGACGGTCGTCCGCTCCACCGAGGAGATGCTGCGGCTGGTCCCCGACGACCTGCGCGAGGCGTCGTACGCTCTCGGGGTGCCGAAGTGGCGCACGATCCTGAAGGTCGTCATCCCGACCTGCGTCGGCGGCATCGTCACCGGCGTCGTGCTGGCGATCTCGCGGGTCATCGGCGAGACCGCGCCGCTGCTGGTGGTCGCGGGCTTCACCAGCTCCGTGAACATGAACCCGTTCGACGGCCGGATGATGACGCTGCCCGTCTTCATCTACACCGAGTACACCGACTCCACCGCGAAGGGCCTCAGCTACGCCTGGGGCGGCGCGCTGGTGCTCATCGTGATCGTGATGGCGCTGAACATCATCGCGCGCATCATCGGCAAGATCTTCGCCCCCAAGACCGGGCGCTGAGGGAGAGAACCACCATGGCCAAGAGCATCGACGTCTCCGACCTCGACATCTACTACGGCAGCTTCAAGGCCGTCGAGGGTGTCAACATGACGATCCGCGCCAAGGCGGTCACGGCCTTCATCGGGCCGTCCGGCTGCGGCAAGTCGACCTTCCTGCGCTCGCTGAACCGGATGCACGAGGTGATCCCCGGCGCCCGCGTCGAGGGCAAGATCGTCGTCGACGGGCAGTCGCTCTACGACGCCTCGGTCGACCCGGTCGCCGTACGCCGCCAGATCGGGATGGTCTTCCAGCGGCCGAACCCGTTCCCGACGATGTCGATCTACGACAACGTGCTGGCCGGCAACCGCCTCAACAGCAAGCGGATGAAGAAGTCCGAGGCCGACACGATCGTCGAGAAGTCGCTGAAGGGCGCCAACCTCTGGAACGAGGTCAAGGACCGCCTCGGCAAGCCCGGCATGGGCCTCTCCGGCGGTCAGCAGCAGCGCCTCTGCATCGCCCGCGCCATCGCCGTCGAGCCGCAGGTGCTGCTGATGGACGAGCCCTGCTCGGCCCTCGACCCGATCTCGACCTCGGCGATCGAGGACCTCATCCACGAGCTGAAGTCCGAGTACACGATCGTCATCGTCACCCACAACATGCAGCAGGCCGCCCGGGTCTCCGACGACACCGGCTTCTTCAACCTCAAGGCCACCGGCCAGCCCGGCCACCTGGTGGAGTTCAACGCCACCAAGAAGATGTTCTCCAGCCCCGACGAGGAGTCGACCGAGGCCTACATCTCGGGCCGCTTCGGCTGATCTGCTCGCCTCGTCACGTGGTGGTGCCGGGGTGGTCCGTCCCCCAGCGGTCGTCGACCATCGGATCGGCGACCCCGGTGTGACGGGCGACCCCGCCCCACGACGGCCTGCCCCACGACGGCCTGCCCACCGACGGCCTGCCCACCGACGGCCCCGGGCCGCCCGCTCAGGGCAGCTGGAAGACGAAGTGCAGGAAGAAGTAGAGGGCGGCGGCGGCGGCGCCGGCCATGGGGAAGGTGAGCACCCAGGCGGCGACGATGGAGCGGGCCACGCCCCAGCGGACGGCGGAGAAGCGCTTGGTGGCGCCGGCGCCCATCACCGCGGAGGTGATGGTGTGGGTGGTGGAGATGGGGGCCTCGAAGGCGAAGGCCGTGGTGTAGAGGACACCGGCGGCCACGGTCTCGGAGGCGAAGCCGCGAGCCGGGTCGAGGTGGATGATGCGGCGGCCCAGGGTGCGCATGATGCGCCAGCCGCCGGCCCAGGTGCCGGCGGAGATCGCGGCGGCGGCGGCGAGGATGACCCAGACCGGGAGGTCGTCGCCGGAGCCGGCGTACCCACCGGCGACCAGCGCCAGGAAGATGACGCCCATCGTCTTCTGGGCGTCCTGGAGGCCGTGGCCGAGGGCCATCGCGGCGGCCGAGATGGTCTGGGCGAAGCGGAAGCCACGCTGCACGCGGTGCTGGTTGCGGCGCCGGAAGATCCACATGATCGAGAGCATCACCGCGAACGCCGCGGCGAAGCCGAAGAGCGGCGAGGCGATCATCGGGAGCACCACCTTGTCGACGATGACGCTCCACTTGACCGTCGTCCCCGAGGCGATGGCGGCACCGACCAGGCCGCCGATGAGGGCGTGGGTCGAGGAGGAGGGGAGACCGAGGTACCAGGTGATGAGGTTCCACACGATCGCACCGAGCAGGCCGCTCATCACGATCACCAGGGCATGGTTCTCGTGACCGGCGCTGGAGTCGATGGTGATCACCCCCTGCACCGTCTTGGCGACCTCCTGGCCCAGGAAGGCGCCGATGAAGTTCATGACGGCCGCCATGCCGAGCGCGATCCGTGGCGTCAGGGCCCGGGTCGAGACCGACGTCGCGATCGCGTTCGCGGCGTCGTGGAAGCCGTTGGTGTAGTCGAAGACCAGGGCGATCGTGACGACGGCGATGACCAGCGCGAGCGTTGCGTCCACGCGGTCAGGACTCCTTGACGGCGATCTGCTCCACCGTGTTGGCGACCTTCTCGAACGCGTCGATGGCGTCCTCCAGGGACTCCACGATGTCCTTGAGCTTCAGCACCTCCATCGCCTTGAACTCGCCCGAGAACAGGTTGGCGAGGATCCGGCGGTGGTTGCGGTCGCCGGTGTTCTCCAGCCGGTTGACCTCGATCCAGTACTCGTCGAGCGACTGCATGGAGCGCAGGTTGGGCATCGCGGCCGAGGTGAGCTCCGCGCAGCGCTGGAGCACCTCGACCTGGCCCAGGATCTCCACGGGGAGGATCTTCACCTCGTAGAGCAGGATCATGTCGACGACCTCGTCCATCATGTCCATGACGTCGTCGAGACCGGAGGCGAGGGCGTAGATGTCCTCGCGGTCGAACGGCGTCACGAAGGTGCTGTTGACCTTCTTGACGATGGCGTGCGTGGTCTCGTCGGCGGCGTGCTCGGCGTCCCGCATCCGCTGGGCGACGTCGGCGTGGACCGCGCCCTCGGCCAGCATCTCGGCCAGCAGGCCGGCACCGGTCACCAGATGGTTCGCCGACTCGGTGAAGAGGTCGTAGAACGCGGTCTCGACCGGTCGGAAGCGCAACGCCACGGAGAACTCCTGAAGAGCGGGAAGCAAACGCCCATCATGCTAGGGGGTCGCCGGGCCACGAGCACAAGTCAGGCCGGCCTCAGGCCGACGGGCGCCGCCTCCGCTGCTGCTCGATGAGCGACTCCTGGAGGTGCACGGTGCCCGCGTTGCGGTGCCACTCGCCGGCGCTGTCGAGCTCCCAGGCCGAGGTGTCGGGCGAGAACGCCAGGTCGAGCAGGGCGCCGACCTCGGCCACGCTCTCCGCGCGCGGCAGCCGCACCAGCACCTCGACGCGGCGGTCCAGGTTGCGGTGCATCATGTCGGCCGAGCCGATCCAGACCACCGGCTCGCCGCCGTTCTCGAAGCTGAAGACCCGGCTGTGCTCCAGGAACCGGCCCAGGATCGAGCGCACCTCGATGGTCTCCGACAGCCCCGGCACCCCGGGACGCAGCGCGCAGATGCCGCGCACCAGCAGCTGCACCGGCACGCCGGCCTGCGAGGCGAGGTAGAGCGCGTCGATGACGGCCTCGTCGACGACCGAGTTGGCCTTCAGCCGGATCCGAGCGGACCGGCCGTTGCGGTGGTGGTCGATCTCGCGGTGGATCTGGTCGACCAGCCCGGTCCGCACCGAGTCGGGGGCGACGAGCAGCTCGTCGTACGACGCGTTGCGCGACCAGCCCGACAGGTTGTTGAAGAGGTGGGCGACGTCCTCGCCGATGGCCTCGTTGGTGGTCAACAGCCCGAGGTCCTCGTACATCCGCGAGGTCTTCGGGTTGTAGTTGCCGGTGCCGATGTGGGTGTAGCGGCGGATGCCGCCGCCGCGGTGGCCCTCGTCGCGCACCACCATGGCGAGCTTGCAGTGGGTCTTCAGCCCGACCAGGCCGTAGACGACGTGGCAGCCGGCCTGCTCCAGCTTGCGGGCCCAGCGGATGTTGGCCTGCTCGTCGAAGCGGGCCTTGATCTCGACGATCACCAGCACCTGCTTGCCGGCCTCGGCGGCGTCGATGAGGGCGTCGATGATCGGGCTGTCGCCGGAGGTGCGGTAGAGGGTCTGCTTGATCGCCAGCACGTGCGGGTCGGCCGCGGCCTGCTCGATGAAGCGCTGCACGGAGGTGGCGAAGGAGTCGTAGGGGTGGTGCAGCAGCACGTCGTTGCGCCGCGTCGCCTTGAAGATGTCGACCGGGGCCGCCGACTCGACCTCGGCGAGGCGGTGGTGGGTGGTCGGCACGAAGGCGGGGTACTTCAGCTCCTCGCGGCTGATGTCGGCGATGCCGTGCAGCCCGCGCAGGTCGAGCGGGCCGGGCAGCCGGAAGACCTCCTCGTCGGAGACCCCCAGCTCCTCCTTCAGCAGGTCGAGCACGGACGTCGAGATCGACTCCTCGACCTCGAGGCGCACCGGCGGGCCGAACCGCCGGCGCAGCAGCTCCTTCTCCAGGGCCGCCAGCAGGTTCTCGGCGTCGTCCTCCTCCACCTCCAGGTCCTCGTTGCGGGTGACCCGGAAGGTGTGCACCTCCAGGACCTCCATGCCGGGGAAGAGCCGCTTGAGGTGCTCGCGGATGACGTCCTCCAGCGGCACGAAGCGCTGGTTCCCGAGCGGCACGAAGCGGGCGAAGATCGGCGGCACCTTCACCCGCGCGAAGTGCTCCTTGGCGGTCTTCGGGTTGCGGATCAGCACCGCGAGGTTGAGCGAGAGGCCCGAGATGTAGGGGAACGGGTGGGCCGGGTCGACGGCCAGCGGCGTGAGGACCGGGAAGACCCGGTCCTTGAACAGCCGCTTGCAGGACTTCTGCTCCTCGCGGTCCAGGTCGTCCCAGCGGACCAGCTGGATGCCGTTCTCGGACAGCTCCGGCACGATCTCGTCGCGGAAGACCCGGGCGTGCCGCTCGCTCAGCTCACGGGTCGTCGTCCAGATCGCCTCCAGGACCTCCAGCGGCATCAGCCCGGAGGCGGCACGCACCGCCAGCCCGGCCGCGATCCGGCGCTTGAGACCGGCCACCCGGACCATGAAGAACTCATCGAGGTTGCTGGTGAAGATGGCCAGGAACCGGGCGCGCTCCAGCAGCGGCAGCTCGCGGTCCTCGGCGAGCTCGAGCACCCGCTGGTTGAAGTGCAGCCAGGACAGCTCCCGGTCGAGGAAGCGGTCGTCGTACTTCTCGACGGCGGCGAGCGCCTCGTGGTCGGGGACGTACGGCGGCTCGACGTCGAACGGCTCCTCGGGAGGGGCCTCGCTGGAGGGGGCCGGCACGATCTCGGCTGACATGGCCTCAGTGTGTCACCGGTGGGTGAACGCGAGGTGTCGTCGCTACTCTCACCCGGGTGGACATCCAGCACGAGGTCGAGAAGCGCGTCCTGACGGGCGCCCTGGCGCTCCCCGAGAACCTCCAGCGGCGCCTGGGAGGCCGGCCGGTCCGTCTCGACGGCCAGACCCTGGCCGCCGACACCCAGCTGATGCTGCGCCTGCAGCGACTCGGCCGCCAGCCCGACATCGGACGGCTGCCGATCCCGCAGGCGCGGGCGCTGGCCGTGCGCCAGACCCGCCTCGCCGGGGGCGAGCAGCGCGTCGGCGCGGTACGGGACCTCGCGGTCGCCGGGATGCCGGCCCGGCTCTACACGCCGAGCGGCGCCGGCGCGGTCGGTCCGCTGCTGGTCTTCCTGCACGGCGGCGGCTTCTTCTTCGGCGACCTCGACACCCACGACGCGACCTGCCGGCTGCTGGCCGAGCGCTCGGGTGTGCGGGTGCTGGCGATCGACTACCGGCTGGCGCCGGAGCACCCCTTCCCGGCGGCGTACGACGACGCGCAGGCGGCGTACCGCTGGGTGCTGGAGCACGCCGCCGAGGTCCAGACCACGCCGGAGAAGGTGGCGGTCGGGGGCGACTCCGCCGGCGGCAACCTCGCCGCCGGGGTGGCGATCGAGGCGGCTCGCGAGGGGCTCCCGCTGGCCTTCCAGCTGCTGGTCTACCCCGCGACCGACAACGACCGCGACACGCTCAGCTCGCGGCTGTTCGCCGACGGGTTCTACCTGTCCACGCCGTTTCGCGAGCTGGCGTCGAGCAGCTACCTGCCGGGCGGCGAGGTGCGCGACCCGCGGGCCTCGCCGGCGTACGCCGACCTCCCGGAGGGCCTCGCGCCCGCGCTGGTCGTCACCGCCGGGTTCGACCCGCTGCGCGACGAGGGGGAGGCCTACGCGGCCCGGCTCGAGGCGGCGGGCGCGACGGTCGAGCTGCGTCGCTTCGACGACCAGATCCACGGGTTCTTCAACGTCGTCGGCGTCGGGCAGACCTCGCGGGCGGCCACCGGGTGGATCGCCGACCGGCTCAGGGCCGCCATGCCGGCCTGACCGCGTCCGGGCGCCCCGCCGCGAGCCGGCCGGCCGCGGCCAGCACGTCGTCCGGAACGTCGACGTGGCCGAGGAAGCCGGCGCCGCGGGGGCCGTAGCCGTGCTCGTCGTCGCGCAGCCGGCGTACCTCGCCGAGCACCAGCGAGGTGAAGCGCTCCTCGCTCCACACCCCGGCCCGCGCGGCGGCGGTGGGGACCAGCGGCGCCCAGCTGCGGACCGCGGCCCCGAGGTGCTCGAAGCTCGCGTGGGTGCGGCGCTGCATGGTGGGGTCCTGGACCAGCAGGATCCGTGCACCGGGCTCGAGGAGGTCGAGGGTGAGGCGGGCGTTCTCGCCGCAGTTGGTCGCCGCCTCCTCCAGCAGCACCGCGCCGGCGGGGACGCCGCGGCGCACGAGCAGGTCGCCGAGGATCGCCGCCTCCGTGCGGGTGCTCGCGTCGCCGAGCGCCGCGCGGAGGTGCTCGGTGGAGTGGCCGACGCCGCCGGTCACGACGACCCGCGGGGCGACGCCGGCGCCGAACAGCGCCGCCACGACGTCGACCGAGGCGAGCACCGCGCTGCCGCACAGCACCAGCACGTCGGCCGGCTCGCGGTCCGCGCCGGGGTCGCGGCGGGCCAGCCAGCTGCCGACCAGGTCGAGGTCGGGGCTCACAGCTCCGGGCGCCACCGGCGCAGCAGCCGGGTCAGCTCCTCGGGGTCGACCGAGCGGCGGTCCAGGCTGACCGGCGGCAGGCTGCGGCGTACGAAGTCGAGGCGCCAGCCGCGCTCGCCGGGGGTGCCGTGCACCTCGATGACGGTGCGGTCGCTGCCGAGGTCGAAGCGGTGCTCGTGGTCGCGGTCGGCGATCACCACCTCGCCGTCGTGGACGGTGACGGTCTTGCCGCCCGGCCGGACCAGCAGGCCGAGGACGACCAGGACGACGGTGGCGGCGGAGAGCGCGATGCCGATCGGCTCGGTGATGTCGCCGAGGCTGGCGACGTACGCCGTGCCGCCGGCCGCCGCGAGCGCGGCCAGCAGGAGCAGGGCGGAGAGGACCCGGCGTCCGCGACCGCGGCGGAACACGACCGGGCCGGTGGGGGCCGGGTCGCTCGCTGCGGTGGCTCCGGTCGCGTCGGGCTTCGGCCGCGGGCGCTTGGTGCCGGTCTCGGCCGCGAGCTGCTGGTCGCGGTAGGCGGCGAGCTGCTGGGCCAGGTCGGTGGCCCGCTGCTCGGCGACCAGACGCTCCTCGAGGGCGTTCTGGGCCAGCTCGGCCTGGTAGCGGACCGAGGACTCGACGGCCTGCCGGTCGACGGCGCGCTGCTCGGCGGCGTCCTCGACCTCGGCCCGCAGCCGGGCGTGCTCGGCGGCGTCGGCCTCGGCGGCCGCGCGGGCGCTCAGCGCGGCAGCGAGGGCGTCGGCCTGCTCGGCGAGCCGCTCCTCGGCCGAGGTCAGCGCGGCGTGGGCCTGGGCCGCGAGCTCCGCATGGGCCTGCGCGTCGGCCTCGGCGGCGACCCGGGCGGCGACCGCCTCGGCGGCCACGGCCTCTGCCTCGCTGCGGGCCCGGTGGGCGGCCTCGGCCTCGGCGGCGAGGGCGGCGGCCGACTGCTCGGCGAGGGTGCGCGCCTCGTGGGCGGCCTGGGCGAGCGCGGACTGCTCGGTCGCGGTGGTGTGGGCGGCGTGCTCGGCGGCGGCGGCCTGGCCGGCGCTCTCGCCCTGCTCGCGGGCGACCTGCTCGGCGACCGCCCGGGCCGCGTGGGCCTGCTCGGCGACCACCGCGGCGGCGGCCGCGGCCTGCTCGGCGGCGGTGCGGTCGGCCAGGGCCTGCTCGGCGGCGGCCGCCTGGGTGGCCGCGGACCCGTCGGCGGCGGTGCGGGCGGCGTAGGCCTGCTCGGCCGCGGTCTCCGCGGCGGCCCGGGCGTCCGCGGCGGCCTGGGCCGCGGCGGCGTGCCCGGCGGCGGTGGCGTCGGCGGCGGCCCGGGCCTCGTGGGCGAGGCGGGCGGCCTCGGCCTGCTCGGTGGCGGTGGTGTGGGCGGCGTGCTCGGCGGCGGCGGCCTGGCCGGCC
>Ga0075365_10000647_pt1 | contig 13832 bp, 11 predicted proteins | sample EndMetdeltDD1765_FD_71387 | JGI IMG/M metagenome (GOLD analysis project Ga0075365, IMG submission 71387) | Populus endosphere microbial communities from Tennessee, USA - Endosphere MetaG P. deltoides DD176-5 | ecosystem: Host-associated > Plants > Roots > Endosphere | place: USA: Tennessee... | reverse complement strand
GTGATCGCGATCGGTGATGACGTCCCACGTGCCGTCGGTGCGATGGCTCAGCCCCGTCACCCACGTGTCGAGGTAGACCTCCGCCCCACGGTTCTTGGCGCAGATCGCGTAGGCGTGGGTGACGCCGTAGGGGTCGACGCTGCCCTCGTCTTCGTCGAACAAGGCGCCGACGAAGAACTCCTCCTCCAAGAGCGGGTTCATCTCCTTCGCTTCCTTCATGGAGATGATCTCCATGTTCATGCCGAGGTAGCGGCCGCGGGCTTGGGCCATGCGCAGCCAGTCGAGACGCTCCGGTGTGTCGGCCAGCTGCAGCCCGCCGGGCAGGTGGATGCCGCAGTTCTGCCCGCTCTCGGCCTCGATCTCCTTGTACAGGTTGACGGTGTATTGCTGCAGCCGGGCGACGTTCGGGTCGCCGTTGAGCGTGTGCATGCCACCAGCGGCGTGCCACGTCGAGCCGGCAGTGAGCTGCTTGCGTTCGAGCAGGACGACGTCGGTCCAGCCGGCCTTGGTCAGGTGGTAGAGCACGCTCGCCCCGACGACACCGCCGCCGACGACGACGACCTGAGCTGTTGACTTCATTGCAGGGTTCCCATCATCTGTTGATCAAAAGTCGGTGGCCACTCCGCCCTCGCTGTGGCGACGGGCGACAAATGCTTCCAGTTCTTGCTTCACCGCGTCGTCGATCGCGGGAGGCTCGTACGCGGCGAGCATCTCTTTCCAGATCGCGTTGGCCTTGGTCGGCGCCTGGGGGCTGCCGCCTTCCTCCCACGACTCGTAGTTGCGCCAGTCGGAGATCATCGGCTTGTAGAACGCAGTCCGGAAGCGGTCTTGCGTGTGCTGGGTGCCGAAGAAGTGCCCGCCCGGACCGACGTCGCGGATCGCGTCGAGACCGAGGGATGCCTCGTCGACGACGGGCGGTTCGAGGAACGCCGACACCATGTGCAACAGGTCGGCGTCGAGGATCATCTTCTCGTAGCTGGCCTGCAGCCCGCCCTCCATCCAGCCAGCCCCGTGCATCAGCAGGTTGACGCCACCCTGGATCGCGCCCCACAGCGAGAACACCGATTCGTAGGCAGCCTGGGCGTCGAGCGCGTTCGCCGCGCACACGTTGCTGCTGCGGTAGGGAAGGTTGTAACGGCGGGCCAGCTGCCCGCCGACCATCGCCGTGCGCATGTACTCGGGCGTGCCGAATGCCGGTGAGCCCGACTGCATGTCGACGTTCGACGTGAACCCGCCGTAGATCGCCGGCGAACCGGGCCGCACGACTTGGGTCAAGGTGATGCCGGCCAAGGCTTCGGCGTTCTGCTGGGCCAGCGCACCGGCGAGCGTCACCGGCGCCATCGCCCCGGCCAACGTGAACGGCGTGAGGCACACGATCTGGTTGCGGCGGGAGAACTCGATGATGCCCTGCAGCATCGGCGTGTCGAGCCGCAACGGCGAGCTGGAGTTGATGATCGTGAAGATCGACGGCTCGCGCTCCAGCGTCTCGTCGTCGATCTGCCGCGCGATGCGCACCATCTCCAGGCAGTCGATGTTGCGTTGGCGTCCGAGGCTGTAGGCGTGGAACGGCTTGTCCGTCAGCAGCAGTGCGTCGAGCGTTGCATCGAGATGGCGAGTGGACGCGTGCAGATCGATCGGCTCGACGGGGTAGCCGGAGATGAAGTGGACGCTGTTGAGCATCTGCGACAGGCGCAGCAGGTTCTGGTAGTCGGCGTGGTTGCCGACCCGGCGCCCGTTGTCGAGATCGAACACGTTCGGGGCGCTGGCCACCGATCCGAACGCGGTGTAGTCGCCACCGATGACGAGGTCGTGCGCCGGGTTGCGGGAGTGGAACGTGAACTGCGCTGGCGCCGTCTTGATCAGTTCGGCGATCATCTCGCGGTCGAAGTGCACCCGCTCGGTCCCGTTGTCGACGGTGGCGCCGGCTTTGACCAACAGGTCGCGCGACTCCTCGTCGAGGAAGTCCATCCCGATCTCTTCCAGGATCCGCATTGACGCGTCGTGGATCGATTCCAGCTCGTCGGCCGAGACCACATCGGTCGGTCTGTACGGCAGGCGTGGCTGGCGGAACTCGCGCTGGAGCGGGAGCCGGCTGCGTTCACCCGTCGAGCGCCCGCCCCGCCGCGACCGGCTGCTCGTCTCGATGTGGGCCGTGGCGCCCGTGTCAGCCGTCTCGCCGGGGGCCGTGTCGGGATGGGCGGTCACCGGCACATACTAATCATCAAACTCAGCACGTCTGTGCCGGGAATCGCCTATCTTCTGTCGTGATCGAAGACCTCGATCGGCGAGTCGACGATGAGCGTCGGCAACGGAAACACCCGCCACGGCTCGGAGCCGTCGAACCGATCGAGCGCCGTGAGGAACGTGGCGCGGAGGCTCGCCTTCACGTCGCCGCGATGGTCGAGGAACTGCCCCCAGGCAGACGAGCCCTGAAACCGAGTCGTCCCGGTGCGCGTGTGCGCGGTCGCCACATGGGCCGGCGGAAACAGCGCTCGGTAGCTGCGGGTGTTGTAGAGCCACGACTCTCCCCTGACACGCACCAGCCCGGGGTGTCGATCTCGTGCCATGTCGACGATCGTCCGGAGCTCTGCGCGGCGGCGCTCTCGCTTCGATTCGTCCAGCGGGCTGAGTCCGTCGTCGTCGTGCGGCATGAAGTGCGTCCGCAAGACGCCGTCGCACACCTCGCCCGAGAACGGTCCGCAGCGCACCTTGTCGTGTGCGGCGGCGGACGGCGCGTCGAGAGTTTCGGCGAACTCGGCGGTCCAGGCGGTCTGCTCGGCGAGAGTCGGGAGGCCGACAAGGGTCGACGAGTAGCGGATCCAATCGTCGTTCGTGTCGGCCGCATCGGGCGACCCGAACCCGAACCGGCGGAAGAAGGTGGTGTAGCGCAGGACTGCATGCTCCAGATCGCACAGCCCGAGGATCGTGAACCGCTCGGCGAACCGCAGTTGCAGTTCGACGTACTCACGCGACAGGCCTCTCGGGGCCGGCATGCCCGACATGTCCGACATCATCCCATGATGTGCTGCCGACGTTCGCCTCCCACGCGCGTGCCTGCCGGACGCGGCGCGCTAGTTGCGATATCGCTGGGCGATCGTGCGTTGCTCCTTCAAGAACGCGGGGATCTCGTTCGGCTGGACGACGGCACCGCGAATCAGGTCGTCGAACTGGGCCGTGAGTGTGCGTACGTGCTCGGTTGACGTGAGCACGAGGTACATCTGGCCGAGGTACAGCGCCGCTCGCAGCGGGCCGAAGATCGTGACGGGTGCCGCGTACCGCTCGCGCCCGTCGAACAAGAACCAGCGCAGCGTGGGATACAGCTCCGCGCAGAGGTCGATCATGTGGTCGAGTTGAGCCAATCGATGCCGCAGCTCGAGCTTGCGCCAGATGCCCACCCCCCTCGCGAACAGCTCGACTGCCTGGATCGAGTTGCAGCACTCAAGGTCGGTCTCCGGACCGCGGGTCCACGCCAGGCGCGCCAGCGCGGTCTCGATCTGTTGATCGGGAGTCGTCGCCACATAATCGCCCATCTCGTACCGGATCACGTCGTCGGTCTTGAGCAGATCAGGGATCGTCGACGGCACGTAGCGGATCTTGTAGCCGATCGCTTCGCGCAGCCACTCGATCAAGCGCTCGTCGTTGTGGGCCAGCGCGTTCTTGGCGAACGACATCTGTTCGTCCATGATCTCGGCCTGCATCGGGCCGACGTTGCTCAATCCGATCAGCCAGTCCAGCGAGGACTGGTGCTTCTCGGCGATGGTGACGAGCGTCTCGACGCGTGGCAAGCGGCGGTTGGTGGTCGACATCAGCTGGGAGAGGGTGGAGCGATCGAGCCCGACCTCCGCGGCGAACTCGCTCTGGTTGAGGCCGGAATCGCGGATGACCTTCGCGAGGCGCTCCTGGAAGGTGCGCAACAAGTCTTGGCGTGTGGTCACCTCCGGACATTAGGACGCCTGCTGCGGATCTGCAACAAATGCGGTGTTCACACCACAAAAGTGGGTAATTCACGGCGTAAGAGGGGTGAATGTGCGCAAATACCCCACTAAAATGGTCGGGAATTGATCCCACGATGCGGTAAACACTCACCAGTGGCAGGAACCAAGTTCGAGCGCAGGAACAGGATCGAATGGCCGACGGTCGTCGCCATCGCCTCGTTCTGGGTGGCGCTAATCGCAGTGACGGTGTTCGGCACCTCGCTCCCGACGTTGGCGCTGCTCGCCGTGCTCGCGCTGCTGGGGTGCTTCTACCTCTCGCTCCAGCACGAGGTGATCCACGGCCACCCCACCCCGTGGGCCGCGCTGAACACGAGCATGGTTGCCGCTCCGCTCTCGTTGGTCCTGCCGTTCAGCTACTACCGCCAGATCCACCTCGCCCACCACGCCAGCGACCTCACGGACCCGTTCGTCGACCCGGAGAGCCACTACGTGTCGCCCGAGACCTGGCAGCGAGCGGGGTCACTGAAGCGAACGATGCTGCGCGCCAACCGCACGCTCGCCGCGCGGCTGACGCTCGGACCGGTTCGCGGCACGTGGCAACTGTGGGCCGGCGAAGTGCGCGCGGTGCGTGCCGACCGGCGTGTCGCGATGCGTTGGGTGATCCACATCGTCGCCGCCTGCGGCGTCGTGCTGGCGCTTCGAGCAGCAGGCATGCCGCTGTGGATCTACATCACCGGTTTCGTGTTCGGTGGCGCATCGCTGACGGCATTGCGCTCGTTCGTGGAGCACAGCGCCCACGCGGACGAGCCCCGTTCTGCTGTCGTGCAGAGCAACTGGTTCTTCGGACTGTTGTTCCTCAACAACAACCTCCACTTCACCCACCATCAGCTCCCCGGCGCCTCGTGGTACCGGCTTCCGCAGCTGACCCGCGATCTCGATGCCGGCGCGCTCGTCGCCAACGGCGCCGGCCACTATCGCGGCTACTACGAGATCGCCCGACGACACATGTTCCGACCCTTCTGCCAACCGGTGAGCCCGCTGCTCGAAACGATCAGCAAATGACCGGTCTTGCCGTACTCGGGATGTACGACTTCCCGGAGCTGCGCAGCTCGTGGGACGCCCTCTACGAACGGGCCGCCAGCGACGTCGGCGGGGCGCCACGAGGGCTGAGTTGGGACGTCGGCGCGCACGACAGCTGGCTCCACCCGAACCTCACGCTCGGCATGGCGTGCGGCTGGCCGCTGATCAAGACGCTGTGGGACCAGGTCAAGGTCGTGGGGACGTTCTCCCACGCCGGTACCGACGGCCCGGCGCACATGTATCGAAGTGTCATCGTGACGAGCACCGACTTGACCTTCGATCAGATCGCCGATGCACCGGCGCAGACCCGTGCCGCGCTCAACTCCGTCGACAGCTTGTCCGGCCACATCAGTCTGCTGGCGGCGTTCGGTCAGGGACTGCGATGGCCCGGTGATGTGGTCTACACGGGTTCGCACGTGGCAAGCATCGAAGCCGTTCGGTCGGGCGTGGCCGGCGTCGCCGCGATCGACGGGATGACATGGCGCTACCGCGAACGGCAGGCTCCAGCGACGCTCGCCGGACTGCGGGTCATCGGCGAGGGCCCGCTCGTCCCGGGACTCCCACTGATCGTCCCGGCCACGACGCCGGATGCGCAGATCGACGCGTGGCGGGACGGGTTTCTGGACGCTGTTCGCGACCCCACGCTCGAAGACGCGTTGCGGCAATTGATGATCAGCGGCTTCGTGCCGCTCGACGCCGGCAACTACTCGGCGGCGCTGGCGACGATGGTCGGGAGGCACCTCCAGCCCGTGTGAGCCGAGCTGCTCGCCGGTCGGCAATGATGGGGGCGTTCCGATCGAGGAGGGAGCGTGGCCGAGTTGTCGATGCTCGATGCAGCGTGCGGACTGGCGAGCACGATCAGTGCGAGGGCCGCGGAGACCGAGGCGCTTCGTAGCGTGCCGGCCGATCTCGCAGCCGATCTCGCGGACATCGGCATCTACCGGATGTATGTCCCGCGATCGCTCGGCGGGCGCGAGATCGAGCCGGCGGAGGCGGTGCAGGTCGTCGAGGTGCTGTCTCACGCCGACGGCTCGACCGGCTGGACCGGCCTGATTCTGAACACCACGTGCTTCGCCGCGTGGCTGGAACCGCGCGTTGCCGCGGAGGTCCTCGGTCCGGACTCGAACAGTGGCATGGCCGGCCTGTTCGGGCCGATGGGCCAAGCGACGTACGAGGGCGACAGGGACCTGCGGCTCAGTGGCCGCTGGGCGTTCAACAGTGGTTCACACCACGCGAGCTGGTTCTGCGAAGGTGCATTCGTTCTCGACACCGATGGCAAGCCGCGAGCGCTGCCGACCGGTCGTCCCGATTGGCGAGTGCTCTTCCTGCCGGCGACCGAGGTTGAGATACAGGACAACTGGCGCGTCTCTGGTCTGCGCGGCACCGCCAGCAACGACGTCGTGATCGACGACGTCCTGATCCCCGAAGAACGCACGGCGAGCCCGATGTTCGAGACGGCACCGCAGGACGCGCCGCACTTCCGATGGACCTTCTTCGCGCTGCTCTCCAGCCTGATGGCGGGGTTCCCGCTGGGTGTCGCCCGACGCGCCGTCGACGAGTTCGCGATCATCGCCGGATCGAAGTCACGCGGTGGTGGCCCGGCACTTGGCGATACCGAGACCGTGGCTGTCGCGGTTTCGCGGTGTGACGCGGCCGTGCGCGCGGCACGGGCGTTCGTGCTCGAGGCGGTCGGGGAGGGTTGGCAGCAGGCCCTCGCCGGCGATCCGTTGACGCTTGCTCAGCGGATCGCGATCAAGTCCTCCGCGATGCATGCGATGCGGTCGGCGGTCGACGTCGTCGACACCCTCTTCTCGCTCGCCGGCGGCTCGGCGTTGTTCGACGACAACGTGCTCCAGCGCTGCTGGCGCGACGTGCACGCGGCCAACCATCACATCTTCTACTCGAACTCCCACGCCGAGCGGGCGGGCAAAGCACTGCTCGGGCGACCGACAGATCTCGGCCTGCTGTAGCGCGCCGAGAAATTCGATTGGCGGCCGCGGCGCCGAGGGATAGCATCGTGTCCCCCGTCGGAGCCGTTCGTGCTTCCGCGCGGCTTCACGCTTGGATCCGCCATGACTGACGCGCCCCTGTTTCCCGAACTCGAACTCGAACGCGCCCGGCTCGCGCATTCGCGCGCCTGCAAGGACGCGATGATCGCGATGTTCGAGCGGGTCGACCCGAACGACTCCGCCGACGAGTTCACCAAGGAGTACATCGAAGTCACGGTCGAGGAGGCGCTCGAGGACCTGCGTACGCCTGGAGCCGGTGACTTCTTCGGGCGCATCGACACGGACCTGAGCGATGCGGAGTCGAAGGACACCTGGTACATCGGCCGGCGCCACATCGAGGATGCGCAGCACGATCCGGTCGTCGTCGACTGGCGGGCACCGATCGCGGCGCCGTTCTATCGAGCGACGGTGCACGATCCCCTCGGCCTCAGTCATCGGCGCCGCTTCATGATGACGACCGAGCCGGGAATGCCGAGCGAGTTGACGTCGTACCTCGACGAGCAACTCGACGACCCCGACTCGGCCGACGCGGCGAGCGGAATCCCCGATCCGGTGCTCGCAGAGATCGGTGCTGCACGCACCGGTGCGATGCGCGAGATCGTCGCCACGATCCAGGCCGAACAAGACGTCGTCATCCGTGCGCCGATGCAGCAGGCGCTGATCGTGCAGGGCGGCCCCGGCACCGGCAAGACCGCGGTGGGGCTGCACCGCGCCGCGTACCTTCTGTTCGAACACCGGCGTCGCCTGATCAACGAGGGAGTGCTGGTCGTCGGGCCGAACCAGGTCTTCCTCGACTACATCGGCAACGTCTTGCCGTCGCTCGGTGAGCGCAGCGTGCAGCAGCGCACCGTGCTCGACCTCTGTGTGCCTCGTGTCGAGGTCGTCGCTCCCGACGCGGACGGCGCAGATCCGGTCGATGTCGCCCGGCTCAAGGGCGACCCGCGGCTGCTCGACGTGCTGCAGCGTGCGGTTCTCAACGGGATCAAGATGCCCAAGGAGCCGATCCGGGTGCCGCTCGGCGCGCGCACGTGGGTCGTCGAACCCGACGAGTTCGCCACATGGCTCGACACGGCGCTGGGCGGCACCGCCGTGAACCGCCCCCTCAACCGCCGGCGCGACGCGCTGAAGACCATCGCTCAGCAGCAGTTGCGGCGGCAGTCCGACACGGACGACGCGTGGTCGCGAGCCACGCCGCTGCGCGAGGTGTTGGCCGCGGCATGGCCGACACAGCAACCAAAGACCGTGTTGCAGCGGCTGCTCACCAATGACGCTGCGCTCGCGGCGGCGGCCGACGGGTTGCTCAGCGCCGACGAGCAGACACTGCTCCTCGGCAACGGTGCGAAGCCCGGGTCGAAGAAGCGGCCGTGGACCGCCGCCGATCAACTCCTGCTCGACGAGACGAACTCGCTGCTCAACGGGGCGCCGTTCGTGTTCGGCCACGTCGTCGTCGACGAAGCACAGGACCACTCGGCGATCGGCCTGCGTGTGATCGGCCGGCGCAGCCCGGCCGGGTCGTTCACGATCCTCGGCGACCTCGCCCAATCGACGACGCCGGCCGGGCAGCAGCAGTGGCCCATCGTCGCGCAGCACCTCGGCGCGTCCGACTACGAGGTCGCCCACCTCACCATCGGCTACCGAGTTCCCGAGCCCGTGCTGACCGTGGCCAACCGCCTGTTGCCCTTCACGGCTGTCGACACGGTCGCCAGCCGCAGCGTGCGCATGGATGGCGACGAGCCGACGATGCGGGTCGTGTCGGCGGAGGGCCTCGCCACGGCCGTCGCCGAGGAGGTCCAGATCGCGCGGCATCGCCACGTGCTCACGGGTGTGGTCGCACCGCTACGTCTCCACAGCGACATCGCCGGCGCGCTCGGTGAGGCCGGGCTCGAGGCCGTGACCCGCGTCCAGGACGTGCAGCGGGTGCAGATCCCGATCTTCTCGCCGGAAGCCGTGAAGGGCTTGGAGTTCGACGCGGTCGTCGTCGTCAACCCGGCGGAGATCTTCGACGGCACGCCTCGCGGGGCGAGATTGCTGTACGTGGCGATGACACGCGCCGTGCAGGTCCTGCGGATGGTCGGCGACGCGTCGTTCGACGCGAATTCGTTGTAACGTCGCGCCCGGTCGCCACGCTCGGCGCCTGATCTACCGGGGGGTTCATCATGAAGACCAAGGCCGCCATTCTCTGGGAGACCAACACGCCATGGAGCGTGGAGGAGATCGAGCTCGATCCGCCGGGCCCCGGTGAAGTGCTCGTCAAGATGGCCGCGTCCGGGCTGTGCCACAGCGACGAGCATCTCGTCACCGGCGACCTTCCCTTCGAACTGCCGATCATCGGCGGTCACGAAGGAGCGGGTGTCGTGCAGGAGGTGGGCACAGGCGTGAGCTGGCTGGCCCCCGGCGACCACGTCGTCTTCGGGTTCATCCCGAGTTGCGGCCGCTGCGTGAGCTGTTCGACCGGCCATCAGAACCTGTGCGACCTCGGTGCGCTCATGGGCGGCGGCCGGCAGATCACCGATGGCGGCTCGCGGCACCACGCGCAGGGCAAGGATCTCGGGTTGATGTGCATCCTCGGCACGTTCTCGCATCACACCGTCGTCAACGAGGCAAGCTGCATCAAGATCGACGACGACGTCCCCCTCGATCGCGCCTGCCTGCTCGGATGCGGCGTCGTCACCGGTTGGGGCAGCGCGGTGTACGCGGCCGAGGTCAAGCCGGGCGACACCGTTGCCGTCGTCGGTGCCGGTGGCATCGGCTCGAACGCGATCCAGGGCGCCCGCCTCGCCGGTGCGAAGCGGATCATCGCCATCGACCCAGTCGAGTACAAGCGCGAGAAGGCGATGGAGTTCGGCGCCACGCACACGGCGGCGAGCATGGCCGAAGCCCTGCCGCTGATCACCGAGCTGACATGGGGCACGATGGCGAACAAGGTCATCATGACGATGGGTGTCGGTTCCGGTGCGGTGATCGCCGAGGCGCTCGCGCTCACAGCCAAGCGTGGCCGGGTGGTCGTCACCAACATCCACCCGGCGATGGAGTTCAGCGCCAACATCAGCTTCCTCGATCTCACCCTGATGGAGAAGCAGGTCGTCGGTTCGCTGTTCGGTTCCGGTAACCCCCGCGCCGACATCCCCAAGCTGATCGGCCTGTACCGCGAGGGTCAGATCGACCTCGACGGCCTCGTCACCAACGAGTACACGCTCGACGGCGTCAACGACGGCTACGAAGCGATGCGCGAAGGCACCGCCATCCGCAGCGTCATGAAGTTCGACTAAGCCAGCGAGATCGGGTCATGCGCCAGACGCAGGTGATGCCGCATTCGCCGGGTGCGGTGATCTCGCGAGCGTGCTCGTCGACAAGCATGTAGCCGAGCGCCGCCGGCACACGCCCGCTGGCCGTGTTGGCCCTGTCGTGACGGATCTCGACCCGATCGATGCCGTCGATCGTGAACGCCAGTTGGGTCAGTGCTTTCGCCGTCTCCTGCGCGTATCCATTGCCGACGTGGTCGACGTGGACCCAGTACCCGATCTCCAAGCCGTCGTCTCCGATCCGGCGGTGCAGTCCGGCGCCTCCGCGCACGCCACCGTCGAGGGCGAAGATGCCGAACTGGCTGTCGCCGCCCGCCTCCCACTCGTCGTGCCACTGCGCGATCAGGACGCGTCGATCAGCCGCGGCCACCGGCTCGAGTGCGGCCCACGGCATCCACGGCAGCAGGTGCTCGACACTCGCCGCGATCGCCGCGCTGAACACTGGCTCGTCGGCGATCGTCCACGCCCGCAGGATCAAGCGCTCTGATGTCGCAAATACGGGCAGTCGCGCCATGGCCAATCGTCGCAGAGCACGGTCGGGTGACCGTCTCGATTTCTCGTGTTCGGCGCCCACCGAGATACATTGCACGCACGTTCGCTCTTAATGGGGGTCATTGACAATGAAGTCGCGTGCAGCTGTCCTGTGGGGTGTCAACCAGGATTGGAAGATCGAGGAAGTCGAGGTCGATCCGCCCAAAGCCGGCGAGGTCATCGTCAACTGGAAGGCCGCCGGGCTGTGCCACTCCGACGAGCATCTCGTCACCGGCGACATGGTGCCGCCGTCGGAGTATTGGCCGTTGATGGGCATCGAGGACTTCTTCCCGATCCTGGGCGGGCACGAGGGTGCCGGAGTCGTCGTCGAGGTCGGTCCCGGCGTCACCAGCCTCGCCGTCGGTGATCACGTCTCGGCCAGCTTCGTGCCGAGTTGTGGCCGCTGCAAGAGCTGCTCGACCGGCAAGCAGAACCTGTGCGACAACGGCGCCAAGACCTTCCTCGGTGGGATGATCACCGACGGCACGCACCGCCACCACATCGACGGCAAGCCTGTCACGTTGATGGCCAAGGTCGGCACGTTCAGCGAGTACGCCTGCGTGTCGGAGATGTCGCTGATCAAGGTCGAGTCCGATCTTCCGCTCGAATGTGTGGCTCTCGTCAGCTGCGGCGTCGCCACCGGATGGGGTTCGGCGGTCAGCCGCGCCGGCGTCAACGCCGGCGACAACGTGGTGGTGGTCGGCATCGGCGGCATCGGCATCAACGCGGTGCAGGGCGCGAAGATGGCCGGTGCCACCCGCGTGATCGCAATCGATCCGCTCGAGTTCAAGCGCGAGAAGGCGATGGAGATGGGCGCGACCCACACGTTCTCCTCGATGGAAGAAGCGCTGCCGGCCGTGCAGGAGATGACATGGGGCGCGATGGCCGACAAGGTGATCATGACCCCCGGCGTGATGTACGGCGACATGATGGCGCTGGCCGGTTCGCTCACCGCCAAGGGCGGCACGATGGTCGTCACCGCCGTGGCCCCGATCACGCAGACCGAGTCGTCGGTCAACCTGTTCGAGCTGGCGATGATGAACAAGGAGATCAAGGGCACGATCTTCGGTTCGCTCAACCCGCGTGCCGACATCCCCAAGCTGCTCAGCCTGTACCGCGAGGGCCAGCTCAAACTGGACGAGCTGATCACCAAGCGTTACCCGTTGGAGGACATCAACGAGGGCTACCGGGCCATGCGCGACGGCGAGAACATCCGCGGCGTCATCATCAATGACTGAACCGATGACCGAACGGCAGCAGCCGTGATCGATCGAGCCCTGCTCGAGCGGTTGGGCACCCATGTCGTCGGGCGCCGGCGCGAGGTCGAGCTCGTGCTGGCCGCGCTCGACGCCGATCGGCACGTGCTGCTCGAAGGGCCGCCCGGAACCGGCAAGAGCACACTGCTGCGTGCCGTGGCGGTCGAGCTGTCGCTCGGTTTCGAGTTCGTCGAGGGCAACGCCGAGCTCACTCCCGCCCGCCTCGTCGGTCACTTCGATCCGGCACGCGTGCTCACCGACGGCTACGACCCCGATGTGTTCGTCGACGGTCCGCTGATCAGCGCGATGCGCGAGGGTGCGCTGCTGTATGTCGAGGAGATCAACCGCATCCCGGAGGAGACGCTCAACGTGCTCATCACCGTGATGAGCGAGCGCGAGCTGCACGTGCCCCGGTTGGGGCGCATCGCCGCGGCGCCCGGGTTTCGCCTCGTCGCGGCGATGAACCCGTTCGACGCGATCGGCACGGCACGCATCAGCGGTGCCGTGTACGACCGCGTCTGCCGGCTCTCGGTGACGTACCAGAGCGCGGCTGAGGAAGCGGCGATCGTCGTCCGGGCCGTGACGCCCACCGACGCGCCCAGCGCGGAGTGGATCGACAAGGCCGTGCAGGTGGTGCGCCTGACGAGGAGCCATGCCGAGCTGCGGGTCGGTTCGTCCGTGCGTGGTGCGATCGATGCCAGCGCAGTCGCCGTCTCGCTTGCGCAACTGCGCGGGCTCACTCCCGACGATTTGGGTGTCGGCCTCGATGCTGCGATCGTCGCCCTGTCGGGCCGAGTCCGAGTCCGGGAGGGCAGCACCCGCACGAGCGAGGAGATCGTCACCGAGTTGTGGCGGTCGGTGTTCGGTGGCGCCGATGCGTCGCCCGGCGACGGTGACGGCCCAAAAGCCTCGGCCCCGACCGGGGCCACCAGTTCCCACTGACCAAAGAGGGCGCTGAGGCAGACGCGGCCATCGCCGAGAGCTCGCGCAAGACGACGTCGCGGCGCGAGCTGTCGCGCAACCCGAACTTCGAGCAGGTGTCGCCAGAGGTCGGCGAGCTCGACGAGGACGCGGTCCAGGAGGGGCTCAACGACGATCCCGACCAGATGATGGCGATGCTCGCCGATCTCACCGCCGCCACCGACCCGCGCCTGCGCGCTCTGGCCCAGCGACTCGCCGCGCAGCTCTTCCTCGACGTCAGCAAGCGCGGCCCGGTGAAGCCGCGAGGCATCGGCAAGATCGTGTCCCAGCCCTACAGCCCCGACGGCGGCGATCTCGACATCGACTCCAGCCTGGAAGCGATCGCGCTCGGTGGATCGGCGGCGGGTGGGCAGCGGAGCGCGATCGATCCCGAAGGCTTGCGTGTGCGGGGATGGTCGAAGCCGGGGACCGCGCTGTGCCTGATGGTCGACCGCAGCGGGTCGATGGGTGGCAAGCCGCTCGCGACATCCGCGGTGGCCGCCGCGGCGGTGGCGTGGCGGGCGCCCGCCGACTACAGCGTGCTCGCGTTCGGCAAGGACATCGTGGTCGCCAAGTCGCAAGACGTGTTCAAGGACAGCGAGAAGGTGGTGAACGACGTCCTGACGTTGCGCGGCTTCGGAACCACCGACGTTGCCGGCGCGTTGCAGGTCGCGCAGTCGCAGTTGTTGCGCTCACGCGCCGGGCGACGGATCGCGGTGTTGCTGTCCGATTGCCGAGCAACGGTGGATGGCGATGTCC
>Ga0075365_10000646_pt1 | contig 13838 bp, 11 predicted proteins | sample EndMetdeltDD1765_FD_71387 | JGI IMG/M metagenome (GOLD analysis project Ga0075365, IMG submission 71387) | Populus endosphere microbial communities from Tennessee, USA - Endosphere MetaG P. deltoides DD176-5 | ecosystem: Host-associated > Plants > Roots > Endosphere | place: USA: Tennessee... | reverse complement strand
CAAAAGGTTCGCGTCATCGCTCCCGACGTCGGCGGCGGCTTCGGCGGGAAGAACCGCATCATGCCGGAAGACGTGGCCGTCGCCGCGATCGCGATGAAGGTAAAGCATCCGGTGCGGTGGATCGAGGACCGGCGTGAACATCTGCTCGCGTCAGTCCACGCGCGAGACCACACCTACGATCTGGTCATATCGGCCGATCGTGACGGCACGCTTCTGGGAGTCGAAGGCGATATCTATGTCGATGCCGGGGCTTACGCCCTGTGGCCGACGGGCGCCTTTCAGGAAGCGAGCATGGCGTCGCGCAATCTCACCGGCCCCTATCGCATCCGTCACCTGAAGCTCAACGCTTACACCGTCGCCACCAACAAGGCTCCGATGGGCCCTTATCGCGGCGTCGCGAGGCCAGGCGCGACCTTTGCGATCGAGCGGCTTGTCGACGAGGTCGCGCGCGAGCTTGGGCGCGAACCGTTCGACCTCCGGCGGCAGAATATCGTTACCGCCGCCGAGCTTCCGTACCGGACCGCGGCCGGTATGAAGCTCGATACCGGCGACTACATCGCTGCGCTGGATATCGCGCGCGACAAGATCGATCTGCCAGCCGTCCGCAAACGACAGGCGGCCGGTGAGCCCGACGGGCGCAGGATTGGCGTGGGGTTCGCCTTCTATACGGAGCAGAGCGGCCATGGGACCGTGGAATTCGTCAAACGCAAGTTCCGCGTGGTGCCGGGCTACGAGTCGGCGAATGTCCGGATGCTGCCGGACGGCGGCGTGCTGATTTACGTCGGCGTCCAGAACCATGGTCAAGGACACGAAACCACGCTTGCGCAGATCGCTGCGCATGAGCTGGGGATCGATCCCGGACAGATCTCCGTCCGCTATGGCGACACCGCGATTGGACCCTATGGTTTCGGCACTTTCGCGTCCCGCTCCATCGTGTTTGCCGGAGGCGCCGTGGGCAAAGCCGCACGCGCGATGGCCGAAAAGATCCGACGGATCGGGGCGCACCTGCTTCAGGCCGATGTCGCCGACACCCGTATCGAGGGCGGAATGGTCCACGGCCCGTCGGCCAAGATCAGCATTTCGGAGATCGCTTTTGCGGCCAACACCCGGCCGGACCATTTGCCGGCGGGGATGGATCCGCTTCTGGAAACGATCGCGACATACGAGCCGTCAGATTCCGGCGGGGTTTTTGCGTATGGCACACACGCGGTCGTCGTCGCGGTGGACCCCGACAGCGGGGTGACCGAGCTCCTTGATTACGTTGTGTCCGAAGACTGCGGGACAATGATCAATCCGCTGATCGTCGACGGCCAGGTCCAAGGCGGAATCGCGCAGGGGATAGGGACCGCGCTCTACGAAGAGATCCCGTATGACGAGCTGGGCCAACCGCTCGCCACCACGTTCGCCGACTACATGGTTCCGTGCGCGCCGGAAATTCCCGCTGTGCGCATCGCGCACCTGGTGACGCCCGCGTTGACGACCGAGTATGGAGTGAAGGGCCTCGGCGAAGGGGGCGCGATCGCGCCGCCGGCGGCCATTGCCAACGCGGTCGCGGATGCGTTTCGCGACATCGGCGCAAGTTTCAATGAGACCCCGCTGACGCCGCGCCGGGTTTCCGAGGCGATCGACGTGGCGCGCCGCGCGAAAGCTCTCCGCCCATGAAAGCGGCACCATTCGACTATGTGGCCCCGAAGACCGTTGCCGAGGCCAGCGGATTGCTCGCCCTGAATGGTGCGACGACCGTGGCCATCGCCGGCGGTCAATCGTTGCTGCCGATGCTCAACCTTCGAGTCGTGCTTCCCGATCTTCTGGTCGATATCGGAGGATTGCAGGAGCTCAAGGAGGCCGCCGCAACTCCGAGCAACATTCGAATCGGTGCGCTGACCACGCATGCCGCGATTGAAGATGGCAGGCTGCCGGAAGCGTTTGGCGGTCTGATGCAGACTGTCGCCGCGAAAATTTCGTATCGCGCGGTCCGCAACTACGGAACGATTGGAGGCAGCGTGGCGCTTGCCGATCCTGCCGCCGATTGGCCAAGCTGTTTGATGGCGCTCGGCGCTCAGGTTCGAATCTCGGGTCTGAACGGGACGCGCTCAGAGCCGATCGGCGACTTTGTGCAGGGACAGTACTCGACTTCGCTCGCCCCCGACGAAATCGTCTTGGGCTTCGATCTGCCGCGCCCCGACGCGACCTTGCGCTGGGGCTTTTTCAAGGTCGTCCGAAAGAGCGGCGCGTTTGCGAATTCCATCGCGTTCGCCGTTGCGCACGGTCGTGGCGGGCCGGTGTCGGTGGTGCTCGGCGCCGCTGCGGCACGTCCCTGCTCGCTTCCGACGGTCGGCGAGCATATCAAAGCCGGACGATCCGACGAATCCGTGCGCGCCGCGATCGCCGAGGATGTGGCGTCGCACCTGCCTGCGGACGATCCCTATCTGGTGAGATTGCATACGTCGACCGTTCTGCGGGCCGTGCGGGAGATGCAAAGCAAATGAAGTCTCTGACCGTCGACGTAAACGGTGCCAAGGTTACCTGCGACGTGGAACCGCGGGAAACCCTTGCGGATTTCCTGCGCGGACGCTGCCGTCTGACAGCAACTCATCTCGGGTGTGAACATGGAGCATGCGGCGCCTGTACGGTCGTAGTGGACGGAAAAGCCACTCGCTCGTGCCTTCGACTGGCTGTCATGTGTAACGGTCAATCGGTGCAGACCCTCGAAGGGCTCGACGACGAGCCCATCATGGAGGTGCTGCGTCGCCAATTCCACGAGTGCCATGGCTTACAGTGCGGATTCTGCACGCCGGGCATGTTGATCATGGCGCGCGATATCCTCCTGCGCATGCCCAACCCCGACGCCAACACTGTTCGCCAGCAACTCAGCGGTCATATCTGTCGCTGCACGGGCTACGCCGGCATCGTCAATGCGATCGTTGCGGCCGGAAAGGCGATCAGTGGCAACACCAGGCGGCCCACATAGATTCCGCGCTGGACAGCCGCCTAGCTCTTCTTTTTGACCAATGCTGTCAGATCGTAACTGAGGAGATCGCCGATGTTGGCGAGCTCGATATCGGCGGGCGGATACTTGGCCAGCTCGCGGAGATCGTGCGCGTAGTGACCTTGCTTGGGGAACACGGTCGTGACGTCGTCACCCCAGATTTTCTTGACCGCGGACAAGATGCGCAACTTGTCGTCGATCAGCACATAGTGATCCGCAGGGTAGAGACGCCGCACATCATCAAGCTCCTCTTCCTTGTGGATGTAGATGAGGACACGGTGCTCGAATGCGCGCCAGAGGCCGGACCGGTCAACCTTGCGTGGTTGGAACACGGCATCGCCGTCGGAAAGGATGACCACCGTGCCCCACTGCCGGGCGTGGTTCACCGCATCGAGGGCACCGGGATAGAGGCGCTCGGCAAACGGGTAGTCGACCAGCCAGCTCGACATCCGCAGCACCTCCGGGCGGTGCAGCGCCTCGATCCGGTAGCGCTCCAAGGCACCGAGATAGTTGGCGTATCCGAGCTCGCTTCGCAGTTGCTCGAAGATTTCCCAGTACCTGTCGCGCGTGGCGGGTCCGTAGGTGTGCTCCAGATGCTCGCTGAGATGGGCTTGCACGCGATCGTTGTCGATCAGCGTGTTGTCGACATCGAACAGGACGACGACGTCGGGCGTCTTGGCCATCACATTTCATCCTCTTTCGAGGGCGTTTATTTCCACGGGCAAGTGACGACGAGGCGAAACGACAGCTTCTCAGTTCTTCTTGCGCTTGCCGAGCAGCTCCCGGACGGTTTCCGCCACGCGCTCCGGCTCGAACCCGAATTTTCGGTCCAGCTCCTTGAGCGGGGCCGACGCACCGAATGTGTGCATGCCGATGATACGTCCGGTTTTCCGGCTGACGTAGCGCTCCCAGCCGAAGGTCGAGGCTTGCTCCACCGCGACGCGCGCCGTCACCTCGGGCGGCAGCACGCTGTCCTGATACGCCTGCGTCTGGTGCTCGAAGATATCCCAGGACGGCATCGAGACCACGCGCGAGCGGATGCCGTCGACGAGCAGTTCCTCGTGGGCATTGACGCAAAGACTGACCTCGCTGCCCGACGCGATGAGGATCACCTCCGGCTTTCCGTCGGGCGGATCGGCGAGCACGTAGGCGCCGCGCGCGACCCCGGAAGCCGGTGCGTACTTGCTGCGGTCCAGTGTCGGCAGGGGCTGACGCGACAGCGCCAGCACCGCCGGCTCGTGCCGCAGCTGCATGATGTAGCGATAGGCCTCGACCACCTCGTTGGCATCAGCCGGTCGCAGCACCACCAAGCCTGGCTCGGCGCGGAACGACGCGAGCTGCTCCACCGGTTGGTGCGTCGGGCCGTCCTCGCCGTCACCCATGGCATCGTGGGTGAACACGAAGATGGTGGGCAGCTCCATCAGGGCCGAGAGCCGAATGGCCGGCCGCGCATAGTCGCTGAAAATGAAGAAGGTGGCGCCGAAGGCGCGCAGCTTCGACAACGAGAGTCCATTGACGGCGGCCGCCATCGCGTGCTCGCGGATGCCGAAATGCAGATTTCGTCCGCCGCGATTGTCCGGCTCGAAGTCTCCGGCGCCCTCGAACTTCAAAGTGGTCTTATTGGACGTGCCGAGATCCGCCGATCCGCCCAGCAGCCAGGGAATATTCTGCGCCAGCACGTTGAGCACTTTACCCGACGCGTCGCGTCCTGCGATACCCTTTGGGTCGGCCGGAAACACCGGCAGCCCGCGATCCCATCCAGCCGGCAGCTCGCGCCGTTGCATCTGGTCGATCTCGGTCGCGAGCTCCGGATATTTCGACCGGTACTTCGCGAACCGTTCGTTCCATTCCTCATGAGCCTTGGCGCCGCGCGCGCCGATCCCGGCGGCGAAGTGGGCGCGCACCGCGTCGGGGACGAGAAACTTGGCTTCCTCCGGCCATCCGTAGTCGCGTTTGGTGAGGCGGACCTCCTCCTCGCCCAGCGGCTCGCCATGCGCGGCGGCGGTATCCTGCTTGTGCGGCGAGCCGTAGCCGATGTGGCTGTCCAGAATGATGAAGGTCGGCCGATCCTTGGTCTTGTGAAAGACGTCGAGCGCGTGCTCGATCCGATCGATGTCGTTGGCGTCGCCCACCCGCAACACGTTCCACCCGTAACCCAGGAAGCGGGCCGCGATGTCCTCCGTGAAGGTGATGCGCGTGTTGCCTTCGATCGTGATGTGGTTGTTGTCGTAGATCCAGCAGAGGTTATCGAGCGCGAGATGACCCGCCAGCGATGCCGCCTCCGACGACACGCCCTCCATCATGTCGCCGTCGCCGCAAACCGCGTAGATATTGTACCCGAAGATCTCGAGGTCGGGGCGATTGTAGCGGTTGGCGAGCCACGCCTCGGCAACGGCCATGCCCACGCTGGTGGCGACGCCCTGCCCCAGCGGCCCGGTGGTGGCCTCGACCCCCGAAACCAGATGATATTCGGGGTGACCCGGAGCCTTGCTGCCGAGTTGGCGAAAGTGACGAATGTCCTCGAGCGAGACCGCGGGTTGCCCGAGCCGCTCGTATTCGGCGTTGACGGCGCGGGTGCCGGTGAGATGGAGCACCGACCAAAGCAGCATCGAGGCATGACCATTGGAAAGCACGAACCGATCGCGGTTCGGCCAGATCGGGTCTTGCGGATCGAAGCGCATGACCCGGTTCCAGAGCGTGTAGACGAGCGGCGCCAGCGCCATCGGCGTGCCGGGATGGCCGGACTTCGCCTGCTGCACCGCATCGATCGAGAGCGTGCGAATGCAATTGATCGACAACTGGTCCAGTTGTGCATCGGTCATCGGTCGGGGCGAATCCACCACGGGGCTGGCCATAGCACTCATTTTTGCGCCTCCTGTTCTTCGTTGGTGCCGAGCCGCGCGGCCGCTGCGCGGTCCGCAAGCAGCAACGCCCGATCCTGACGGACGCGTGCGGCTGGAATGGATGGATCGCCGTCGCGCAGGCGCACCAGGGTTGCGGCCTTCTCGCGGCCGGTGACCAGCCACAGCACGAGCCGGGACCGGTTGATGATCGGAAAGGTCAACGTCATCCGGCGGCGCCCCTGGTAGGGACCTGCCACCGCAACGTCGGCGTCGGTGATATCGAGGGCCGGATCTCCAGGCACCAGCGACGCCGTGTGGCCATCGGGACCGAGACCGAGATGAACGAGATCGAGGACTGGCGGCGAGCCAGCCACGTCCCGCAGCGTCGAGGCATATTGCGCCGCCGCGCGATCAAGATCCGTTGCTTCGACCGGCATGGCATGGATGTGATCGGTGGGCAGCGGCACGCGCGTGAGCAGGCTCGCGCGCAGATGCGCGAGGTTGCGATCGGGATCGGCGGCGGGCGCGACCCGCTCGTCCACTTGAACGACGTGCACCTGCTGCCAAGGCAGCGGCTCGTCGGCCAACGCGCGCAGCATCAGCCACGGAGTGCGGCCGCCGCTGACCGCCATGACGTAGCGTCCGCGCGCAGTCACGGCGGCGCGCAGGTCGTCGGCGATGACCGCAGCCGCCTTGCGGGCGACCGTGTCGTCATCGGAGTAAACTTCGATCTTCACGCGACGAGCTCCGGTCCAGGTTCGGCCATCGGCCTCCAATGGCTAGAGCGCCGACTTGCGCCGGCGCACCCGACTGCTTGCTTCCCAGGGTTCAGCTCGCAGATTTCTCCAGGTGGCCGCCAAATTCGTAACGCATGGCAGAGAGCAGCTTGTCGCCGAAGGCTGCCTCGCCGCGGGAGCTGAACCGCTCGTAGAGCGCGGTCGAAAGCACGGGCACCGGGACGGCCGCGTCGATCGCGGCTTTGATCGTCCAGCGCCCTTCCCCGGAGTCGGAGACCCGGCCGGCGAAGTTCGCCAGCGCGGGGTCCTTGGTCAGCGCGGTTGCGATGAGGTCGAGGAGCCATGACGCAATGACGCTTCCGCGCCGCCACACTTCCGCGACGTCGCGCAGATTGAGGTCGTAACGGTAGAGCTCCGGATTGCGCAACGGCGTCGTTTCGGCATCGATCGCGTGCTGCTGCTCGCCGACATTGGCATGGCGCAGGATGCTCATCCCCTCCGCATAGGCGGCCATGATGCCATACTCGATTCCGTTGTGGACCATCTTGACGAAGTGACCGGCACCATTCGCGCCGCAGTGCAGATAGCCGAGCTCGGCGGTCCCCCCGATCTTCTCGCGTCCGGGCGTACGCGGGATGTCACCCGCGCCGGGCGCCAGCGTCTTGAAGATCGGGTCGAGGTGGCGCACGGCCGCCTCCGGTCCGCCGATCATCATGCAGTAGCCGCGCTCCAGGCCCCAGACCCCACCGCTGGTTCCGACGTCCACGTAGTTGATCCCTTTGGACGCGAGCTCATTCGCGCGGCGGATGTCGTCCACGTAGTACGAGTTGCCGCCGTCGATGAGGATGTCGCCGCGCTCGAGATGAGGCACGAGGTCGGCGATAGTCTGGTCCACGACGGCCGCCGGAACCATCAGCCAGACGGCGCGCGGCTTCTCCAGCTTGCGCACGAGGTCCGCAAGCGAGGAGGCTCCGACGGCCTTCTCTCGCGCCAAATCTTCGACCGCCTTCGGCGACCTGTCGAAGACGACGCATTGATGGCCGCCCTGGATGAGGCGCCGGACCATATTGGCGCCCATTCTGCCCAATCCGATCATCGCGAGCTGCATGACATTCTTCTCCGTTAGGGCTGAAGTGCGGACCGCAGCCGCTGCATGGCGGCAGTGACGCTGTCGCTTTCGTTGAAAATCGCCGACCCCGCCACCAGCACGTCGGCGCCTGCGGCCACCGCCAGCGGCGCGGTCGTTGCGTCGATCCCGCCGTCCACCTCGAGGCCACATCCCGGCTTGATGCGATCGATCATCTCGCGCGCACGTCTGATTTTCGGCAGGGTCGTAGGCAGAAAATGCTGATGTCCGAATCCCGGATTCACGGTCATGACCAGCACCTGGTCGAGGTCCTGCAAGATTTCCTCGAGGACGGCGGGCGGAGTAGCCGGGTTGACGGCGACCCCGACACGTTTTCCCGACGCCTTAATGCGTTGCACGGTGCGCGAGAGATCGTTGTTGCCCTCCCAATGGACCAGAAATGAATCGGTTCCGGCCTCCACGAACTCTTCGATGAAGAAGTCCGGATTGAAAATCATCAGATGCGCCTCCAATGGCAGGCGCGTTACCCTCCGCAGCGAGCTGATGATGGGTGCGCCCATGGAAAGATTGGGCACGAAATGTCCATCCATCACGTCGATATGGATCCGGTCCGCCCCGGCGCGCTCGGCCTCGGCCACCTGTTCGCCCAGGCGGGCGAAATCGGCCGCGAGGATGGAAGGAGCGAGCTTGACCGCGTCAGCCGTCACGTTGCGTCCTTGAGCTTGCGGTAGCGGCGGATCAGGTTGTTGGTCGAGCTGTCGTGGCCGAGCTTGGGCTCGGGCTTGTTCTCGAGCTCCGGGATGATGCGCTGCGCCAGAACCTTGCCCAGCTCGACGCCCCACTGATCGAACGAGTCGATGTCCCAGATCGTGCCCTGGGTAAAGACGCTGTGCTCGTACAACGCAACCAGTTTCCCGAGCGCGGCCGGAGTCAAACGATCCAGCAGGATGGTGTTGGACGGCCGATTGCCTTCGAACACCCGATGCGGGACGAGCCAGTCGGGCGTGCCTTCGGCCTTGACCTGCTCGCGCGTCTTGCCGAAGGCGAGCGCCTCGGTCTGTGCAAATACGTTCGCCAGCAGCATGTCGTGGTGCCGGCCGAGCCTGTTGAGCGGTTGTGCGAACGCAATGAAGTCGCAAGGAATGAGCCGGGTGCCCTGATGGATCAATTGATAGAAGGAGTGCTGGCCGTTGGTTCCGGGCTCGCCCCAGTAGATCGGACCGGTCTGGCAGTCCAGGGGCGTACCGGCGAGCGTCACGTGCTTGCCGTTGCTCTCCATCGTCAGCTGCTGGAGATAGGCCGGGAAGCGCTTCAGGTACTGGTCGTAGGGCAGCACCGCGACGGTCTGAGCGCCGAAGAAGTCGTTGTACCAGACGCCGAAAAGCCCCATGAGCACCGGCAAGTTGCGCGCAAACGGAGCGGTACGGAAATGCTCGTCGACCGCGTGGAAGCCTTCGAGCATCGCTCGGAAGTGGTCCGGACCGATCGCTAGCATGGTCGAAAGGCCGATGGCGGAATCCATCGAATAGCGTCCGCCCACCCAGTCCCAGAACTCGAACATGTTGGCGGTGTCGATCCCGAACTCCGCGACCTTTTCCGCATTGGTCGAGACGGCGACAAAATGCCTGGCGACCGCCTTGGCGTCGCCGCCGAGACCGCGCAGCGACCAGTCGCGCGCGGTGTGCGCGTTGGTCATGGTCTCCAAGGTCGTGAAGGTCTTCGAGGAGATGATGAACAGCGTTTCCGCCGCATCCAGGTCGCGTGTCGCCTCCACGAAGTCGGTGCTGTCGACGTTGGACACGAAGCGGAACGTCATGGCGCGGTCGCTGTAGTACTTGAGCGCCTCGTACGCCATCACCGGTCCGAGATCCGAGCCACCGATGCCGATATTGACGACGTTGCGGATGGATTTTCCGGTATGGCCTTTCCATTGACCGCTGCGGACGCTGTTGGCGAACGCGGCCATCTTGTCGAGCACGGCGTGAACCTCCGGCACGACGTTCTTGCCGTCGACGACGATGGACGCGCCTCTCGGCGCCCGCAGCGCCACGTGCAGCACCGCTCGATCTTCGGTGACGTTGATCTTCTCGCCTCGAAACATCGCGTCGATCCTGGCGCGCAGCCCGCATTGTTCTGCGAGCTCGACGAGCAGCCTGAGCGTCTCGTCGTCGATGCGATTTTTCGAATAGTCCAGGAAGATGCCGGCGGCCTCCGCCGTCATCCGCTCGCCGCGTGCCGGGTCATCCGCAAACAGGTCTCGCAGGTGCCGGCCCTGGATTGCGCGATGGCGATCTGCCAGCGCCCGCCATGCTGCTAGTGTGCCCGTCGGGCCTGGACGAGATATCTCCGATCGTGCGGCCATCTGCGGCACCCTTTTCTGATGGTTCAAGCGCGTCGTTTCGGGGTCGGTGTGCCGGATGGGAAGGTGCTTCCTTCCGCCCACAGCCGAAATCCGCCGCGGAAGGCATTGTCGTTCTCGCCAGCGCGGCAATGCTGCGGGAACGCATCCAGCTTCTTGACGTTGCCTCCGCCAATCACGGTTTCGTCGGGCTCGAGCGCAGCGATGAGGCGCGCCACGACATCGGCGACGTGACGGCGCCATTTCTTCTTGCCATGGCGCTCCAGTCCGGCTCGGCCCACGTAGTCCTCATAGGTTCCCTTCTTGTAGGGCAAATGCCCAAGCTCCATGGGCTCCACGATGCCGTCGACGATCATGGTCGTTCCGAGCCCCGTTCCAAGGCCCAAGAAGAGCATCTTGCCGCCCTGATAGCTTCCCAACGCCTGCATGGCGGCATCGTTCACGACCTTCACGGGATGACCGAATGCCTCTGCAAAATCGAATCCCACCCATCCGCGTCCCAGGTTGTATGGTTCGGCAATGGGCCGGCCGCGGAGCACCGGGCCGGGATAGCCGATCGAGACCACGTCATACGTCCACCCGCGGGCGAGCTTCTTGACTCCGGACACCATCCGCCTCGGCGTCAACGTCGGCCCGGATGGAAACGAGCGCCGCTCGGTCTGTCCGGTGGCAAGGATCTTGACCGAAGTTCCGCCCACGTCGACGACCAACACTTTCTTGGCCGAAGGCGTCTTTGCCTTGGCCAAGGGCGTCTTTGCGACGCGGGCGCGCTTTCGTCGCCCGGTCCCGCGCTTCGCAGCGTGCCGCGACTTCGCTTTCACTGCGCTAGCTCGCTTGCTTGAGCACGGCCGATTTGGAGCCGATGACACCCATCAGGTCGTTCCAGGAACTGACGAATGACTTGGCGCCTTCGTCTTGCAGACGATTCGACAATGCACGGACGTCGATTCCCGCCGCGGCGAACCGCACGAGCTGTTGTTCGGAATCCCCGCCGTCCGCCGGCATCGTCTGTCCGACGTCGCCATGGTCGGCGAGCGCCTTCAGCGTGCCCTCGGGCATGGTGTTCACGGTGAATGGCGCGGCCAGGGCCTTGATGTAGAGGACATCCGACGCCTTCGGGTCCTTGGTCCCGGTGCTGGCCCACAGCAGGCGCTGCGGGCGCGCGCCGGCATTATAGGCGCGCATCCACCGCGGCGAGCTCAACAAGTCGAGATAGGCTTTGTAGGTCCGCTCGGCGACGGCAATGCCAAGCCGATCGTGCAGCGCCTCCGGCACCTTGCCGGCCACCGCGACGTCCCAACGGCTGATGAAGATCGAGGCCACAGAGGCGATATCTGGCTTCAATCCCGCTTCGATGCGCCGTTCGATGCCGCGCATGAACGCATTGGCGGCTGCCAGGTACTGATCGTCGGAGAACAACAGCGTGACGTTGACGGGCACCCCCGCGAAGATCGCCTCTTCGATGGCGGGCCGACCTTCGGGGGTGCCGGGAATCTTGATCAAGAGATTTGGCCGCCGCGCCTGCGCGTGCAGCTCCTTGGCCACGGCGATGGTCGACTTGGTGTCGTGCGCCAGCAACGGCGAGACTTCCAGCGAAACCCAACCGTCGACGCCGGACGTTCGGTCGTGGATCGGCCGGAACAGGTCCGCCGCCTGCGCGAGGTCCTCCAGCGCGAGCTCGAAGAACAATTTCTCCCCGGACTTGCCTTCCGCGAGCTTGCTTTTGATTGCGTCGTCGTAGTCGCTGCTGTTCTTGATCGCGTGATCGAAGATCGTGGGGTTGGAGGTGAGCCCGGTGACCGAAAGCTCGTCGATATAGCGGCGGAGCACGCCGGTCCTCAACAAGCTGCGGGTGATGTTGTCGAGCCAGAGACTCTGGCCCAGGTCATGCAGGATCCGAGTGGCCTTCATGATGTCACCTCTGTCGCGCCCCCGAATTCCCTAGCCAGCGAAAGTTGCAGCGGCATTCCTCATGCGCTGTGTTTCCCGTGCGTGTGATCGGCCTTGATCGGGAGCCATGCCCGCTTGTCCCGTGCGAGCAGGCGATCGGCGGCCTCGGGACCGGCGCCGCCGGCAGCGTAATTGGGAAAATCGGTGGGAGGTGTGCGCGCCCAGGCATCGAGCAGGCCCTGCACCGCGCACCATGCCGCCTCGACCGTGTCGGCGCGCTGGAACAACGTGGCATCGCCGATCATGCAATCGTAGATCAGCGTTTCGTAGCCGACCGACGCGAGGGGGGCGAAATAGTCCCGGTAGGCGAAGTCCATGTCGACCCCGTCGATTTCGATCTCAGGTCCGGGGCGTTTGGCGCTGAAACTGAGCGACAGCCCCTCATCCGGTTGGATGCGGAGCGTCAGGATGTTGGCTGGGAGCCGCTCGACCGGCGTCTCGCGAAAGAGGGCGTACGGCGCCTGGCGAAATTGCACCGCGATCTCGGTCGTGCGTGCGGACAGGTGCTTGCCGGTGCGCAGATAGAACGGCACGCCAGCCCAGCGCCAATTGTCGATGCCGAGCTTGAGGGCAACATAGGTTTCGGTCTTGGAATCCGGCGCGACATTGGGCTCCTGCCGATAGCCCGGCACTTTATTGCCGAGGACCACGCCCGCGCCGTACTGGCCACGAACGGCATCGTCAGGCGAGATCGGATGGATCGCCTGGAACAACTCGGTCTTCTTGGCGCGTACGGCATCGGCATCGAACGAGACCGGCGGCTCCATTCCGATCATGGCAAGGAGCTGGAAGAGATGGTTGGGCACCATGTCTCGTAACGCGCCGGTTTGCTCGTAGAAGCGGCCGCGGGCTTCGACGCCAACGGTCTCGGCCGCCGTAATCTGAACGTGGTCGACATGATCGCGATTCCAGAGCGGCTCGAAGATGCCGTTGGCAAAGCGCAGCACGAGGATGTTCTGCACCGTTTCCTTGCCGAGAAAGTGATCGATGCGATAGATCTGGTCTTCGGACAGCACCTTGAGGATCCGCGCGTTGAGAGCCTCGGCCGATGCAAAGTCGTGCCCGAACGGTTTCTCGACGATCACTCGTCGCCACGCTCCCTCGGATTGCCGGGTAAGCCCGGCGCGGCCGAGCTGCTCGATCACCGGAGCAAAGAACCGGTCGGCGACCGCCAGATAGAACAACACATTGGCCGTACCGTTCTGCCGCTTCTGTTGATCGGCCAGCAGCTTTCCGAGCTGGCTGAAGCTTTCGGGCTGGGTAAAATCTCCGCGCATGTATTGCATACGGCCGACGAGCCATGACCAGGCCTGCTCGTCGATCGCCTCGCCCTTTCCGGCGCGCGCGAAGGTATGCATCGTCTCGGTCAGTTTCTGGCGCCACGCATCCGTGGTCTGGTCGTTATGGTCGAAGCCGATGATGGCGAACTCATCTGGAAGCCGATCGGCTCTGACGAGGTTGTAGAGCGCCGGCATGATGAGGCGCTTGGTCAGATCGCCGCCGGCGCCGAAAATCGTCATGGTGGCGGGCGAAGGCTGGCGGGCGGAGAGACACCTTGCGACAGTTGCCGCGGCGTCCGCGGTAATTGTTGTCATTGCTGTTCTCCCAACGATGGGGGAAGCCTGACGAGCATCAATTGCGATTTGGGCCGATCTGACAACGCCCTCGACCACGACTTCGTTCACCTCGCCGGTGCTTTCGCCGTCCGGATCGAATCGGGAGTAACCCGCAATTGCCCGGCCTTGGACGCGATGTCACAGCGCTCGACCACCTTGGGATCTCCCTTGATCACCTCGAACGCCGTCTCCCCGCCCTCGGTCCAGAACCGGATGTCGAGCTTGTGCTTGCCGATGCGGAGATCGCGCACCGTCAG
>Ga0075365_10000644_pt1 | contig 13843 bp, 13 predicted proteins | sample EndMetdeltDD1765_FD_71387 | JGI IMG/M metagenome (GOLD analysis project Ga0075365, IMG submission 71387) | Populus endosphere microbial communities from Tennessee, USA - Endosphere MetaG P. deltoides DD176-5 | ecosystem: Host-associated > Plants > Roots > Endosphere | place: USA: Tennessee... | reverse complement strand
GCTAATATTTGCCCTGCCTGAGCACGACTTTCAAAATACATATGTTTAGTTTAGCAGTATACTATAAGATATGCACTACTATGAGGTGGCTCCAAATAAGATTATTCGGGCGAATAGCGCCTTTTTTACTTATTGCCACCCAACCGCCCTAGCAGTAGGAACCATAGTCATCGTACAAGTCGGCAGCACTGATATTCTAGGAATAATTGTAAAAAAGGTCACTCAACCGTCATATGCAACAAAGCAGATTACCTCGCTTGTCGACTTACCTCCTCTACCTACTCAACTTATAGCAACGAGTCTATGGCTGTCTGAATATTACTCAACTCACCTTGCCACAGTACTACAAACAATCCTTCCTCGCGGTATCCAAAAAAAACGACGTGAACGAAGCAAGGTTGACCGTCAGCAACTACGTGATCGAACAAATATTGTATTCACTGATGATCAGCGTCAGGCAATCGATACAATTGAAGATATGAGCACTGGTACAGCAATACTTCATGGTGTTACAGGTTCTGGTAAGACACGTGTTTATATAGAACTCGCCGAACGCACACTTCAACAAAATCGCTCTGTGATCGTCCTTGTCCCAGAAATCGCACTCACCTCTCAACTGGTTGATGAATTCTCGCATCACTTCAAAGACATCGTGCTCACCCACTCTAAACAGACCGAAGCAGAACGACATCTATCCTGGCAGTCTGTATTAAAAAGCACTACACCTAGTGTCGTTATCGGACCTCGATCTGCATTGTTTCTACCCATAAAAGACATCGGATTGATTATTATAGATGAAGCTCACGAGCCAAGCTTTAAGCAAGAACAGTCACCTCGTTATTCAGCCCTACGTACGGCAAGTGTTCTCGCGACCCAATATGGTGCAAAACTTATACTAGGAAGCGCTACGCCGCTCGTTGCAGATTATTACACTGCAAAACAAGCCGACCGGCCTGTCATTATCATGTCATCTCGTGCTCAGAGCGGTGCCGTAGCACCATCTATCTCATTAGTTGATATGACAAAAAGAGCTCATTTTAAAAAACACCGATTTCTGTCTGATCAACTCCTTGTTGAGATCGAGGAGACACTCGCTAACGGCAACCAGGCACTGATTTTTCATAATCGTCGCGGCAGCGCCACGACGACGCTATGCGATAATTGTGCTTGGTCTGCAACATGCGATCACTGTTTTACACCACTTACCCTACACGCTGACCATCACCAACTACGTTGTCATATCTGCGGACGAACAAATAAAGTACCCACAAGCTGTCCCGTCTGTCACAACGCCGATATTATCCATAAAGGAATTGGCACCAAGCTTATTGAAAATGAATTAAAAAAGCTTTTTCCCAAAAAAGTAGTGGCGAGATTCGACGGCGATAGCGATACCGAAAATTCACTAGAGCAACGGTACAATGAGCTCTACAAGGGAGATATCGATATAATAGTTGGAACACAAGTGATAGCCAAAGGCCTTGATCTCCCAAAACTGCGTACTGTCGGAGTCATCCAAGCAGACGCGGGATTGAGTATGCCGGATTTCAGTGCAGGCGAGCGTACATTCCAACTCCTTGCGCAGGTAGTAGGCCGCGTCGGAAGATCGCATCACCCTACAAGCGTCACTGTACAAACCTATCAGCCGACTCACCCAGCAGTTACCTTTGGCTTAGGCCAGGATTATACATCGTTTTATAAGGCAGCCATAAAAGAGCGTCATCGACAGCACTTTCCTCCGTTTGTCTATCTATTAAAATTGACGTGCATCTATAAAACCGAAGCGGCCGCAATTAACAATGCTCGCAAGCTTGCCAGAGAGTTACACTCTAAAGTAGCCCCGTCAGTCGAAATCCTTGGGCCGACGCCAGCGTTCTATGAACGCCAACATGATACATATAGATGGCAGTTAATTCTTAAAAGCCCCAAGAGGATAGATCTAGTTACAGCACTACGACATGTGCCGTCAACCCATTGGCAATTTGAGCTTGATCCAACAAGCCTTATTTAGATGTACTGTATCTGTTATAATACTAAAGACAATGAAAAAAGAATCTATAATTACCCTCCCCAATCCTCATTTGCGCCAAAAGTCGACAAAGGTCCATGTTGTTACTGATGAGATTCAAGATCTCATCAAAGGCATGACCTCCGCTTCACTCGACTGGGAGGATTCTAGGCCACATGAAATAAGCGCCGCCTTGGCAGCCGTTCAGGTAGATCAGCTTGAACGCGTGGTGATTGTGCGTAGCGATTTTGACGATAAATCTGCCCGTGAATTTACCGCACTTATCAATCCCGAGATTGTTAAATATGAAGGTGAGGTCATTAGCGATTATGAGGGCTGTCTGAGTGTTAGTAAAATATACGGTAAAGTACCCCGACATTCAAAAATTCGCGTAAAGGCCCTTGATAGCGATGGCAACGAAGTTCGTTTTAAAGCAGAGGGATTCCTAGCGCGTGTCATTCAACACGAAATCGACCACACTAACGGAATTCTGTTTATTGACCACATACAAGATAAGAAAGATGCGTTTTATACCCTCGATGAGAAAGGCGAGCTTCAACCCCTTGATTATGACAAAGACATCAAAGACTCTGCTATTCTTTGGTAACGAAAGACTCGTTAGCGGCCTGAAATCCACAGACACCCCTGTTCTAAAAGGCCTTATTAAAAGTGGCTATACAATAAAAGCAATCGTATCTCATCATACAGATAGTCTATCTCGAAATAATCGCCCCCTAGAGGTCGCACAAGTTGCAACAGAACATAATATCCCTCTTTTCCTCCCTAATCGTCCCAAAGACATCAAGGATGAACTCAAAGCATTGAACGCCGATGCAGCAATCCTTGTCGCATACGGCCGCATTATTCCTCAAAGCATAATTGATCTATTCCCTCTTGGCATTATTAACATCCACCCTTCACTGCTCCCTAAATACCGAGGTCCAACACCCATTGAATCAGTGATCTTAAATGGCGATTCCGAAACGGGTGTTTCCATTATGCAGCTTACTGCCGGCATGGATGAGGGACCCGTTTTTGCACAAACAACCGTTCCTTTAGACGGCAAAGAGGACAAGTTTGAATTATACACAAGACTCGCTCGTCAAAGCGCAGATCTACTACTCGAAACACTTCCTTCTATTCTAGATGGCACACTAAAGGCTACGCCTCAAGACAACAGTCATGCCACTTATTGCCACCTACTCAGCAAATCAGACTCAATTCTCGACCCAACCCAACATACTGCCATCAATGCAGAGCGTCGTATACGGGCACATCTTAATTTCCCAAAAACAAAGATGGTGATTAATAAAAACTTAACGATTGTTGCGACCAAAGCGCATACTTCTCACGATAAAAAAACACCCCTCGACATTCAATGTCGAGATGGCTTTTACTTATCGGTTGATGAACTTATCGCTCCTAACGGCAAGACCATGGCCGCCGATGCTTTCATACGCGGCTACCTAAGCCGCTAAAATAACGTCCCTATTGCTGATGATTTCTTGTTTTAACTCTTCTAGTACGGCAGCAACAACCTGCTTATAATCGGGTCTATTCATCCCCAGCCATTTAAGAGACGCATACTCGGACAAGATGATAAGCGGATCAGTACCCTGGGGAGCTTTATCTCGTAAATCCAGAAAACTTGGATCTGTAGCATACGCGGGTGCGTACACGCTAATCCAGGCATGCACTTTCTCTTGATTACGATCAACAAACGCTTCAAACTCACTTAGTTGCGCGTCACTTAAGCCATCAGAAAGCCGTGCACCGACACGAAGTTCGAGCTGGCTATAGATATGCTCTAGAAAGGCTTTCTTTTGTTCTTCCGGAAGATTCTCAAGACCTAATTCTTGTAGAAATTTATCGTCTAATTGAAACATTGCTTCTCCTCTAGGTTCTCATTTACAGTGTACTACAGGAGAGGCTAATTTTCTACTTACAGCGATTAGCTCGTAAGCTCCGAGCCTGAAAAGGTGTTTTCTTGAATTAGAGGGTTAGCCTCGGGAGTATCTTGAGACAGATTACTTTGGTTTGCCTCAAAATTAACTTCATCCAGTAACGACACAAGTGCCTGTAACCGTTGATCTTTATCCTGAATCAATTTTGTACTCTCATACGCTTTTGCATAAACATCGCTTGTTGCGCCGCCAGCCTGAATGACACGTAGCAAAACATCAAAACTATCTGCTGTCACACCGGCGGCAGACACGAGCGGCGTTATATCACCCAAGATTTGCGTACGCAGTGACTGAATTTGATCCTGATTCATTAATTTAACCCTCCCTTTTCCTACTAAAATCATTGTAGCATAACTATGCTATTTTACTTATACGTTCACACTATGATCATTTGCGTTATAGTGTCGAATACCCTTCTCCGTCACTCTAATCGTAAACGTAGATTTTCCATTAGCGTTCTTTTTCTCAAATACCTCATAACCACCAGCCCCAAAGCGCATGTCCGCCTGATTCTTCACCTGCATCTTATTAAACGGCTTTATTCGATTAGGATCATTTACGCTCGCAGCAATGTTAGCCGCAGCCATTTCCGCCTTCTTACGAAGTGGATTTTCAAACGCTCTTGTACTACGCTCACCTGGACGTCCAGGAATTCGTGGTGTTTGTGGACCACGTCCACCGGATGGCCGAGCTGCTGACACACGGGACGCTGGCCTATTGCGGAAGAATAATGGAGACGATGGAGGCGTAGGTACTTTTTCAACTCCAGTACCAGACGGGACACGCTCAAGAACAGCCGTTTCACTGCCGCCGGAAACCTCGCGAGAAGCCACCTGCTCAGGTGTAGCTTGTGATAGAGGCGCAGCTGGAGATGTTTCTGGACCTAATACATTAGGCTCGGGAGTTGACGGCCTTTCACCGCGACGAGTAACACCCATCGATTGACGACCAACCGTACCCAGAACACCAGGGACTTCTGTAAATGTAGGCGTTTCTGTAGGCTGGGCCGTAATACGATAATCGTATTTCATTTCACTCTTAGGCGTTTTATCAGTAATCTCAAATATGCCATTGTGAGCAGAATCAGAGCCGACTTGAGTTGCTAATGGGCGAATGTGAGTAACACCTTCATCGTCCATTCCTGTTACTTCACTTACCTCCGCATACTTACCGTCAAACACCGGCTCTCCGTTTTCTACACGAGCGAACTCTGCCACTGGACTGTCCTTAGGGACGGTTGCAGAAATAATCTCTTTGCCATCCGCGCCAGTTTCAATTTTTGCATTAAGCATAAACACTTCTTGCTGAGTGCCCGCCGACGGAGATACTGCAATTTGTAGCTTACCTTGTCTTGCAAGCTCTTTGACATGCGCAGCCTGCTCGCCATTCATTGAGCCACCCTCAGTCATTCCACTCATATCAAACACAAAGTTACCATTATTATCAACACGGTTCTGTAGATCTATTTCATTCTTATCAAATTTCACCGTATCGTTGTCATACCACAAGTCGCGTGTCACAGACGTTGTCTCACTATGATGAGCTTTCATGAACTCACTTAGAGGTACGTTCTTTGTTGTTTCCGACGGCACTTGGATTGACTCTGAATTATTTTCAAATAGTAAACCAGCTCGCTCAATTCTAGCCTGTGATTCGGCTGATATTGCACCTTTGTCGTCCACCGACAGATCACTCACGAGTACGTTACCGCCCTGTCCTTTTATCTCATACGTACCATCAGCCGCCCTGTCAAAACTAACCCCTCCAGATGCAGAGACACTACCATGATCGCCGACTGAATACGATGTATACACATCACTTGGATTAGTCGTCACAGTATCACCACCAAACGTACGTTCAAGCAGTGTTTGGTGTACTTCACCATTAACAGGCGTTGTCTTAGCGCCCCACGCCTGTTCAACCAAGCCTGAACGAGAACCTGAGAAGCCCGCTATCACTTCCTGCGCGATTGCACCACCCAAAAGACTGAATCCAGCGGCTTTTGCACCTTGTTTCAACGCTTCGCGGTGTCGATACTTGTCAAAAGCTTCCTGTTTCGCGGAGGTTTCTTTATCAAAGGCATCGAGGTAAGCAAATGAGCGCGCCTCGACCCAATTATCTACTGTATCTTCATTAGCCAGTGCCAATGCAGCTCTTTCGGTGGAATTAAGAGACTCTAATCTCTTGTTTACCGCAGCCTTGGCCTGAGCACGAGCAAGGGCAAGTTGGAATCGCTGATCTTCAATAGCTAGTGTGTCGCTAAATTGGATTCTATCTTGGTCATTTTCGTCTGAATAAGCAATCCGGGTTTCGACAGCTGCGATAGACTCGAGAGCCGCACGAAGTGCATCCTCACCGCTTAGGTCAGCACCTTCTCCATACACAGTTTCGAGTGTAGAAGTCAGATCCGTCACCGACACGGTATCAAGTCGATACTTCTCCATCTCTTCACGTTTAGCGTCACCAGCTTCGAATACACGCCCTTGAGCCATTTGACGACTATGTTCTGTATAATCATCCTTCAAGCGCTTATTCTCGCGTGCCGCGGCTAGTGTACCTGTCAATAATGCTCCACCAACTGGCAACAACATCTTCGCCCCAATACCAGCAACCGTACGTGCACCAATACGAGCCACAGACGTTGCAATCACAGTTGCTGCTCCCAACGCCTCGGGGCTTACTAATGTACTTACAGGACTCGTGGCTAGCTTTTCCATTATATTATCAACAGTATTGTAGCGCTCTCCAGGACTCGTACGAACACCTGATCTTGATTCAGCACTGATGACTCGCATATTCTCGATAACAGACTCCATGCTCTCGCCATGCTCTATCGCGCCGCGTACTGCAGCAACAATTTCCACTGCATTACTCAGCTCAACCAAACCCCGACCGAATACCTCTCCGGGATTATTGCGTCGAAGTTCTGCAAGACTACGAGTGAACTCTTCTTGTGTGGTTGCGTCGTCAAAGTTTTCTGCAACCGCACGACGAACAAAATCTTTAACGAAACCTTCAATAAGAGGATTGGCGTCTTCACGCCTCTCGCCTGCCGCCTGGTTATGCATTTCAGTCAAGTCGCTTTGCATGCGATTAACAGTTGCCAGTTCAGCAGCCTGACGATCTGACAGGTTGGCTGTCTCATTAGCGTAAATACTACCTTGTTCAATATTCTGACGCATAGCTTCTTGTGTGTACTTATGGCGAAGATAATCTTTTGCAATATTACCATCCCAAATCTTACGCTTTAGACGCGTCATAAAACCTACGCTATCTTCATTGAGACGTTCGTCTAAACGTCGCTCAGCAGCATCACGGGCGTAACGTAACGCATCAACAGACTGATCAACCGTTACAAATGTAAGAGGATCTTTTTTCTCTGGTGCAGCTGGCAGTTCTTTCATAGCAGGAGCTGACACCAGTTCTTTTTGCGGCGTTTCTATAACTTCTGCATCAATAATTTCTTCGGGTAATTTCTCGTGCTTTTCTTCGGGTGGCAATAATTCACCATCAAGAATCTCCTCATGCTCTGGCAATCGGCGACTTTTATCATAAAGTTCCAACTCAGCACCAGGACGTTCACTCTCGGGGAGACTAAGATTTTCACTATGTCGATGATCAAGTTCTTTCGAAGGTAGAATCAGTTCTTGTCCTGTAGACGCTTGATCATAAGGCACCACATCAACACCCGGTCGTTTCACAAGTTCTTTTAAACCTTGATAGCCGCCTTCAATTGCTCGCTGACCTTCTTCTGCATCTTCCCCTACGATTTCAGCATCAATAATATCATCGGTCTCTTGGGTTGCCTGATATGCCTCCACTTCTTGAGAAGCAGGCACATCTAGCAATTCGGCGTCAAAAACATCAACGTCGCCCGATGTACGTTTATCCAGTTGTGCACGAGGAGGCATCTCGCTCATTGTCTCTTATTCCGCATTCTGGCTTTGTGGCCGTATATAAAGATCTCTGAACTGCAACATTGTCCGCGCCGTCACTTGACGCACGTCAACGCCCGCATTTACAATAAATTGCTGCAAAGCTTCCTCATCTACCGAATTATCATCCAGCATCGAACTGAGCTCTGCCACTTTATCGTCGGGCAGTGCACTAATGAGCGCACGGTTGATTTGATCAAGAAGCTGCTGCTTCATATCATGCACTAATTGAACACGAACTTCGTCAGTGACTCCCGACAGCTCTTTTGCTGCCAACATCTCTTCAACGAATTGATCTAATTCATCACCTGCATTCATTGTATTTACCTTATTTATTTTATGATAAAAGTAGTCTTTTGTCAACTTCTATCTCGTTGCTATAGCCACATTATAGCACATTAACCATGAACACTATATGATTTTTTTAGTTTTACTTAAGTGTACGTTTTACTAATTCACGGGTAAAGAATTCAAGTTTGTCGCCCTCTTCAAGAAGGATTTTTTTACTTGTCTTAAGCGAGAGACCACACATCTCACCCTCAAATACCTCTTTAGCCTCTTGTTGCTGTCGCTGAACACTAATCACTTCCACTTCAGCTATTTTCTCTCCACCGCGGATGATACGAGCCAGAACGTTTGCCGTCGCTTTTCCAGAGGTCACCTCTCCACCGGCAATAATTTCGTCTTTTAGCGTTCGAAAAACACCCTTGATAGTTAACTTACCTACCTCCGTCTCTACAACTTCAGGAGCAAGCATTGCCTCCATCGATTGGCGTGCATCATCCAGTAATTCATAGATTACCTTAAAAATACGCACTTGCACTTTATCGCGCATTGCAAGACGCTTTACAGCAGGAGGCAGCTCTACGTTAAAGCCATAGATGATCGTATTACCATCAGCCGCCATACGAACATCGTTCTCAGAAATATTACCCACACCACTACCTACGATTCGCAGCGTAATCTCACCACCAGTATCAACTAGTCGCAAACTATCCATAACTGAGGTCAATGACCCCTGAACATCAGCCTTTACGATAACATTCACTTCTTGCGAATCATGCTTCTGATTCATCATTTTAAGAAGATCTGCACCAGTGACATTTGTCGTTGCCGCATTACGCTCGCGCTCAATTCGCGCCTGTTCAGCTTTATTGCGTGCCTCTTTTTCGTTTTTTACAATTGCAAAGACATCACCAAATTGTGGCAGTTCTTTAAAACCCGTTACTGTCACAGGAGTAGATGGTCCAGCACTCTTTAAGGGCTTGCCTGCGAAATCTAGTAATGTTCGGACCTTACCATAGGCAGTTCCAGCCACCATAAAATGACCTGGCTTTAAAGTACCTTGCTCGACAAGGAGCCCCACTACAGATCCACGTCCCGTTTCCATGTGTGATTCAATCACTAACCCCTCAGGGCTAGTATCTACATCTGCTTTTAACTCCTCAAGGTCGGCGACCAAAAGAACCATATCCAGAAGCTTATCAACATTCTGCTTAGTCTTTGCGCTCACTTCTACCATGACTGTATCGCCACCCCATTCTTCAGGGTTGAGGCTATATTCAGTAGCGAGTTGCGTCTTTACAAGCTGAGGATTCGCTGTTTCTTTATCCATCTTATTGATAGCGACTACGATCTTGGCATTCGCACTCTGAGCAAAACGAATTGCTTCTACAGTTTGTGGCATAACACCATCGTCCGCAGCCACTACGATAATCACTACATCTGTCAATGCCGCACCGTGTTGTCGAAGCGCTGCAAACGCTTCGTGTCCTGGCGTGTCTAAAAGAGTGATGGGACGACCTTTGCGAACAGTCTGATAGGCGCTAATGTGCTGTGTAATACCGCCTGCTTCACCTTCGGTCGTCTTTGTATCCAAGATAGCATCAAGAAGACTTGTCTTACCGTGATCGACATGACCCATAACAGCAACAATAGGGGGACGGTCAACTGCTTTGTCTGATAGATTGTGCACTTTTCGTGCAGTAGCTGTACTTGCCGCTTTTTTCTCAAGCGTTACATCCAGCTTTAATTCTTCCACAATGATTGTTGCTGTCTCAAAATCAATTCTTTGGTTAATTGTTGCAACAATACCGTTTTTGAATAGCTCACCAATCAAAGTGGTGACGGGCAGATTCAGCGTCTCAGCCAATTCTCCTACAGTAATTGAGTCAGCGACAACAAGTACTTTTTCTTGGCTCATACACGTTCCTTTCTACCCGTCACCTCTCGACGGAAATTTATACTACTCTTTTTGTTTAAGAGTTTTATTTCTTCTTTTTGTCTGCAAGACTTAGCGAAATCTTACGGCTGTCTTTGTCTACGTCAAGTACAACAAAGTTTTTGCGTTCATTAAGTGTAAAGACTTTTTCCGGATCAACGTCGTTACCATCACCCAGTTCGGAGATGTGAACAAGAGCTTCTACAGCAGGACTGATCTGAACAAACGCACCAAACGGAGTAATCCGCGTTACTGTCCCTTCAACATCACTACCAGGCTTAAATTGTTCAACTTCGTCTAGCCATGGATCTTGAGTAAGTTGCTTGATACTAAGGCTTAGGCGATCTTTATCAATTGAAATAATTTTAGCTTCAATTGTTTGACCAACTTTCACATAGTCACTTGGATTATTGACACGTTCCCAGCTGATTTCCGAGATGTGCACCAGACCTTCAATACCTTCGACGTTAACAAATACACCAAAATCTACAACACCAGTAACAACACCAGTAACCTTGTCACCAACTTTTAGTTTTTCAAATCGTTCTGCTAATCCGTCCTTGATCGCTTCCTTCTCAGAGAAGATCAACTTATTCGCTTTGCGATCACTGTCAAGAATGCGAACTTTTAGTGTTTGACCAACAAGCGCGTTAAGACGTTGCAGAATCTCATCTTTATCACTTGAACCAACACGTGGGTAGTGTTCTGCTGAAAGTTGTGAAACAGGCAAGAAACCGCGAACACCTTCATATTCAACGAGCAGTCCACCTCGGTTTGCATCGTATGGAGAAACTTCGATAATGTCACCACTTTCGAGTTTAGCAGCCACCTCTTCCCAGCCGCGATCCTTAGCAGCCTTGCGAAGTGAAAGTAGTGAATAACCATTGTCGAGTTCTACGTCAACGACACTAGCGGTTACTTCATCACCTTCTTTTAGAGCACGAGAGAAACCGACCTCGCGACGTGGAACATACCCCACACCTTGCGCACCGAGATCAATCAGTACTTCATGTTTGCGAAGTGTCAGTACCTTACCGGTAATTACTTCTCCTGCTGTTAGCTGCTTCACACCTTCGTCAGATGCAGCAAGCAATTCATCCATTGTTATTGCGGCTTTAGTTGCCATAAGTCTTTACAGACTCCTTCCTTAATTGATATTTCTGCAGCGCACTTAAAAATAGAACGCTCCTAGATTACTTCTATTGTACCCCAGATGAGAGCACAAGTCAAAAGGAGAGTCGTACAGCACGACGTGAATTCACATAAGCAACAAGTACCCCAGCGAACAATGCCGCCGACAAAACAATTCCGAGATCCCCTGATCCGCCAGTGCGGGGCAGTTCAGCTGCAGAAGCTGGCTGCGGCTGCTGTATAGCCTTCTCGTCGTGAGTCGCTTCCTTTTGCTGGGTCGTCTCGTTGTTTGATGGCACCTCTTCCTTATCTTCTTTTGGAGCCTCTGGCTTTGCAGGCGAAGTACTCTGAGGCTGCGGCGTTACTGCAACAGGCTTTTGTGCCGTCTGCTGGCGCAGTATATAGACACCCCCTACTAGCAACGCGGCCAAAAGCACTCCAACTAAAATAAAAACTATCGATGAACCACCCTGTCTCGTCTGTCTCATATTAAACCCCTTCTTATTACCTTTACTATAGCGTTTTTTACCCTTTGGCGCAACCGTGTATGCTACACTAGAAACATGCTTGTGACAGTTGATACAGGGGGTACAAAGACGCTAATCGCACAGTTCGACCAAGATGGGTCTATTAAGAAAACTGTCAAATTCCCCACCCCCACTGATCAACAAGAATACGTCACATTACTTCGAAAAACACTACAACAGGATTTTGCAGACAAACCAGCCGAAGCGGTTGTTATTGCCCTCCCTGGCATAATAAAGAATGGCGTTGCAATATGGTGCAATAATTTGGGATGGCGTAATTTCGACGCCTACAATGCTCTAAAAAACGTCCTGGGAGATGCACCCGTCTTTATTGAAAATGATGCCAATTTAGCCGGACTAGCCGAAACGCGCACTCTCGACCCTACACCTATATCATCTCTTTACGTGACCGTCAGCACTGGGATAGGAACTGGCATTATCACTAACGGACGTATTGACCCGGGTTTACGTCACAGCGAAGGTGGACGCATGCTTGTTGAATTCCACGGAGCAATCAAAGAATGGGAAAGTTTCGCATCCGGCAAAGCAATTCGTACTCACTTTGGCAAATACGCCAAAGATATTAACGATGATACTTCGTGGCAAGATATTGCAGACCGAATTAGCCGAGGATTCCTTGCAATTATCCCACTTGTTCAGCCCGACATTGTTATTATCGGTGGAAGCATTGGAAGCTATTTCGATCGCTATGACGAAAAGCTCGAGACACTTCTTAAAGAAAAACTTCCATCTCATATTGAATATCCACGCTTTATCCAAGCTTCACATCCAGAGGAGGCTGTTATTTATGGATGTTACTACTATGCAATCGACTACCTCGATAACAACTAAGCTTCACACAGACTTCCCGCAGTTTTTATTTGTGGATTCAAGTAGTCACAGTTGGTCACCGCAAGCTAATACTATTTTCTATAACAGTAGTTCACATGATCCCGAAGCGTTGCTACACGAGGTTGCCCATGGCTTACTCGGCCATCAAACATTCCAAAGAGATATCGAACTTCTAGCTATGGAGAGAGATGCATGGGATTACGCGCAGAATCACCTCGCCCTCAAATACCTTTTACATAAAATCGACGACTCTGTTATCCAAGAATCATTAGATTCGTATCGTGACTGGTTACATTCGCGAAGCACGTGTCCCGACTGTAAGGCTAGCGGCCTACAAACCGCCAAGAATACCTATAAGTGTCTTGCATGCAGTACTACGTGGAAAGTAAACGATGCCCGTAACTGCGCACTTCGCCGATACACAATAAAATAACCTCTCCGGATGAAGAGGTTATTTTATTGTGTATATTATCTATGCAGCAAGAGATAGATCTTCCTGTAGAACTACTTTTTTGCGACGCGAGATACGACCACCTTTTGCACCCGCAATACGAGCACGTTCGGCACCAGTTAAACCATCGTTGCTTTTCTTAGGTGAAGCAAAACCACCAGTTTTACCATTCTTACCGCCCTCTTTACCGATCTTCGCGTAAAAGTTTGGATCTTTTGCTAGGTTCTTTGCAGCAGCCTTCTGACCACCAGCTTTTGTTCCTGCCATTGTATTATCTCCTCATTATGCAGAGTCTCCACCCTGCAACAAAAATTGTTACCTCACACGTGATATGTGTATGAAAACATATTAACATTTCTTATGCTTTTTGTCAATATTTACATGAGCATTATAATATTATAATTGTACATTTGCATATATAGCATCGATGCTATATTATTAATAAGCACCTGTTTGAATCACGATGATTTCAAACAAAAAACGACTCACCTGCGAGATGAGTCGTTTTTATTTTAGTATCATATACACTCATAGAAAAATAACTTTCACCGAGGGCGGTCTCTAATCAAGCTATCGGCATAAACAAGACAGTACGAGAGATAACGGGATAGAATATACAAAGAAAAAAGACTTCCTATTCGGAAGTCTTTTTTATAATTCGGCACCGTGCTAGTTTCCCACTTGTGGCAGTATAATCGCCGCTGCTGAGCTTGACTTCTGTGTTCGGAATGAGAACAGGTATTTCCCCAGCGCC
>Ga0075365_10000643_pt1 | contig 13850 bp, 12 predicted proteins | sample EndMetdeltDD1765_FD_71387 | JGI IMG/M metagenome (GOLD analysis project Ga0075365, IMG submission 71387) | Populus endosphere microbial communities from Tennessee, USA - Endosphere MetaG P. deltoides DD176-5 | ecosystem: Host-associated > Plants > Roots > Endosphere | place: USA: Tennessee... | reverse complement strand
AGCGGTCGTCACGACGGCTAGCAAACCTTGCTATCCGAAACGCGATCTACCCGCAGAAGCCCGCGAGGCTGCCGCCAACCACGTATACCCGCGATCGCCTGAAGTCTCATCCCGCACTGCGCGCCATGTGCGAGAGACGGTCGACGCGGGCGTCAGGATGGTTCGCCAGAGGGTCTCGGAGTGGTCTGGAAGTGGCGCTACCTCGGTAGCACCCGTTGCTGGCCAGGGGCGCGAACCGAAGGCGGGAACCCGTGGTCAGGCCCGAAATTGGTGACATGATCGTGGCTGAACCGCTGGTACGCTTTCACGCAGCGGAGGGGATCGCGAGAAGGGGTCGAATGGCATGCGTGTGGTTCGTGGCAAAGCATCGGAGGTCGGTGTCCAGTGACGTCCGATGGCGCGCTCGAACAGCCGCGGGCCCTGGTCGGCGTAGCCGGATCCGATCTCCTCGACTTCGGTCAGTCGGTCATCGCGGGCATGAGGACGACCACGGGCGAGGGTGAGCCCGACTGCGGCGCGCAGTTCGACCAGGGGCGCCGAGAATTCAGCGTGGCCGGCCAAGTGCTGCGGTCCGCCGCCGCCGACGATCGGTGGGACGGCGCGGGAGCGCGCGCCTACGCCGATCAGAACACTCGACAACAAGTGCGAACTGAGACGATGGCCGACGCCGACCAGGCGGTGTTCTCGGTGCTCGTCCGGGAGGCCCTTCAGATCAAGCGGCGTCGCGACACTCTCGACGACCAGTCGGAGATCCTCGCGCGGACGAGCTACGCCACCTTCCCGCTGCAGTTCATCCCGAGCTACGGCGAAGCCGCCAAGCTCGCCATCGAGACGACGGCGCTCTCGGGCGCGCTCCTCATCAGTGCCCAGGCGCTCCACGATCTTCACGAAGACGTGTCCGCCAACGCCGCGGAACTCGCTCAGGCCGTCGGCCGATACGACGGGGTCGCCGACGGCGCCGACGTGCCCGGTGACGATTTCAGTCGGCCGGAACTGCCCGGTGGTGTATCCGGAACGGAGCCGACTGGGCTACCGGCGCCGTTGCCGGATAGCGTGAATCCGCAGACCTCACCTCGGCCGTCGGCCGGGCAGGAAACAAACGTGGGAGAAGGTGTCCATGTCGGGGGATGACCTGCGCGTGACGACGGCGCACCTGGACGAACTGACCGTCCAACAGGTGCGGGCCGCCGAAGCGACCCGATCTGCGACCTTCCTGGCCGACGGCGTCGACGCGACGGTCAGGTCTACCCATGGGGTCATCGCGGCAGCTACGGCGAGTGCGGTCAGCGACATCGTCGCCGCGCGCCGCGCTGCGGGCATCAAGATCGCCGCGATCTCTGACGACCTCGGCGACAAATTGAACGACGCCGCGCGGCGCTACGACGAGACGGACGAGGCGATGGGCCGGGCATTGGACGGGCAGGTGCAGTCACGATGAGTAGTGCGCGTCAGGAAGCCACGCATATCGACGACGTCGTCGGCGTCGAGGTCACGATCGACGGGATGCTCGTCATCGCCGACCGCTTGGGGCACTCGGAGTTCCCGACGGCGTTGGGCATCCGGCTCAACATCCCCCAGCCCGAGCTGCGCGAAATCGTCTGGGAACAGGTGGCCCGTGACCTGACCGCGCAGGGTGTGTTGGACACGTTCGGCCGACCGCACCCAGAGGTCGCCGCGATGGTCGACACGCTCAGCCGTTCCGATCGCACGCTGGAAGGGCGTTGGTGGCGGCGCGACGTCGGCGGCAAGATGATCCGTTTCGTGGTGTGCCGCAAGGGAGATCGACATGTCGTCGCCGCGCGCGATGGTGACATGTTGGTCCTGCAGCGCGTTGCACCACAGGTGGGCCTGGCCGCCATGGTGAACACCGTGCTGGGGACTGCCAACCCCGCGGATGTCGAACCGTTGACGGGTGTCGCGAGCCAGCTCGGGGAGTGCCGCGACGCGAGTCAGCTCCTCAAGTACGGCATCGCACCCCCTTCGGCGCGTGTCTACGCCGAGATGATCGCGAACCCGGAGAGCTGGGTCGAGATCACCGCGGTCGAACGCCACCCCGGCGGCACGTTCACCCAGGCCGATGTCGCGGCGGGGGTACTCGACTCCCGGCAGGGCCGCATCGTGTCAATTCCGCGCCGAGTCAACGGCGAGCTGTACGGCAGCTTCCTGCCGGGTACCGCTGACAATTTGCAGCGCGCGCTCGACGGGTTGATCGGATTCCTACCTTCCGGCAAGTGGTTTGATCAGGCCGACGCGCGCGGTGGCGAAGCCAATGGAGCGGAGCCGCAGTGAGGAAAGCACCAGATGGCGGCTGAGCATCAGCCATACGACCCCGACGAGCGCGACGACCTGGCCGCGCTCGATTTCTCGCGTCAGGACCACGGTGCGGACGATGCCGTACCGGTGCCCATGTTCACCGTGACCAACCCACCGCGCACCGTGGCCGTCACGACGTACATGGACGGACGCGTCAAGCAGATCGAATTGTCTTCGAGGACCACAGATATGACCGAACCGGAGCTCGCCGACGAGATTGTCGTCATCGCGGGCCTTGCCACGCAGGAAGCGAAGTCAGCGCAGTACTCGTTGATGCTGGAGGGCATGCGAGAGCAGGGGCACGACGACGCGGCCACGCGCGACTTCCTCACGCGCGACCTGGATCTGCCGTCGCCCGAAGACGCGAGGGCGGCGCGGGCGCAGGTCTTCGCGACCAGGTACGGGGGCGACGACGATGAATGATCACCTCGCCAACCTGTTCAGCAGCGCAGTCGGGATGCTGCCCAGTTCGCCTGCGCGGTCGTTCGAGATCTTCTCCGAGATCACCTCGATGGACGAAACCGCTTGTGACGCATGGGTGGGACGGATCCGCTGCGGTGACAACGACCGGGTGACGCTGTTCCGGGCTTGGTACTCACGCGCCAACTTCGGACAGCTGGCCGGGCACGCCGAGGTCTCGATGAACAGTGTCAATGCCCGGGTGCCGATCGGCGGCCAGTTCGGCGACATCACCTATCCGATCAATTCGCCGCTGGCAATCACGATGGGCTTCGCGGTCCACGAGGCTGCGGTCGGTAACTACGCCGATGCCATGGAGGCGCTGGAAGACGTGCCGTCAATCGGCGCAGAACATTTGGTGTCGTGGGTGAAGGCGGTGATCTACGGTGCGGCCGAGCGCTGGACCGACGTCATCGACGAGGTCAAGGGCGCCGGTGCCTGGCCGGACAAGTTCCTGGCGGCGGCCGCCGGTGTCGCGCACGGGGTGGCCGCGGCCAGTCTGGGACTGTTCACCGAGGCCGAACGGCGCCTGACGGAGTCGAACTCGTCGCCGGCCGGTGAGGCATGTGCGCCCGCCATCGCGTGGTACCTGGCGATGACGCGCCGCGGGCAGGGTAACGAAGAGTCGGCGGTGGGTCTGCTGGAGTGGCTGCAGGCCACCCATCCGGAGCCGAAAGTAGCTGCCGCTCTGAAGGATCCGAACTACCGGTTGGTGACGACCACTGCTGAGAAGATTGCCTCGCGCAAGGATCCGTGGGATGCGTCCAGCATCGAGGCGGACAACTCGGGCCGTGAGAGGCTGCTCGCCGAAGCAGAGGCCGAACTGGAACGCCAGATCGGGCTCACGCGCGTCAAGGAGCAGATCGAGGCCTACCGCGCCGCGACGCAAATGGCCAAAATCCGTGCGGCGCGCGGGATGAAGGTCGCGCAGGCGTCCAAGCACATGATCTTCGCCGGGCCGCCGGGTACCGGTAAGACCACGATCGCCCGTGTGGTGGCCAACATCCTGGCGGGACTCGGCGTCATCGCCGAACCGAAGTTGGTCGAGTCCTCGCGTAAGGATTTCGTCGCCGAGTACGAAGGTCAGTCGGCGGTGAAGACCAGCCGCACCATCGACCGCGCCATCGGCGGCGTGCTGTTCATCGATGAGGCCTACACGCTGGTGCAGGAGCGCGACGGGCGTGCGGACCCGTTCGGCACCGAAGCGCTGGACACACTGTTGGCCCGCATGGAGAACGACCGCGACCGGCTCGTCGTGATCATCGCGGGATACAGCAACGACATCGACCGGCTGCTGGAGTCGAACGACGGTCTGCGGTCTCGCTTCGCGACGCGTATCGAGTTCGACTCCTACCTGCCGAGCGAGATTGTCGACATCGCGAAAGTCATTGCCCAGAACAACGACTCGGCGCTCGATGACGAGGCTGCCAAGCGGGTGCTGGAAGCCGCGACGCTGCTGAGCCAGCGCGCGCTCAACGGCAAGCCCGCGCTGGACATCGCGGGCAACGGTCGTTACGCCCGGCAACTGGTCGAGGCCGGTGAGCAGAACCGCGATATGCGGCTGGCCCGGTCGCTGGACTTCGAGAGCCTCGGCGTCGACGAGCTGAGCCAGATCAACGGTGATGACATGGCCACCGCAATCGCCGGCGTGCACGCACGACTGAGCATCGGCGAGTAGACATGGCGAGTTTCCGGCTTACCACCAAGATTCAGGTCAGCGGTTGGCGTTTCCTGCTGCGCAGGGTCGAACACGCGATCGTCCGACGGGATACCCGCATGTTCGACGATCCGCTGCAGTTCTACAGCCGCGCGGTGTCGGCGGGCATCGTCATCGCCGTGCTGATCTGTCTGGGTGCGGCGCTGCTCGCGTACTTCAAACCGCTCGGAAAGCGCGGTGGCGACACGCTTCTCGTCGACCGCACCACCAATCAGCTCTATGTCGTGATCCCCGGCACCGATCAGCTGCGGCCCGTCTACAACCTGACGTCGGCGCGCCTGGTGCTGGGTAACGCGGGCACTCCGGTCGCGGTGAAGTCCGACGAGCTGAACCGGATGCACAAGGGGCAGCCGATCGGCATTCCCGGTGCGCCCTACGCCACGCCCGTCAGCGGCGCGAACTCGACGTGGACGCTGTGCGACACCGTGACCAAGCCCGAGAGCGTCGCGCCCGAAATCGAGACAGCGGTCGTCGTGCAGCCGCTTTACCTCGACGGTTCGGTCGGTCCGATGCGCGCCGATGAGGGTGTGCTCGTGACCTATGAAGAGGACAACTGGCTGGTGACCGAGACCGGGCGGCACGCCATCGACCTGTCCGACCGCGCGGTGACGTCGGCGGTGGGCATCCCCGTCACCTCCAAGGCGACACCGATCTCGGAGGGCGTCTTCAACGCGCTACCCAACGCCGGCCCGCTGCGGCTGCCTGCCATTGCGCGGTTCGGTGAACCGAATACCGTTGGCTTGCCACCGAATCTGGTGATCGGCTCGGTGTTCATGGCGCTCACCGAAGACGGCGAGCAACACTTCGTCGTGCTGCCCGACGGTGTGGCGCGGATCAACGGCACCACGGCGGCTGCCCTGCGCGCCACCAATTCCTTCGGGCTGGTGACGCCGCCGACTGTCGAGGCCAGCACCGTCGCCAAGATCGCCGAGCAGGTGTACGGCTCACCGCTACCGGATGAGCCCCTGGAGATCCTATTGCGCGAGGACTCGCCGACGCTGTGCTGGTCCTGGCAGCGTGAGGCTGGCGATCAGGCGCCGCAGACCACCGTGATCACCGGCCGCCACCTGCCGATCGCCCCGTCGGCGATGAACACCGGGATCGATCAAATCGGCGGCGACGCAAAGGTTTACCTCGACGGCGGCAAGTACATCCGGCTGCAGTCGCCGGACCCACGCTACGGTGAGAGCCTGTACTACATCGATCCGCAGGGCGTGCGCTACGGACTGCCCGACGAGGAAACCGGCGGCACCATCGGTCTCAGTGCACCGGTGACCGCACCGTGGCAGGTGGTCAGTCTGCTGGTCGACGGACCGGTGCTGTCCAAGCAGGCGGCACTGATCGAGCACGACACCCTGCCGCCGAACCCCAACCCGCGCAAGGTCGATGGCGGCACCAGTGCCGGGGCGCAGCCCGTCACAGCGAACACCGGAGGTGGCCGATGACCACCAAGAAGTTCACCCCGATCATCAAGCGCGGACCGCGACTCACGCCCGGCGAGATCAACGTCACGCCACCGGAAGACCTCGGTGTCGAGATCCCGCCGTCGGGTCTGCAGAAGGCGCTGCCGTGGGTAATGGGTGGCGGCATGCTCGGCATGGTCGCGATCATGATCTTCACCGGCATCCGGCAGCTGTCGCCGTACATGCTGATGATGCCGCTGATGATGATCATGGCCACGGTCGGCTTCATGGCCGGCGGCGGCCCGGGCGGGAAAAAAGTGCCCGAGATCAACGCCGACCGTAAGGAATACCTGCGATACCTCGCGGGCTTGCGCACCCGGGTGACGTCGTCGGCCGCCGCGCAGGTGACGTTCTTCAACTACCACGCACCGCATCCCGATGATCTGCTCTCGATAATCGGCACCAACCGGCAATGGTCGCGTCCCACCAACGCCGACTTCTTCTCGGCTGTGCGCATCGGCATCGGTACCGAACCCGCTGTCGACCGCCTGCTCAAGCCCGCCGTCGGTGGCGAGTTGGCCGGACCGCAGGGCGCTCCGGCGCCGCACCTCGAACCCGTCAGCCACATGTGGGTCACCAAGTTCCTGCGCACCCACGGCCTGATTCACGACTGCCCGAAACTTGTTCAGCTGCGCACGTTCCCGACCATCGCGGTCGGCGGCGACCCGGACGGCGCGGCAGGTCTGCTCACCGCGATGATCTGCCATCTCGCCGTGTTCCATCCGCCGGACCTGCTGCAGATCCGGGTGCTCACCGACAACCCGGAAGACCCGAACTGGGCCTGGCTGAAGTGGCTGCCGCACGTACAGCACCAAACGGACACCGACGCGGCGGGTCCGACGCGGCTGGTGTTCACCCGCCCCGACGGGTTGAGCGACCTGACCGCGCGCGGCCCGCACACACCCGACGCGACACCTAGCGGACCGTACGTCGTCGTCGTCGATCTCTCGGGCGGTAGGGCCGGCTTCCCGGTCGACGGCCGGGCCGGGGTCACCGTTCTCACGCTCGGCAACCACCGCGGCTCGGCCTACCGGATTCGCGTCGACCCCGACGGGACCGCCGACGACCGGCTGCCCAACCAGACGTTCCGGCTGATCACCTCAGCGACGGACCGGATGACTCCCGAACACGCGAACCGCATCGCCCGCAAGCTCGCCGGATGGTCGATCACCGGCACGATCATCGATAAGAGCGTGCGGGTGCAGAAGAAGGTCGCCACCGAATGGCACCAACTCGTCGGCGCCCACACGATCGAAGATGTCACGCCCAATAGGTGGCGGATGTTCACCGACACCGATCGGGACCGGTTGCGGATCCCGTTCGGACACGAACTGAAGACCGGCGACATCATGTACCTCGACATCAAGGAAGGTGCGGAGTTTGGCGCCGGCCCACACGGGATGCTCATCGGTACAACCGGTTCCGGTAAGTCGGAGTTCTTGCGCACACTGATCCTCTCACTGGCTGCCACCCACCATCCCGACCAGATCAACCTGCTGCTCACCGACTTCAAGGGTGGTTCGACGTTCCTGGGCATGGAGCGGCTCCCGCACACCGCCGCGGTCGTCACCAACATGGAGGAAGAAGCCGAACTCGTCAGCCGCATGGGCGAGGTACTCACCGGTGAACTGGACCGCAGGCAGTCGATCCTGCGGCAGGCCGGCATCCAGGTCGGCGCGGCGGGTGCGCTCTCGGGCGTTGCGGAGTACGAGAAGCACCGCGAGCGCGGTGCCGATCTGCCTCCGCTGCCAACACTTTTCGTGGTCGTCGACGAGTTCGCCGAACTGCTGCAGAACCACCCGGACTTCATCGGCCTGTTCGACCGGATCTGTCGCGTCGGCCGGTCGCTTCGAGTACACCTGCTGCTCGCCACACAGTCGCTGAACACCGGCGGTGTGCGCATCGACAAGCTGGAACCCAACCTCACCTACCGGATCGCGCTGCGCACGACGAGCTCGGCCGAATCCAAGGCCGTGATCGGAACGCCTGAGGCGCAATACATCACAAACAAGGAAAGCGGCGTCGGGTTCCTTCGGGTTGGCATGGAAGACCCCGTCAAGTTCCACAGCGTGTACACCGGCGTCAACTATGTGCCGACGACCACGGTGCAGGACGACGGGGAAGTGAAACCGCGGGTGCAGAGTCCAGACCGGATCCGCATTCGCCCGTTCACCGCGGCGCCGATCTTCGATGCGGCGGGGGCGCAGTCATGACCGTCGAACCGGAGCAGCGGGTGCTGCGCGAGGTCATCATCGACCAACTCGACACCGGCGAAACCCGTGCTTACCGTATGTGGTTGCCGCCGTTGTCCGATCCGACACCGGTGAACGAGCTCATCGAACGCGACCATCAACGGCGGGCCCTGCGATTCGGACTGGGAATCATGGACGAACCGCGACGGCACCGCCAGGAGGTGTGGGGGGTCGACGTTTCGTCGGCCGGTGGCAACATCGCGGTCGGTGGTGCGCCGCAGACCGGCAAGTCCACGTTCCTGCAGACGCTTGTGCTCTCCGCGGCAGCCACGCACACACCGCGACAGGTGCAGTTCTACTGCATCGATCTCGGCGGTGGCGGCTTGATGTACCTCGAGGACCTTCCGCACGTCGGCGGTGTGGCCACGCGATCGGAACCGGACAAGGTGAACCGCGTCGTCGCCGAGATGAAAGCCGTGCTGCGCCAACGTGAAGCGCTGTTCAAGCAGCTGCGCGTGGCTTCAATGGCGGCCTACCGACAGATGCGTGAAGATCCGAACAACCCTGCCGCGATCGACCCGTTCGGCGACGTGTTCATGGTGATCGACGGGTGGCCGGCGTTCGTCGCCGAGTTTCCCGACCTGGAGCCGATCGTCCAGGACATTGCGGGGCAGGGTCTGCAGTTCGGCGTGCACACGGTGATCTCCACGCCTCGGTGGACCGAGCTGAAGTCACGTATCCGCGATTACCTCGGCACCAAGATCGAGTTCCGCCTCGGCGACGTGAACGAAACCCAGATCGACCGCATCACCCGCGAGATCCCGCAGAACCGGCCCGGGCGCGCGATCTCGGAAGAGAAGCACCACTTGATGATGGGCGTCCCCCGGCTCGACGGCGTGCACAGCGCCGGCGACATCGTCACGGCGATGTCCAGCGCGGTCGAGACCATCAGTGCGCGGAACACCGAGCAGGCGCCGAAGGTCCGGGTGCTGCCGGAGCGCATCTACCTGCACGAGCTGGACCCGAACCCACCCGGACCCGACAGCGACTACCGCACGCGGTGGACGGTGCCGCTCGGCGTGCGCGAGGCAGACCTCTCGGTGGCGTACAACTCCATGCACCTGACGCCGCACCTGCTGATCTTCGGGGCGCCGAAGTCGGGCAAGACGCGGATCGCGCACGCGGTGGCGCAGGCCATCTGCAAGCGCAACGACCCGTCGCAGGTGCGGTTCATGTTGGCGGACTTCCGATCGGGATTGCTCGACGCGGTGCCGGAGAGCCATCTCCTGAATGCCGGCGCGGTCAACCGCAACCAGGCAGCGCTGGAAGTGTCGGTCCAGGCCCTCGCCGGCAACCTGCAGAAACGGATGCCCCCACCGGACCTGACCACCTCCCAGCTGCGGTCGCGGTCATGGTGGGAGGGCCCCGACGTGGTGCTCCTGGTTGACGACTGGCACATGATCGTCGCAGCCAGCGGGATGATTTCCCCGATGGCACCGTTGTTCCCGTTGTTACCCGCCGCCGCTGATATCGGCCTGCACATCATCGTCACGTGCCAGATGAGTCAGGCGCATCGCGCCACCATGGACAAGTTCGTAGGTGCCGCGTATGGCGCCGGTACCCCTACATTGTTCCTGTCGGGGGAGAAAGTGGACTTCCCCTCGCGCGAGATCAAGGTCCAGCGGCGGCCTCCTGGCCAGGCATTTCTCGTGTCACCGGATGCCAAAGAGGTCATCCAGGCGGCGTATGTGGATCCACCGGAAGAAGAAGTGTTCTGACCACCCCGCAGACGCGGTTAGTATGGATCGGAGACGTCCTAGCAAACATGGATTCAAGTGCAAGCTACGGGGTCGGGGGAAGATTCCAGACTCAATGGCTATGCAGGCTAGGTCCTTCATAAATGAATAACCAGGCAATTCATCTATGTATGAGGAGATGGCGCAAATGCAACCTCTGGAGCACAACCCGGGAGCAGTCGGAGTCGGCGCACAGGTAGTCGCAAACGGCGTTCGTGGCTTGGCCGCCGGAACCGTCGCCACCGCCGCGGTGACCGCACTCGTGCCCGCCGGTGCCGACGAGGTGTCCGCTCAGGCGGCCGCCGTGTTCGCCAAGGAGGGCATCGAGGCCCTTGCACTGAATACCTTTGCCCAGGAGGAACTTTCCCGGGCCGGCGCGGCGTACATGGAGAGCGCGGCGACCTACGCAGCGGTCGACGGCGCCAACGCCGCGACGCTCTGATATCTCGCTGACCATTAGCGAGGAATCGACAAGCGATGGAATGGCATGGAATGCCGCCGGAGGTGAACACCGGGCGGCTGATGTTGGGTGCTGGTCCAGCACCCATGCTCCAGGCTGCGATGGGGTGGGAAGCTCTGGCGATATCCCTCGAGACCCAGGCCGACGAACTGGTCGCGAGTCTGAATGCCCTGACATCGATGTGGAGTGGTTCCGCAAGTGAGAGGGCCGTGTCGTCGACCATGCCCATGGTCATCTGGCTGCGGACGGTTTCCGCACAGGCCATGAAGCGGGCACTGCAGGCGACGGCGCAGGCCAACGCCTATACCGCCGCGATGGCGGCCACACCGCCGCTGGTGGAGATCGAGCAGAACCACATCACGCACGCCGTGCTCGAGGCCACCAACTTCTTCTGGGTCAACACCATCCCGATCGCGCTGAACGAGATCGACTACTTCATCCGGATGTGGAATCAGGCCGCGGGGGCAATGGATGTCTACCAGGCCGAGACTCTGCTGAACCTGATGTTCGAGCTGATCGCGCCGCCGAAGCCGATCACGATGCCTGGCGTCGGCGAAAGTGGCGCGGCAGTAGCGCTCGCATCGGCAGCAGCCATGGCGCCGGCGGCCGCGGTGCGCAACGCGGCCATCGCACAGGTCAGCGCCCAGTCGAAGATGGAATCAGTACTGCTGAGCGCGGGGAACGCGGCCGCCCAGGGCAACATGGCTGCCCAGCGTGCCGAAAGTCAGGTGCAGAAGGCCGACAATGCCGCACCCCAGGGCCAGCAGATGCAGCAAGGCATGCAGATGGGCATGCAGATGGCATCGCAAATCGGATCGGCGGTCGGCCAGATTCCGCAGCAGGCCAGCCAGATGATCATGCAGCCGATGCAGCAGCTGACGCAGCCACTGCAGCAGGTGTCGTCGCTGTTCAGCAGTATGGGCGGCGCTGACAAGGCCCAGATTGGTTTGATCGGTGCCAGTCCGCTGTCCAATCACCCGTTGGCCGGCGGCTCGGGTGCCGGCTCGGGAGCTGGGCTCGTGCGCGCGGCGTCGTTGCCGGGTGCAGGCGGCACTGCGCCGCGAACCCCGTTGTTGGCGAACCTGATCGGCGAGACCAAGCCGTTGGCGTCGGTCGGTGCGGCCGCGGGCGCGGGCGGTATGGGTCTGGCGCCGGTCGGCGCGGGCGCTGGCGGCGGTGCACCGATGAATGGAATGGGCCAGCGCGGTAAGAGCGGTGGCACCAAGACAGGTTTGACGGCGCCCTCCGTGCTGCCCCAAGACCTCAGTGAAGACGAAGAAGACGACTGGTAACCAAAGACTTCCCGGTTCCGTGACCGGAAAGACTCGCCATCGAGTGGTGAGGACACAGAAAGAAGAAAAGGAAGCACACAATGCCAGCAGGAATGGAAACTGATGCTGCTGTCCTCGCCAAAGAGGCCGGCAACTTCGAACGAATCTCGGGTGAGCTCCAAGCCATCATGGGTGCGGTCGACGCCACCGCGGGTGGCTTCAATACGGCGTGGAAGGGCGAGTCAGGTGGTGCTGCCCAGGTGGCGATTGCCCGCTACCAAGAGGCCGCGCAGACCCAACGCACGCTGTTGGACGAAATCAGCACCAACATCCACGGTTCGGGCATGGACTACACGGCCACTGACACCGATCAAGCTTCGGCGGTGCAGACCGCAATGAAAGACATGGGCATCTGACCCAGATCAATCCCTAGGAAAGGAACAGAGCATGGATTCTGGTGGAGCGCAGTTATGGAATTTCGGCCAAATTGAAGGCGGGGCCGGCGAGCTCGCTGGCGCCGTCAGTCGAGTGGAGGGGCTCCTCCAAGAGGGCGCGGCGTCGCTCGCGGCGCTTCAGTCGGTCTGGGGCGGCAGCGGCTCCGAGGCATATCTTGCCGTGCAGACGCGGTGGGACAACGCTTCTACTGAGTTGAACCTGGCACTCAAGCAGCTGGGGCACACCATCAGTGAGGCTGGCATGAACATGGCCCAAACCGAAGCGGCCGTTACCGGAAAGTTCGTCTAGCACGACGTTGCGCACAGGTGGGCGGTTCGGCCCAGGCGGACACCGCCCACCGCGTGCGTCTCGACTTCTAGCAATGAGAGGTACTCATGTCGGCAGACTATGACCGGCTTTTCCACTCCTCAGGAGAGGCTGTGAAGACGGCCGACGACGCCGATCGCGACGTCAGCGCCACAGGCCCGGCCCCCGCCAGCGGCCCCGGCCGCAGCGAAGTGAAACCGCCTGCGATGCCCGTGGATCCGAACCAGACCCAGGCAGCCGTCGCGCCGCCGCCGCGTCAGACCGAGGTCACGACGCAGATGCCGGCTACCCGCACGCCTGCGCCGCAGCGCCAACAACCGAACGGGATGATGCGGACGCCGAAGTCCACCGCCCCGACCGGCGCCCGTTTCGAGCAGCAGCGCCCAGCGCCCGCGCCGGCGCCACGGCCCGCCCCGGCGCCCGCGCCCTCGCAGCACTTCGCCGACGGCCAATCCGACAAAGAATTGGTGCGCCGGGTCGGACAGCCCGCGCCGACGTCGGCGGCGACGATCGGCAACCATCGCGCCATCGACGCGCTGTCGCACGTCGGCGTGAAGTCCGCCGTCAAGATGCCGTCCCAGCGCGGCTGGCGGCACCTGTTGTACCTGTTGACGCGCATCAACCTCGGACCGTCGCCGGACGAGCTCTACGAGATGGATCTGCATACGCGGATCCGCCGAAATGCGCGTGACTCATACCAGATTGGCGTCTTCGGGCTGAAGGGCGGCGTCGGCAAGACTGCCATCACCGTCTCGCTCGGCTCCGCGCTGAGCAAGGTGCGCGGTGACCGGATCCTGGCCATCGACGCGGACCCGGACGGCGGCAACCTCGCCGATCGTGCGGGGCGGCAGTCGGCAGCGACGATCCAGGACCTGCTCTCCGATAAGGAACTCGCGCGGTACAACGACATTCGTGCGTACACGAGCATGAATGGGTCGAACCTCGAGGTCCTGTCGTCCGACGACTACAGCGGCGCGCGCCGCGAGTTCAACGACGAGGACTGGAAGGGTGCGACGGGCATCGTGTCGCGCTACTACAACCTGGTACTGGCCGACTGCGGCGCCGGACTGTTCCAGCCCGCCGCACGCGGTGTGCTGTCCACAGTTTCCGGCCTGGTCATCGTGGCGAGCGCATCGATCGACGGTGCGCGTCAGGCGGCCATCACCATGGACTGGTTGCGCCAGAACGGATATCAGGATCTGCTGGGCCGCTCGTGCGTGGTGATCAACCACGTCGTGCCGGGCAAGCCGAACATCGATATCGAGGATCTGGTGCAGCAGTTCGAGCGTCACGTCCCGCCGGGCCGAGTGGTTGTGCTGCCGTACGACAAGCACATCGCGGCGGGCACCGAGATCCAGCTCGATCTGCTCGGTAAGGACTTCCGGCGCCGGATCGTCGAGTTGGCCGCAGGGTTGTC
>Ga0075365_10000642_pt1 | contig 13851 bp, 15 predicted proteins | sample EndMetdeltDD1765_FD_71387 | JGI IMG/M metagenome (GOLD analysis project Ga0075365, IMG submission 71387) | Populus endosphere microbial communities from Tennessee, USA - Endosphere MetaG P. deltoides DD176-5 | ecosystem: Host-associated > Plants > Roots > Endosphere | place: USA: Tennessee... | reverse complement strand
CATGAGCTTGGCTGTCGGCATGGCGCAGAGCATTTGGTTTGATGAAGCGTACTCAATTATGTTGGCCAAACAAGATGTTGGACAGCTGCTGCATCTGACGGCGATGGATACACATCCTCCGCTCTACTACCTGTTGCTTAAGGGCTGGGCGGGAATGTTCGGTTGGAGTGAACTGGCGCTGCGAAGTTTTAGTGTATTGGCTGCGTCAGGAGCGGTGATGGTTGCGGGCCTGCTGGTAAAACGTCTGTTTGGCGTGCGTACAGCGCTTGTAGTGTTGACGTTTATTGTCTTTGCGCCGTTTTTGCTGCGTTACGGGTTTGAAATTCGTATGTACGCGCTGGCGTCACTGATCGGGATGGCTGCAACGTATGTGTTGACCACAGCGCTGCAAGCAAAAGACCGTCGTCAGTGGGCGCTGTATGCGACTTATGCGGTACTGGTGGCACTGGGCGTGTATACGCTTTATTACACGGTGCTATTATGGACCGCGCATTTGGCGTGGCTGATTTGGGTGACGTATCGTGAGCGAAAATCGCTGTTAAAAGCACCGTGGCTGCTCGCGTTCGTGGGAAGTGTCGTGCTGTTTTTGCCATGGTTGCCAACATTTATGGGACAAATCAGCAACGGTGCACTTGCGCCAATTTCGCAGGCGATGACGCTTGAGAATTTGATGGGAATTATCTCCTTTGGGTTTGTATATCAACCCGTGTGGCAGCTAAGTGCCATGACATCGTTACTTGTATTGTTCGTCATCGGTGCGATCGTGTATTTCGTTATTCAAGCATTTAAAAAAGTCAGTCGTGATGAGCGCAAGTACCTGGTACTTCTCGCGCTATACATTCTTGTTCCTGTCGCGATTTTAACGGTGGTCGGTTTGGCGCGTCCAATGTACGTAGAGCGCTACCTGGCGCACGTTCTTATTGGCGGCATGCTGCTGATCGGCGTGAGCGTGGCGATTGTGACCAAGAAAGCCATGCCGACGGTTCGTGCACTCGCAACCCTGACATTCGTAATTTTGCTTGTGGGCGTGGCTCATCTGACGGAAGTGGGAAACTTTAACTATCAACGCCTGCAAAAGCCGCAGGTCGACAAGGTAGCTGCACAGCTAGCGTCTTGTAAAGATGGCGCGACGATCCTGGCGGCCGACCCTTACGTCGCGATCGAGCTGGCCGCCTACGTATCTGACTGTGACGTGCGTTTTTACAGCGAGACGGCCGAACTGCGCGGAGGATATGCGCCGCTATCTGAAAGTCCGTTGCGGATAGGTACGCCGACCATCGATCTTGCTAATAGCGAAAAAGTTTTTTACGTCTACTACGACCAACCTGTGTTGCAGATGCCGGTCAATATGATCGAAACGTCGCGGCAGTCATTTGGCGCAATGACGGTTGCGACATTTAACGCGGGATAACTTTGTTGATACCGGGTATTTTAAGAAGCCCCCAGGTAAATAAAATACATGCGCAGGCAAGCAGGGAATTGACAATGAAGTTATCAATCTCTGCGAAAATAAGCGAACATAGTACCATAGGAATGGTGTGCAGGATGTAGGCGGTGAGCGAACGCTCGCCAAACGTTAGTAGCAGCCAGCCGAACCATCGTTTGAGCCATGGCATAATAAGCTGGAAAAGACTAAGAAGCCCAACAAACCATACGAAAGAAATTATAACGGTGCCGATTGTCATAGGGTCTCGCCCGAACAAGCTGTTTTCGTACGTGCCTGGCGCATGTGAGAGAACCTGCGTGCCAGCGGCAATCACGGTGCTTGTCATGATGCCGATAGTCCCAAAACGGATCCAGCGGCGAATCGTGAGCGATAGCTGGCGGTAACGCTCCAGAATAGTATCAAGGTAAAAACCAGCCACGGCAGGTAAGAAGAAGAGGACCTGCCACTGCATCCACTCGTACGAATACGCGATCCCGGTCATCCAGACCAGCACCGAGATAAGCGCTCCAACCCAACCAAGCCCGCGACGGAGTAACCATACCATCGCTGGGGAAATGACAAGGAAGATTGCGTAAAGATAAAGGAAGTGGGTAAGGGTGTGGACGTAGTTGAATCGAAGGACGCTTTCAAACAGCAAGCCCCATTGATACTCTGCAATCGGAATGTATGCCATGCTGCCCTCGAAGTTGAGTAGCCATGAGGCCGTGACGAGTAGTATTGTCGTAATGATCATCCAAATATAGAGCATGACGCCGCGCGTGACGAGTTTTTTGCTGACATCTGGAAGAGGTTGTTCGCGATTTTTGTACCCACGAATGTAGCCCACAAGTAGGCCGGAGATAATGACAAAGCCTTCGGCGGCAGATGACCATAGCTCGCCGCGACCACTGACAAACTGAAAAATGTTCGGCCAGCGCCATAGGTGGTCGGCGATGATAACGATAATAAAAAACCCACGTAGGTAGTCGAGCGCAAGAATTCGTGACGAGACTTTTTTGAGTTGTTCAGATTTTTGCGCCATCTTTTTTAGTATAACAAACGATGCTGTGAATTGTCTGACGTGGCGCATAATTTATGTCTCGCGTATACTAAAAGTATGAAACTTACTCCGTATCCAGCACCAGAATTTTCGTTAAAAGACAGCGAGGGCGTCACGCATTCGCTGGCAGATTACAGTGGAAAGTGGCTTGTTTTATATTTTTATCCAAAGGATGAAACGCCGGGCTGCACAACCGAAGCATGTAGCCTGCGTGATGCACGTGACGACATCGCTGCGCTAGGCGCGGAGATCGTCGGTGTCAGTCGTGACGACGCAGCGAGCCACGAAAAATTCAAAGCGAAGCACCTCCTTAATTTCACGCTGGTAAGCGATCCGGACAAAGTTGCTATGGACGCATACGGCGCGTGGGGTAAAAAGATGTTTGGCAAAGAGGGCGTTTTACGAAAGACCTTTATCATTGACCCGAACGGCCAGGTCGTAAAAGCATATGGCCGCGTTACCCCGCTTGGTCATGGCGAACAAATCGTAGTGGAGCTAAAGCGTCTGCAGGGTTAGCGCACAATAACTATCGGGGGCGTTTTGCTGCGCGTTCTCTGGCAAGCTCGGCGAAGCGGTCATCTACGACGGTCGGAGTAAATTCGCCGTATTTCTTGACTATGGCTTTTTCGATAAGAAAGTCAGCAACCGCCGGGTTTTTGGGTAGGATCGAGCCGTGCATGTAGCTGCCGATGACATTGTGATAGCGGGCACCTTCGGTTTCGTCCTGTCCGTTGTTTCCAGCGCCTTTGATCACACGCCCGAATGGTGCGACGCCTGTTCCGAGGAACGTTTGGCCGCTGTGGTTTTCATACCCAATGATCTGTCCGAAATCTTGGCTTTCGGTGATGATGTTGCCGATCAGGCGCTCTGGTCCGGCGTGTGTTTCGATGTCAAGCACGCCGATACCTTGGATAATGTGTCCGTCCTGTGTTTTGAAGAACTTTCCAAATTGCTGGTAAAGGCCGCAGATAAGCAGCATCGGCGTGTCATTGTCGGCAAGTGTTTGAAGCTTGTCTTTGATCGCGAGCAGGTCCGCTTGAATGCTGTCCTGACCCGAATCCTGACCGCCGCCCCCCACGACAATATCAACGTCCCGAGGAAAGGTGTCACCCTGGTTGTATTCTAAAATCTTGGCGGAATAGCCGTGCCATTCCAGGCGGCGTTTTACTACCAGCACGTTTCCCCAGTCGCCGTAAATATTCATGTCACGTGGGTAAAGTTGTAGGATGGTGATTTGTTTTTTGTTCATGAGATTACCTCGACATCAGTCATTTTTCCCAGCTCACGGCGCAGGGCAAGCATGGCGGTGTAGGTGCAGTAGATACGCTTTGGAAGGGTACTGTTGTTTGTTATGAAGTGTTGCAGGGCGGATGCCAGTTCAGGCTCGACATGAGAGATAGTGACTTCATCGTACTGCAAGCGAAGCGCCATGTCGTAGGCGCGCACGCCGGAAACTTCGGCAACGCCGAGCTCGCGCAGGCTCTCGAATTCAACATCCCACAGCCATGACATGTCGCGACCGTCCGCGTAGTTATCATTAATGGCGATCATCGTTGCGTAGCCTTCGGGTTTGAACGAGGATAGGCTCAGACGAAAGCCGCTCGGGTTTTTAACGAGTACGAGCTCCAACGGTTGTCCGCCGATAGTGATAGTTTCACCGCGGCCGAATGCTGGGGTAACTTGCGACAAGGCGTCAATCAGTTTTTCTTCGTCGATTTTTGCACCGACGATAGCGTGCGTCAAAGCTAGTGCGGCTGCGGCATTATAAATGTTATAAACGCCCTGAAGTTGGAGGGTTGTACCTATGGTTTTTCCGCCAATGACGAATTGGGCGCTTGAATCGTTGATCGACTGCAGTAAGACATCTGCCTCGGGCAGTTTTGAATTCGATACCAAGGTGACACTTCGCATGTCATCGTCACTTGGAAATAGTTTGGTGAGTTCGGGTGACAAGCCAAAGTAGCCGACCTTTTGATGGGTGAGAATCCGGGCAATTTTTGCTACGCGAGGGTCTTGTCGATTAAGGATAACAGTGTCGGTCGTTTTGCTGGCAATCTGCGCAAGCATTTTCGCGGTCGTATCGATCTCACCAAAGCGGTCCAGCTGGTCGCGCATGACATTGAGAAGCAGGCTGTATTTTGGTGCGACATTTTTGACGAAGTGTACGGCATGTGCCTCGTCGAGCTCCAGTACGGCTATGTCGGCGGACAGAACTCCTTTGTTATCGACTTCGCCTAAAAGTGCGGCAGCGACACCGCGTGTGAAATTGCTGCCCGTACGGTTAGTAAAGACACGAAGCCCCTGGCTTTCCAGTAGTTCCACAACCATCTTTGTCGTCGTCGTCTTGCCGTTGGTGCCACTGATAACGACTACGCCATCCGGCAATTGGGCGAGGGTGCGACGGATGAAATCAGGGTCGATTTTTTCGACAAAAAGACCGGGCAGGGCAGACCCGCCGCCGCGCATCTGGGCGATTTTACGGACTGCTTTTCCTAGCAGCATAAGATATTGGTTAGGCATGTAATCTATTATACTACGTGAAATAGTCGCCCACTCGGAAGAAGATAAACAAGTTGATCCTCTTCTCTCGTAGGCTTCTATTATACTACGTATAGCCTAACTTGCGGGGGTGCGTTACAATGAGATTATGTTTATTACAGGGATCCTTTTGTGGTGGTACGGACCGGGGTGGCGCCAGCGTCTTGTCCTGCTGCGGGAACGTCTGGCAAGCACGATGGATTACTTCTCGATCGACCTGCTGCTGCGCACGCTGTTTTCGCCATTTCGCCAGATATCGGCAGGCAAAGTTCAGGGACCTCTTGGTGTTCAAATGCGCGCGTTTTTTGATCGCCTGATCTCTCGCGTGATAGGAATGTTCGTGCGTCTGACAATGATACTGATCGGATCGGTAGCGATTTTATTTCACGCAGTTGTCGGCAGCTTGCTCGTTATTCTATGGGCGTTCATACCGTTATTGCCGCTTCTTGGCGTTTTACTGTTCCTTGCAGGGTGGATGCCATGGACTCTATAGAGTTTCGTTATGACAGTCCGCGGGCGCAAAAGGCACGTATCGGGCATTTGATCGGTGGCGTGTGGCAGCGGCTTTTGACGGTTGCTGGCTTTTTGCTTGCGCTCGCGGGCATCGGCTTGCTTGCAATCATGCAACCTGCCGGCTGGCTATTACTGGGTCTCGCATTCGTACCGTTTATGCTGGTGCAGTGGTACGAAAATGAGCTAAAGCATTTGCCGAGCGCAAAAAATCCAAAAACACTCGACGATATCATTTCGGGCGACGTGTTGGGTCAGCTTCCGGCAAAGCCGACACCGCGTGATCTTGCCATCGCTGCGGGCAGGGTGCAGAGCGGACAGTTTTTTGGTGCCCGTTTTGGAATCACTGCCAATTTTTTGCAAGAGATAGCCTCTGAAGATGCCGCTATGACACCTCATGTCTGGGAGGAAGCACTGAATGTGCGCGACCAAGCAAAGATGGAACACGTCAGCGCGGGCGTGTTAGTGGTGGCGTTGGTGCGTGCCTTTCCAAACTACGAAGCGCTTCTGGCGCACATGCATCTAAGCGGAGACGACTTGGTGCACGGTGTACTTTGGCACGAACACATCCGCGACCTTATAACTCATCACAACAAGCCGCGTCGCACCGGGGGTATCGCGCGCGACTGGTCATTTGGCTACATTCCGCTGCTGACAAGGTTTGGCCAGAATATCAGCGATCAGATCGCACGTGGCGGAATGATTTCCGTAGATTTAGAGACGCACGTTGATGCGCTTGACCAACTGATCAATACATTTGGAAGCGCCGGCAGGCAAAATGCGGTACTTGTCGGGGCTGCTGGCGTTGGTAAAACGACGATTGTCCATGCGTTTGCCGAGCGATTACTTGATGCGGGCAGTAAATTGCCAGACGAACTGAAGTTTCGACAGGTCTTTATCCTTGACTCATCAGCACTGATTGCTGCCGCCCCCGGAAGGGGCGAGCTGGAGCAGCTGATCATGCAGGTCCTTGGAGAAGCCTATAGCGCCAAGAATATTATCATTTGTCTGGACAATGCCCAGCTCTTCTTTGAGGAAGGCGTCGGGTCGGTTGATCTGACAAACGTATTGTTACCGATTTTGGAGGCGGGACGACTACGGATAATCCTTACTATGGATGAGCAGCGTTATCTGCAGATCGGCCAGCGCAACCCTGCGCTTATTAACGCGCTAAACCGTATCAGTATCACGCAGGCGGGCAAGGACGAGACGATCAAGGTGCTGCAAGACCAGCTCATTACGACAGAGTTCCAGCGCAAGGTAACCTACATGTACCAGGCACTCGAAGAAGCCTACCGGCTGAGTGAGCGCTACGTTCACGATTTGGCAATGCCAGGCCGCGCGGTAAAACTATTAGAATCTGCAGCCGGGTACGCGGACGGCGGTTTCGTAACAATGAAGTCGGTGCAGCAGGCGATTGAGCAGACGATGGATGTCAAGGTCGGGGTGGCGAGCGGCGAGGATGAACGTGAGAAACTCATGAATCTGGAGAGTCTTATTCACCAGCGCATGATTAACCAGACGCGCGCCGTAGGCGTAGTGAGCGATGCCCTTAGGCGCGCCCGTGCCGGGGTGCGTAACGAGAACCGCCCGATCGGTACTTTCCTGTTTTTAGGGCCGACTGGTGTTGGTAAAACCGAGCTTGCAAAGGCGCTAGCTGACGTTTATTTTGGTGGTGAAAGTCGGATCGTCCGCCTTGATTTGAACGAGTATGTCCGTTCAGAGGATGTATCACGCTTGATTGCCGACGGCGCAAACGACCCGACCAGCTTGACAGCGCAGGTTATGAAGCAGCCATTTAGCGTCGTGTTGCTCGATGAGATTGAAAAGGCACACCCGAATGTTTTAACGACGCTCTTGCAGTTGCTAGATGAAGGCATCCTACGCGATATCAAAAACCGTGAGGTGAGCTTTAGGGATGCGATTATTATTGCCACAAGTAACGCCGGTGCAGACCGTATCCGCGAATATATTGAACGGGGCTACCAATTGGAGCAATTTGAAAAACAGTTTATCGACGAACTTATTAACAGTAACCAGTTCCGCCCCGAATTCCTTAACCGTTTCGATGAAATCGTCACGTTCCGACCGCTTGGGAAAGAGGAGCTTTTGCAAGTAGTGGATCTGATACTTGCGGGTATCAACAAAACCTTGGCACTACAGAAGGTGAGCGTCGCGGTCGCGCAAGACGCAAAATTGTTTTTGGTAGACAAGGGGTACGATCCGCGTTTGGGTGCGCGTCCGATGCGACGCGTCGTGCAGCGTGCCGTGGAGAACACGGTCGCCAAACAAATGCTTTCTGGTAGCGCAATGCCCGGAAGTGTGATTGAAATCACACTCGAACAAGTTCAGCAAATCCTAGGAAGCGAACAGCAGGCTACTCAGATAATAGATCAAAGCACCCCTGTTCCTCCTGCAGCGTAAATGCCGCAATGTTGTAATTTGCATAACTAAAACGCACGTGCGATAATAAAGACCAACAGCATATGGCAAGGTGGAGCACTATGAAAGTTATTTTTGCGGTTATCATTAGCGCGTGTACGATTGGGTGGCTAATTAATACGTCTTTTTTTGAACGTGGGCATGACGTGCCGCGAAAGCCTGTCGTCGAGGAAAAGCCGGTTGAATCGCCCTTTTCTAAAACCGCATCATGGCAGCAAGATTATACTAATCAGCCAGATGGCAAAGTCGACACTTCCATTTGGAATTTGCTAACGGGCAATAACAACGGGTGGGGTAACAATGAACTTCAAACCTACACTGCGAACCAGGATAATGTACGTATTCAGGGTGGTGCGCTTGTTATCGAGGCAAAAAAGACCGCCAAAAGTTACAGCTCCGCTCGAATTACGACGGAAGGAAACTTTGATTTCAAATACGGCAAGATCGACATTGTAGCCAAACTGCCAACTGGCAAAGGAACGTGGCCGGCAATGTGGTTTTTGCCGTCGGAATACAAGTATTCCGCTCACGAAACATCAGTCAATGGAGACGACATTAGCTGGCTGAGCAACGGCGAGATGGATATGGTCGAGGGAAGTGCACAGGGTGACAATGAGTTTTCATCCTCGGCCCATTCGCTTGCGCATTATCCCGGACTCGACATGCGAACGAAGCAGGTGACAGTTGACGCTCCGTCGACAAGTTTTCATACGTATAGCCTGCAATGGACGCCTGAAAAACTAGAGTTCTTGGTCGACAACAAGGTATTTCATACGATTGAAAATGAAGGCAAGGGCTTTAGGGATTGGCCCTATGACCAAAAGTTCCACTTAATTATGAATGTGGCAATGGGTGGCACTATGAGCGAAGAGCTAAAGTCCGAGGAAATGCCAAATGGCGTGGACGACACGGGCTCGCCTTGGTTTCTAAGAGTTCAGTCGATCACGTACTATCCGCTCAAAGAAGTTTAGGAGAGATGCGGTAGCTGCTCATCGGCGTGCTGATAGCCACCATGGCCGTCGCTGTTCATGCTCTCGACTTCCTGCCATGTTACTGGCTCGGTCTTGATGATCATTCCCTGTACGACTCTGTCACCCGCTTCAACGGTTACAGGTTCGTCGGTAATATTCAGAAAGAATGCCAGGTTTTCGTCGTTGTCACCGCAGTAAAACGGATCTACGACGCCAACGCCGTTTGCGAGCATCAGACCTTTACGGAGTGGTGTGCTGCTACGGCTAAAAAGTAAAAGCGCGTGGCCATCGGGTACTTTAAGGGCGACGTTTTGCGGAACGGATTTGATTTTGTGTGGTGGGATAGTGACAGTCTCGCGGCAGATCAAGTCAAAGCAAGCGGCGCCTTCTGTAGCAGAAGGGAGATCAAAATTTTTGTCGAATCGTTTGATTGGAATATTCATAAGCCTATTGTAGCGTGAAATGCCGTACTGCTACAATTAGGATATGACTACTGAAAACACACATAACCAAGTAAGCCTTGTCGAATTTCCGGCAAACACGCCCGAAGAGCTAAAGGCGACGACTGACTTTTACGAAGCGGCATTTAGCTGGCATTTTAAAGATTGGGGTGGTGTCTACAGTGACACGTCTGATAGTGGTGTAATGACAGGGGTCATTGCGACCGAGCAGGGCCGGCCAGCGATGCCGATGGCGGTCATTTATGCGACTGATCTGGATGAAAAGAAGGAAGTGATCCGTAAGGCGGGCGGTAAAATCCTTGTCGATACGTACGAGTTCCCAGGTGGAAAACGGTTTCACTTCATGGATCCTGCCGGCAATGAACTGGCGGTTTGGTCGGAATAGTTATGAGAACTTCTCAGGAGACCATTGATCGGCTGCTTGCAATACTTTCGCCAGTACTCGATGTTCGCGCGCGAAAGATGTTTGGTGAGTATGCGCTATACTGCGATGAGAAAGTTGCGGGACTCGTTTGTCGTGATGAGCTGGTCGTAAAAGAGACGCCAGCGGGCGCGAGCTTTGCGGGTAACTTAGAACGTCGTGCGGCATACCCGGGCTCAAAGCCAGGACTGCACGTACCCCATGCGCTTTGGAGTGACAGTGCGTGGCTGGCGGAGCTGATTCAAAAGACGGCCGACGCGCTACCGAAGAAGCAGTCTAAGTAGACTCGCCTACTTTCTTTCTGATCGCAGTTGCATCCAGAGGTATACGATCCACACGATAACTCCAGTCAATTGCGTCAATAAGAGTGTGAAAGTGTACGATACAGGTATCTCGGGAATAAGCAGTCCCGAGAATGAGCCGACAAATACTCCAATACTCATAGCAACGACGGCGCCCGACAATCTGACGAGCTGTGAAGACTCGTTTTTTGCAAGTAGACTGTATGACATTAGGGTCAGGGCTATTGGTAAAACGAGAGGCAAGGTAGTTTGCCAGAACGATTCGCTTGTGGCGTAGTTTTGATACGTTGCCGCGTGTACCAGCGTAGTGATGACCGCTCCGAGCAAGACAAGTTGATAAGGCGGATGTTGCAGTAGTGTTTTTCTTCCTTTTTGATGAAGCGTATAGCTGATTGAAACGAGACTTATAACAAGTAGTGTCGCGAACATTGGCCATGCATTCACTATTGATGTCAGGTAGATCGGAACGCTGTTGGTTATTGTGGAAAGCGGGTTTTCTAGAATACTTAAAAGCTGCCATAGCCAGTATGCCGCTATCGCCAGAAGAACGCCGTTGTAGTGATGAACGTCCCTATTTTTGGTGTGTGTCGCGCGATCACCTAAAAAGTAAGAGACAAGCGCGGGTAGAACGGCACTCGCCGTGAGCGCGACTATCGTAATTGCGACATTAAAATGCTTGACCGCGGGATTGGTCATCAAATTCCCAAACGGAATGATGGTTGAAACGATGACGGCAAGTAGGAGGATGGAAAACAATCCGTATCCAAAGAAGCTTGTCATGCGAATTTGTCTGGTTGAAGTCTGTTGTTTTTTCTTCATTATAAGCATGAGTATAATCCATTAGCTCCGCAATTTCTACGGAAAAGTCGTGTCGTAGGTGTAGCCATGGCTACTTGCTTTTATTGAGCCAGCGAAGTGTTAGGTAGAGACCGGTAATCGTTTGCGCATCATCAATCTCGCCGCGTTCGATCATTCGATCGATTTCTTCAAACGAGATGAATCTGCCTCCATCTATCAGATCCCTGTCGTCCGCCTCGATGCGCTTACCAAACGATACATCCTGGGCAAGATAGACGGACATTTTCTCGGTCATGAGCCCGCTCGAAACGCGTGTTGTTCCAAGAAAAGTCCACTGGTTTGCCGTGATTCCGGTTTCTTCGGCAAGTTCGCGTTTTGACGCAACTTCAGGGTTTTCGTTATCGCCTCCACCGCCCGGCAAGCCCCAGCTCCAGGTTGATACGGGATAGTTAAAGGAATGGATGAGGTATACCTCGTTCTTTTTATTCAAGACGACTGCGACGACGGAATCTCTTGATTCCATCACTCCGTATATTCCGTTGCTTCCGTCAGGCTTAACGACCGCGTCTTCGCGAACACGTATCCAAGGGTTTTGGTAAACGATTTTTGACGATACGGTTTTCCAAGGATTGTGATTGCTCATGTTTCCATCATAACAAAAGCATCTTGGCTGGAATATTAATCCCGTAGGTGGACAGAACGTTGACCATGCACATCTTCATCTAATTGGTCGATTCAATGACGAGCCTCTGGCTTATAAAGGCTTGCGCTTCGCATTCAAACAGCCCGAGAACCGAAGAGGATCTAAGCCTCGGTAGTCCAGAATGAGTGTAAAACACGAAAGTTGGATCAGTTTTTAGCCAGCGGATATATAATGAGGCTATGGAATCATTTGCAAAAATACTGCTTGCTGGCGGCCATGCCAACTCGCTTGGCCGGTCGGGTGAAGTGCTGGAAACCGTACGTAAAGATACATCGAGATTGGACGAGCTTTTCGACTGTATATCGGCTGACGACGCATGGGTACGGATGCGTGCGATCGACACGTTTGAAAAACTTGTAAAAGAGCGGCCGGCGCTTGTGCAACCGTATCTAAAATCCATTTTGAGCGACCTGACAAAAAGCGAACAGCCCTCAATTCAGTGGCATCTTGCTCAGATATTTAGCGAAGTGGCACTGAGTAATAGTCAACGTAAGGACGCGATTGAGTGGTTAAAGGCCAGGGTGGCAACTACGGAAGTCGACTGGATCGTGTCCGTAAACGCAATGAAAACGCTGCTTGCTTTTTACAAGGACGGTTTCATGCGGGCGGACGAACTTACGACATTATTTAAAACACAGTCAGAGCATCCATCAAAATCTGTTCGTAAAAAGGCTGCCGTTTTCTTGCAAGACCTAGCGTAGATACGATCAATTTAGTACTTCACTCTAAGGATAAAAAAGCGGAATACAAGAAATAGTGCCATCAGAAGTATGCAGACTATATTGATGGAATAATCCTTTTTTACCGAGTCAATACGCTTTTCTCCAATTTTATATAGCAACAACCCGGCTAGTCCGCCTAAAGTATTCATAGCGACATCCGTAATGTCCGTTACTCCGATCGCTAGCACGAACTGAATCATTTCGACGGCAACACTGAAGATCGATATGATAGCCAACTTTTGCCATAGGGTAATTTGCTTAAAATTAGTGCCCAGAAGCAGCCCGAAGGGGACGAAGACAACAAGGTTGGACACCATTTCTTTAAGCTGACCTGTAAAAGGAATAAGATTAAATCCTCTCGATTGATGATCTTGTAAAACGGATATGATATCAAAAGAGAATTTAAATAAAACAAGCCATAATAACAGGATTAAATATATGGCAAGTACGACTGTGGATAATGAGTCTAGTCTGTTTCGTTTGTTGTCTTTTGTCAGCATAACTTAATCATAACAAATAAAAATTAATTTCTATGTATCACAGAATGGTACGGCATGTTGTGTGAAATTAGAGCTGCTATTTACGATGCAGTAGGCTGAGTGCAAAAGAAATAGTAGTATCTCCGTCGATCCTGTCGTTGTCTTTTCGGCCTATCTCGAAAAATCCAAGAGACTCAAAGCAATGTCTTGAGGTGGCGTTCCTCAACCATGTTTTTGTATATATTGATTTGAAGTTTTTCTCGGCGAACAGTTGAATAAAATCCGCAACCTGTTGTTTCCCGAGGCCTTTCCCTCGAGAATTTTTCGTGACGTATATTGGGCCAATTGCGACCTCATCCTCTTTGCGGCCGCTCAGGGCCATAATGTATGCTACTGCTCTATTATCGACAATATAGCCGAAAACGTTGAAGTTTGCATCACTTTTAAATTTCTTAATTAATGATGTAGCGGTTTCGTTAGGCGCATTTTTCGCTGGCAGAAATGCATGCTCGGATTCTACGAGTAGAGGGGCAATCTGTTCGTCGTTTAGTCTTTCGAGTTTCATTAAGTATGACTATAGCAGATTCGATACAAATTAATTTCCATGCACCACAGAAATAGTATGGCGTGTTGTATGAAATTAGGATTATATAACAGCAATTAGATATGGCGTATAGAAATGGTACAGCGTATTGTATGAAATTAGAACTAGGATTATTTGTTAATTATTTCCTGCAATTGTTCGTGTAGAGTAGGTGACGCAGTACACATAGTAAAGTTATCGCCAACTCTCGATAAAGGATTTGAATAGTCCATGGGCTGGCCAAAGAAATCTGTATAGATGGCACCAGCTTCTTCCATAATGATATGGGGGCCGACATTATCCCAAATCTTACTTGTCCTATTGATATACCCTCCATAGGCGCCCTTTGCGACTAATGCGTAGTCGTAGGTACTGTTACTAGAGCGTAAATTGCGAATTCCGAGTACAATCTCTGCAAGCAGCTCAGCTTCCTTG
>Ga0075365_10000641_pt1 | contig 13855 bp, 13 predicted proteins | sample EndMetdeltDD1765_FD_71387 | JGI IMG/M metagenome (GOLD analysis project Ga0075365, IMG submission 71387) | Populus endosphere microbial communities from Tennessee, USA - Endosphere MetaG P. deltoides DD176-5 | ecosystem: Host-associated > Plants > Roots > Endosphere | place: USA: Tennessee... | reverse complement strand
TCCTCGGATTCGCCGTGTGCGGGGTTTCCCTCCCCGAAGGAAATGATCTTGAGGTCGCTGGGGATCATGTAGTTGTATCCGAGTTCGACTCGGCCGCGCGTGCCGTTCACGCTTGCGCGATTGGGCAGCTCGGTCGACAGCGAGGTGCTGATCGCAGCCTGCCGGCCCGACCCATCGCGGAAGACCGCCGACACTGCTGCATCTACGTCTGTCGCGGTGAGTGTGCCGACCGCGGCGACGGTGATGTCGTCATCGAGAAACGACGCGGCCAGAGCGACCGGATAGATGCCCAGGTCGAGCAGCGCGCCGCCGCCGAGCGCCCGATCATAAAGGCGATGTTCGGGGTGGGCGGGATCGAAGCGGAGCCCGTGATCAGCGAGGACGGTGACGACCTCTCCGATCGCACCCGAGTCGACAACCTCGCGAAGCTTGCGCATGTGGGGCAGGAATCGCGACCACATCGCCTCCATGATGAAGACACCGTGGCTCTTCGCCAGCTCGAACAGTTCGTCGGCCTCACGCGCGTTCAGTGCGAAAGGCTTCTCCACGAGGACGGGCTTTCCAGCACGAATGGCGAGCTCGGCCACACGTCGATGCTCGCTGTGCGGTACAGCAACGTAGACGTAGTCGATGTCAGGATCAGCGACGAGTTCCTCATATGAGCCATAAGCGCGCATCGGGCCGCGTTCGTCGGCGAATGCCTGGGCCTTCCGGATGTCCCGTGATGCGACAGCGACGACGGTCGCCTCGTCCGCGAAGCTCAGATCCCACGCGAACATACCCGCGATAAAGCCCGCCCCAAGAATGCCCCACCGTCCACCAGCCATGCCAGATCCCTTCGTCGCGAACGGGCGAAAGCCCGTCGTTGCGACAATTATCCGGCGGCAGAAGGCTCCGCAATTTGCCGCTCACAGCCGCAGACTTGACTGTTCTTGCCAACACGGCCAGGTCGGCGAATCAGATCCAAATGCCCTCGCGTCGATCACGCAGCGACCTCGCCGGGCAACAACTTCAGCGCCCGAGTGCGGATAGCGCGATTCGCATCGATAACGAGCCTGCACTCACGTTGGCGCAGACTCCCGCCGGAGATGTCGCGGGGAGATCAGCGTCGCTCGGGGGTTCCCACGTCTACGCCTGGCCGACCGGGGCCCGGCGCAAGCCCAGGCCCCTTATCCTTTGCCCCCTGGCTCGAAGCCGGTTGAGAATGGTGAAGCCGTGCGAGTCCAGATCACCCCAGTAGGTGACGGTCTGCGCCCATGGAAGACGTGCTACGAGGTCGACGCGATGGCCGCCGCCGTGTACGGCGATCGCGCCTGGCACATCGGGCACGGCGAGCACCGTGGCGAGATTCTCGAGGACGAAGACTCGCTGTGGCGCCACCGGGATCAAGGCAAGGTCGTCGACGGGTGCGGATACATCGGCGAGCCCGTGGAAGGAAAGCGAAGGGTCGAGCACACGGATCCGCACGAGCGGGGACAGATCGCGAAGTCCCTGTCCAGATGCACCCGTTCCGGCTCGATGCAACGCCTCACCGACCCCTTGGCGAGATTCGATCCACTTACGGCGATCGACTTCCTCAAGCTCATCGACCGCGCGCTCGGCAAACTCGATATCGAAGAAATCCGCGAAGCACAGGCGAATCATGACTCGCTTGCGGCGCTGAAGCTCGCCCAGAAGGCCTTGTTCAGCTCGTATTGAACGCTCGCTCACGCCACCACCCGAGTGCGGTGTTCGGATCATCTGCCTTCATGTGAGAGTCGGGTATGAGCATCCGCAGCTCTCCCGGACGACGAGCCGGTTGTCGAGGGCGAGGTGAATTGTCTCACGAGAATTGTCGATGAGGTGGGTGACTGCTGTGGCACCCATCTGTATGACCGGCTGTGCGATGGACGTCAAGCTGGGTACGGAGTGCTCGCCCGCTGTGGTGCCATCGATGGAGACCAGAGCGATGTCGACAGGAACACGTAGTCCGACCCGCCGAAGGCCACTGATGAGCCCGATGGCCTGAATGTCCGAGGAAACCAACACAGCGCTCGGCCGTGGTCCGGACAGGAGATAACCTGCCGCGCTGTGGCCGCCCTCGAAACTGAACGTGGCACGGTACTCAGCGCCGGGTTCGATCCCCTTCTCTCGCAATGCCCGCTGCCATCCTTGGCGTCTCGCGTCGGAGACACCGGTGTCGGGGCCGCCTACGAACGCGACGTGGCAGTGGCCGTGCTCGAGAAGATGCCGGGTGCCCTGGTATGCACCGTTCTCGTTGTCGGCTCGGATAGTGGAGACGGGTGATTCGTCCGGCGAACGGTCCAGCGCAACGATGGGTATCGCAAGTTCTGTGAAATCGGTCAGGTCTTGCTCGGCAGTTGCGGAGATCAGGATGAGCCCGTCAATGCGGCGTTCGGCAAGGCTCGCGATGTACGCGTGTTCACGTTCGAGGTCATCGGCGCTGTTGCACACCATCACCGCGAATCCGCGTGCGTAGGCGGCATCCTCTATCGCTCGCGCAAGCTCGGCGAAGAACGGGTTGGACGCATCGGGGAGGACGAGCCCAAGAGTCTTCGTACGCCCCATCTTGAGCGACCGAGCGAGTCCGTCGGGCCGGTAACCGAGTTCCTTCACTGCAGCCAGAACACGCGCCCGCGCCTTATCGGATACAGGACGCGGGCCGGAGTTGAGAACGTAGGAGACGACGGCAGGCGAGACGCCCGCCGTGCGTGCCACATCGTTACGCGTCACCGCCATGCTGTCCTCCTTCGTACGCAAAGCGAGTCGGGGCGGCGACACGGCCACCCCGACTCGCAGCTCTCAGCCTCGCTTGAGAAGCTTGGCGAGCGATTCCGGCGTCGGCGCATATGGATGCAGCGGCACGTCGAAGTAGGACTTGGTGCTCTCGTTCTGCGGGATGCCGAGCGCTTCGAACAGGTAACCGCGGGCGATCTTGTCCTGCTCGGACTCCTGGATGGCATACTTCAGCACGCCGTCGATGATCTCCTCCGGTACGACGATCGCACCGTCGCCGTCTGCGACGATCAGGTCCCCCGGCCGAACGAGCTGACCGCCGATCTCGACGGGCACGCTGTGGCCGCCCCATTCGACGCGCCCCTGGTACATCGGCTGCACGACCCACCGCGACCAGATCGGCAGGTGCTTGGAGATGAGCGTCTCATCGGTGTCGCGGGCGCCACCATTCGTGAGGCAACCTTTGGCGCCCAATGCCGCCCAGATCATCGAGTCCATCGACCCGACTGCAGGCGTCGGCGTATTGCACGTGTCGATGACGAGGAACGTCGTGTCGTCGATCAGATCAGCCATGTCATTGGCGAAGACCTCGCCGTACCAGTACTCGTACGCCCATTTTGTGTACTCATCCGGTGTCATGGTGGGCACGGTCTGCTGCGTCGGGATGTGGCGCATGGTGTGGGCGAACCCCGCGGACTTGGTACGCCAGAGAGGCCTGATCTCCGGTGATACCGTGCCGAAGTGGTGGTAACCCATCCAGTCGAGTCCGTCACGGATGTCCGTGACCCGCAGGTGCGAGACGGTCTCGAGGATTTCTTTCTTTCGCTCGTTCGTGAGCGCCATGATGTGTAGCCTTTCGTGTGTTGAATGCGGTACCGCGTTCACGAACGCGGGAAGACTGGCGGGTCGAGTGGTGCTATCGCCCCCCTTCCGTGAGGCCGTCCTGGGTCGTGGCCCGGCCCTGGGCGGTCTGTTCCATCTCGGCGAGTTGTTGGACCCGCCGCCGGAAGTCCTGGTCTGTGCTGAACCGAGCGTCGAGGTACGCGGTGAGGACGTCCTCCGCGATCTTCTTCCCGACGATCCACGCGCCGAGGCACGCGACGTTCACGTCGTCGTGTTCCACCCCTTGCCGTGCCACGTACGTGTCGTGGATGACGGCGGCGCGGATGCCGGGGACTTTGTTCGCAGCGATTGCCGCTCCGACCCCTGTGCCGCAGACGAGGATCCCGCGATCGGCATCACCGGATACCACGAGGGAGGTGACCCGCTGTGTCATCACCGGGAAATCCACCGGGCTGTCATCGTGGGTGCCCACATCGATGACGTCGTGCCCGAGCGATTCGAGAAATTCCTTCACGTACGGCTTGAGTGCGTAGCCGGCGTGATCGTTCGACAGTGCGATACGCATGTCTTCAGCCCTTCATTCCACTTGTCGCGATGCCCTCCACGAGCAGTTTCTGGAAGGCGATGAAGATCCCGAGGACGGGCAGCAAGGACACGATCGACATCGCGAACAGGGAGCCGAACGCGGAACTGGCTGTCGCGTCGATGAAGGAGCGCAGTGCCAACGGGACCGTATAAAGCTGGGTGTCGGTGAGGTAGATCAAGGGGGTGAAGAAGTCGTTCCAGCTGTAGATGAACGTGAAGATCGCCGTCGTCGCGAGCGCGGGCTTGGACAGCGGCAGGATGATCCGCACAAAGATCCGCACGTGTCCGCACCCGTCCAGGCGCGCCGCTTCGTCGAGTTCACGCGGGATTGCACGGAAGAACTGCACGAGAAGGAAGATGAAGAAGGCGTCGGTGGCCAGGATCTTCGGGATGAAGAACGGCAGGTAGGTGTTCAGCCAGTCGAACTCTCGGAAGAGGATGTACTGCGGAATGAGAATGACATGATGCGGCAGCATCAACGTGCCCAGCATGATCGCGAACCAGATGCCCTTGAATCGGAATTCGATACGAGCGAACGCGTACGCCGTGATCGAGCATGCGATGAGGTTGCCCAGCACGCACAGCCCCGAAACGAGGAACGAGTTGAACAGGAAGCGCGCGAACGGCACCCCGGCGATGCCTTCCCACCCCTCGACGTAGCCGTCGACGGTGAAGTACTGGCCGGGCCAGATGCCGGGGTCCGAGATCTGGCTGTCGTCCCGGAACGAAGCGCCCAGCATCCAAGCCAGCGGATAGAACATCACCGACGCCATGGCGATCAACATCAAGTGCCGATAGAACTGCTTGCGCCCGATCGGGGCATCCGGGCCGCCCCGGCGCCGTCGCCGCGCGACCACTTCCTGCATGGGGGGGTTGGACGTGAGGGTGGACATCATTCATCTCCGTAGAAAACGACTCGGCGACTGAGCCAGAACAGCAGGGCGGCGACGCCACCGCTGATGATCAAGAGCACCCAGCCGAGTGCGGATGCGTACCCCATGTCGAAGTCGACGAAGCCGCGTTGGTACAGGTAGAGCGTGTAGAAGAGTGTCGAATCCGCGGGACCGCCCGTGCCGTTGCTGACCACGTAGGCCGTGTTGAACGCTTGGAACGCCGCCACGATGTTCATCAGGACGTTGAAGAAGATGATCGGGCTGAGCATCGGAAGGGTGATCGAAATGAACTTCCTCCAGACCCCCGCCCCGTCCATGGTCGCCGCCTCGTAGAGCTCGGTCGGGACCTGACGCAGGCCTGCGAGGTAGATGATCATGGCCGCCCCGAACTGCCATACGTTGAGCAGAATGAGCGTGCTCAACGCGGTGGACGGGGTACCGATCCACGAGTAGTCGGTCGGGATGCCGATCGCCGTGAGGAAGTTGTTCAGCAGTCCGTCGCTCTGGAAGATGAATCTCCACAAAATGGCGATCGCGACGCTGCCTCCGATAAGTGAGGGGACGTAGAAGAGCGCGCGGTACACCGTGAGCCCTCGGATGCCCCGGTTGAGCACCGTCGCCAGGAACAAAGCGAAAACCTGCACCAGGGGTACCGAGACGATCAGATAGGTGAAGGTCACGCGCAGGGCCGCCCAGAATCGAGGATCGCTCGTGAACATCCGCTCGTAGTTCTCGAGACCTATCCACTCGGGGTCGCCGAGGATCGAGTAATCGGTGAAGGACAGGTACAGCGAGACGACGACCGGTCCCCCGACGATCAGGACGAAGCCCAGCATCCACGGCAGCATGAACGCGTAGCCGGCGATGTTCTCACGTCGCCGCCGCGAGGCGCCGCGCTTGTTCTTGGGGAGGACGATGTTGGCTGTCGCATCGCCCGGGATCGTTGCTGTCATCAGGAGCTCCGGTCGTCTCGATCGCCTAGTTCAGTGCGGACTCGGCGGACGTGAAGAACTCGTTCACCGCGTCGTCGACCGAGATCTCTCCGAATGCGGCGGACTGGTAAAGGCGCAGCAGTTCTGTGCTGAGCGTCGCCAGCCCCTCGGGGTACGTCGAGGTCGTCAGATCTCCCGCGTCAGTGAGCGCGCGCAGAGTGGTGATGTTCCGCTTGACGCCCTCCGGGGTTTCCGCGTCCTCGAGAAGCGCGTCCTGCACCGCCGTGTTGGTCACGATGCCGTTGTCTGATTGGAACGCGAGCCCTGCGGCCGGGTCGTTGGCGAAGAAGTCCGTGAACGCCGCCGCGGTCACCACGTTGTCGCAGCTCTCGGGAATCGAGATGCCGTTCGAACCCAGCACATTCGCCGATTCGTCCGACTCGCTGGGCATCGACACGCTCTTGACCGCCGAGGGCTTGCCGTTGCCTGCCAGGGCCTGCTCCATGATGAACAGGTGCGGGATATCGCGCGTGCCTGTCGCGGCTTTCCCCAGCGCGATGGGCGTCAGTTCGAGCGATCCGTTCTGCTCGGGAATCGAGGCGGGAGGCATGGCCACCCCGTCATCGGCGAGGTCGATCCAGTACTGGAAATAGTCGGCGAGGGTCTCCTTGCTGAACGCCAAGCCATCCTCATCGAACATCGTCTCGCCGTGACCGATCACCCACGAGGTGAGCGTGAACATGAGGCCGCCGTCGTTCTCGGCTGCGTAGACCCCCTCCGGCAGGCCCCCCTGCAGGTCGTGGAGCCAGTCCGCCCAGTCCTCCCAGGTCATGTCGTCATCCGGGGCGTCTACTCCGGCACCTTTCACCAACTCCTCGTTGTATGCGAGCAGACGGACGAACGTCCCGGTCGGGATCATGTACTGCTTGCCATCGATCTGACCGGCCGCCATGAGGTCTTCGGGTATGTCAGTCGTATCGATCTGTCCCGATGCGATGAGGTCGTCGAGAGCGAGCAGTACGCCGTTGTCTGCGTAGGTGGCAAAAAATGTGCTCTGCATTCCGGTCGTGCAGGCGAGGTCGTCGCCCGCGGCTCGCACGGTGAGCCGCTCGACGTAGGCGTAGTATTCGGCGACCTCCGCACTGACGGAGGCGTCTGGGAACTCCGTCTCGAACAGGTCGATGACGGCGTCCACTTTCTCTGCACGCGTTGGACTGCCCCAGAACGAGTACGAGATTTCTCCCTCGACCTCGCCGGTTGGTGCGGGAGCGGCCGAGCCTCCCCCGCACGCGCTGAGCGCCAGAGCGCCGACGGCAACGGTTCCCAGGACCGCAGAGGTCCTTCTGATCTTCATTGACATTTGCTGTTCCTCTTCGTTGAGTGTTGAAAGGCGACGGTCAGGCTTTGGCCGTCGATTGTGGATGCCGGGATTGGGCCCCCCGGCTGAGGACAGATGTGGCGGCCGCGCTCGAGGCTTCCGCCATCGCGTCCGGCATCGTGGCACCGCGGGCCAGGTGCGCCCCAAGAGTGCCGACATAGACATCTCCGGCGCCGGTGGTGTCGACCACGTCATCGACGCGATGCGCGGGGATGCGCACAACCTCGCCACTCGATGCGCCGAAAACCGAACCCTTCTCACCGAGCGTCACGATGCACGAGGCGGCAAGCGCGGTCGAGATCGATGACCAAGGGTCGTCCACGGCTCGGGCGCCGATGGATTCCATGAGGGCCAATGCCTCGGATTCGTTCACGATGATCAGACCGGCGGCGGTGAGTGCAGCAGAGTCAATCGGCATGTACGGCGCCAGGTTGAGCACACACAACGCGGCAGTGGCGACAGCCGCTCGCAGGATGTACTCGACGATAGGGACCGGGATCTCGCATTGCACGAGAATCACGTCGCCGGCGCGCACGAGCCGCATCACCTCATCGACCACCTCAGAGTCGAATCGCGCACCCGCGCCCGATGCGACGACGATCTGATTTCGCCCTTCACCGTCGACCAAGACGACGGCAAGACCAGTGGGGTCCGCCTCGATTCGGCGCGTCCACGAAGTATCGATGCCGTGTTCCGCGAAGTTCGCGAGGATCCGGCCGCCGCTCTCATCCGACCCGAGCGTGCCGATGAATGTGACCGATCCACCAGCAGCAGCCGCGGCGATCGCCTGGTTCGCGCCCTTGCCGCCGAATCCTTGGGCCAAGCCGGTCGCCAGCACGGTCTCCCCTGCGGCAGGAAAGTCCGGCACCGACAACACCAGATCCTGGTGGGCGGACCCGAACACGTATACCCGTCCCGGGGCCTCGACATTCTCGGTCATTTGTGTGATCTCCATTGAATCAACTCGTGTAGACCCATTATCTACACGAGTAGATCTACTTCGCAATACCCAAAGTGCGAGTATCTGGACTGTGGCAGTGAGTCGCGTCCTGTAGCCGGACTGCCATACGCGCCCCATCGGCACTGGAGACGAGCGCATCCTGAGCTGCCGGCCAGGAAGCCGACACCCGACTTCAGGTCGGCTGCTGGAGGTCACGCCCTAGGATCGACCACGTGGCGGTGACCCGAAACGATGTTGCGCGTGCCGCGGGTGTGTCCAGCGCCGTCGTCTCGTACGTGCTCAACGACGGGCCTCGCCCGGTGTCCGTTGCCGCCCGAAAACGAGTGCTCGACGCCATCGAGGAACTCGGGTATCGCCGCGACAGCGTGGCTCGTTCGATGCGCACCAGGACCACGGAGTCCATCGGGTTCGTCCTGCCCGACATCACACTGTCGTACTTCGCCGTCATGACACAGCACATCACCGAGGCAGCGCGGCGACACGGTCTGACTGTCATGGTCGCGACGTCCAACGGAAGCCTGGAAGAAGAGCGGAAGCATCTTACGGACCTCGCCGGCCGCCGGGTAGACGGCGTAATCCTGATGAGTGTCGACCCCTTCCAGGACCTCTCCTGGACGCAGCGGTTCGGGATGCCGGTGCTGATGGTCGACCGCCCGCGAGCGGCGATCAACATTGCGGCTGCGGCTACCAGTCACCTGGTTGAACACGGCCTGGAGCGGATCGCCCGAGTCGCCGCGCCCGCGGCCCACGCGATGACGAGTCGGCGGGATGCCGGCTGGCTCAGGTCGTTGCGCGACCATGATCTGTCTGAGGACGCGCGGTTGGTTGCACACGCCGAAGTGAGCCTGGAGGGCGGATACCGTGCCGCGAAACGGCTTCTCCTCGGCGATGCGCTGCCGGATGGCGTCGTGGTGGACTCGGCGCCTCAGGCAGTGGGCTTTCTTCGCGCCGCGGCGGATTTCGGCGTCACGATTCCCGGAGACATCTCGGTTATCGTGTGCGAGTTCGGCACCGAGGGCGAGTACTCGGTACCGCGTGTCTCGTCAGTCGATTCCCCGATTGAGTCGATCGCTGCGCGAGCAGTCGAAGCCATCCGCGCGGCGGAGCCCGGAGCTGGGCTGATCACGCTCACGGATGACGACTTCGTGTTGCACGCGCGCGAATCGTGCGGCCACGCCTCCAGCGACGTCGGGCCAAGCCGACGAATCCTCCATGAGCGTCAGCTCAACGATCCACTAGTCTGAACACTTCATTCTTCGAGCGGCTGACCCCGGATCGCGAAAGTTCCGACTCGCGGAGGAGTGCACTTGCTTCGCTCCGAGGAGATCTCGCGATGGACCGACCGTATGAACATGCGCTGGGCCGCAGAGTCGAGCTGGAGGACGAGGTCACGCGCAATGGGGTGTTGTACGTGGACTACATCGACCAGTCGACGTTCGTCGACCTCCCCATTGAGATGATGGCCGGTCGCATCGAGGTCGACGTCATGGCGCAGCTGAACGGGAAGACGGATTTCGATTCCCGCGGTTTCGCGGGAATCGCCTATCGGATCGCCGATGAGGATCACTTCGAGGGAATCTACGTGCGCTCTCTCAACGGGGTTCATACAGATTCGCCGTCGCCTCGGAAGCAGCGCGGCATCCAATACTTCGCTCATCCAGACTGGCTTTTCGACCGGCTCCGTGACGAGCATCCGGCCGAGTATGAGCGGCCGGCGGATGTCCGCCCCGGCGAGTGGTGCCGCCTTTCGATCGAACTGACCGCGGGCGGCGCGACAGCGTTCATCGACGACCAGAAGACTCTCACAGTCACCAACCCCAAGGCTCCCCTTCGCAGCGGGCGGATCGGGCTGTTCGTGGACATCGGCACGGAGGCATACTTCGCGAATCTGCGCGTCACGCGCCACACCTAGCAGTAGAGATCATCGCATCCAGTCCACCATGACACTCCCCGCGACGTGGCTGCCGCTCGCCTCGCTGAGCAAGTACGTTCGCGTTATGGATGACACGCCCCCGGCTGAGCAGAATTCCGAGGCCACAGCAGGTCGAAGCGTCTCGCCCCAGGAGAATCGCTACCGCATCGACGCCCTCGCAAAAGGCCTTGACGTTCTCCGCCTCTTCGATGACGGCACACCATCATTGACTCTGCGCAACGTGAGTGACCGTACGGGCATCCCGACGCCGACCGCATTTCGCATTGTCGCGACGCTCGAGGAGAAGGGCTTTCTGGAACGACTGCCGAACGGAGTCATCCGCCCCGGTCTGACGTTGGTGTCAATGGGCTCCGCGGCGCTGCGTAGCTCCAGCATCGTCCAGCTCAGCGACCCGTTCTTACGTCAGCTGGCCGACTCCACTGGTGAGACCGTGAATCTGGGAGTTCTGGTCGGCGCCCAGGTGCTCTACCTCTTACGGTTTGAAAACTCCGGGATGGTACGCGCGGACATCCAGGTCGGAACCACCCTGCCTGCTGCCTATACGTCGATAGGCAAGGTGCTGCTTGCCTTCCTGTCCCCACAACAACGGCGCGAGACCCTGTCGGGTCACGCCTTCCGAGCGAACGCGGGTCCCAACGCGGTCGAAAGTCTGGAAGAGCTGGAGGAACGTCTAACCACGGTTCGCGCAGAGGGCTATGCGGTGCAGGATGAGGAGCTTTCCCACGGAACGCGGTCGATCGCGGTCCCGGTCTTCGGCCGTGGGCCGACACCGGTCGCTGGGATCAACGTCGCCGCCGGCACGACACGTCAGACGATGGAAAACCTCCGTGGGCCGACCCTCGAAGCACTGCGACGCACTGCGACGGACATCTCTCAACGCGCGAATGCGATCTAGATGTCAGGTGGCTCCTCGATCTCGTCGCCGAACTCAAGGACCTCCGCGGTCGCCCTGAGCTGTCTGACAAGCCACTGTAGGGAGGGGTCAGCCGACTTCGACGGGTGCCAGTGCGCCGCTTCCACGAGAACGCTCGGCTTGATCGGGGTCTGAGCGATCACAAGCCCCAGAGAATCGGCGTAGCGCATCGCAGTTCTCTCGGGCACCCAGCCGACCCACGGTGTACCCGCGATCGCGAACGGGACCGGCAGGAAACCCTGGACCGTCAGCGCCACGCGAGGAGCGATGTCCGCGGCGCTGAGCATGTCGTCGACGTGGGTCGACACCTGAGGACCGAAGACCGATCGGACATGGGCCAGGCGCGCGAGCGCCTCGAGCGAGAGCTCACCGTCCCGTAGGGCGGGGTTGTTCTGGTCGACGACGCAGACGAACCGGTCCGAGAACAGCGAGGCTCGCTTTCCAGGCACGCCCCGTCCCGTGCCGACGATCATCAGATCGCGGCGGAGGAGGTCGACGGGGGTGACCGTAGCCTCCACAGGTAGCGGATCGAACTCGATACTCGTCAGCGGCGCCTCACGGGCAAGCAGCGAGAGAAGGGGGCTCGTGATCTCGGAAAGCACGTAGTCGGATGCCGAAACCAGAAATGTGCGCGTGCTGGTGGCGGGGTCGAAGTCAGGCAGCACATCGAACGTCCGCTGCACCTCGACCATGCATTCCGCGACGACCGGGATGAGCGACTCCGCGCGCGGCGTGAGAACGAACCCACGCCCTTCGCGCTCCAGAAGCGGGTCGTGGTAGAGCTCGCGCAGGCGGGTGAGCGCACTGCTGACGGCCGGCTGCGTCATTCCCACTCGCTCCCCCGCGCGCGTCAGGTTGCGCTCGGCGAGGAGGGCTTCGAGCACCACGACGAGGTTGAGATCGAGTTTGCGAATGTCGGTCACAGCGTCCCCATCCTAGGGACCCGCCTTACGCAACGGTTCGCATCGCCCAGACTGCTCGCACATTCATGAACTCGAGCATGCCCTCACGGCTGAGTTCGCGCCCGTAGCCCGAGAGCTTGACCCCTCCGAACGGCAGGCGCGGGTCGGAGACCACGACCGAGTTGATGAAGAGCGCGCCTGACCGGATGCCGCGGCCCAGTGCGAGGCCACGCTCCATGTCGGCGGTCCACACGCTCGCGGCGAGGCCGTACCGGGTGTCGTCCGCGAGCTCGATCGCATGGGCGGCATCGTCTGCGCGGACGATCGCCATCACCGGCCCGAACGTCTCTTCGCGGAAGACGGGCATGTCGGGAGTGACATCGGCGAGCACCGTGGGCGCATAGTAGTTGCCCGGACCGTCGATGCGGTGACCTCCGGCGACCACTCGGGCTCCCATGGCGACCGACTCCTGCACCTGGCGATCGATGTCGTCGACGAACGACGGTTTGGCCAGGGGCCCGATCTGGGTGGAGGCATCCAACGGGTCGCCGACACGCAGCGCGCGCGCGAGGTCGCCCACCCGGCGTTCGAACTCGTCGGCAACCCCGGCCTCGACGGGGAAGCGCTTGGCGCAGAGACAGCTCTGGCCCGTGTTGACGAAGCGCGCACGAACTGCGAGCGGCGCGACCTTCTCGATGTCGGCGTCGTCGAGGACGACGAACGGGTCCGAGCCGCCGAGTTCGAGCACGGTCTTCTTGAGTGCGCGGCCGGCTGCCGCGGCGACGCTTGCACCGGCGCCCTCGGAACCGGTGAGGGTGACGGCGGCGACGCGCGCGTCAGCGATGATCTCGTCGACCTGTCCGTGTCCGGTGAGCACTAGCGTCTGGAACAGTCCCTCCGGAAAACCGGAGCGGCGGATGACATCCGCAATCGCGATCGCACAGCCGGTGACGTTCGAGGCGTGCTTGAGCAGCCCCCCGTTCCCGGCCGCGAGCGTCGGCGCAGCGAACCGGATGACCTGCCAGTACGGGAAATTCCAGGGCATCACCGCAAGGACGACGCCGAGCGGCTCGTAGGTCACGAACGACGCAGATGCCTCGGTGTCGACGAGCTGAGTGGCCAGGAACTGCTCGGCGTGTTCGGCGTAGTAGTCGCAGGTGAGCGCGCACTTGCGCACCTCGGCGAGCGCCTCGGTGATCGGCTTGCCCATTTCCTGGCTGATGAGCCGGGCGTGCTCCTCCGCCTCCTCGCGCAGCAGGCGTGCGAGTTCGCGAAGCGGGCCGACACGGTCCGCGACGGGCACTCCTGCCCACGCCGCCTGCGCGCGCGCGGCATCGGCGAGCGCAGAATCGATGCCGGCGGCATCCAGCCCCGCATAGCGGGCGAGTTCCGCCCCCGTCGCGGGATCGACGGTGATGACGTCACTCACACGAGGGTCCTCTCCAGGGGACGCACCCGCGCGGGTGCGGGGTCGGGGTCGACGACGCGGTTGCTGATGCGGCCGAGGCCATCGATCTCCATGGTCACCACGTCGCCGGGAAGGAGCGGCGGAGGGGTGCGCTCGCCGCGGCGCGCCCAGATCTCGCCCAGTGAGCCGCCGGAGCACGTGCCGGACGCGAGGATGTCGCCCGCACCCACTGTCGCCGCGCGCGATGCGTGCGCCAGCAATTGCGGGAATGTCCACGACATGTTCGCGCCGGAGTCCCGCCCGACCTCGACGCCGTTGATCGAGACGCTCATCTCGAGCGCGAGGCGTCCGTTGACGGTGCGATGTTCGAG
>Ga0075365_10000640_pt1 | contig 13877 bp, 14 predicted proteins | sample EndMetdeltDD1765_FD_71387 | JGI IMG/M metagenome (GOLD analysis project Ga0075365, IMG submission 71387) | Populus endosphere microbial communities from Tennessee, USA - Endosphere MetaG P. deltoides DD176-5 | ecosystem: Host-associated > Plants > Roots > Endosphere | place: USA: Tennessee... | reverse complement strand
GGCGCCAGCCCGCGATGGCGTTCTGGGCGTCGGTGAGGATCTGGGTGCCCATCTGCACGGGGCCGACGAACAGGGTGACCAGGAACGCGAAGGCCAGCACCTCGCCGGCGCTGATGTCGCCCGCGAAGCCGAGCCAGATGCCGACGATCAGCACGCCGGCGTTGGCCAGGCCCGCACTGACCCCGCCCAGGGAGAACGAGAAGGCCGTGAACCCCTGGGCCCGGGTGCTGGCGGCCTTGTAGGAGTCGATGGCCTCGTCGATGCGGGCCTGGGTGCGGTCCTCGACGGCGTACGCCCGGACCACGGCCGCGCCCACGACGGGCTCGGAGACGGCCGAGAGCATCAGGCCGACCTGGCGGCGGACCGTGCCGTAGGCGTCGGAGAGCTTGCGCTGGAAGTAGCGCAGCGAGAGGAAGAGCGGGGCGAAGCAGACCCACACCACCAGCGCGAGCTGCCAGCTGTAGACCACCATCACGATGGTCGCGACCAGCACCTGCCCGACGCTGACCACGAAGATCAGGCCGCCGAAGACCAGGAACTGGCTGACCTGGTCGACGTCGCTGGTGACCCGGGAGACCAGGGCGCCGCGCCGCTCGGTGTTCTGCGTCAGCAGGGGCAGCTCGTGGACGTGACGGAAGGCCTTGGTGCGCAGCGTGGCCAGGCCGCGCTCGGCGGTGGTGAACAGCCGCCTGGTCATGGCGTACGAGGCGTAGCTGGTGATCACGATCGCCAGCGCCGCGAGCACGCCGACCCAGACCGTGAACGACACGTCCGGGCCGCCGGAGGCGTTGACGCCCTTGTCGAGGACCTGCTGGACGGCGATCGGGACCACCACCTGGCCGCCGGAGGCCAGCGCGGCCAGGGCGAGGGTGCCCCAGACCCCCTCCTTCAGCTCGGGCGAGAAGTGCACGCCGCGACGCAGGGTGCGGATCGCCGAGATGTCCTCGCCGGTGTCCATGACCGTGCTCACGAGATCGCCTCCCCGGCCAGCTCGTCGCTCGGCTCGTCGCTCGGCTCGTCGTTCTGCTCGTAGGCGTTGACCAGCCGGGCGTACGCCGGGCTGGTCTCCAGCAGCTCGGCGTGCGTGCCCCGGTCGGCGATGCGGCCGTCGACGAGGTGCACCACCTCGTCGGCCAGTCCGATGGTGGCCTTGCGGTAGGCGACGACGACCAGGGTGCTGTCGCGGTCGCCGTCGCGCAGGGCGGCGAGGATCCGGGCCTCGACCTCGGGGTCGACCGCGGAGGTCGCGTCGTCGAGGATCAGCAGCCGGGGGCGGCGCACCAGCGCCCGGGCCAGCGAGATGCGCTGGCGCTGGCCGCCGGACAGGGAGGTGCCGCGCTCGCCGAGCCGCGCGTCGAGCCCCCCGTCGAGGGCGGCCACGAAGCCGTCGCCCTGGGCGGCGCGCAGGGCCGCCCACACGTCGTCGTCGCCGACGTCGGCGCCGAGGGTGATGTTGCCGCGGACGGTGTCGTCGAAGAGGAACGCCGACTGCGGGACCACGGCGACGACCTTGGCCAGCTCGCCGCGGGCCAGGTCGCGCAGGTCGGTGCCGTCGAGCAGGACCCGTCCCTGGTCGGGGTCGACCAGCCGGGTCATCAGCGTGGTCAGGGTGCTCTTGCCGGAGGCGGTGGCGCCCACGACGGCGACGGTGCGGCCGGGCTCGACGGTGAAGCTCACGTCGCGCAGCAGCTCCTGGTCGGGCTCGTAGGCGTAGCGCAGGCCGTCGACCACGAGCCGGGCACCGCCCGCGGACTCGGGGGCGCCGAGCGCGCCGTACGGCATCTCGCCGGTCTCGTCGAGCACCGAGCGGACCCGGCCGTAGCCGACGACGCTGCGGGGGAACTCGCCGAGCAGCCAGCCGATGGAGCGGATCGGGAAGGACACGATGGTGAGCAGGTAGGCGACGGTGACCACGGCGCCGGCCTCGGTCTGGCCGCCCAGGACCCGGGAGACCCCGACGGCGAGCACGACGAGCACCCCCAGGTTGGGCAGCGCGGCCAGCGCCGGGTCGAAGGCCGCCCGGATCCGGCCGGCGCGGATGTTGACGTCGCGCAGCTCCTGGGCCTTGGCGGCGAACCGGGCCGTCTCCTCGCCCTCGCGGCCCAGGGTCTTGACCACCAGCGCCCCGTCGAAGGACTCGTGGGCGATCTCGCTGACCTCCGCCCGCAGCTGCTGGGCGCGGGTCATCCAGCCCTGGGAGAGCCGCTGGTAGGCGATGTTGGTGACGATCACCAGCGGGAAGATCAGCAGCCCGACGACCGCCAGCACCAGGTCGGCGACGAGCATCTGGGCGATGGCGATCACCATCATCGCGACCGTGCCGACGGCCATCGGCAGCGGCGCGATCGGTCCCCAGGCGGCCTCGACGTCGGAGTTGGCGTTGGAGAGCAGCTGGCCGGTCGGGTGGCGCTGGTGCCACTCCATCGGCAGGGAGAGGTACTGCCTGGTGACGGCGCGGCGGGTGTGGGCCTGCATGCGGTACTGCATGATGCCGGCGCCGAGGCGGCGGGCCACGATGCCGACGGCCCGCAGGATCGCCACCCCCAGGAACAGGGCGAGGATCGCGAGCAGCATGTCGGTGCCGACCTCGCCGGACTCGAAGGCGGGCAGCACGACGTGGTCGGTCGACCAGCCGAGCACCCAGGCGTCCGCCACGGTCAGGGCACCGAACAGCACGCTGCCGATGGTCGAGACCGCGAAGATCCACGGCTCGCGCCGGATCGCCACCAGGAGTACGGCGAACCCGGCGCCCGTCGACCCGCGCCCGCTGGTCCGCTCGTCCGTCACCTGGTCCCGCTCCCCGTTCGTCCTCGCCGCAACCCCACGGCGCCGCCAACCTATTCCCGGCCACCGACAGCCACCCAATCACTAGCCTCGGCCACATGAACCTCGCGCGCCGCGAACGACTGGCCCTCTGCGACCTCGCGCGGGCCGTCGGTCCGAACGCCCCGACCCGGTGCGGCGACTGGGACGCGACCGACCTGGTCACCCACCTGCTGGTCCGCGAGCGCGACCCCCTGGGGGCGCTCGGGATCGCGGTCGGCCCGCTCGGCGCACTCGCCGACCGGGCGATGGCCCGCCGGCGCGCGACGCCGTACGACGAGCTGGTCGAGCGGCTCCGCTCGCCCGGGATCACGCCGTACGCGCTGCCCGCGGTGGAGCGGCTCGCGAACACCCTGGAGTACCTCGTGCACCACGAGGACCTGCGCCGCGGGCAGCCGCACTGGACGCCGCGGACCCTCCCCCCGGCGGACCTGGACCGGATCTGGCGGCTGGCCACCGTCGCCGGCCGGATGCTGGTGCGCCCCGCGGGCGTGCCGGTGCGGGCGGTGCGCTCGGACACCGGCGCGGGCGCGACCCTGCGCGGCGGCGCCGACCCAGTGGTGGTGAGCGGCCCGGTCGTCGAGGTGACCCTCTTCCTCTTCGGGCGCTCCGCGGTGCAGGACCTGACCCTCGACGGCCCGCCCGACCGGGTCGCCGCGGTGCGGGGGGCCGACCTCGGGATGTGAGCCGTACGCTCTGGGCCCGTGCCGCTCTTCTCCCGACGCCCCGAGCCCCACCTCCAGGTCGACCCGCACCTGGCGAGCGACCTGCCGCTGATCGAGGCCGCCCACGCGGGTGAGCCGGCCGCCCTTGCCGAGCGGCTCGCCGAGCTGCGCGAGCAGCGGCGCTGGCACCACCGCCACCAGCTCGTCGCCCGGGCCGCGCGCGCCGATCGCGGCACCGCCTGGATCGAGACCTGGGCGGCCGCGTCCCCCGGCGACCCCGACGCGCTGGTCGTCCGGGCCGTCGCGGAGGTCCGGGTCGCCCGCGCGGGCGCCGACCCACGACCGGCGCTGGAGGCAGCGGGCGTGGTCCTGGAGGCCGCCGCCGACCGGGTGCCCGAGGACCCGACCGTCTGGTCGACGCTGCTGGAGCAGGCCCACGGGCTCGACGCCGGCGTCGCCCGGGTGCACGACCTGGTCGGGCGGGCCGCCGCGGCCGCCTCGACCGGGTTCGCGTGGCGCTCGACCGCGCTGGAGCTGCTGTCCGCACGCTGGTACGGCAGCCTCGAGGAGTCGTGGGACTTCGCGGTCACCTCGGCCGAGGTCGCGCCGCAGACCCGGCTGGTGCTGCTTCCGTCGTACGCCGTGCTGAGCCAGCTGCGCCGCGAGCCGAGCGACGTGGCCGAGGAGATGCTGGCCGAGGCGCTCCCCCCGGCCCTGGCCTACCTGGAGGCCTCCCGCCTCGACGAGGCCGAGCACCTCGAGGCGGTCAACAGCGTGGCCGCGCGGTTGGTCGCGGCCAACCGCCGCCGCGAGACCCCCGCCGTCCTGGCCCAGTGCGAGGACCGGGTCGACACGGTGGTCTGGGGCACGGTGGTCGGGCCCGACCCGGTCGGCGCGTTCGCCCAGGCGCGGCGCACCTACCTGCGCTGAGCGCCCTCGGCGGACCCGGCCGGCGTCGGTGGTGGGCCGCGATCGGTGCTCCCCCAGACGCCGACCGCGTCGGCGACGTCAGGCGGAGCGGCGGTCCCGCAGGAGAGCGGCGACGTTGAGGACGGCGTAGCCCAGGGTCACGCCGAGCACCTTGCCGCGGACCCGGTTGTTCGGGGCGCGGGAGGCGAGGACCACCGCATCGGCGACGTCGCCGGCGATCCGCAGCCCCATGGCCGCGCGCACCGCCTTCGGCGAGCCGACGACGCCGAGGCCGCCGATGACGACGTCACGGACCCCGTACACGCGGGCGATGGTGTCGTACGTGGGCTGCTCGAACCCGTCGGACTCCATGGCCTTGCCGAGGTGCTCGGGCTTGACCAGCGAGAACACGGCGTAGCCGAGGGTGGCCGCCGACATCACCCGGCTCAGGGTCTGCCCCATCAGAGGTCGTCCTTCGGCTCGGCGTCGAGCTCGGTCACGCTCGGGTCGGAGTAGTGGTTGGTCCCCTGCTCCTCGGCCTCGTCCAGCTGCTCGCTCTCGGGCCGGTCGCTCTCGGGGTGCTGTTCGCTCATGTCCGTGCGGTACCCGTCGCCGACCCGGACGACCCCACCCGACAGGGTGCGGAAGACGCTCCCGCCCCGGCGGCGCAGCGCGGCGGCGCCACCCGGGCCGAGGGTGTCGTCCATGATCCGGCAGGGCGCGGCGACGCGGACCACCTCCAGCAGCACCTCCCCCAGCCGCACCCGCTCGCCGGGCGCCGTGGGCACCGGGCCGTCGACGGTGACGTTGCGGCGGGTGGCGCTCAGCAGGAAGCCGCGCCCCAGCTCGCGCTGGGTGGCGAGGACCGCCTCGAGGGACTGCACCGTGACGTGCCGGTGCCGGGTGCCGTGCCAGCGGTCGCCGACGATGCCCGCGCCCGCCTCCACCTCGATCGCGTCGACCTCGCGCATCGGGGCGTGCCGCTCGGGCGCCACGGCCAGCGCGACGACCCTCACCGGACCGGGTGGCCCGCCTCCGCGAGCGCGCCCTTCACGTCCGCGATCCGCAGCGTGCCGAAGTGGAAGACGGTCGCGGCGAGCACCGCGTCGGCCCCCGCCTCGACGGCCGGCGGGAAGTGCCCCGTCGTCCCGGCGCCGCCGGAGGCGATCACCGGGATGCTGACCTCGCGGCGTACGGCGCGGATCAGCTCCAGGTCGAAGCCGTCCTGGGTGCCGTCGGCGTCCATGGCGTTGAGCAGGATCTCCCCCGCCCCGAGCTCGGCCGCGCGGACCGCCCAGGCGACCGCGTCGAGCCCCGCGGACTTCCGGCCGCCGTGGGTGGTGACCTCGAAGCCGGAGTCGGTGCCTCGCGCCCGCCGCGCGTCCACCGACAGCACCAGGACCTGGTTGCCGAACCGGTCGGCGACCTCGGCCACCAGCTCGGGCCGGTGGATGGCGGCGGTGTTCATCGCGACCTTGTCGGCCCCGGCACGCAGCAGCCGGTCGACGTCCGCGACCGAGGAGACGCCACCGCCGACGGTCAGCGGGATGAAGACCTGCTCCGCGGTCGCCGAGACGATCTCCATCGTCGTGGCCCGGCCCTCGTGGGAGGCGGAGATGTCGAGGAAGGTCAGCTCGTCGGCGCCCTCGGCGTCGTAGGCCCGGGCCAGCTCGACGGGGTCGCCCGCGTCGCGCAGCTCGGTGAAGTTGATGCCCTTCACCACCCGGCCGCCGTCGACGTCGAGGCAGGGGATGACGCGCACGGCGAGGCTCACCGCGAGCCCCTGGTGAGGGCCAGGGCGTCCTCGAGCGTGAACCGGCCCTCGTAGAGCGCGGTGCCGGCGATGGCGCCCTCGACCCCGGCCGGGACCAGGGCCATCAGCGCCTCGATGTCGGCCAGCGTGGTCACGCCGCCCGAGGCGATGACGGGCGCGTCGGTGACCGCGCAGACGTCCTGCAGCAGCTGCAGGTTGGGGCCGGCGAGCATGCCGTCCTTGTTGACGTCGGTGACGACGTAGCGGGCGCAGCCCTCGGCGTCGAGGCGGGCCAGGGTCTCGTAGAGGTCGCCACCCTCCTGGGTCCAGCCGCGGGCGGCCAGCGTGGTGCCGCGGACGTCGAGGCCGATGGCGATCCGGTCGCCGTGCTCGGCGATGATCCGGGCACACCACTGGGGCTGCTCCAGCGCGGCGGTGCCGATGTTGACCCGGCGGCAGCCGGTGGCCAGCGCCGCCTCCAGCGACTCGTCGTCGCGGATCCCGCCGCTCATCTCGACGTCGATGTCGAGCGCGCCGACGATCTCGGCCTGCAGCTCGCGGTTGGTGCCGCGCCCGAACGCGGCGTCCAGGTCGACCAGGTGCAGCCACTGAGCGCCGGCGTCCTGCCAGCGACGGGCGGCGGCGACCGGGTCGCCGTACACGCGCTCGGAGCCGGCCACGCCCTGGGCGAGCTGGACGGCCCGGCCCTCGGTGATGTCGACGGCGGGGAGGAGCTGGAGGTAGGACATCGGCTTCCTTCTAGGTGCGGCGGAACAGCAGGGTGTGCAGGACGGGGGCGCCGAGCAGGGAGACGGCGAGGGCCAGCGCGCGGGGCGGCCAGGTGTGGGAGAACGCGACGACGACCACGTTGACCAGCACGAGCAGCGCGACGGTGGCCCAGATCTGCTTGCGGCGGCGCTCGGCGAGCAGTCCGCCGACGCGGGTACGACGGCGCGGCAGCCGCGACGTCACGCTCCGCCGCCGCGCCTCCCGCCGCTCGCGGCGCTCGGCCTCGGCGGCCCGGGCGGCCGCGACCACCGCCGCCTCGCGCTCGCGCTCGGCGCGGCGGAGCCGGCGCTCCTTGCTCACCGACGACTCACAGCGACCGGGTCCAGTTGCGCAGCAGGGCGGCCCCCGCGTCGCCGGACTTCTCCGGGTGGAACTGGGTCGCCGACAACGGGCCGTTCTCGACGGCGGCCACGAACCGGTCCCCACCGTGCTCGGCCCAGGTCACCAGCGGCGCCTGGGTCCGGTCGTTGGTGACCAGGGTCCAGTCGCGCACGCCGTAGGAGTGCACGAAGTAGAACCGCTCGTCCTCGATCCCGGCGAACAGCGAGGTGCCCGGCTCGGTCTCGACGGTGTTCCAGCCCATGTGCGGGACGACCGGCGCCTGCAGACGCTCGACGACGCCCGGCCACTCGTCGCAGCCCTCGGTCTCGACGCCGTGCTCGACCCCGCGCGCGAAGAGCACCTGCATGCCGACGCAGATGCCCAGCACCGGGCGCCCGCCGGCGAGCCGGCGACCGATCAGCCGCTCGCCGCGGACCTCGCGCAGCCCTGCCATGCACGCGGCGTACGCCCCGACGCCGGGGACGACGAGCCCGTCGGCCTCCAGGCAGGCGTCGAAGTCGGAGGTCAGGACCACGTCTCCCCCGGCCCGCTCCATCGCTCGGACGGCGGAGCGGAGGTTGCCCGATCCGTAGTCGAGGACGGCGACCCGGGGCTGAGCGGTCAAAGAGCGCCCTTGGTCGACGGGATGCCGGTCTCGCGCGGGTCGAGCGCGACCGCGTCGCGCAGCGCCCGGGCGAACGCCTTGAACTGGGTCTCCACGATGTGGTGCGGCTCGCGGCCCGCGAGCACCCGCACGTGCAGCGCGAAGTGGGCGTGGAAGGCGATCGACTCGAAGACGTGCTGCGTCAGGGAGCCGAGGTACGCCGGGGTGGAGCCGCCGAGCTGGACGTACTGCTGGCCCTCCGGCTCGCCGGTGTGCACGCAGTAGGGCCGGCCGGAGACGTCGACGACGGCCTGCACCAGCGCCTCGTCGAGCGGGACGGTGGCGTCGCCGAAGCGGCGGATCCCCGCCTTGTCCCCCAGCGCCTGGCGCAGCGCCTGGCCGAGCGCGATGGCGGTGTCCTCGGTGGTGTGGTGGGCGTCGATCCAGTGGTCGCCCTCGGACTGCACGGTCAGGTCGACCAGGCTGTGCCGCGCGAACGCGGTGAGCATGTGGTCGTAGAAGCCGATGCCGGTGGAGATCTCGTGGCGGCCGGTGCCGTCGAGGTCGACCTCGACGAGCACCTTCGACTCGCTGGTCTGCCGCTCGATCCGTGCGGTCCTGCTCATCCCACAACCTCCGTCAGTGCGTTTCGGAACGCCGTCATCTCGTCGCCGGTGCCGATCGAGACCCGCAGCCAGCCCTCGGGGCCGACCTCGCGGATCAGCACCCCCCGCTCGAGCAGGCCCTGCCACACAGCATGGCGGTCCGGGAAGGTCCCGAACAACGCGAAGTTGGCGTCGCTGTCGGCGACCTGGTGCCCCTGGTCGCGCAGCCAGGCGACGGTGTCGTCGCGCTCGGCGCGCAGCTCGTCGACCCGGCCGAGCAGCTCGGGGGCGTGCCGCAGCGCGGCGAGCGCGGTCGCCTGGGTCACCGCGGAGAGGTGGTAGGGCAGCCGCACCACCCGGATCGCGTCGCAGATCGCGGGGTCGGCGGCCAGGTAGCCGAGCCGCAGGCCGGCCGCCGCGAACGCCTTGCTCATGGTCCTGGTGACGACCAGGTTGCGGTGGGTCCCCAACAGCTCCAGCGCGCTCGGGACACCGGCGCGGCGGAACTCGCCGTACGCCTCGTCGACGACGACCAGGCCGTCACCGGCCGCCTCGCACAGCGCGCCGACCGCCTCGGGCGGGAGCGCGGTGCCGGTCGGGTTGTTCGGGCTCGGCAGCAGCACCACGGCCGGCCGCTCCTCGCGCACCAGCGCGGCGGCGGCGTCGAGGTCGATCGAGAAGTCCTCCTCGCGCCGGCCCTGGACCCACGCGGTGACCGAGTCGCGGGCGTACTCGGGGTACATCGAGTACGTCGGCGCGAAGCTCATCGCGCTGCGGCCCGGTCCGCCGAAGGCCTGCAGCAGCTGCAGCATGATCTCGTTCGAGCCGTTGGCGGCCCAGACCTGCTCGGGCGCGATCCCGTGCGGGGTGTCGCGGGACAGGTACGCCGCCAGCGCACCGCGGAGCTCGACGAACTCGCGGTCGGGGTAGCGGTTGAGCGTGGTCGCGGCGTGCGCGACCGCCGTCGCGATGTCGGCCACGCAGGCCGGCGAGGGCCCGTAGGGGTTCTCGTTGACGTTGAGCTGGACCGGGACGTCCAGCTGGGGGGCGCCGTACGGCTCGAGGCCGCGCAGCTCCTCCCGGATCGGGGGGAAGCTCACGCGAATCGCACCCTCACGGCCGCGCCGTGGCCCGGCAGGTCCTCGGCCTCGGCGAGCGTGACGACGTGGTCGGCGACCTCGGCCAGCGCGGCGCGGGAGTAGTCGACGACGTGCATGGAGCGGGTGAACGCCCGCACCGAGAGGCCGCTGCTGTGGCAGGCGCAGCCGGCCGTGGGCAGCACGTGGTTGGAGCCGGCACAGTAGTCGCCGAGGCTGACCGGGGCGTGCGCGCCGACGAAGATCGCGCCGGCGTTGCGCACCCGGGCCGCCCAGGCGGCCGCGTCGACGGTCTGGATCTCCAGGTGCTCGGCGGCGTACGCGTCGACCACGGCGAGGCCCTGCTCCAGGTCGTCGACCAGGACGACGGCGGACTGCGGGCCGCTCAGCGCGGTGCGGATGCGCTCGGTGTGCTTGGTGGCGTGGACCTGCTGGTCCAGCTCCAGCAGCACCTCGTCGGCGAGCCGCTGCGACGGGGTGACCAGGACGCTCGCGGCCATCGGGTCGTGCTCGGCCTGGCTGACCAGGTCGGCGGCGAGGTACGCCGGCTCCGCGGTGTCGTCGGCCAGGATCGCGATCTCGGTCGGCCCCGCCTCGGAGTCGATGCCGACCTCGCCGCGCACCAGCCGCTTGGCCGCCGCGACGTAGACGTTGCCGGGCCCGGTCACCAGGTCGACCCGGGCACAGTCGCCGGCCCCGAAGGCGAACATCGCGATCGCCTGGGCGCCCCCGACGGCGTACACCTCGTCGACGCCGAGCAGGGCGCACGCGGCCATGATCGTGGGGTGCGGGAGGCCGCCGAAGTCCTTCTGGGGCGGGCTGGCCAGCGCGATCGAGCCGACCCCGGCGGTCTGCGCCGGGACCACGTTCATCAGCACGCTGGAGACCAGCGGCGCCAGGCCGCCGGGCACGTAGAGCCCGACCCGGCCGACCGGCACCTTGCGGTGGGTGACCCGGGCGCCGGGACCGAGGTCGGTGGTGACGTCGTGCTCCAGCTCGGCCGCGCAGGTGATCCGGAGCCGGCGTACCGACTCCTCGAGGCCGGCCCGGATCGCGGGATCCAGGTCGGCGAGGGCCTGCTGCAGCGTCGCGGGCGCGACCCGGAGCTCGTCGAGCAGGACGCCGTCGAAGCGCTCGCCGTACTCGCGGATCGCCTCCACGCCCCGGGTGCGGACGGCGTCGAGGATCGGGAGGACGGCATGCGTCGCGGCCTCGACGTCGAGCTCCGCGCGCGGCACGGCCGCGCGGTAGTCGACGGGGCCGCGGTCGGCGGCACCCCTCAGGTCGATCCGGCGCATCATGTGGCCGATTCTACGAGCGTCGGGCCCGCGCTCCCGAAACGCCGACGAGGGCTGGACTAGGTTGAGACCGTGACGGAGACGCTGCCGATGTTCCCGCTCAACGCGGTGCTGTACCCCGGCGTCAGCGTGCCGCTCCACGTCTTCGAGGACCGCTACCGCGCGCTGGTCCACCACCTGCTCCGCGTCGAGGACCCCACCGAGCGGGTGTTCGGCACCGTCGGCATCCGCGAGGGCTACGAGGTCGGCGACCACGGGGCCCAGTCGCTCTACCGGGTCGGCTGCAAGGCGCTGCTCACCGAGATCGAGGCGCACGCCGACGGCAGCTTCGACGTCGTCATGGTCGGCCTGGAACGCATCGAGCTGGAGCGGCTGGACACCTCCGGCCCCTACCCCGTCGGACACATCGTCGACCGACCCGAGGTGCCCGCCCCCGTGGACGACCACGTCCAGGAGGCCGCCCGGGCCACCTTCTCGGCCTACCGGGTCGCGCTCGCCGAGATCCGGGCCGATCCCTACTCCGGGTCGCTGCCGCGCGACCCGGAGTACCTCTCCTGGACGCTGGCGGCCTGCGCCCCCCTGCCGCTGCCGGAGCGCCAGGCGCTGCTGGAGGCCGAGGACGCCGGCGAGCGGCTGATCCTGGTCACCGACCTGCTGCGCACCGAGCTGCGGGCCATGAACGTGATCCCGTCGTTGCCGGCCACCGAGGTCGCCCGGACCCGGTGGTCGCCGAACTGATGGCCAAGAAGTCCTCGGGCGGCACGCCGGCGACCGTGGCGCTGGCCGCCGCCGGCCTCACGTTCACGCTGCACCCCTACGAGCACGACCCGCGGGCCGAGTCGTTCGGGCTGGAGGCCGCCGAGGTCCTCGGGCTCGACCCCGCGCGGGTGTTCAAGACCCTGATGGCCAGCGTCGACGGACGCCTGGCGGTCGCCGTGGTGCCGGTGTCCGGCAAGCTGGACCTCAAGGCGCTGGCCAAGGCGCTGGGGGGCAGCAAGGCCACGATGGCCGACCCGGCCGCCGCCGAGCGCGCCACCGGGTACGTCGTCGGCGGCATCTCCCCCGTCGGCCAGAAGCGTCCGCACCCGACCGTGGTCGACGCCACCGCGCTCGACCACCCGACCGTCTACGTCTCCGCCGGCCGGCGCGGGCTGGACCTCGAGATCGCCCCGGCCGACCTGGTCGCGGTCACCGGGGCGACCACGGCGGAGATCGGCCGGAGCTGAGGTCCTCGTCCAGCGGCCCGGTCGTCAGTCGGTGCTGATCCGCAGCCGGGCGTGCGAGACACCGTCGGACTCCCAGGCGCTCATGCCGAGGGCGTCGAGCGGGTCGAGGTTCTCGGCCATCTCCTCGTCGGAGCCCATTGCCTCCTGCACCAGCGTCGCGACCTTGTCGAGGTCGAGGAACAGCACCGCGGCGACGTCGTCGCCGTCCGGCACCACCGACCGGAAGCTGTCCGAGCCGGCGAGGTCGCCGTCGCCGAGGACCTGGTCGCGGTAGCCGGGGTCGGGCCCGACGGCGATCGCGTCACCCTCGGTGGTGCTGGCGAGCAGCTCCCCGTCGGGGCCGAGCTGCGGCCGGATCCGCTCCAGCGCCGCCTCGGCGGCCTCGGGGTCGCCGAGCACCTTCAGGGCCACGGGGATGCTGGTCGGGTCGTCGAGCGAGACCAGCTCGTCGGGGTCGATGTCCCCGCCGACGGCCAGCACCGCCGAGTCGCCGAGCAGCGCCTCGGCGTCCTCGGGCAGGCTGAGGCCCGTCGCGTCCTCCGCCTGCTGGACCAGGGTCTCGGCGTCCTCGCCGAGCGAGGAGGCCACCGAGGCCAGCGCGTCGTCGAACCAGCCGTCGGCCAGACCGAGACCGAACGCCGCCGCGGTGTCGGCCGGCAGGCTGCCGAGGGCGTCCGCACCGCCGTCGCCGGCGTAGAAGCTCTCGCCGGCCAGGCCCGGGTCGCCGGCCACCTCGATCTCGATCGCGCCGCCGTCGAAGCGGAGCGCGACCGCCGCGCCCTCGAAGTCCTTCAGGGCGGTGGTCATCTCCTCCGACATCTCGCCGAGCTCGGTGGTCGCCGACTCGGAGTACCCCTCGTCCTCGCAGGGCATGGTCGCGGAGTCCTGGAGGTAGTCGTCGAGCTCCTCGGGCGTCATGGCCGCGATCTCGTCCGGGGTGGGCATCGCGAGGGCGCAGCTGGTGGCGCTGTCCATCACCATGCCGGTCGCCAGTCCGCCCAGGAGCAGGTCGTCGACGTTCTCCGCCAGGAACGGGCCTGCGGCCGGCGCGGCGTACATGGTCACGATCCCGGGGTCGCCCGCGGCCTCGGTCCACGTCTGGAAGGACTCGTCGTCGGCGAGCGTGCCGTCCCCGGTGGCGTCGGCCACCGCGGCCGCGATCAGGGGCGTCTCGGCCAGCACCACCCAGTCCCCGCCGACCACCTCGACGCCGGGCATCTGCGCGCCCTCGCCCTCGCAGGAGATCAGGCTCTCCAGGCCCTCGACCGCCCGGTCGGCGTCGGTGGTCTGCAGGACGAACACCGGGACCGGCTCCCCGTCGTCCTCCACCACGGCGACCGCGCCGCGATCACCCAGCCAGGGCTCGACGTCGTCGCTGTAGGCCAGGTCGCACGGAGCCGAGTCGAGGATCGCCTCGACCAGGACCTTCTTCACGTCGATGTCGCCGAGGTCGCCCGAGAGGTCGAGCTCGTCGTCGGCCGCGGGGAACTTCCTCAGCGTCCGCAGCGCGTCGATCTTCTGGCTGCCGCTGGGGTCGAGGTCGAGGCTGACGTAGCCCAGGGTGTCGGCCGGGAGCGCCTCGGCCGGCTGCGGGCCCGTCGAGAGGTACCACCACGCGCCGAAGGCCGCCGCGCCGACCGCGCCGAGCCCGACCACGGCGCCGCCGATCAGGAAGAACCGCTTGCGCCCGCCGCCCGAGGAGCGCGGGCGGTCGCCGGGCGGGATCCGCCCGCCGCGGCCCTGTTCCAGGGTCTCGGTGCCGGGCGGCGGGCCCGACGGCGGCGGAC